>Ga0209727_1002969_pt1 | contig 11324 bp, 17 predicted proteins | sample RifGroC1_FD_183995 | JGI IMG/M metagenome (GOLD analysis project Ga0209727, IMG submission 183995) | Groundwater microbial communities from Rifle, Colorado, USA - Groundwater C1 (SPAdes) (version 2) | ecosystem: Environmental > Aquatic > Deep subsurface > Groundwater | place: Rifle, Colorado...
CGCTTGCCCGCCCGCAGGGCTTGAATCGGCTGGAAGGACCCATGTTTTAATGAGAGACAAAAAACCAATGACCAGCCAGCAGCGATCATTCGAGGCCTGCCTGTTGCAGTCGCCAAGACATTTCGTGGTCAAAGGTTCGCTCGATGAATGCCATCACATCCTCCTCAAATCGATCAGCGGTTGTAGCATTACCAAACATACTTGCTATTGATATCACTGCCTTCATCCCGATCGGATAGCGGCTCTTACCCTTACGCCGCAACACCATCACATGACCGTTGGCAGCCGTCTGTATAAACGCACTCTTCAGCATGGTCCGGCGGCCCTTGATCACTTCCACCTGCACCCCTTGTACTGCTGCTGACCGCTTCCTTGTGGTTGTACCCTTCCGTGTAACAACGTCTTTCCCCCGGTATTGTTTTGCGCCAAAATACGAGAGGGATATAGACACCCCCTTGATCGTCATCTCGAACGATTCATAACGGGCGCCACGATCACCTACATGGACAATGATCTTCTTGTCGAGGTCCGCCTTTTTGATGTTCCACTTTTCCCTAACAAGTTCGCTCAGCTTGGTTACAGCATGCTTACGAAGCTTTCCTATGGTGCTGTAAATGGATTGTTTTACAATCTGCTGAACCTCTCCGACAGCGGCGTTTAGGGTATCTTCAAAAAGGTCAACATCGAATCTGATTGTTGTGGTTCCTCTTGTTGCCATGGCCTTTCCCTTTCTGTCGGAGATTGTCGGAGATTGTCGGAGATGCTTTTTAGCTATCTCCGACAGAATAAACCTTATAAAACAAATACTTTCTTTTTTGTCGGAGATGTCGGAGATAAAAACAACAATATAAAAAGTAATTCGGTTGTCGTTTCAGTGGAGATAATTCACGATTGCGCGTGCGCGCATGTACGTATTATGTTCAAACTATCTCCGACATCTCCGACAACCTCTATAAGTCTGTGAAAGAACTGGTTAAATCCTGTAGTAGATACCTGTTTTTATCTCCGACACATCCCCGACAATCTCCGACAATATTGATTTTAAAGATCAATAAAGCCCACCTTAATACCCACTGGTAGCGGCGGCGGAAGCGAGGGGGGCGGGGGAGTCAAGGCCGCCGTCGGCGGGATCGGACAGTGATAGCCCCACCCATGCCTCCTCGCGTGAGCTGGTGAGCTTGCCCTTGCGGACGGATGGCATGACCCGCTTAAACTCCCTGCCGAAGTGGATTCGGTTGTGAGGCGTGAAATTGCCCTCGGCACACCAAGAACGATAGGCCTTATAAAGTGCGGCTACGCCGACGCGGTAGGTGTCACTATCGTGACACAGTAGCCGCTCCTGGCAGAAGACACGCACCGGATCGTTAGTGGCCTTGTACTCGCACAATGTCGCCTCCATATCATCCGACCAGGTGAACTCACCCAACTCATACAATCGCTCCAGCCCAGCCAGTGACCAGGCGAATATACCGTCCAGCTCGGCCAGCAGCTTATCAATCAGATTGAGGTCCTTGCCGCTGGCCACGGTCAGAAACTGCCGCTTGAACTGGATCGGCAGCAGACGCCGCCAATAACCGTCAGAGTTGTCCAGCACCTTAGGGAATCGATTGGAGGCAAACACGATCTTGCCGTCGAACCTGAACTCAAAGAAGTCCTTATGCTTGAAGCAGGCGGACACCAGTGAACCGTCGATCAGCTTCTTGAACCACTCCGAGGTAAACGCCCCGGAATCAAACTCCGCAGAAACGTTCAGACGCTTGCCAAACAGCGAGGCCCTGTAGAACTCCTTCTCCAGATCCTTCAGGCCCACAGCGGAGCAATTCTGCTCTCCCAACAGCGCCGTCAGCACATCGAGCACGATGGACTTGCCGTCCGCCCCAGGGCCGAACATGAACAGACACTTCTGGAAGCGGGTCGATGACACCAGGCAGTAACCAAAGAACTCCTGCAGCGCCATGATCGTGCCCGGGTCCTGGACCGTCTCGCCCAGGAACTGCAACCAGCGATCGCAGCGCGGATCACCCTGGGGATTGAACTCCACCCCCAACATGAAATTAAAAAATTCATCCTTGGTATGCGGCCGGGTCTCGCCCGTCTCCAGGTCGAACAGACAGTTCTTCAGGCAGATCCAGCGCTTCGAATCGTTCATCTTGCGGCCATGCTCCAGGCTGGACAGGATCTTGACCATAGTGGCCGCGTCCGAGGAGCGCGCCGTGGATGCCTCCAGCTCCAGCATCTGCAAAGCCTTTTTCTGGATATGCACGATATTGTGCAACTCCCAGTAGCGCTCATTCCAGCGATACATCAGACCCGAGTCGGTATCCGAAACCACGTCCAGATCCTTCAGGATCGCTTGGGCCAACAACGCAGGCTTGAAGGCGTTGCCGTTGCGGCCGCCAAAGAAGCGCTTGGGCGTCAACGGCGCCGCCTTCTCCGGAGGGGAGAACGTCCCGGCCGTCGCCAGCAGGTCTTTCAGGTCAGCCAGGCAGCGGCCGCGTTTGACAAAAAAGTCAGTCAAATCCTCGCCATGATTAGCCGGCCATAAAGCGCCCTCACGCTGGACGAATTCCGAGAACTTCTGTTTGGGATCGTCCAGGGGATGTGTCGTGCCTTCATACATCGACACCGGCCAGCGGATAAAGCGGACGAGTTTTGCCACCGGCGCCAGCGTCAAGCCGACCTTCTCGGTACCGGCCAAACCGACCTTGTCGGCGTCATAGCAGTTGATGACTTCTCGGCCATCGAAATGCTCGGTCCATTCATCCTTCCAGATCCGCGCCCCGGTCGTCTTGGTAACCGCATTCAGCCCCTGGGAAAGTGCGCAGATCAGATCCGGTTCGCCCTCAACCTGCCACAATGGCCCGGGTCCCCACTGGGAGGGAGGAGGGAGGAGGCGCGCCTCGCCACGCCCTGCACAGGAGCAGATCTTCTCATCTTCCTCGCTGCGGTCCCAGGGGAGATAAAAACGGATGTTGACCAGTGTGCCGGCATCATCGATCACCGGGATGGCAACACGGCGCTGTCCAAAAGTCATCCGCACCTTGAACAGCTTGCCGCGTTCCTTTGTGTGGATGTACTGGCGCAGCTGTAGCTGTTCCATCACCGCACGAGACCAACCCCGCTCCTTGACCAACCGATCCAACCACTCATCAGGGAGGGGCGGGAGGGCGTTAAACTGTTTCCAGGGGATAGGATCAAGCACGGCCTCGGCTTTCGGCTCGACATCGGCGGGTTTTGGTTTTGATTCATCAAGTTCAAACGGGGGAGGATCGGCGGGTTTTGGTTTGGGAGTTGCTTTCTTGGCTGGTTTTGGAGCGGAGGCGGAGTCCTGATCTTTCTCGATGCCGAATTGCTGACAGAAGGCTTTGAACCCGCCCATGTCACGCTTCATGCCCTGGTTGTAGCACCACAGATCAATCAGGTCGCCCTTGAAACCGCAGGCCATGCAATTGCCCAGGTCTTTCCTGTAATTATAGCTGTAGGAGGGTTTGTTCTTATCGTCATGGGCCGGGCACAGGCCGTGCAGCTCGCCCTTGTTGGCCATGACTTCCTTGACAACGAACAGGCCGCGCGCAATCGTGGCGCGCTGTTCCTCAGTCATGTGCTCTTCACAAAATCTCAAAACCGCTCCTGGTCAACACAATGCAATAAATTCAATCAGATTATGCTACCAACAAATCACCCTGCACATCGATCACCGGAGGCCGCACCGCGAATATTTCGAATGCCTTGCGGTGATGCTTGATACATAGCTCGACAGCCACAACAACCTTGAGGCGATCCTCCTCATGGATGGCGCTGTTGATGGCTAGAAAATCAGCCTTGAGCTGCCTGACCACATCCGGTCGTTTATCCCGCAGCCACTCCATGGCGCCGTCTGGATAAAACGAATTAATCAGACTGACGCCATCCCGCAGCACCTGGACAGCGCGATCCAGGTCAAACGGGGGATGTGCTGCCACAGCCTGGAACTGCCGCACGGCGGGGATGTTCTTGGAAAAACGGCTCATGCCTGCACCCCCTTTGCATCCACTCCGTAACGCTCCGACAGCACCATAATGGCCTTGATGCAGCATGACGCCACCTGAGCCAGTTCACGAACCACACCATGTTCACCATGCAGATCTCCAACAGCCTCAGCTCCACCCGCCTCCACCATCAGCTCGTGGATGATTACCGGCATCATTTGTTCCAGGGTGTAGTCATGCCAGTCGCCATACTTCACGATCGACGCTTCGCGCTCCTCCAGAATCATATCCAGCGCATCGAGCAGGGTCATACCGACAAACCTCTAACGTTTTCGACAAAACGGGCGGCCATAACAATGGCTGCGCCGGGCTTGAGGCCGGACAGCTTGACCAGACAGGAGCGCTTGACATCATCAAACGCATCATCCAGGGCCAGGCACAGCAACTCGTCAACGCTCAGCGCCACCCTCCGGCCACTGGCGTCAGTTACCGAAGCAATTGATCCATGATCCAGCACCTCTTCAACCTGGGCCTTGGCAGCCTCTTCGACGTGTTTAATCACCTTTAACGCACCAGCAATCGGGCTGGAACCCCTATGCGACGGCTCACCAGCCTCGCGCTTGGCCTGGGTGAAATGCGCCTTGCACATCCCATCGGTTTTATGCTGTTCTGTTTTTGTGCAACCCGTGACTTTGCATTTTTTAACGGCCATTGCCTTTTCCTCCTGGACTACTATTGTTTTTGCGGCCTGCCAGGCCTCGCAGCCCCGGCAACTCATAGATGCGGATTTTCTATATGAGATGCACTTGCCGTCACCAGGCACAATATGCAGACTCAATTCACAACCATATTCATTTGGTATCGCGGGTGGATAGGTCATTTTTATCTCAATCAATCCGTGGCAATCTGGGCGGCCGGGTGTTGCGCGGGACAACATCGATCAACTGATCCATATCCCGACCGGCCCTGCCAGAAACAGCACACAGGCACATAACCACTACCCCGCACAGCCCACCCAGAAAGCAGCCCACTCCAAAGCCAACCCAAACCGGACTCATCGACCACCTCGCGCCTGCAACTCCATGCGGGCATTAATGGCGGCGGTCTGCACAGCCAGCGTCTGCCGGGCCTGTGTAGCCAGCCAGGCCTTATCGGTATGCTGAAGATATGGCCGAGACGGGGCCGGAACCTCGATCACAGCCCAGCCGCAAACACCCATCAACACCAGCCAGAGGCACAACCCGAACATAGTGGACACAAAACCCTCACGCATAACACCCCTCCAATCCATGATAATTATCAGACTCGAACAGTGGGCAACCCTCTGTGGTACGCCCCTCAATCCAGGCAATCATCAACTCCCGGCACACAGCCGCTCGCATCACACAGCGCAGCTTATCGCGGCAACTATCGCACTCAGGCCACGGAGGCGGGTCTGGTTGTGCTTTGACCATGGTCATAACCCCCCTGGAGCAGACTGCGTGAACCATTCTTCACATCTTCCAACTGGGTCATATAGCGGTCAAAGACCGCCTCGGCAAACGACGTCACACCATATTGAGCGGCCAGTGGCAGCATCAGCAGACGCAGGCCGATGATCTGGTGCGTTTTCATAAAACCGACCAGAGTCGCATCCTCATAACGGGTGCATACCGATATCCCGTTGACCGTATCGCGCACGATATCCCGGCAGGTAGCGGACAGAGCCCGCAGGAAGTCATCACCGGTCACTTACGTACCCCGCCGATCTTGCCCTCACAGCGCAGCTTGTAGATAAACGCGCCCAATGCCTGCCACGCGTCACGCTGCTCCGGCGTCCACACCTTTTCGTATGACTCAGCCATGCTCATCGATTTGGATTTTGACGGTGCCATATCATTCCTCACCCGGTTTATGGTGGCCATGCTCGATGCACTTCTGTTGCTGGTGATCCTCTACCATGCGCAGATCATCCTGGGTATGCAGGCCGGAACGAAGCAGCTCGAACTTGAGGATCTCGATGCCGCGCTCCACGTCGACCACCTGCTCCATCTCCTCGACAAAAGCCTGCATGTAATCCGGGCGGGATTGGAAATCCTTGTCAGAGAAGCGCTCCATCAGCCGCGTAAGGGCTGCCGCCCCTTCATTCATCTCCTTGGCCAGGCGTGCGGCGATCACCGCCGGATCGGTGCGGATGTTGTTCAGATCGGGGTACTTTTTCAGCATGATGTGCTGACGGATAGGGCAGAGATCGCAGTGATGAATGAGGATATCGATAGAGCCGAGCGCATCGGCAATGCGGATCAGTGTGCGGGAGTCGGGGGGGGATTTTAATTCGTCGTTCTCTATCTTTGAAATACCGCTTTTTGACATTCCGATGATCGCGCCTAGATCATCCAGTGTCATGCCCATCCTCTTACGTGCCGCGGTTATTTTCTCGCCCAGGGTCATACTATTCACTTCCTTTCTGCTATTGGTTTTCCTTCCCCGCTCTGCTATTTATCCCGCAACGGTCAACGGTGTTTATTACCCCTCATCTCTGAAGCTGATGGTATATGCCTTAAAATGTTTTTCATCCATCGGCTGGTCCTCGCATTCGTCCGCGGCTTCGCATAGCCTAGCTGCCAGTTTTCGCAACTGTGCCGGGGTCATCTCGGCATAAAGCCCCGGAAAGTTCTGTACTACCGCCAGGGGCTGACGATCAGCGGTTTGTGTCATTTCAACGTCAAGGTGTTTGTCCATATTCAACCCCTCCCCGTTTTTATTCCCTTGGTTGACAAAACAACCTTTAGTGGTACCTGCGTTTCTTCTGTAGAAACATATACTCCTCCGAAAGTTGCCTGTCAATACATTAAATCTACTATAAAGAGATATTACGAGGTTTATTTCCTTTAAATATACCCACAAGATACTGTTTTATTTAATGTATATTGTTGGGAAACTAATTTGTTTTTAGTAGATTTTTGGTTTATAAACAAATCCATGGATACGACAAAGCGAGACATAGGGAAGCGGCTAGAGCAGATCAGGGATTCACTTAATCTGACCCAGGAGGAAATGGGAGAAAAGCTCGGCAAAGGCAAAGGGTCTATATCTAAATACGAAAATGGTGATGCTGCAGCTCCGATATCCACACTGTTGAAATATGCCGAACTCGGAAAAGTAGCGCTTGACTGGCTTTTTGCGGGTAAAGAACCTGCAGACACTGATAAAGAGATTGACAACCCATCCATTGTTAGCGAACCCGAAACAGGCTACTCACCAGAAATTGAGCTATTGGTCAAAATCACAAAAGACAATCCGCTAATAAAATTAATAATTCCAGGAATGGCAGAATTAACAGACGACGAACAATTTGAACTTTATAAAATGCATAAGGAAATTAAAGCCAGGCGAGAAGGGCAGCGGCAACGCTGCCCCTAATGATTAGCGGCGGGATTTCACAGATAAAATTATCATAATTGCCATAAGCTGTATCGCTGGTGACAGGTTACCGTAAATGATTCTTCGTATCTGGTTTAATAAAGATTGTGACCTTCTTTCCGAATACCGCTTTTTGTACAACTTGGCATAATCTTGCATCTGTAAAGCCTCCTGTTTGATTAGATTAACATAACTAATATATATTTTTTTGAAATACAACTACGGCATCAACATAGAACAGCTATCACTAGAATAAATTGACGTATGTATTACCGGGGCTATATTGCCCCAATGACTATTAAAAAGAACATAGGTCGCCGGATACGCATGGTTCGGGCTGACCAGAAGATGACTCAGGAGCAAATAGCAAAACAATTGAAAGTCAGCCCGGCAACTGTATCGGGATGGGAAATAGGAGATATAGGCATAAGCATCGAGGCTGCGATCCGGCTCGCTGACTTTGCCAATGTATCGCTTGACTGGTTGCTCAACGATAAACACGAAACACCAGACAATTGTTCGATTGATACCTATACTCCAGAAGAACAGCGGGTGCTTGAATCATTCCGCAAACTGAGCAAAACCAGCCAGGCGGCAATATTGAGAGTTGTTGAAATGATGCAGAAATAGGGGCGGATATGAAAATAGTATTGGTATTTGTAATTTGTCTGTTAGCCGCTTGCGGAGATAACAATCCCACACCAACTACTACAAACAAACCCCTCGAGTACTTCAGCCAACCAGTAGCAGTCGCCTCTATGGTCGTTGATCAGACTGGTGGGATACAGGCGGCTAATTTGGTTATTACTGGTGTTTCCAGGACGGTTGATACAATCATACTTAATTTCAGCATAACTGTTACCAACAATGATGCTGCAGCCCAGGATGTGAACATAGAGTTTTCAGGCCGCGATAGATATAATTTAGAAGCTCTTAAACCAGTGATCACCGCATCAATGCTGCCGAATGAAACTCGTATCATCAATCATCAGGAACAATTTAACGCTGCACTTCTATATCAAGTTGAGTCATGGCTTGTCCAGTCAGTGGCCCTATCCAGCGAACAACCGAATATTATATCTGAGCCGTTACCTGATAATGAGCCAGACCAATCTGAAACGACAGCTATTGCGATTGACCCGTCAGGGACAATTCAATTACTCAATATTGAACCGCTTGAAAATTTTAGGACCATAGATCGCGTGAACTTCTCTACAAAATTTCAGTTTCAAAATCTATCATCGATGAGGATTAATTTTCACTGGGCAGTTAACGGGCTTACAGCCTCTGATGAACTTGTTTTTTCCCGGTCACTCAATACGGCAGCTGATGGGGACCAAACACTTAACATGACAATGAGCTACGGTGAGCCGCTAACAATATCGCAATATAATTCAATTACAAAATGGACTGTGACCGACTTTGCCCGGTATTGATTATAATAAAGTTACTAAAATGAACTGCGCCATCTACATCCGCAAATCCCGCGAGGAAAAAGACAAACCCTCCCACCGCCTCACTGTGCAACGCGAACAACTCCCCCTTCATGCCCGCACCCAGGGATGGACTGTCGAGATCTATGACGACGGCCATGCCTCGGCTGCCAGGGGCAAAACAGAAGCCCTTCCGGAACGCGCCCGACTGGAACGTGACATCCGCGCCGGCAAGATCAATGTCATTCTCACTATCGAACTCTCCCGTCTATCCCGGGACGACACACTCCAGGACTATGTTGCGTGGCTCACTCTCTGTTCCGATCGCCGCGTCAAACTGGCCACCCCCAGCCGGATCCTGGACCCAGCGCAACATAGCGACTGGATGCTGCTACTCATGGAGGGCGGGTTTTCATCGGTGGAAATGAAGGTACTGCAGGGGAGAATGAAGGAAGGACGTGACGAAGCATACAAAACAGGGAAATTTCTAGGAGGAGGGTGCCCGCCGCCATACATCCACGACAAAGCCCAAGGCCGACCGGTAGTTGATCCGGAACAACTAAAACAGATGGAACATATCTGGACCATGGCCGAAACTATGAGCGCCAGGGCGATCTCTATTGAAACGGGAAAACCGGAAATATTCATCAGACGGAGCCTGGCAGATGAGCGCCTGCTATTTTATCAAGCGCAGCGCATGGACCTGCAGACCGGCGAACTAATACCATGCGACTGGCAGCCTGTGATGACCCAGGAACGCTCAACGCGAATCAGAGCAGGCCGTAGTAGCCGCAGCAATCATAAAAAAGGCCTGCGACCACACCCGCCTGCCCTGCTCTCAAACCTCGGCATCATGTTTTGTGGATATTGCAACCGCACTGTAAAAACCTGGCATAACAGCAAAGGCCGTGTTGACGGCAGTCGTCTGAACTATTACGGCTGTGCCAGCAAAGACATCCGCCTGAAATGCGAGCGCGCCAGGTTGATTGCACAAGATGTCGTAGACACAGCCATCATCACCAATGTCTTTAATACGCTTTCCAACCTGGATGAAATGAAACAGTACTGGGATGATCAACAGACCAGGATGAACAGCGGCGAGGAATTAAAGCGGATTGTTGACGAAACCAAGAAAAATCAGGAAAAAAAGAAGCGGCTGATCAGCGCCATAACAGCCGGAGTGATGGAACTGGGTGACGCCAAAGAGGCCATGGAAGAAATTAAAAACAGGATTGAAGACCTACAGAGACAGACAGATCAGATAGTCGGCAACATTCAGGAACCACCCGACTGGAGTAGCATCGACCTATCCAGGGAAGAATTCAATAGCCTGGATAAAACCAACCAGCGGCAGTTTCTGCGACTGATCATCGACCGGCTCGACATTTACAGCATGCACGCCATCATCACCTACAAATTCCCCCGCAGCCCAGACGGCACCCCTACAGCAAAAATCAATCTACCAGCCCCACACCGCGGTCAACGCACCGACAAATAAAAAAGGCCCCAAAAGGGGCCTTAAAGTTGTTATTTAAGCGATCACCTGCTCTACCGACTGAGCTAATGGGGAAAGAGGTTTTACTGTCGATGCCCTGTTTCAGGAGGTTTGCGGTACGTTTTGCGGTGCAAATACAGCCAAAAACACCCTTTAAAACCGTGCATCAACGAGGTGGGTTTATAGCATGTTATTTTTTATTGTGTCAATAGTTTATTACCACCCAACCGCGGTAACGTACTGCTGCCCATTCTCAACCTCGGTCAGAAATTGCTCTTTTTGTTCTATCGAATAGCAGCAGCGGTGAGGTATAGATGACAGCACCTCGCCATCTTCGATGATGTTATTGAGCCATTTTACATTGATGGTATTTGACTCAACCATAATTTCAACCGACGCCAATGTTTTTTTACGTGTTATTGCCATACCCACTCCTTATGTTGTTTGATATTGACCACCAAATTTCGATTTTAAACTAGATAGCTGCCAGCAATATATAAATCACTAGAGCCAGAGGTGATATCGGATACCAGCAAATTATCCAGAACTCCTGTGATATTGCCATTTGAAATTGTGATGGCACCAGTATTAGGATTAACAAGGCCCTGCAAAGAGCCTGCAGTCGTTGTTAACGATGAAAAAAGGACAGTGACTGGTTGATATAAATTGGTGAGATTTTTGGCGATAAACGGCAATCCACGTACAATGACTGCATTGCCTGCTGTCATCCCTGTCGTTGTGATGTTGATGAGGCTCATCGAAAAGTTAACCACGTTGCCAGTTTTTATGGACGCACCGGCAGATGCTCCTAGCGTGCCTACATTGCCACCAGATATGGCATCAGCAACTATTGGGGTAAAAGTCCCTTCCTCATAATCATCCAGCGTATTAGGGTCAGCACTGGCCACCTGGTTCGCCGGAAATTTGATTTGCCCCCCCAATAATGTCAGCAACCCGCTGATTGATGGATTTGAAGCCGGTGCCGCTGCATCCGCCGTAGTTCGCAAGTTTTTAAAATTAGCATCC
>Ga0209727_1002973_pt1 | contig 11317 bp, 13 predicted proteins | sample RifGroC1_FD_183995 | JGI IMG/M metagenome (GOLD analysis project Ga0209727, IMG submission 183995) | Groundwater microbial communities from Rifle, Colorado, USA - Groundwater C1 (SPAdes) (version 2) | ecosystem: Environmental > Aquatic > Deep subsurface > Groundwater | place: Rifle, Colorado...
AATTGGTTACATATATCTTGATATCCCCAATTAAGAATAGAATCAAACAAATGCTTTAATACAATATATTTGTATTGTTTATGTTTAGAAAATCCATTTGGAAATGACTTCAATTTTCCATTTAATACTAAATTAAAAATATGTATTACTTCAAACTCAGATAAACTATTAATTACAATTTCACTTGTTATATTATATTTATCTGCCCAGTATGTAATAGTTTTTGTATGTTTACCGTATAATAAAGAAGCTCCCTTCCTACCTAATACTCTGTAGTTTGTAATAAATTCATCTATATTATCTATCCAATCAGGAGTATCTTTTGGTTTATGACTCCATGAATTATTTTTTCTATTATGATCTGTCGAACATTTTACAGAGCAAAATCTTAATCCGTCTTCTAAAAACTTATAAAGTTTTTGCTCAATATCTCCTCCGCAATTATCACATTGTCGTATAACTTTCAATGGTATACTACCAAGTTTAAGTTTTTCACTTAATAATATTACAATATTTTTTAAAGTTTTATTTGGTAACATTGGTACAATTTCATTAACATGTTGTACTCTTCTATTTAACAAAGAATCAATTACAATATGATATTCTTCCATTGACCAAATATCATTTTCTTCCAATTTATTATTCTTAATTACCATACATACTTTGCATGTTGTTCTATAGTATCCTCCACCTCTTGAATGATACTCACCAACTGGTTTCTCCTTACCACAAACCTTACAAACTTTTGTCTCAACATTTGTCTTAACATTTTCCATCAATAAACAACTCGCTTTCTTATTTTTATTTTAGTTTACTCGCCCATAAAAATATAAAACTAGCAAGAAACGATGTGCGAGTTACATCTAATAGTGGGTAATTAAGCCACTACTTCTTGCTAGTAAAATTATCAAATTTAAATTTCTACAAAACAAAAAAGACACATATTTCTATGAGTCCTTTAAAAACCTTATATTCTATTTAAAACCAATAAACCAAAATAATCACAATCTAACCAAAACAAACATCAAACATTTCCTAATAAATCCCCTAACAAAACCATCCTTAACCAAAACTTCCTCACCATTCCAACCACAATTCCCATCCTCAAACTCTTCATTAGCATAATACTCTTCATATTCTTCATAATAATCTCTACAAGGCAGATAAAATAACTTACCCATAATCAAACCAACTCACTTTTTGCTATGTATTCATCACCTATCCCCTTACTCATCCCCTTATATTTCTTCCTAATCTCCCTCATCATCCTACGATACAATCCCACACAACCCCTCTCAATATCCTTTACAACAACAAAACTATCCCTACTACCAAAACCTAAATCTCTACCCCTTACAAACAATTCTATCATATCCTCACGACTATAAAATTCTTCAACCATCCAATCCAAATCATATCCGGCCAATAAATTAATTTCTCTTAATTTACTAATCTCATTTTGTAACTCTAAATTAATCTCATCACAATTATCACATTCGCACTCGAACCAACTCATAGGACTATAAGTCGAGTAGTAATACCACTTATAATCTCCTCTACCAGTTTTCATATTATTGGAGAAAATATTGAGTTTGCCACCATAATTTCCATTGGTATCCTTAATACAATATGCTTTAATCATTTTTATGTAACTCCTCTACTCTAATATTTGTTAAGGCCGTTGGTTATCAACCTCTTAATAAATATTATAGAGGATATTAGATGTAATAACAAGTGTAATAACTAATGTAATTACATCATATTCAACTGTTTAAACCATATTATCTCTATTTATCTAATGATTCCTTAGTATTGCTACTATTATCTTTGCTTAGCATCGTTTCAATCAGAAATCTAACCAATTCTGAAACACTAGTCTGATTATCTTTTGCCTTTTCCTCTAATTGTTTTTTAAGTTTTGGACTCAATCTTACAATGATTTGTTCACTTTTAAGTCTTGGCATTCGTATCACTCCATTCTGTTTTTATTATACCAGAATTTCATATGTTGTAACCACATATGTATTTACGGAGTGAAATAATCAGGAACCTTTACCTCTATATCAGCATAATATCACACAAAACATATCCATGTCAAACAATTTTATTTTATACTTTACAAATCAAACCACAACATGTATAATGATGAAGGTAGTACAAAATAGAAAATACAATATAGAAAGGAAGTGAGAAATATTATTAGAGATGGGCCAGAGTAATATAGATACATAAGGATTAAAATAGAAAGGAGAGGGCAAGGTTGGTACTACCTTAAAAGAGTGTAAAAATTTCAACAACTTTGTAAGTCATAATAATACAAAAATAAAAATAAAATTGAAAGAAGGTAAAATTAAAATGGTAAATGAACTACAAATTTTTAACAGTGAAGAATTCGGTCAAGTTGAGGTTATAGTAATTAATGGAGAACCATTTATCGAATTGTATTCTGTTGGTCAAGCTTTAGGATATGTCAAGATTGATATTAAAAATGGTAAAGAATATAAAAGAATTAGAGTAGATAGAATTGATACCATAGTTGAAAATGCTGAAATTGAACCTTTCGCCCACGGTGGTCGAAAATATCTAAGTGAAGCAATGTTGTACGATTTTATGCTTGAGTCAAAAACCTCTAAATGCAAATCATTTAAAAAATGGATTACGCATGTTGTACTTCCTACAATCAATAAAACTGGTGGTTATATAGCAAATGAAGAAAACTTCATTAATAAATATTTACCATTTGCAGACGAACCAACTAAACTATTATTCAAATCAACCCTTGAAATTGTTAATTCTCAGAACAAACTTATTGAACATAAAACCAATATAATTACTGGTCTAGTAGATGATATTTCTCTAGCTGATAAAAGACAAATTCTCAATAGGGTAGTTATGAAATGTAGTAATTTCAATGATAGATGGAGTGAGCTTTACAAAAACTATGAGATGAAATTCCATCTTAGTCTTGATTCTAGATTAAACTCTTACAATAAAACTCATACTCCACAACTTAGAAATAAATTAGAATACATAGAAACAATAGGTAAAATTGATGAATTATTTGCCATTGCATGTAAATTATATGAAAACGAGGTGAATGTATTAGTAAAAGAAATGTATAAATTACATGAAGTCGAGTTTGTGCAATAACTAATAAATAAATATTGTGTTGTTATAGAGACTCTAGTGGATTAGGGTCTATATTCTTTTATAATTTTATCATATAATTATAAAAAATCCATTCTAAACCTAAAAATCATTCCCACCCATACAATCATACCAACAATAAATTCTGACTCAACACAGGCGATCCTCATGACGCTTCTCATTACATCTTACATTGATTAACATACAATTAAACCCAAAATAAAAAGACCCTTTTTAATCAGGTCTTTTTCTTATAGCACCAAAATTAAAATTGGATATTACAATTTGGTAATGTTGTTTGCAAAATTTGTTTATCAATATCATTTATCGGATTTTCCCTTAAGGAAAGATATCTTAAGTTAGTTAATTTTTTTAGTGGATTAATGTCGCTAATTTCATTATCATCTAAATCAAGGTATGTTAAATTAGTCAATCCTGCCAGTGGACTTATATCACTAACTTTAATTTCAAATAATTCTAAGTCTTTTAAATTTATTAATCCTTTTAGTGGACTTATATCAATTGTTACACTATTATCAGACCATAATCTAAGGTTAGTTAAATTAATCAATCCTTTTAATGCATCAATATTAATAACTTTCGTACTAATTAATTCAAGATTTTCCAATTTAATTAATCCCTTTAACGAACTAATATCACTAATTTCATTATCTCCGAGTTTAAGATCAATTAATTTAATTAATCCTTTTAGTGAACTAATATCTGTAATCATATTTTCTCTTAAATCAAGTTCATTTAAATTAATTAAATTCTCTATTCCATTTATATCGACTATTTCCCTATTATATGCATTTAAACTTATAATATCTTGAACATCACTTTTAAATAAATCTCCACTTGGTTTGTTTATACTATCTCTTACAGCTTCTTCTAAATTTACATCCTTAAAAGTAATTATTGGATTAACATCATTAGCCTTTACCGTTACTACACATTTAGCAGTCTTTTTCCCATCCACTGTTGTTGCCGTAATAGTAGCTTTTCCTGATTTTAGTCCTTCTATTTTGCCTTCTGAGTTTACAGTTACAATTGACTCATCACTAGAATTCCAAGTTACATTTTGATTAGTTGTATTATCTGGAGTTATTGTAGTAGTCAAAATATCACTGTCTCCAACATTCATAGATATATTTTCTGCATCTATGGTAATGTTTGTAACATTTATGATTGGAATAGTTTTTACAGTAACAATACATTTTGCAGTTTTCTTGTTGTCAACAGTTTTTACAGTGATAGTTGCTTTGCCTTTTTTGACTCCTTTGATATTTCCCTCAGAATCTACTGTGGCAATTTTAGTGTTACTAGATTTCCATGTGACTGACTGATTTGTTGCTGTGGATGGGAATATAGTGGGGATTAATTGTTCAGTTGAATTGATGTTAATAGATGTTGTTTTCTTGTTTAGTGTTACTTTTGTTGGTTTTATAGTTTTTGTTGCTGTAAGTGATTGTTGTGATTGTTGGTAACTATCCTCTGATGCTAATGTAGGAGATGTTAGGGTAGGGGTTAATAATAGGGATAGAGATAATGCCAATGATAATGTGATTGTGGAAATTGTGGTTAATAGTTTTTTAGGGAATTGTTTTCTTTTAGAATTTTTCATAATATTTTCCTCCTCTTACTTTTTATGTTTTGTTAGTATTATTATATACGTAAAAGGAGGAAAATTCAATATATTTAACGTGATTTATTTCGACATTAATTTTATTTATTGGTTTGTTGTGTTTATATGAGATTAGATAATAATAAAATTAAAGCAAATAATCAATTTTAAACATTGAGCGAATAGCGAAATGTTTAACAAGGGAATGAGTTTACGAATGACCGCATACTCTCGTCGTTCCCCTTGACATGTCATGAGATAATTATTATATTCTTTATTATTATATTAATTTTGCTAGGGCGATTTCCATCGAGGATCATTTCAGCAATTTTGGTGTCCCAAAATTACTTTCATGAATAATGATTATGATTCTATTGGGACAATTCATGGATAAGGCTGTTAAAGACTATTCCATAAATTGTCCCAAATTTTATTTATACAATATCATTAATAATTTCCCAATATCTAACTGAACCACTTTTCTTAGATATAATTAAATATTTTAATTTATTTGCTTTAAAATACTCGTTTAATTGTCCTATTGATTTTTGTTGTCTATTTCTAGAATCTCTTAAATTTACAATATCAATCAATTCCTTTTGATCTTCTTTTAACAATCTTTTCCCAATAATTTTATCCAAATACTTTATTAATTCATCTGTTTTATCATCTTCTTCAATAACCCTATATTCATCCATACCAAAAATCTCCTTTAGATATTTACAATATCCGTATTTTCCATATCCTATTATAGTTAATATTTCTGCTAAATCTTCCTCACATTTGAAAAACATTAATTCATTTACTTTCTTTGTACATCTATTGTTTTCTATTACAATATCATCAAAACCATATTAGAATAATCATATTGTCTTGGGAAATTTGCTATAAACTCCTTAACTGTATGCTCCTTTAGAAAGTTGGCCATATGAATTTTTTTCTTTAATTGGGTTGTTTTACCACCTAATGAATTGTTATTAATTGTCTTTATGTATAGGTGGATTTTATCATTTTCATCTTGTATTCTTTTCCTACCAATACACTGAATCAAAACTCCAGTATCTTCTACTTCACATACCACATGCAGTATTTCAGTGTCAACTAGATTAACTCCTGCATCCATACAAGTAGTTGTGATTAGTATTAATTCTTCAAATCTCTCCTTCTTTAACATTTCCTTAATTTTTGTTTTGTCAACATATTTATAATAATCACTATTATACTTACTACAATTAAATAAGCAATAATCCTTATATTTTTTACACAATTCATATGCTTTCTTCGCAGATTGAATAAAGAAAATTGCTTTCTCATTTCTTGTAATTATTTCATCCATAAACATATCAAAAGTCTCATCATTGTGAAAGAAAGATAAATCTTCAATGAAATCAAAATCAATAGGCAATTCATAATCTATTGTTTCTATACCTTTATTGTCATTAATAAATCTCTTCATTTGATCGCCAGTAGCACTCATGAATATTTTTATTGCAGATGATTGACTTAATATTAAATCAAATGACATATCTGTTGTTTTTGAGAATGAAGCATCACTCATAAAATAATGAAATTCATCACAAACAATATATTTATATTCGCTTAAATCATTGAAGTAAGATTTTAATTCTTTATATTCAAGTTTTTGATATGTTTTGATATCAATTACATCCGATTTATTATCTCTTGATATTTCATCAATAAATTGCTCTGTACAATTACTTCTATGTATAAGCATTAATATTTTCTTATTTTCACCTTTTGCAATATCATAGAGTATATTTTTAATTAACCAACTCTTACCTACGCCTGTACCTGCTTTTATTGTTATAATATATCCCTCAACCCATTGCTCTATATCTTGTTTTTTAATTAAATCACTTACTCTTGGTTTTTTATTCTTGATTTGTTGCATAATTAAATGCCTCCCTTACTTTATAATTAATTATTTATTTTTTATATATTTGTATAAGTGTTCTCTAACAATTTTTAATACAATGTTTTTTGATTTACCGAATGTATTTGGATTTACTTGAATATCATTAGTATGAAATTTGTTAAATAAATTAATTAATTCTTCTCTAACTCCTTCAAAATGAAGAAACACTTTTGCTTTATTTCCACGTTTTTCAACAATATCAAATCCAGTGATTTCAAAACCTAAATAAACTAAATAAGCACAAAAGTTAGAATCAGAATATCTAAATGTAACTTTTTCCATAATTAAATGACACTCCTTTTATTTTTATATTACTTATTAATTTTTCTCTTTTTGAATTTATATTTTATAACTTGAAGATAATCTTTGTCATTGCCTAATTCTGCGTCATAGAAAGAAACACTAAATCCATTTATTTTATTTTCCATTAAATAATATTTCATTATATTCATGTATTTAGGAATATTTTCATATCCATTAAATTCATAAGTATTAAAGTCTATCCCATAAATATCTTTGATGAGTTTTATTAAATCTTGACATTTGAATAAATAAGTAACTTTCCATTCTGGATCACATTCATTACGACAACTCCATCCTGATCTCTCTTCTTTTTCTGTACAAGTATCACATTGGTCTATCAATTTACGTTCAGCATAATGTATAATGTTTAGATTATTGATTAATACTTTTTTCATATGTTTTGCTTTGATTCTTTTGTTCATTTTTTAATACATCTCCTTCATATTTTTCTCTCACTTCTACTTAATTTTATTAAATACTAGTAGGACAAGGGGGAGAGTTTACCTTTAATAATGATTCATGAGGTCATTATCCCTACTAGTAAAATTTGTGTCAGATTTAAGACACATTAAAAAGCACCTTAATTATCTCAAGGTGTTTAATCTATCTTAAATTATTATATTTATGGAATATTACAAATTATAAAACCCTTGCTATAAGCCACTTTTAGAGCATCAAATATCCTATGAAAATGTCCTTTTATTTAGTGGGGGGTTGGGGGTAGGAGAGAGATATGGATGGGATGGGATTAAGTTGTAATTTTAATCCCGAATACTTCTTGCAATCTTTCATCTTTTTTATCTTTGAGATATCCAGAAGTCACCTCGCTTGAATCGTGATGAGCAAGTATTTTTAAATCGTCAAGCAACAGACCTTCTTTTTTCCCTAATTTTTCACACATATAATGATCTCCTGTAGAATAATTTTCTAAAGATATATGTCTTAGGCTATGAACATTAAACTCAATTTTCTTTCCTTCTAATTTACTTAATAAATTACTCATTTCTACAAACCAATCATAAATTGTACCCAAAGTTACTGGAGTTTTGTTATCACCTTTACCTGTAATCCACATTTCTTTTAAATCATCTTCGCCTCGTTGCTTTAAGTATAGTTCAACACATTCTTTTGTTGCATCAAAATAAAGTAATGAAAATTTCTTAGCACGTTTGCCAATTACTATATTTGTATGATTTCTATTTTTATCATAAAAACATTCCTTTTGTGTTTGGAACAACTCGTTTTTGCGTCCTGCGGAATCATAGGCAAGCATTAAAATTGTGGCTAACATATATTTTTCTGATTTAATTAATTCATCTTTTAATTTCATAACTTGTTCGTTTGATAAAAATACAATATCTTTAACTGGATCTTTTCTTAACCCTTTTACCTTACGGGCAGTGTTATTTTCATAGTCTAGATCGTCATCTTCTTCACAATATGTTAAAAGACTCCTTAAAGCACTCATAAGTCTATTATGCCTAGCATTTGATACTTTAAGTTCTTCAGTTATCCACAAACTATATCTTCTAAAATCCTTTTTATTTAACTCTAAAATATATTTATTATTTAATTTTCTATAGATATAGAGCATTACAATTTTCCAATCTGCGTAGTATTGAAGAATTGTACCATTAGATTTTTGGTTTTGTTTTAATTCCGCTTTATAATCTTCCATTATTTCCTTATTTAGAGAATTGACTAATTGCCAATCCTCTTCATTGTATATTTTGTTATAAACTCTTCCTCTTGTCATGTATTCAATTCACTTCCTTTATAATTTATTTATATATTAATTACTTAAACTTACTACAAACAAAATCTACAATTTCCTCTTGTGCTCTTCCCTCACAAGCTTTAACAAAAATACTACATCTACCTTGTTTATATCGTTTACATGTGATGCATTTAGATTTAAACTCATCTAAATGTTCAACAGTTGGGAATATCCCAACAAAGTCAACAGGACGTATTTCTATTTCTACTCTCGGGTTTTGAGAATCATAGAAGATACCTTGTGTCCTTTCACATGCCTGAACATCATCTATCCAAACTAATTCACTTTCAGTAATACTATCTAACATTAATTTATATGTATTATTACTATCCATATCAATTCTTGGAAAAAAGAACGTACAATCAATATAATACTTTTGAAACTTATTATCGCTTTTTATCCATTGTTGTTTTTTTACTTGTTGTTTAATATTTTTAATAAATTCTTTCTTATAATCTTTTGCTTGTTTTGTTTCGTACATTGTTACTTGAGGAACTGGTTTTCCATTTTTATAAATAATGAATGACCTTGGCGAGAGATAGTGGTTCACGCTAATAGGTATAGACGATGTTAATTTTAGTATATTTAAAATAATATTCACTCCTTATAATTATTAACTAAGGAGTATCCATTTTAGATACTCCATTATACTAAGGTTACTATTTTATTTATAGATTCTGAATACATATATAAATCTTACCATCTTTATAAGACTCTACTACCCTATTTCTTTCCACTATAACTTTCTCAACAATATTATCGTCCTCGCCGTACTCCCTTGTTATTACTTGATCTAAGATACTCTTTGCAAGATTTTGAACATCTATAGATTCTAAGCAATCAAACTTTAAGAATACAATAATTGGTTTATTCCAATCAACATTTAATAATTCTTTATCCTTTAATTGTTCTGATGGAAATGATTTTATCCAATTATTATATGTATTTGTTCTTACTGTTTTGTACTCATTTGTATACTTATCTTTTATTTTCTCATAGAGATTATTGTTTGACATACCATGTTTGTTTATAACCATAAATTCTTCAATATTTGGATCTAAAAAATCTAATTTATTTTGTTGTTCTTTTATAATTTCATCTTTATATCTAATCTTTTGTCCATACGATTTATTTTCAGATGAACTTTTCTTCCTATCGTATTCTTGAATATAGTATGAGTAGGTAGTAGTTTTAAGCATATACATACGATCAGATATATTCACATTATTCCTATTTTGAGTTAATCCATTTATCAACCTATTATATTCAATTCTTTTTATATCTGCATCTCTAATTTGATAAATATATTCATTGAATAATGATAATAAATTTAGTAAATCATCATAATTACAATATTTAAACGCTGAAACAGTTTTTCTTTTTCCGAAATGTGACTCCAACATTTTCTTACGAGCAATTTTATCATCTTTCTCTGTTAATGCACTTATAATTTCTGTACTTTGTTGTCTTCTATATTCTAATTCTTTTGCCATTTCTTCAAATGCCTTTGTGTATTTATATGTAAATATTAAGGCTTCATCTCCTGAAAATTTGTTCACAAGTATAGAAAACCCTTGCCTATCCATCTTATATTCTGGTCTTGATTGTTTATTTTCATCTACATACGACCCCAAGGCAAAATTCCCTTCGGCTAATTCTGGTATAGCTTCCATAAATTTTCTTATTTTCTTTAAGACGTCTGCATGATCTTTCCCATACTTTAAAGCAACAGTTCTACTACTCACAACAACATTTCCATTTTCATCAATTACTAACCCAAATTCCTTTTCAAAAGTTGTTAAGTTATTTTCCATTATTAATTCCTTCTTTCACTTTTAATTTATTTATTACTCTGATTCACACTTAAACTACCTAACTCTTTTACACCATCTGTCATAGACATCTGACGTTTCCGAAAATCCAAATTTGTACCATATTCTTTTGGTGGTCGGATGTACTCCTGTTGATTTTGCCATAACTCCATTTTCCATATAGAATGAAGCTTGTTCTGGGTTATAAAGATAAACAAATCTTTCTTTTTCTGTCACTTTATCACTTCCTTTCAACATAAATTTGTATCACAACTTTGAGACACATAAAAAGAGCATAATCAATAAAGATATGCTCCTTCAATCAATCACAAATTATTTACCTTGAGCAACGTATCCCATGACAAGCTCTACCAACCATCCTAACCAAATAATCTTTATATTTCTGACACTCATTGACATTTAAACAATTCTTCTCACAATACTCACTTGATATTAATTTATTTTGTTTTATTTGATTCTTTTGATTTATTGTCAGGGTTGTTTTTGTTTTTCTTGCTTGCCACTAACACCACCTACTTTATAATTATTTTTGCCGTTTATTAAGTTTTGTGAAATTTGATTTGAATACTATACTCACAAATTCAAACGAATGTTTTATTGAGTTATTTCAATTGTTTCACTTCAATCCTAAATGACTCAAATTGTAATTCTGGTGAACCAGTATGAGATACACATTTAAAATTTAAAGTAATGTCGGC
>Ga0209727_1002975_pt1 | contig 11314 bp, 11 predicted proteins | sample RifGroC1_FD_183995 | JGI IMG/M metagenome (GOLD analysis project Ga0209727, IMG submission 183995) | Groundwater microbial communities from Rifle, Colorado, USA - Groundwater C1 (SPAdes) (version 2) | ecosystem: Environmental > Aquatic > Deep subsurface > Groundwater | place: Rifle, Colorado...
TGCCAATACCTGAGCCAACGGCCGCTTTTCTTTCTCAATTAGCCAATAAATAATGGATTTTCCGGGTGGAATACGCAGTAATTTCGAAAGCCAATTCACTTAGCCCTCCTTTTTAAAGAACTGAATAACCTATATTATCATAATCTGACTCAAAAGCAATTGCGGCACTGAAGCTCTCTTGTGACTCCTAAATTCCAATCTGTCAAATATATTGCATTTCAAATATTACAGGATATAATATATCTGCTACCACAGTACATTGAGAAAAGGAGAAGTTCATGATTAATTCTGATCCGCCCAAAGATGAGGTTATATATATCGATTTGCAAGGACGCCCACACGATACACCTCAAGAATGTATTGAGGCCAATCTAGGCGTTGAAGAAGCCGGTGGTGGTCAATATCAAGCCGGCGGCAACTGTGGCCAAGACCCTAGCAACATCCCGGACAATAAAGGATAATATTAATAATGTGCTGTGGTAGCACATTTAAGAAAAATGGAAATACTAGAAAAAATAAAGGAGATATTTGGAAAATATTTTGATGCTCAAAAAAGGGGAGATATAAAAGAACTAGTTGCCCTTTACAGAGAATTAATCCTTTCTAGAAATTCTCTCGCCGTAGACCAGGGTTACAAAGATTATCTTGACATGCAAATCAAGAAAATAAATCACATTCCTGAACCACACTGGCAAAAGTACTTGGCCAACAAAGATACCTTTGCCACAAAATTTTCACCACACCTTGATAGCTCTTCCAACTCCCCTCATTTTCTGTCTAAACTCCCTGAACTCAAAATTGAATACCCGGACAATGTTTTTGATCTCGTTGCTAAAAAATATCCAGAAATTAATGAGGTCAGGAATAAAATTTCTATCGAAAATTCTGACAAGGGTGCCTATTTCCGCTACTCCGACGAGGCTGATCACTATTCAATTTACATTCCTCAAACCAATTTCAATCAAAAGGTGTCTATGCTCATTCATGAACTGGCCCATGTTATATCTTGGGAAAAACAACACCATCGAGTTGAAAGCATTTACTCCGCTGAATTTGAGGCTCATCAAATTGAATTTGCTTTAGCAGAAGACATTTCAAATGAATTTTCCCAAGCCGTCTTCGGAGAATATCTCATGGGTCAGGTCAGAAGTGATTTTCAAATTGCCATATTTACAAACACTACCCTAGACCCAATCGTTACTTATACTGAAAGTTTTGCCAAATACATCGGAGCGCTTAACAAAGAAAATCAAACGGACTTCCTTTTTGATAAGAAAATAACTCACGATCCACTAGTCGATCTTTCCAGTGCAGTATCTATCGTTAATCTCCTCACATAACATTATTGTTGTGACCCCAAGTATACAAAACCTGAAACAATTTGAAGCAAATTTGATCAAATTGTATATAATACACACGAAAGCGATCGAACTTTAAAATATAAGCCTAGTCAAAAGGAGACAAATGGATAAAATTCCTGAAATTAGTATTTATGGTGACTCAGCTGAATGGTTGGTTTGTGAAGGGATAAAACTCTTCACCTTGCGTTTGGATCGACCGAAATATACCAATCTCCAAGTAAGAAAAAACATATTGATCCGCTATAACCATGGATTTAACCTTGGTGTGGTATATAGTCGTGAGGTTAAACCCCTCAAAGACTACACTACAGCGGAACTTCTCTTGGACGGATATATGAGCACTATTGAGGCAGCCAAAGACTTAAGGAATTACCCCGGATATGAAGGAGTAACTCTAGATACTCCAATGCTTGGAATTGGTGTTACCAGTGATGCTCATTTTCATTCGTATTTAGACGAAGAAAAGCGGCAATTGCTTTTTAGCACACCCCTAGATCAAGCTGTGCGGATGCCCGAGTTCCACGATTTTTTCTTGCCTTCTTATCTTTGGTGGGCAATTCTAAAGAACGAACAGTCCAAAACAAAACTGACAGTCACAAAATGGCACAATCTGCTTTGCAAACACCTAAACTTTTTCGACTCTGAAAGTCTCCAGCAAGTTCGCAAGGTAGATGAACAGACCGAGAAGTTCTATAAAGGACTTTCCCACAAAAAGATAAGAGAAATCCTGAAGTATGGATCAACAGCTTCACCGGAGTACAAATCTCTCGTTCTCTGTCGACCGATTTCTGTTAAAAAATAAGCTAGGAAAAATAACTCTTGGACACTCTATAAACGAGTGTCCTTTTTATTTGTGACCCCAAGTATCCAAAACATGAACCAACTGTTTCAAAAATTGAAAACATTATATTGTAAATATCAAGACAAACAGATTTTATTCTGTCATTGCACCTGACCTGTTCTTTCCATAAAGTTCTTCAACCCGGCACTCACAAATTCTCTACATTCTTCGCTATCTGTATTCTCGTGAGTTTCTAACCATTTATCAATCAATATACCCATTTCGGTAAACTGTCCGTCAACATCAATAATTTTTACTCTTGGGTTTTCAGGAATATCAACTTCAACCCAAATCTTTTTATCTGTCTTAAAATCATAATTCCAATGTCCCCATTTTCCTTGCTCTTCCATTCTACCAAGTCCGATCTCTAGTCCGTTTGGAAAGACCATAGAATATGCTTCGTCAACAAACATACTTGGATCGTGTCCAGCAAGACTCAAATCGTATGTGTGGTTGAATACGACTTTGATAACTTCAAACTCACCTTTTTCCTTTACTGGTTCATTTTCGCTCATAGTAAAAATATTGTATCACCACAATCTATTTGTGATCCCGGCGGGAATCGAACCCGCGATATTCAGGATGAAAACCTGACGTCCTAGGCCGCTAGACGACGGGACCATTTCTAATGTACAAATATTCAAATGTGGGTCAGCCGGGACTCGAACCCGGGACACCCTGCTTAAAAGGCAGGTGCTCTAACCGACTGAGCTACTGACCCATCATCAACGCCATATATTTTACCATTGAACCTGACAAAAGTGGAATAAAAGACAGAATTTAATCAAAAGATAGGCATGCGTATCAAACTGTGTACAATAAATTAAATGAAAGTCTTAGGCATCGATCCTGGAACGGGTAGAGTAGGCTGGGGAATTGTAGACCATGAAAAAGGGGTTGACTCTCTTGTCGAGTGTGGCTGTTTTGAAACCAAGATAAACTCGGAACTTCCTGAAAGGCTATTAAAAATATTCCTCTTCCTTCAAAAACTAATCAAGAAACATAATCCGGATATCTTGTCTGTCGAGTCCCTATTCTTTGCCACCAATGTCAAGACTGCCTTTGATGTTGGTGCCGCTAGGGGAGTAATACTGCTGGCGGGGGAGGAGGCCAAGCTTCCCATCTTTCAATACACCCCACTTCAAGTCAAGTCTTCTCTTGTCGGTTACGGTCAAGCTGATAAAAAACAAGTTCAGTTCATGGTCACCAAAATTCTTCACCTTAAAGAAACTCCTAAACCAGATGACGCCGCCGACGCCGTTGCCATTGCTCTCACTCATATTTTTCATCATCCTCACCCAGTAAATATCCGAAACTAGCCATGCTATACTGGCTACATGATAGGCTATCTTGAAGGCGTCATTAAGTATGCATCGACTGGAAAAATAATCCTTTTTGCCAACGGTATCGGCTTTACCGTTCAGCTTCCTTCTAACTTAATCTTTTTAGAAAACCAAAAAGCTTCTCTGTATATTCATACCCACATCAGAGAAGACAACTTAGCTCTTTTTGGATTTAAGACACCCCACGACTTGGATATTTTTGAACTCTTACTCACCGTTTCCGGAGTTGGTCCCAAAATTGCTTTAGCCATGCTCACCTCATCAACGGAAGATAAAATCAAAAAAGCCATCATGGAAAGTAATCTCGCCTTTTTCTCTTCGATTTCCGGAGTTGGTAAAAAAACGGCTCAAAAAATAATCCTTGATCTCAAATCAAAAATTGGCAAAGGTGACGTTAATATGAGCAATCTCGAAGGAAACTCTGAACTGGTTGACTCTCTTGTAAGTCTTGGTTTTCAAAAAGGAGAAATTTCCTCCGTCTACTCCCAAATCGACTCGTCACTGCCTTTGGGTGCACAGGTGAAATCAGCTTTGAAACTACTTCGAAAATGACCAATCAGCCAGATACAATCAGCATTCGTCCTTCTAACTGGTCCGATTTCTTAGGACAACCTCAAGTCGTCAGATCGCTACAAATTGCCATTCAAGCCGCCAAATCCAGGCAAGAACCCATGGAACACACTCTACTATATGGTCCTCCGGGTCTCGGGAAAACAACTCTCGCTCACATCATCGCCAATGAAATGGGTGTCAATCTAAAAATTACTTCAGGTCCGGCATTAACCAGAGCCGGGGACCTGGCTTCCATTCTTACCGCCCTTGAACCGGGTGACGTTTTATTCATTGACGAAATTCATCGCCTCAACAAACCGGTAGAAGAAGCTCTCTATCCAGCCATGGAAGACTACGCCATTGATATTATTCTTGGCAAAGGACCGGCCGCTAAAAATCTCCGTTTGGATCTCAATCCCTTCACTCTTATTGGTGCGACTACTCAGGCAGGCAAAATTAGTTCTCCTCTCAGAGATCGTTTTGGAATAGTTCATCGACTACGCTTTTATGAACCGGAAGAACTTAAAGGTATTATTCTTAAAGCCGCTAAAAAGCTCAAGTTTAAACTTGATGATGACTCCGCCCTAGAAATTGCCAAACGATCTCGCGGTACTGCTCGTATTGCCCTTAAACTTCTTCGACGTATCCGCGATTTTAATTTAGTCGAACACGACTCCAAATCAAATCTGGACATCACTCAAGAATCTCTTGAGTTTTATGAAGTTGACAACGAAGGGCTGGATGCCACCGATCGCCGTCTCCTGGAAGCCATCATTATCCAACACGCGGGTGGACCGGTTGGTTTGGAAACCCTGGCCGCTATTATTTCCGAGTCAGTTGACACCATAAGCGACCTTTATGAGCCATATCTGATGCAGTCCGGTTTCTTGTCTAAAACCAGTCGTGGTAGGGTAGCTACAGACAAAGCCTATCAACATCTGGGGAAGACCAAGCCTTTATAATATTCAGTGTGTCTCTTGCCGCATTATTCATTAGCCTTTTAATATATCTAACATCGTCTAGTAATACTCTAGCGATTTCGGATCCTCTTTCCGTACCCAACAACAAAATCGGCATTCACATTCTTTTCCCAGACGAAGTTGATTCTGCCGCCAAAGTTGCAAACAACAATGGCCAGGGGGACTGGGGTTACGTTACTATTCCCATTCAAGCCTCGGATAGAGATCGGGTCAAATGGCAGCGGTTTTTTGATCAAGCCAAAGACAAAAGAGTCATCCCCATTATCAGAGTTGCCACGGTACCCGAAGGCTCAAACTGGGCGGAACCAAATAATTATGACTTAGTCGACTTTGCCAACTTCCTCGGTGATCTTAACTGGCCGACGGAAAATCGTTATGTCGTCATCTTCAATGAGGTCAATCGTTCGGACGAGTACGGTGGTTATGTCTCACCGGAAAAATATGCGGATACTCTAAACAACGCCATCGACATTTTTAAAGCCAAGTCTCCTGACTTCTTTATCCTTCCTGCAGGTCTCGATAACGCGGCTTCAAACAGCAAAACTTCCTTAAACTGGAGACTCTATCTCGAAAGGATGTATCTGCGACACCCCGATATTTTTAATAAAATTGACGGTTGGACTTCTCACGCTTATCCCAACCCTGATTTTTCCTCAAGACCCGACAAATCCGGATCAAACAAAATTGACTCATATCGCACCGATCTCCGATTCATTAGACTCTTTAGCAACAAAAAACTCCCCGTATTCATTACCGAAACCGGTTGGTCAAACAAAAACCTTTCTGATCACCAGATAGCCCTCTATTATCAATACGCCCTCACACATCAATGGTCAGACGAGAACATCGTTGCCATCACCCCTTTTTTACTGAACGCCCAGGAAGGGCCATTCGCCGTCTTTAGTTTTAAAAGGGCAGATGGTACATTCAAAGAATTTTCCACAACTCTAAGTTCCTTCGCTACCAAGGGGGAACCAAGGCCCTCGGTCGTTTCCGAAGTAAAGACAGCCACCCCTTCGTCGGTATTAAATGTCACTCCGGCAGTATCGACAGGGGAGAACTCTCAAGTTCTACTTATTAGGCTTTACAATAGCTTAAAGTCCCTTATGGGGATTTTTGGAAAATGATCATTCTACATGGCGAAGACGCCAACAAATCATACGGTAGACTAATTATCCTTACCGAAGAACTAAAGTCAAAACAAATAGAGGTCATTACTTATGACGCCACCGAACTGGACATCACCCATCTTCGTCAAGAAATCGGCTCAAGTAGCTTATTTGGTTCCACCAAATGTTTCGTCATCAAAAATCTGCTCAGTGGTACTAAATCCAAAAATAAGGACAAATTAATTGACCTCATCAATCAAGAAACAAGCCATGAAATAATTCTTTGGGAAAACAAAAACCTTTCGGCTACTATACTCAAAAAGTTCTCCAAAGCCAAAGTAGAAGGCTTTTCAATTAGCCCGGTCATCTTCAAATTTCTCGACTCGCTTCGTCCCCATAACACCCAAAACATTCTTCTTTCCTGGAAAAAACTACTTAATGAAGGTACGGAGCCAGAGTTTGTCTTTGCCATGTCGGTTCGTCAGATAAAACTCTTAATTCAAGCCAAGTCCGGTCCATCGTTTATCAAACTGGCTCCCTACCCCACGAGATTGATTACCCAACAAGCGACCTATTTTACCCTTGATCATTTACTATCTTTGTATAAGATCCTCTCCGATATCGATATAAAAATAAAGACGGGAACCAGTAGCAACACTATTGATAATTTATTGGCAAATTTTTTCCAAAAAATCTAAAATGATATTACGAAATAATATTATGAGAAAACTATTAATTTCTTTGCTTGTTCTCTTTGGCATCTTGCTTTTTCCAACACCTTCCTTTGCCAAAAGCTACACCATTGATGATGCCAATATTGATATCGTCATTAACAAAGACGGCTCGGCCAATATCCAAGAAACCCGTACCTATACCTTCTCCGGTCACTTTGAAAATGGCTGGTGGTCTACCGGAACAAAAAAAGCTTGCACTGATACCAAATGCGATCGGTTGATAATAAATAACCTTCAAATTAAAGAAGGTAGTATTCCAATAAACTTCACCACCAAGACAGAAAACAATCAACAAATCGTCAGCTGGAAATATACTGCCGATGACGAAACCAAAGACTTTACCGTCTTCTATACCATTGAAAATGCCGTCAACAACTATCTTGACACTGCCGAGTTCTACTGGCAGATTATTCAAGAAGGTTGGGGAGTACCAACTCAAAATCTAATCGCTACTATTCACCTTCCGTATCCATCCCCGAACGAATCACTAAAAGCCTGGGGGCACGGTCCTCTTACTGGCAAAGTATCTATTCTCGACGCTCAAACTGTCATTTTTTCCGCCAAAAATATTCCCGCCGATACTTTTGTTGAAGGTCGTGTTCTCTTTCCCAAACTTCCCGGAGTTAGTACTGAAAACGAAAATGCCCTCGGACGTATTGTGAACGAAGAAGCTAACTGGATAAACGAAACCATTAATACTACAAAAACCTCGGCAGAACCCATCAACTATGCTTTTGTGTATATCGTCCTACTAATCACCGGCCTTTTATTTCTGGCTAGATTTATTTACTGGTTAATCAAATGGGGAAAGGTGGGTAAAGATTTACCCTTACCGGTGATCAATCTCGCTGGTAGTCTTCACGAACCCCCAAGCAACACCGAACCCGCTATCGTTGAAGCCATTCTCAACCCATCTCATACGCCTACCGCTAAATCCATCACGGCTACAATTCTGGAACTCTGTCGCAAAAAATTACTAAAAATATCTCAAGAATATCGCAGTCCGATTTTGGGAATCTTTCCTCAAGAACCGGAGATATGGTTTGAATTACAGAAAAACAAAGGGCAAAGTTTCACCAAAAATGAAGAGGACATCATCCACTTGCTTTACTTAGACGAAGAAACAAAAATTTCCAAGTCAAAAATGCTCAGTAAGCTAAAAACCAATACCAAAGCCAGATCACATTTTCAGTCATGGAAATCACAGTTCGAAGACATCTTGTTAAAAAATGACTTTCTCGACAAAAAAAGTCATACCGTACAAGGTACCTTGGCCACCGATATCGCCATTGGCATTGTCTTCGGAGCGGCACTTTTAATCATCATGGAATCCATCTCCCAAACGGACACCGCCACACCCGTAATTATGACTGGATTACTCATCCAGTTTATTATCTTCGCCATTGGCATTGGCACCCTCAGCGGTTTTATGGATAGATTAACCCCCAAAGGAGCCCAAGAAAAAGCTTCCTGGATCGCCTTTAAAAAATATCTCAAAGACTACTCAGTTACCAAAAAATCTCCGCTTGAGTCTGTCATTATTTGGGAGAAATATCTTGTTTATGGCGCCGCCCTAGGTATATCACTAAAAGCTCTTTCGGAACTACCGCTTAAGTTTGGTGATGAAGCCAGATCATCTTTTGTCTATCTGGCTGCTATGAATACCTCGGGAAATAATCTTGATTTATCCTCAATCGGATCCGGTCTGGAATCCGTTAGTACCTCATTTGCCAGTTTCGGTGCCTCCGGTACGGGAAGTAGCGGTGGTTTCTCTGGGGGCGGGGGTGGTGGAGGTGGCGGGGGTGGTGGAGGTGGCATGAGCTAAACGAAATCATGTAAGATTAATTACATGAAGTGGCAGGGATTATCCGATACGGAAATTCAGGACAAAAGAAAAATATACGGTAGCAATACTTTGCCGGAGAAAGAACCAACAACTTGGTTTTCTATCGCCATAAATCAGTTCAAAAGCCCGCTAATATATATTCTCTTTTTTGTTATCGCCGCTTCCATAATCTTCAAAGAAACCGGAGATGCCATCCTTGTTTCTGCCGTGGTTTTACTGAATGTATCCATGGGCTTCTTCCAAGAATATGGAGCCCAAAAAACTCTTAAAAGCCTCCACAAGATTGTTCAACAAGTAGTTCTGGTTATCAGGGGAGGCCAAAGACTCAGCGTTGACATTAAAGAGCTGGTACCGGGAGACGTCGTTTTACTTGGATCGGGAGACAAAGTTCCGGCGGACTGTGTTGTCCTTGAAGGCTCAATCTTTGTCAGTGAGGCGATTCTCACCGGAGAAGAAGAACCTGTCGAAAAAAACACGTATCCTAAAAACAATCGTCTCTTTATGGGAACTATCGTTCTCTCGGGCAGATGTACTGCCAAAGTCGAAAAAATAGGTATCACAACCGAGGTGGGCAAAATTGGTGTTAGTTTGACAGAAATTAAAGAAAGAAAAACTCCTCTTCAAATTAAGCTTGAATTGTTCTCTAAAAAACTCGCTCTCTTGGTTGCCGCCATTGGTATCCTCATATTTATCATCGGGGTTTTAAACAATCATGGCATTTTTGAAATGATACGTTTTTCCATCATCCTTTCAATTGCCGCCATACCCGAAGGACTACCCATTGCCGTGACGGTAATTCTCTCTCTAGGAATGAATCGAGTCTTAAAACATAAAGGACTAGTCAAAAAACTTCTCTCCATTGAAACTCTTGGCTCGACATCCGTGATTTGTACCGATAAAACCGGCACCATTACCGAAGGTGTAATGAGAGTTGTCAGAACTGATACCAAAGATGAAGAAAAACTTCTAAATGGTCTTGCTGTCTTAAATACCAGAAGAACAAGTCTGGAAATAGCCACATGGGAGTACCTCAAAAAAAAGTTAAAAATTGACCCACAAATAGTAATTGATAAATATAAAATTCTTCACGAAGAAATTTTTGAAAGTGAAAAAAAATATGCTCTGACTATGGTTCAAAAAGGTAAAAGTAAAGAGACTTTTATTTTAGGAGCTCCTGAAATTATTCTCAAATTTTGTCGGGATGACCCAAGAACAAAAATAAAAATAAACAAACAATTCTTTCAGTGGACCAGTGAAGGTCATCGAGCTGTTGGTTTAATACACAAAAACAATATCTCAAAAACAAAAACGGATTTCAAATGGCTAGGATTAATCGGAGTTGAAGATCCCATTAGACCTGGGGTAAAAGAGGCCATCAGGAAAGCCCTAAACGCCGGTATTGACGTTAAGATTGTTACCGGTGATTTTAGAAATACGGCCGAAAAAGTATCCGAAAATATTGGTCTCGTTATCACCAAAGATAGTGTTATGGAAGGTGAAGATCTGGAAAAAATATCAACTAAAGATCTCGGTTCAAAAATTGACCGTATTAATTTATTTTGTCGCGTCTCTCCCCATCAGAAATTAAAAATCATTTCTGTCCTTCAAGAAAAAGGGGAGGTGGTTGCCATGACTGGAGATGGAGTCAATGACGCCCCGGCACTTAAAAAGGCTGATATTGGAGTGGTGGTGGGTTCGGCTACCGATGTAGCTAAAGACTCAGGAGACCTAATTCTTCTGGATAATAACTTCAAAACTATTGTTTCCGCCTGTGAGGAAGGTCGCATAATTTATCAAAATATTATTAAGGTGGTAGGTTATGTCTTATCAAACTCTCTCGCCGAAATAGTACTTATCGTAGGCGCCATGATTCTCAATGTCCCGTTTCCCTTGACTATTGTGCAAATTCTTTGGCTTCATCTGATCTGCGACGGTCCACCGGACATTGCGCTCGGGTTTGAACCGGGAGACCCCAAGATCATGGAAGAAAAGCCAAATAATCATCAAAAAGAAAATATTCTCAGTCGCTCCATGCTTTTCCTCATTTTTGCCATAAGTCTCACGGCAGGGCTAATCTCACTTGCAATATTCACTCAGCAACTAAAATTCGGAGACCTTGATTTAGCGCGCACTACCGTTTTTGGCATCATTGGCTCTATAGACCTTATCTATGTCTTCGCTTACAAAGACCTTCGTAAACCGGTACTCAGGCTTCAAAGGATACTCAACAATAAATTCCTACTACTGAGTATTCTTTATGGTTTTATCATTCTGCTTTTTGGCATCTATCACCCAACTGCTCAAAAATTATTACACACCGTTAGTCTACCTCCCTCCGCGTGGGTGTTAATCATTGGTGTGGCTTTGCTTACGACGCTTTGGGTAGAAGTAGTTAAGAAGTTTAGAAAAATCTACTGAATCTATGCTACAATATCCCATATTGTTCTTACGGCCGAGCATTTAGCTCGTCTTGCTTGACGCTCTCACGATTGTCCAGCTAGTATTTTCCATAGGACAATCGGGGAAAACCCCCATAAAATATGTTTAA
>Ga0209727_1002982_pt1 | contig 11291 bp, 7 predicted proteins | sample RifGroC1_FD_183995 | JGI IMG/M metagenome (GOLD analysis project Ga0209727, IMG submission 183995) | Groundwater microbial communities from Rifle, Colorado, USA - Groundwater C1 (SPAdes) (version 2) | ecosystem: Environmental > Aquatic > Deep subsurface > Groundwater | place: Rifle, Colorado...
CTCTCTTACTTCTTTATTAGAATAAAGGTTATATTTAGCCTTTGAGTTTACAAGTCCAACTTTTATAGAATAAGCTTCTTCTGGCAAAGTTGCAAACATGTCCTCATCTGTCCAATCATCGCCAATAGCCATAATAAAATCATAATTGTCTTCTCCCACAAGTTTTTGTGATATTTTACCTTTATTTATATCAAGGCTTTTAATTTCTATAACTTTGTTTCCTTCCATAATGCCAAGATTAAGATTTGCAACTATATCGAGTAAATGGCTTTTTAATTCTTTTTGTCTAATAGAAGCAAAATCTATATCTGCATTCCTATAATGCCATACTAAAGAAAATTCTTTTTCTTCAATAAAAGTACGAGGTGTCCTATCAACATAGGTCTCTAACAAAGGTCTAATTTCATCTTTCCAATTTGTAGTTAAATCTGTGAGTGCTTCCCATTTTTTACCGTCTCTATTTATCCAAGCTCCATGTTCTGCAACCAAAGTTAAGTTTAATTTAGAAAGCCAATGAGTTAGAGTATCCCTATCTCTACCACTTATTATAACAACTTTATTATTTTGATCAGATACCAAATCTTCCAATATCTTATACAAATCTTTATCTGGCTTTGCATCTTCTGGTTTTTGTTTAAAAGAAACCAAAGTTCCATCATAATCGAGTAAAATTAACCTTTTTTGTGATTTTTTATAATTTGAAAGAAATAAATCTTTCATTTCATTAATTAAAATCCTTACCATCAGTTTTTCTTGAATATTTTTTGTATTTTGAAGTCTTTCTATAAATTGTGATGCCCATTTAAAAACATCATTTCTTTTTAATCTTTCTTGCATAAGTTTGATTCTATGTTGTTGTTCTTCAATACTCATATTTAATGCAGTATATATCGCTTCTGCAATGCCTTCTTTATCATTTGGATTTACAGACATTGCTTCGCCTAATTCTTCTGCGACACCAGCCATTTCACTTACGATTAAAACACCTTTTTTATTTAGTCTTGAAGCAATATATTCTTTTGCAACAAGATTCATTCCATCACGAAGAGGTGTCACCAAAGCAACATCAGACATCGAATACAAAGCAGATAAATTATAAAAAGGAAGTGAACGGTATAAATACCAAACAGGAGTCCAACCAATTTGTGAATATTTTCCATTAATTCGTCCAACTGTTTCGTCAACAATATTTTTTAAATTACTATATCTATCAACTTTTGTTCGAGAAGGAACAGCAACCATAATAAGGGTAACTTTACCAATGTATTCTGGGTATTTAGTAAGGAATAAATCAAAAGATTCGAGTCTTTGGATTATACCTTTTGTATAATCGAGTCTATCTATTGACAATATTATTTTTTGTTTTTTTAAATCTCTCTGTATAATACTAATTTCTCTTTTTACTTTAGAGTCTTTTGGAGCATTTGCAAACTTGTCATAATCAATACCCATAGGAAAAATATCAACTTTTATTGACCTTTCACTCGTGTTGATTTGATTAAAAATATGTTCATAGCCGAGTACCCTTTGTACACTACTTAAAAAATGTCTTGCATAACTAAAAGTATGAAAACCGACCAAGTCAGAGCCTAAAATTCCTTCCAAAATTTCTTTTCGCCATGGGAGTAATCTAAAAATTTCATAAGATGGAAAAGGAATATGTAAAAAGAATCCAATTCTTGCTTCTGGAAACTTGTCTTTAATTAATTTTGGTAATAACATCAATTGATAATCATGAATCCAAATAATATCACCATTATTAACCACTCTAATTAATTCATCAAAAAATTTTTCATTTACCAATTTGTAATACTTCCAAGTTTCACTATCATAATCTGTATAAACTTGAAAATAATGAAAAAGTGGCCAAATTGTTTTATTAGAAAAACCGTTATAATACATTTTTACTTCATTATTAGTCAAAAACACTGGATAACTCTTAAAATCATTAATTAATCTATCTTTTATTATTTTTTTATCGTCAGTAGTCAAGTTTTCAGCATTAATTCCTGGGAATCCAAACCATAACGACTCATGAGTTTTTGAGAATGAAGAAAGCCCAGTAGCAAGTCCTCCAACGCTTGGTGTAAAATTAAAATTGTTATTCTCTTTTTCTATTGTAATAGGTAACCTATTTGATACAAGTATTAATTTTTGTTTCATTTTTTCTCCTTAATAATCTTTTTTTAATAAAAATAAATAATATCCATAAGGTGAAAGTGTCAAAAAATAAGGTAACTCACCTATTTTTGGGAATACAGTATCACCAAATAATTCAATTGGAATATAACCGTTGAGATGACTAATATGCAACTCCACAGGTTGAGATTTTTTTGATAAATTAAAAACACATAAAATTTTTTGATCATTGTATTCTCTAATAAAAACCAAAATTTTTTTATTATCAGGGTAAACAAAATCAATTTTTCCAATACCAAAAATATTACATTTTTTTCTAACTTTAATTATTGATTTTACAAAATTTAATAACGAGTTTGGATTATTTACTTGAGAATCTACATTTATTGAATTATAATTATATTCTGGGTCTAAACTAACAGGAGCATAAAGTTGCGATGGATTACCATTTGAAAAGTCCGCATTTTTATTTTCACTCCATTGCATCGGTGTTCTAACTCCATTCCTATCACCAAGATAAATATTATCACCCATTCCAATCTCATCTCCATAATAAATAATAGGAGTACCTGGCAGTGTAAATAAAAGACAATACATTAACTCTATTTTTCTGCGATCATTTTCCATTAGAGGTGCCAATCTTCTTCTTATGCCTTTATTTATACGCATTTGCCTGTCTTTAGCATATTCATTATACATATAGTCCCGCTCTTCATCTGTTACCATTTCTAATGAAAGTTCATCATGATTTCGTAAAAATATAGCCCATTGACAATTTTCTGGTATTTTTGGAAGCCTTTGCATAATATCAACTATTGGTCCATGATGTTCTTGTTTAACAGACATAAAAATACGAGGCATCAGTGGAAAATTATACGCCATGTGAAACTCATCTCCGTCCCCAAAATAGGGAATTAAATCTTCAGGCCATTGATTTGCCTCTGCAAGTAAAATTTTATCTGTATATTTTGCGTCTATTTCTTTTCTTAGTCTTTTTACAAACTCATGAGTTTTGGGAAGATTTTCACAATTTGTACCCTCTTCTTCAAAAAGATAAGGAACAGCATCTACCCTAAATCCATCCAACCCAAGGTTAAGCCAAAAATCAACAATTCTAATCATCTCTTCTTGCACCTTTGGATTATCATAATTTAAATCTGGCTGATGATAAAAAAATCTATGCCAATAATAAAGTCCATTCTCTTTACAATAAGTCCAGTTAGAAGTTTCACTATCAGTAAATATAATCCTTGTTTCTTTATATTTATCAGGGGTGTCTGACCATACATAATAATCAAAGTATGGAGATGATTTATCTTTTTTTGCACTTTGGAACCATGGATGTAAGTCAGAGGTGTGATTTAGTACTAACTCAGATATAACTTTAAGACCTCTTGCGTGTGATTCTTCTATTAATTTAACAAAATCATTAATTGTACCAAAATCTGAATTTATGTTATAATAATCCATTATATCATAACCGTCATCTTTTGCAGGTGTTGGATATATTGGCAAAAGCCATATACAATCAATGCCTAAATCTTTTAGATAGTCAAGTTTTGAAATTAACCCTCTAAAATCACCTCTACCATTACTTGTAGAATCTTTAAAACCTTTAATATACAGTTCATAGATAATAGCATCTTTATACCATAAATTATTCATTTGTATTCCTTGCTCTAAAATTAAAATAGGTGTAATAACTATTACAAATTAATAATATAATTTTGATTTAAACCAATTAGGCTTAAAATAATAGATTTTAAGTAAAGAAAATGTTTTTTTATTATAATTTGATATAAATAATATTAAACTAAAAATAATGATTAAGAAGTTGCCTCTGTGAAAATTATAGTAAATAATATTTGATAAAACAAGTATTTTTTTTAAAATTCTTAAAATTTTATTTTCTAAAACTATATTAAATATCTGAAAAGATAAGAATTAAATTTTTAATATAATACTTTTATTAATGATTCTTTGTTATTCACGTTTGCTTTTTTGTAAATATTTTTAATATGGCTTTTTACTGTATTAATAGAAATATTTAAATGATAAGATATTTCTTTATAAGATTTATTATTTTTAATATAATCAATTATTTCTTGCTCTCTTTTTGAAAAAGAATTCATTGAAATTTTAAAATCTTTTATTACAATAAATGTTCCTATAATATCATTATAATTATCAAACAGAGGATTTATTTCAAGAATTATCTTTTTTTGAGTTTCATTAATTTTATCAAAAAATAATAATTCACAATCTTTTATTAATGATTTTTCTTTATTTAAAGTATTAAAAATTTGACTTGAATTAATAAATAAATCGTTAATATTTTTATTAAAAATTTCTTGTTCAGTATTATTAAAATATTTTTCGACAATATTAGATTTTTTTATTTTCAAATTTTCATCTGTTATTATAAATGGAATAGAAAAATCCTTATTAATTAAATTAATATATTGTTTAGATTTATATATACCCAAAAAATTATAGCGAGAAATCACATAATAGAAAACTACAGACAAAATTCCTATAAAATATGAAGATTTGGAGATATATGTATAATTTAAAGAAGTAATTATAACTTCAATAAGATAAGTATAGCCAAATGCTAATATATATGAATATTTCAAAATATTGATAGTCATTTTATCCTTTTTTGTCATTTCTATTTTATTATCCTTATTCAAAACATATATAGAAAGTAAATATGCAAATAAAATATAAATATTCCAAAGGTAAAATAGCAATGATTTCGTATTATAAATTGTATAATTTTTGTCATTTATGATTTTAAATTCTTTTACAACAGGATTATAGAAAATAAACAACACAAAAAATATAATACATATTATATACAAAAAAATTAGTATATTATTTAAATACTTTATTTGATTCTTTATCAATTGAGAAAACATATGTAAAATTACAGTTGGCAAAAATATTATAGAAAATGATATTAATTTATATATTATTATCAATTCTTTCTCATTAAAAGAATTAGTATTTCTTATAAAAAGAACACTTAATATTCTAACAATAATTAAAAAGCAAAAAATAATAAATAAATAGTGAACCTTACTCTTATCATTAAATAAACATATTTTAACTAAAAAAAATATATAAAAAGAAAAAATAATAAAGATAATAATTGTAGTAGAAAAATTTTCCATTTTTTGTAAATCCTCGAAAAAAGATTATAATAAATATTTATTTCAGTCAATAAAATTGATTTGGTTTAAGATTTATTAATATCTTTTTAGAAAAAATCACCCAAAATTCACCCATTTTTTTAATTGCAATTTGTCTAAAAATATCTTAACTTTTATTAAATTTATATTTTAGAAAGGGGTTTTAGATGAACAAAATTTTAACAATGATTATGTTTTCTTTTTTATTAGTTGTTTTTTTTACATTTAGTTTTTTCTCATGCCAAGGAGAAACTTCAACAACAACTACAACTGTAGCTTCACCTTCTGTAACAGTTAATTTAACTGGAGCAGATATTCAAAATGGCAAAAAAGTTTATGTAATTCTTATTGGAGGAGATCTTGAAGTTAAAAAATTCTCTTCTGCAACTATTGAAAATGGTAAAGCAACTATTGTTCTTAATAATGTATCAAAAGATACATATGTTCTAAATTGTTTTATTGATGTAAATGAAAACGCTAATACAGCAAAACCAGAACCTGATACAGGAGACAAAGTTTCTAACACAAATAATTTTAGTGTTGACGGAAATAAATCTCAAGATATTACATATACTAGTATGGTTGATAACATTTAGTCTTGTATTATCAAATAAAAAAGAGGCTAAATTTTATAGCCTCTTTATATTATATTTTTAAAAATTCTTATCGCCACCAAGTAAAGCATTTTTAAATCCACCAACAAATTGGATGTCATAACTAACAGTTGGTGCAAAACCTACAAGACAACCAGTATCAACTCTTAAAGTCTCACCAGATTTTGGTTCTTTTTGGATAATAGTACCTCCAGCGTGGATAAAAACAAGTCCATCACCCGTAAGCCTTTCCAAAATAAAACCTTCACCACCAAAAAGCCCAGCACCAATTTTTTTTGTGAATGTAATTTCTATCTCAACACCTTTTGCAGCACATAAAAAAGCATCTTTTTGACAGATAAACTCACCATTCAATTTTGCCATATCAAGAGGAATGATTTTACCCGGATAAGGAGCTGCAAAAGCAACATGACCTTTGCCTTGTCCCTTAAAAAGAAAAGTTGTTATAAAAAAACTTTCACCCATTAACATTCTTTTAAAGCCTTTAAAAATCCCTCCATCGGTAGAAGTTTGCATTTCTATTCCATCTTCCATAAAAAGCATAGCCCCTGCCTCTGCTCTAACACCTTCATTTGGATCAAGCTCAATTTCGACAATCTGCATCTCTTCACCATAAATTTTGTAATCAATTACATCAGCCATAATTATTCTCATAAAAAATTTATATTAACCCGAATTTCGATTTAATAAAATAAATTTCAGATAAACAACGAAGTTCACAAAGAATAGAATAAAATTTTAATAAAAATATACTATATATTAATTATATAATACTTTTAGAAAAAAATATCCTTTTCTATTAAAATTTCTTCGTGTTAAAATTTATACTAAATGTAATTCGGCATTCTGCTTATAAAGAAAATATATATCTTAGAATCCAAAGTTATTATTGAAATGTTAAAAAATAAAACTAAATCTTTTATAATGATAATCGTACAGATTGTCATTATAATCTTAATTATAAGATTATATGCCTAAAAAACGAGTTCTTTTTCGAGTTTTTTAGCCTATATACCTGAAATGTTTTTTACAACTTGTTTACTTAAAATGAGTTAGAAAAAAAATTATCATTGAATTTAAGACAAACCTGAAACATTTCAGTATATAACATAAAATATATTAAATAATCCTATTTTGTCGAGGATTTTCTTAAATACCTATAAAATCACTATATTATTAAATTGATTTATTTGTTAAATTAATTAAACTCCTATTATCATTTATTATTTAAGGAGAAAAAAATGAATAAATTTTTGTTTATTTTCATTACATTTGCGTTGTTATGTAGTTGTACATTAAGTAAATCTTCAAATACAGCAAATGTCAATGATACCACAAATGTAAAATCTGTAATCATAAAAAGTGGTGGTAATTCAACTATCTATAAGATTAATTCTAACAATCTTATTATAAACAGTTCCTATACTAATCAATATGGTGCTGTAAATACAAGATTGTATTCTTATGACGATAACAAAGAATTAAAATCAATTGTAAAAAACAATTCTGTTACTGGTTCGGAAACTATTACTTTCTCTACTATAAAAGACAGAAGTGCAAATGATAAGGTCACTAAAAAATTTAAAACTATTTCTAGTTCGCGAGGACAAAGTTCTATTCTAATAGTTGATTACTATTATGATGAAAACGGAAAAGTTATAGGTATGATTCAAAAAGATGGTAATGGAAATATAATCGCCAAAGGCGTAAATAATTGAGGTAAATTATGTTAAAAAAAATAAAATTTAGTATATTTTTGGTAATAGCTTTATCAGTATCATTTTTTTCATTCTCTAATACAAGTATTCATGATTCAATAATTGATTTTAATAACAATGTTGTTGATTTTAGTGAAACTGGTCTTATGGACAATGTAAGAAACGGAAGTATTGTTCAGATTTCTCCTCTTGATTTAAAAGTAGGAAGTATATTTATAGATGTTGATGGTATTGCAAAAAAAGTTGTTAGTATTACACAATCAGGAAATGATATTATTATAGATACAGTTCAGCCTGAGATAAGAGAAGTTTTTGAATTTTATGATATTCCTATTCAAACAGTTAATCTCACTTTAGATGATCATCTTCTTAAGGATAGTGCACCGATAGGATACAATTTAGTTCCAGATAATAGAGCAAGTGGAACTAAATCTATAGAATTTGAAAAGAAAATCGGCGATGACAATGCTTCTGTTTCGATTGCTGCAAAAGCAAGTTTAACTGTTGATGTTAGTACAGGGGCAAGGCTTCCATATATCAATGTTGACACTAAAGGTACTTGGAAGTTTTGGAAATGGACGATTAAAAAATATCAAGGATTTGTACAAGGTGATATAAATTATGACCTTAGTTTAGAAGGAAAACTTGTTGCTCAAGCGAAATTTAGTAAAGAGTTAAATATTCCTATTTTTGCTCTTACTACAGGTCCAGGTATAGATATTGGTGCAGGATTTTATTCAAATTCATCAATTGAAGGTTCTATAACATTAACAGATACATTGGCTTTTACCCTTAAAGGAAATGCAGGAGCAAGATGTGGTCTTGACGGTTTAGCAATTGTATGTTGGCCTGTTGATATAAAATCTTATGGAAGTACAGAATATTCAGTAAAAAATACACTTTCACTTGAGGCTAAAGTTCAATTAAAAGAAAAAATTTATCTTGGAACATGGGTTAAGATGTTTGGATTTGCAATACTAGAAGCTGATGCAGGTGGTGGACCTTATCTTGACTTTAATGCTATGATAGAAGGATGGGTACAATATTCTTCAAAATCAAAATTTAGTGCAAATTGGTCTTATAGCGGTAGTGGTGAAATAGGAGTTTTTGCAGAAATCAATGCCAAAATTTTTAATGGTAAATGGGGTGGAGAGATATGGGGCAAGAAATTTCCATTCTATACAATATCAAAAAGTGGTGGTGGTAAAACTTCTCTCGTAACATTTGACAGTGACGGAGCTAGTACTGTGGCTGATCCTGAGAGTAAAACCATTGATTCTAGTTCGTCTACAATCGATGATCTTCCTACGCCTCCAAAAAAGACTGGTTTTACATTTGGTGGTTGGTTTACAGAGAAAAATGGTGCTGGAACAGAGTTTACTGCTAGCACCACAGTAACTGGAAGTTTAACCGTATATGCAAAGTGGATAGCAGCACCACAACCGAGTGTTAATCTTGCATTAAATAAAACAACAACAGCTTCATCAATTGAAAATGCAAGTTATGCAGCAAATTACGCAACTGACGGTAATTTTAACTCGAGATGGGCAAGTTCTAACAATTTTACGAATGGTCAATGGATAATTGTTGATCTTGGTTCATCTACGACTTTTAAAACTATAAAACTTACATTTGAAGCTGGATCTACTAATTACAATGTAGAGTGGTCTAATGATTCAACAAAATGGACAGCTATTGGATCTTCACTTTATACTGCTAATAGTGACTCAAAAACTATTACACTTCCAACAGCAGTAACTGGGAGATATATAAGGTTTATAGCACAGAATACCACTGGTACTTTTGGTGTTTCGCTCTATGAGATTGAAGTATATAATAATTAAATTATAAAGAATTGTAAAATTATAACCATTATAATAATATTAGGTGTTTTTAACCATTTATCGAAATAAAAACACTATGCAATAAGAGGTATAAAATGATAAAAAAACAAATATTTTTAATATGTGTATCATTATTATTTATAATGATGATTGGGTGTGCACCGGAGACTACATCGTCACCTACAAATTCACCTTCACCAACAACTACAGTCCAAAGCCCTGTTTATACAAGGATTTTGGATTCAAAATATATTGAGAATCGTGATAAAGATAATAATGTATTATTTTCATGGAATTATGATGCAAGTGGAACTTTAAAAGAATACAATGTTTATCATTATGATAGTTTAAAAAGAAACGACTATATAAAGTCTTATAGTTCCGAAGTTACAACAGATGTTAATTATCTTGGAAAGTATGTTTATACTTTTGATGGCACAACTAAAAATATTATAAAAAGCGAACAGATTGATAAGTCAAACGCTATTGTTCAGTATTTTGTTGCAACTTATAATAGTCAGGGTAAATATCTTACTTATATTTCAAAAAATTCAGCAGGTAGTATAATAGAAAATAGAGATGCTACTTATGATGTTACAGGAAAATATTATCTTGTAGAAACATATTATTCTGATGTTGCAAAAAAACAAATATTAGAAAAATATACTCGTAATTATGACTCAACAATAGAAGGAAGATATTTACAGGAAGTAAAGTATCAAAAAATTCCTGTTGATGGAAATGATCCATCGTCTGATTCTATGACATACAAGTCCTATGAAAGTGCTACAACCTATAAATATTCTTGGTCTCCAAATAGTTTATTTAAAACATATTATTTACAGCAGACTTTCGATTCATCTGGAGATTTTCTTGAGATGATACAAAATTCTTTTGATTCAAATGGAAATACAATTTTAAAATCGTTCATTGCTTCTGGAAAACTCCAGTCATATAGAACTTATTCTTATGATAATAATCAAATTATGACTGATGAATCACATTTTGATAAATCAGAAAAGATTGTTAATCAATTTACTCATAGGTTATATAAACAAGGTACTCTTAATTTTTATGAAAAAGTTACATATTCATATGGTTATGTTACATCTTCTTCAAAAAATGTAGTCGATTCAAATAAATTAAGTGATAATAGACTAAAATCTCCGCTTCCAAATCATATTGAGTAATAATTATTTGAGGATGATTTTTTAATCACTAATTTATTAAAAATTCATCCTCAATTAAAAAAACAAAAAGAGGCTAAGTTGATAGCCTCTTGTATAGTTTTAGATTTGGTATTTTATTAAAAATTCTTATCGCCACCAAGTAAACCACCAAGAATTCCGCCACCAATACCAGCAATACCAGATGATTGATCGATATTAGACCTTGATGCAGCAAAAATTCTATCTGCAAGTCTTGAGAATGGAAGGCTTTGCAAATAAACAAGTCCAGGTCCTGTTAGTTTTGCCAAAAATAAACCTTCGCCACCAAATAAAGCATTTTTAAATCCACCAACAAATTGGATGTCATAACTAACAGTTGGTGCAAAACCTACAAGACAACCAGTATCGACTCTTAGAGTTTCACCTGCTTTTAGTTCTTTTTGGATAATAGTACCTCCAGCGTGGATAAAAGCAAGTCCATCACCTGTAAGCCTTTCCAAAATAAAACCTTCACCACCAAAAAGCCCAGCACCAATTTTTTTTGTGAATGTAATTTCTATCTCAACACCTTTTGCTGCACATAAAAAAGCATCTTTTTGACAGATAAACTCAC
>Ga0209727_1002989_pt1 | contig 11285 bp, 8 predicted proteins | sample RifGroC1_FD_183995 | JGI IMG/M metagenome (GOLD analysis project Ga0209727, IMG submission 183995) | Groundwater microbial communities from Rifle, Colorado, USA - Groundwater C1 (SPAdes) (version 2) | ecosystem: Environmental > Aquatic > Deep subsurface > Groundwater | place: Rifle, Colorado...
AAATTACTTTATCTCGGAATCTTTATAAGCTCTTTGACATACTTAATTTGCATGCTATTTTTAACTATATTTTTGATCACAAAGAAAAACATCAATGAGTAAAAATCGACTACTGATCTCGTTTTTTATTTTGATATGGATATCATTTTCAATAAGGCATCTTTTGATTGGAGGTTTTGTTCTAAATAGTTTGGATGATAGGTACAGCCACGAAACCATGGCCGGAAATAATTGGAGCGAAATCATTAAAGGAAATGTTGTCTCCGGCTCATTTAATTCTAAATTTCAAAATCTTGGTATTGTGGGAATAAGGTTTGATAATCTGGATAGAATTAATAACGATGAGATCGAATTTAGAATTAAAGAGTCTAATCATGAAACTTGGGACTATTCGTCCATATATAAAACAGATCAATTTCAAAAAGATAGGATTTTTCCCTTCGGTTTTCCCACGGTTACAAATTCAAAGGACATACAGTATTATTATGAAATTGAGTCAATGCGCGGGGCCACTGGAAGTGCAGTTAAAATCAGTACAAAACAACCTACGGTAATCGTTCGATCGGTTTTCACAAAAAAAATGCTCCTTTCCGACGTTAGGTTAATGTTCTATTTTGTTACGAACAAAATTATTAATATATTCGGAGATGTTGAGTTTTCTCATAATTTTATTGTTTATTCCCTACCTTTATTTATATATTTGGTATCTGAATATTTGGGTCAATCATTGCTATTTCCTTTTACGACAACACTATTATTGCTTTTGGTAGATGTGTTTTGGATGAGGACGTTCATTGGTTTTATGCAGATATCCATTATCTATTCTTGGATGATCTTAATAAAAAAGCATAAAGTCGGCGCAAAAGTCAGCTCGGTGTTCTCTGCTCTTATCCTCATCATGGTTATTTTACTGGCATTTCTCGAAAAAATTAACCAATCCGATAAAGCGGCATTTTGGGTTTATGTTTTTTTAGGAATATCAATAGTGTCCCAGTACACTGGTTTAATTACTAAAACTTCCGTTGAGATCTCTTCAAAACACTTTTGGAACAGTTATTTTATACAGTTAAAGCATTCATTTATGTTCATTTATCTCATCGCCAAAGGTGATATTATCGTTTCAACAAGGAAGATAGAAGCGAATATTACAGGTAACGAAAAATCCGCCAGAGCTATCGCATTAATGATTTCGCGCCTCGGAGGACCAGTGGTAAAAACATATTTGTTATCTTCAAGGGTTATTGCCTACGTCATAATTGGTTTCGTAAGATTGATTAAGATTGTCTACAAGTATGGTCCATATGCCATATCGTTATGGCTTGTGTATTGGCTATATAAGCAAATAATTGGGTATTTTAACTTTTATCTGGATTATTTCATGGATAACCAGGTAGACATTTTTTGGAACAGTGCCGGAAAGTATTTTGTTCTAGTTGGTGTGTTTTCTCTATTATCCTTTTTTCTTCTTCAAAGAAAAAAGGATATGCGAACCAAAAGCTTTATAGCGATAATAATTTTAATCATTTCCTTTAAGATTAATCAAGGAATTTTTAATACTGTCACTCCATATAGAGATAATGTAAAAATATGGAGAATAAATCCTCAGGAAACAGGGGAGCCCTGGGTTGACGTCACTGTTCGCGGTAGGAATTTCGGAGAGATGCCCTTCAAAGGAAAGGTCTTTATTGGTGGAATAGAGCAAAGAGTAGTATCGTGGAGCAGAAAAGAGATCGTTTTCCGCACAAATCCGTTATTTACTAAAACCGGTTTTGTTACCATTAAGACAGCTCAAGGAAAAGAAAGTGATACCTACTATTTTACATATACGGGGAATCGATGAACAACGCGATAAAATGAAAATATGAAAAACAATAAAATAAACCAAAGAATCCTCTTTATCATTCCTAACCTTAAAAATATGTTCGGCGGCAAAGGTGGAGTGCCTGGCCACCCTCACGTTGGAATAGCAAGTCTTGTTTCATATATTTTAAAAAAAGCTCCTAACGAATACGAATTAACAGTCTTTGACGAAGGCTTAGAAAGCGACACTCGTAAGCTTACAAAAAAAATTAAGGAATTTAAGCCCACCCTAATTGGTATAACTACCTTTTCTTACTGCTATGTCAACGTACTTGACACGATTGACAGAGTCTATAAAGCGACCAAGGCGCCGATTGTTTTGGGGGGAGCCCATGTATCTGCTGTGAGAGGACAAGTGCTAAAAGAAAACCCTAAAGTCAAATATGCTATCAAAAGCGAAGGTGAAGAAACATTTTTAGAATTCCTTAGTGCCCTCGATGAAGAAAAGAAAGATTTTAGTGAAATTAAGGGTTTGCTTTGGAGAAAGGGAAAAAGGATTGTTGAAAACGCAGACAGACCACTTATCGACAAAGTTGATAGCTTACCTTTTCCAAAATTTGAATTTTTTGATTTAAAACAATACCCGTGTTATGAAACAAAGGGTATGCCAATTCTCACATCTCGTGGGTGTCCATATGGCTGTAATTATTGCTCCGTGAAGCTTTCTATGGGTAGGGGATTTCGGCCACGAAGCCCAAAAAATGTCTTGGCGGAGTTGACATACTGGTATAAAAAAGGTTATACCTCATTTGATATAAATGATGACTGTTTTACTTTGGACTTAGATCGAGCGGAAAATATTTGCGACTTGATAATCCAAAGTAAAATGAAAATCAATCTTCAGCTCTACAATGGAATCAGGGTTGATCGGGTGACGCCCCGCCTACTACGAAGATTAAAGAAAGCAGGTGTGGTTTTTATCGCCTATGGTTGCGAGACCGGAAACCAAGAAACGCTTAATACAATCAAAAAAAGTATCAAGCTTGATCAGGTAATCCGTGCCGTGAATTGGACGAATAAAGCGGGTATAAAGAACGCAGTAAACTTTATCATCGGTCACGAAGGAGAAACTTACGATAGGGCAATGGATTCCGTCAGATTCGCCGAAAAACTGCCAACAAATTTTGTAAATTTTTACAACTTAGTACCTTATCCTGGAACAGCTGTATTTGAATGGGCAAAGAAGAACGCGCATTTCCTGGTACCCCAGGAGACATTCTTGAGAGAAATTTCCTACCGGGACAACTCACCAATTTTTGAAACGGATGAATTTACAAAAGAGCAACGAGAAAGAGTGATGAAAATGGGCTTTAATCTATATGAGAAGAAGTTGCTAAAATTGAGACTCGGAAACACTTTGGGTTCGATCGGATATTTGGTAACTCGATCAAAAACTATTCATGACCTCTGTCTAAAGTTTATCAGCACCAGGACCGGATGGAGAACATTCGTCAGATTATCAAATCATAAATGATTAAAGTAACTATCGGTGAAAAAGAATGCTTGGGATGCGGATTGTGTAATGAGCTAGCACCAGAAATTTTCTTTCAGCAAAACGATAAGTCAGTAGTAAATTCGAACGCGAATCTTGAAGACAAAGACAATCAAGAGCTTATTCGCAAGACTGTAAAAGCTTGTCCTGTAGGGGCGATAAAAATGAGAATATGAAAAAGACTTGGTTAATCATTTTAAGCGCTCTCTTACTTTTTGTTCCCTCAGTACTCGTTTTTTTCTCCGGAGATGACTGGTTTCACTTGAGAATAACTCAAATTGGTAGTCTTGGTGAATTTCTAAATTTCTTTTCTTTTTCTCATACAGCCCAATCGGCAGCTTTTTATCGTCCTTTACCTACTCAGCTATTTTTCTATATATTCCAACATCTTTTTGGTCTTACTGCCTGGCCGTACCACCTGTTCGTCCTGATTTGCTTTGGCTACTCTCTCTATCTGGTTTATCTCTTTGCCGGCAAAATACAAAAATCCACCACCAAGGAACCAAGAACCATCAACTTCGCACTAATAACTACCCTCGCTTACGGTTTATCTATTTCTAACTTCACCAGACTATATTTTCTCTCCGCCTTTCAGGAGATATCTCTTGTTATATTTTCCTTGCTTTGTTTACTTTCGTTCCCAAAATCGGTACTGAAGACAATAGTCTTTTTTGTCCTCGCCTTACTTTCCAAAGAAACAGCCGTAGTCATACCGCTATTGTTGTTACTTTTTAATTTCAAATATCTCAAGAAGAATTCAATGCACCTGACATCTGTGATCTGTATATCTGTAATCTATTTATACTTTCGATTTATGGTTTTTGGCGGAGCGGTGGGGGATAGCTATGTTTGGAATTTCTCACCCGTCAAAGCAGCGAATACCCTTATGTGGTACGTACTTTGGAGCTTTGGTGCACCGGAACTACTGGTCGACTACGTTGGTAGTGGGCTCCGTTTGGTACCCAAATTTTTCGTGGATTATCCGGTTTGGTGGAAGGTGATAATACCTTTGCTTGGAGGGACACTGCTGACGACGCTAATTTTATTTATTCAAAGAGGTCGTGGATTGCTTCGGTACTACGTAACTCGCAATGACGAACTTAAGACGCAATCAATCCAATTCATGAAATATATTTTATTTTTTCTCATCTCTATCTCACCGGTGATTTTTCTGCCGTCTCATAAATTTGCACTGGAGCTGGGGCTTCCTCTGGTGGGTTTTTCACTTGCGATCGCCTGGCTTATACCCAAGAAACTCAACATTTTGAGTTTTTGTTTTTTTGCGTTTTTTGTATTCTTAAATTTATCCATGAACTACTTGACCCACACCAGACACTATTCTGTGAGTAGGGGAGAAATCTCGCAAAAAGTATATAGATATTTTTCGGAAAACTATCCCCAATATCCATTCGGTAGTTACTTTGTCTTTATCAATGATTCTACTGATCACGGTGAGCAGTGGGGACAATCCAAACAAATTTCTCAAGCATTGTCCGGTTCGGACTTCTTTAAAGTTTTCTACAAAATTCCGGACATAAAGGTATATTATCAAGATATCCCCGATGAATATCCAACATCAGACATCTTGCGGATCCAGCTCAGTACAAAACAATTTTTGATCAATGAATAAAAATGTTCTTAAGGCAACCGTCATTCTCGGACTAATATTCTTGATGGGGTTATTCTTACGCCTTTATCGGCTAAATCTAAATACCCCACCGCTTTACGCAGATGAAACCGGCCAGTTCTACAATTATTACGTGGCTAAAAATCACATCTGGGGTCTACTTAATACGGTTAAGTTCTCCGCCCTATCCTTTACCTGGATATTTGGGTTAGTGCCACTCGGAGTAAGGTTGCCATCGGCCATCTATGGATCAATGATCTGTCTTGCCTTTTTTCTATTCTGCTTCATTACTTCTAAGAAAAATATCTCAATAGCACTCGTGGGAGCGTTATCTGTGGTATTACTACCTTGGAGTTTTATGATAAGTCGGATCGGACACGCCTCTATTCCCCTAATCGTTATTTTTACTTGTTTACATCTTTATTTTTTTCTCACTGAAAAAAATGTTATCAGTTACATAGTTAGTATTTGCTTCCTTCTCCTGGCTACCTATATTTACCCCTCTCTGTTGTTTATCCTTCCCTTTGCATTATTGCTAGCCTGGTGGGAAATATTTAGGCTTATACCATCGAAATCTCAAAATATCTATATAGTTATTTCGGTACTACTTTCTGCCTTTATCGGCATCTACTTTTCTGTTCATTACAACATTTTTGGCATAGGGGGAAGAGGCTTGGATTTAGCAATCTGGAGGGATGTCAACACTCCTTTTCAAATCGATAAGTATCGAGCCCTTTCTTGGAATTCACCACCTTCACTATTTTCCTTCAACCTCCCACCTGAGCAACTGGCCAACAAGCTAGTCTATAACCGCGCCATGGCGAACATCACGACTTTTACCCACAATTATCTATCTTTCTTCTCCCCTGACTGGCTATTTCTTAAAGGCGACGCCATTCTCCGCCACTCAACCGGACAAGTTGGCACCTTCTTTCCCTTCCTTCTTCCCTTTATGCTTTACGGAGCATTTATCTTTTTCAAAACTGCAGACAAGAAAACCCGGAGGATATTTATGATCTGGATACTCGCCTCACCCATCCCCGCAGCAATTACCAAAGATGGTGCCGGTTATCTTCTCCGCGTGGTCACCATGCTTCCTTTCCTAACCTACTTCTGTGCTCTTGGAATAGTTGAATCTTTCAATCTGATAAAGAAGAATTGGAGAATTCCTTATGGCGTTCTCGTCGCTATCATCGGACTCTATTCCGCCTACTATTTCTTTTATGGCTACTTTTACGTTTACACCTCCCTCTCTGCCAGAAGTTACGAGTATGGATTCAAAGAGCTGTCCGATTTTCAAGTCGCCAACAACAATGCTCCGATGCTTGTCATTTGGGATGGGTATTATCACAATAATGACTTCCGCTTCTGGCAGAATACCCCTTTTGATCAATACGAAGCCTTCAAGCTTAAACAGACTAGGATAGGGGAGTCGGAATTCAATCAGACCTTCCCTAATTTATATTTTGTAAACCCCCAATCAACCGAAGATATAGAAGAATTCCTAAAACAAAATACGGTAAGTTTTGTTGTTCTTCCTGACCGATATTTTGTTAAATATCCAATTGAACTTGGCCAAGATCTTGGTACTCCATCCGCTGTGATCAAGTATCCCGACCAAACCCCCGCTCTCACGATATATTCTGTAAAATAAGGAATATTACAATTGACTGATTGATGATAAAGAAGTTGCTACTGACGCTTTTCTTTCTTGCCACAGGCTATCTACTCTTGCATAACATAACCATTTACAATCCCAAAAACGGCTTTGATGGTGAGGGGCATGTCAGCTACATCAATTACATCCTGCAAAACAAAAAATTGCCTCTACCACATGAAGGATGGCAGCTAAATCAACCGCCCATTTTTTATCTCCTCGCAGCCCCTCTTCAAGCCAGTCATCTCAAGCCACAAGTGATCAATTTTCTCTCGTTCTTTATCATCCTATTTCTTCTTTTCCGATTCACGAAGTCATACATTGCCGTTCTAGGCTTTTCCTCCCTCCCTGTGGCAATTTACCTAGTCCCCCTCATTACCAACGAGTATCTTAGTGGCCTATTCGGCATCGTCATTCTCCTTGTTCTTCTCAAGATCAGTACATCCGGAGAAAAAGGCAACCATTTATATACTCTTTTAGTTATTTTTTTTAGTCTCGGGTTTTATACTAAAGTCACCAATCTCATGTTTTTGCCGCTAATCCCATTGGCTCTTTTCCTGCAAAAAAACAAAAAGTGGATCTCTCGGTCAGCGGTCATTGTTTCCATATGTCTGGCTATGGCTTCACCCCTAATGATCAACAATATTCTACGATACGGCAAACCATTGGTTATAAATGATGACTTCGTCGAGTTTGACAGAGAAAAAGCTCAAAGTAGAGAAATATCATTCTTCCTCGATCCATCATGGATATTCCACCCAGATTTATATACAGCCCATGATTATTCTTTCGCAGGAGGAATGTGGAATACCTTTTGGCACGACGGAGAACATGTGGCTACCCCTGAGGATACCTCGGATAAACGCCCTCTTTCTCTTTGGCTCCTGGGATTTCCTCTTGCCGCATTGTCAATCTTCGGATTAGTCAGGTTCATCAAAAAACATAAACAGCAGGGGATCATTCTCATCTCATACCTCGTACTTTCGCTTGCAGTATTGATACTCTACAACTTCAGACTACCCTTCCACAATGTTTTGAAAGCGTTCTTTGTCTTTCCTGTTGTGGTTCCTTACGTCCTTGGCCTGGTTGAAGCCAGCAAATACAAAAAGTTGTCATTCGCAGTAACTCTTCTACTAATGGTCCAGTACATAACCATGTGTACCTGGCTGTATATCCAACATTGGTGGTACGTAGCTCAATAAGGATATACTATACCCATGCCAAGAAAAACTGCTGAAACATATGCCTTCATTGATGCCTCCAATCTATTTTACGGTGGGGAAAAAAGCCTGGGTTGGAAAATTGACTACCAGAAGCTTCTCAACTATCTCAAAGAAAAATATGGAGTCTCCAAGACCTTCTATTACGCCGGTATTGATATTGGAAAATACCAGCCGACGGAAAAAATCGATCTCGCCCAACTTATAACGCACTTCACTGACGAGTTGAAAAACCCCGATCTCACAGAGGCGGAAATAGTCCTCATCGATCGGTATATCCAAAGAGCCAAGTTCTACCAAAAACTTCAAGAATTTGGATACGAGCTCATCATCAAACCAGTAAAAATCTTTGGGGAAGGTGATACTCAGACCAAGAAAGCCAACTGTGACGTGGACCTGACCTTTGACTTGATGAGATATATGTCTCAATACAGGAAGTTGATTATCCTCTCTGGTGATGGTGATTTTGCCCCAGTCCTGCAATACCTTAAGAAGAAACACAAAGAAGTCCACGTTCTCGCCAGGGGTAATCGGACCGCCAAAGAGATGAGGCAATTGGCAGGAGGAGACTTCAAAGACTTCACCTATCTTCGCAAACATCTGGAGCAGAAATAGCCACGGTACCAAAAAACGGCACCCCTAAGGATGCCGTTCATGTTTAGTGAGTGTATGTTAACATTTTCTGATACGTGAGTCAAGGAGCCATGAGCCCAGACAAACCCATAATATTTGACTCTTAGGTTCAACTGTAGTATATTCTGAGGCTGTATCATCTAAGCTTTGGAACCTTTACATTGGAGGTATGAATGGCAAAAATCGTAATGTTTTGGGATTGCTCCTACTGTGGGGCAAAAAAAATTCCAGGTTTCATTCGTGAATGTGTAGATGGTTGTGGCCATCCACGACCACGCAAAGTCAACTTCTACCATTCTGACCCACCCACAGAAGCCACCTCTGAACAGGCAGCGCTATTTGGGCGACCAGATCCAAACTGGTACTGTGGCAGCTGTGAGTCAGGAAATCGTGATGAAGATGAGCGCTGTTGGAAATGCGGTGCTCCACGCTCAGCTAACTCAGAAGTCCACGAAGTCCGTACCTATAGGGAAAGCGAGGGGTTGCCTCACTCGGCAGAGGAAGCCGTTCAGATGAATCAGTCGATTCCTGCTGAACCTCAGGAAAAATGGCAACCAGCTGGTGGTGAGGATCCATATAATCCTCAGCCTGAGCCTGAAGAACCCTTCACATATACTCCTAAGCCGCTTGATTACTCGTCACTCGATCACTTCTCTACTAAGCTCCCACTTGATCCAAAATCAATCATAGTCGTTGGTGGAGCAGTATTGGGGATAATCCTGGTCTTCTTCTTAATCTATAGCTTCTTCTTCAAGACTCACACCGAGAACGTCTGGGTTTCCGAGATGAATTGGACCCAGTCTGTCCACATCGAGGAACTGCAGACTTTTGACGAAGGCGGGTGGTCGATTCCCTCTAGTGGGCGTGAGACGGATCACTATCAGAAGAAGAGCGGTGATGAAAAGGTCCATGATGGGTGGACCACTGAAACATTCTTGACCACGTGCTACAAGTCAGTAACAGTTCCCGATACCTGCACTGGTTCCCGCAGCGTGCCTGACACCTGTTACCGTACAAACGGGGATGGTTCTTCTGACTCGTACTCCTGTTCAAAAAGTGAGTCGTACACCTATAGTTGTACGACTACAAAAACCGAGTCATATTCATGCACTGATACGAGGCAGGTTGAACAGTATCACTATGAAGATGTCTTCTCGACCTGGTATGAGTACGATATCGACCGTTGGACAACGATAGGTACTTATCCAACGTCCGATGATGGCAAAAATATCTACTATGACTCTGTGCAGCCACAGGGAGACAAACAGCGCCGCATCGAAGATGGTGGAACATACACCGTCACCTTTGTCTCCGATGACATAGAACCCTTCAGCCGAAATTACACCTTAGCCGAGTATCTCTCTTTCGAGACTAAGCAGATTCACGAAGTGTTGATGAACGCTTTCGGTGTCATTTTGGAAGTTAGATAGTTTGTTACCGCTCCGGTTATATCCGGGGCGGTTTTTTTATGCGCTAAACTATGAGTGTGGCCAGAAAATATAATTTCAAGAAACACCTGCCTCTTATTCTCATTCTTCTTCTGGCAATATTTCTAAGGTTCTTCAATTATTCCGATAGGATCATAGTCAGTCTTGATCAGGGGAGGGATGCTCTGATAGGTATGTATTCGGTAGAGAATGGTAAGTCACCACTGATCGGTCCGCCATCCTCAAGTTGGGGCTTTAATTTTGGACCTCTCTACTACTACTTCATTATTCTTTTTGAGCTCTTCATTCCCCATCTCTTTGCTCCTTGGATCGGTTTTACTCTACTATCGGTCGCCTCTGTCTTTCTAGTTTATAAAATTGGTGAACACACCAACGACAAAGTTTTCGGCATTGTAGCCGCACTCCTCACCGCAGTCTCATTTGTTGAGATAGATAATTCAGTTAATCTCTTGAACACTGTTTTAGTTTCTTTTGCCGTGTTTCTAGCATTCTTTGCACTTTCTCATGTTTTAAACAAGAAAAACTTGATATTGTCGCTATTGGTCGGGTTCGGCTCCGGGTTAGCTATAAATTCTCATCTCCAGTCTCTTCCCATTGCCTCTCTTGTATTGATCGCCCCCATCCTATTCCCCGGTAAACCGATGAAAAAACTTCAAGTGTTCATTTATGCATCACTCGGATCTCTGATTTCCTTCATACCGATTCTGATTTTCGAATCTCAGCATTACTTTGCTTGGATAAAAAGCCTCATCGACTACACTCTTCATGGCCAGCAAAAATTCTACACCCCGGTCAGATGGCTAACTGAGGTCACCCAATTTTGGCCGGGTCAGTTTGGCAGGGTTCTTTTTGGAAAACCGGAACTTGGGGTATTACTTCTTGCAGTAACTGTTATCGCAGGATTACTCGCCATAATCAAAAAAATAAAGATACCCAGAATAATAATTGCAGCAGGGATAGTACTTGTCTTGGAAGTGCTGTCTGTTCGATACTACAAAGGCCCAAGGTCACCGGAATACTTTGTCTTTCTCCATTTTTTCATAATTTTCTTCTTTGCCTGGGCACTTTCTACTCTCATCAAACTAAACAAGGTTGTAGGGCTATCGGTATCTGTGGTGTTGATATCCTTCATGATATTGCAGTCGGTCAGTCTCCTAAGTCGACCATCACATTCGTCCGCTACCCTGGAGATTTTTAGGAATATTGAATTGAACCAGACTGAACCAGTCAGCCTCTATGCACTCCCACGCTCTCATGAGAATGCTTATACGCTGTATTACTTCCTCCTCAAAACCAGTCTTGCCTCACTAGACGGTGTCCCCCTGGCCATCTGTGACAATCATGATTC
>Ga0209727_1002992_pt1 | contig 11282 bp, 10 predicted proteins | sample RifGroC1_FD_183995 | JGI IMG/M metagenome (GOLD analysis project Ga0209727, IMG submission 183995) | Groundwater microbial communities from Rifle, Colorado, USA - Groundwater C1 (SPAdes) (version 2) | ecosystem: Environmental > Aquatic > Deep subsurface > Groundwater | place: Rifle, Colorado...
CGTCAGCCTGAAGCTTGGCATCTCCTACCCTATCCACCAAAATCTCCTGTCCTTCCGAGACTTTATATTGGTGACCTTTGATTCTTAAAACTGCATAATTCACCATAGATATGCTATAATATATTCTAATTATGCACTTAAATCAATCACCGGAATTGAGCCGGTTTGGTATAAATTACGGTTATCCTGATTCGGCAAATTTAGCTAATGATCGTCTTGCGAAAAAAGGAAAAACGGGTGAGTTAGTGATTAAATTGACAACGTGTTTCGACAATCAAATTGATCGATCGTTGGGAATAGCAAATAGTATTAGGCGTCACAATAAAAAATTACCTCCTTCGCGCTCCAAGAGCAATACCTAAGACAACCATCGTTGAAACAAAAGATGATCCTCCTGCAGAAACCAAAGGAAGAGGAACTCCGGTAATGGGTAAAAGCCCCATATTCATGCCGATATGAATAATTGATTGAGAAAGAAGCATGACAAAAACTCCCGAAAGATATGCCCTTGCCTGAGGATTGGCGGCATTACCCATATACGCTGTAATTCTCCAAAATAGAATGAAAAAAGCAATTAATGTTAAACCGGCTCCAACAAAACCGAGTTCTTCGGCTATTGAAGCAAAAATAAAGTCAGTTTGTTTTTCGGGAAGAAACGAAAGTTGTGTTTGAACTCCTTTACCGAGACCCCGTCCAAAAAGTCCCCCGTCCCCTACTGAAATTTGAGATTGGATACTGTTATAACCTGATCCTAGCGGGTCCGCAGACGGATTAAAAAATGCTTCTATTCTTAATTTCTGATACGGAGCAAGAAGGCTAAAAACTAAAGGAATGATAACTAGGGCTGCAACAATTAAATAAAGAAAATTTATCTTTTTTATTTCCGATGCCAGAAGTATTCCGATAAATCCTAAGACAAGAAGAAAAGAAACTCCCAAAGAAGGCTGAATAAAAATCAGAAAAACGGGAATCGCCATTAAAGGTAGTGTCCTTATATTCATATTATTTGCGAAAAACACTAATAAAAACGGCTTCGTAATTTCAGCGGCCTGTAAAGTCAGAGTTCCTAACGAAATCCATCTGACTACCCCCCTTGTCACTCCTCCGATAATTAAAGTTAAAATAAGTAAAAGAATACTACCGATATAAAAATGCCTTGAAAAAAGAGATACGATGTCAAAATCGATATTCGAAAAAATAATAAAAAGGATGACACCAAGCAAAGTTACAAAAAAATAACCGGGGAAAATGGCTGGATAGACGGATTTTAAAACAACTAAAGACAGGACGATTAAAAAACCAATTGAAAAAATAAATAACGGATCAAACTTAGATCTTTTTGACATTAAATTCACCTTGTGAAAAATTCTCAACTTGTGCTTTCCTCATAATCCAGTCTTTTAGTTTTTTGTCTTCTGGAATCCAATTATTAACAACATCGACCATTTGAGTTAAATTAAGTCCCATGTTTTTTCTCTCGCTTTGAATTTTTCTCATTAGATCTCTTGCCTTTGCTTCTTCTTCAAGTTCGGGAGTAATCGTAGTATCAAATTCATCTTTTTTAGAATTCCAAATAACTTTCTTGACATTTATTTCATCTTTAAGTAGATATTCAAGATTTTCATTAACCGGTTTTTCGGTAGTTGAGAATGATAGAAGCACTTGTTTTACGGAAATTGCCTTTTCTTTTCTTATTGCATGCGCCCTCTCAACGATCTCTCTAACCTTCTGCATTTCGGCAATAAGTTGTCCAGTTGTCTGGTTGTCTGGCTGTCTGGATACATTTGGCCAATTTGCCAAATGTATTGATTCTTCTTTTGTTAAGTTTTTGTAAATTATTTCGGATATGAACGGCATAAAAGGAGCCGATAGCTTACATAGCGTACAGAGAATAGCGTATAGCGTATAGTAAAATGCTTCTTTGTCGACTTCTGATTCGGCAGCGGGACCTGTTCTACTTCGAGATCTTCTAATATACCAAAGCGACAAATCATCAACAAATTTATCTATTTCATCCGAGGCTGTAAATGCATCGAATCTATCAAGCGATTTGGTTACTGTTTCAATAGTTTGGTTTAATCTGGCTAAAATCCACCGATCTAAAAAGTTATTAGGTTCTAATTTTAAGTTTTTTACGGTTGGCGGTTTGTAACCGTCAAGGTTTGCATAGGTGACAAAAAAATTATAAATATTCCAAAGTTTTAAATGAAACCTACGCCTGACTTCATCAGCGACTTTATAACCAAAAAGTAAATTTTCAGCAGGATTTTGTCTGACATACATCCAACGCATGACATCAACACCCATTTTATCTGCCCCTTCAATAAATTCGATCATATTTCCGGAACTTTTATGCATCGGTTTACCTTTTTCGTCAAAAAGAGTCGCAAAACCTAACACAGTTTTAAACGGTTCTTTATTTTCCATAACCGTACCCATAGCGATAAGAGAATAGAACCAGTTTTTAAATTGACCGGGGAAGCTTTCGGTAATAAAGTCTGCAGGAAACCAACCCTTAGGAAGAGTAGAAAACGCGACTATCCCGGCATCAAGCCAGGGATTTCCGACCGGTTCAATTCTTTCTACCACCTCACCGCATTTAGCGCATTTTATTTTTATTTTATCAATTTGGGGTTTATGAGGAGAACCTTCAAGGTTACCGCTAACCGATCTCTCATTTAATTCTTCCTTGGAACCGATGACTTCAAAACTATGGCATTTCGTGCATTCCCAAATAGGAAGAGCTAATCCCCAGTATCGATTTTTCTTTGAAATAAGCCAATCGTGCATATTTTTAAGCCAGTCAAGTTCTCTCTCAAGTCCAAAAGACGGAAGCCAATTTATTTTTTTGGTAACCTCAACCATCTTCTCCCTCAACGTCATAACTTTTAACTTCGATGGAGTATCCATCGCAATATACCATTCGTCGGTTATTTTCCAAACAAGTTCGGTTTTGCATCTCCAACAGGCCGGATATCGATGAGTATATTTTTGAGTATCAAAAAGAGAATTGCTGGTTTTTAAATACTCAATAATAATTTCGGGATGTTTTTTGGCACTTTGATTCGAAAATTCATTTAAACCATCAAGATAATAGGCTTCGTCGTTAATAAGTTCGATAACCGGTAATTTTTCTTTTTTACCCAATTGATAATCTTCAGAGCCTTGACCGCAAGCAACATGAATTAACCCCGTTCCTTCATCAACCGAAACAGGAAGAATCAAAGAATCGGTAGCAATCACCCGATGCTTGTAATCTCCCAATGTCTTTTTAACTCTGGGTAAATTATCAAAAGGAGAATTATAATTTAAGCCTACCAGTTCTTCGCCTTTAAATATTTTTTTAACTTTTAATTTCATTCTTTCGGCAACTTCTTTAATCAGAATGTATCCTCCGTCGGTTTGAACATAATCTTTCTTAGAATCAACGGCAACGGCGACATTTCCGGGTAAGGTCCAGGGGGTTGTGGTCCAAACCAATAAATACGTGTCTTTTCTATCTGTTAAGGGATACTTAATAAATATAGAATCGTGAGTTATCTCTTTATAATCTTCCGTCAGCATTTCATGCTGGGAAATGGCAGTTTGACACCGGGGACACCAGGCCACGACATCGTGGCCTTTATAAATAAGGCCCATTTCATGACATTTTTTTAAGAAAGTCCAAATCGTGTAGTTATTCTCATCACTCATGGTGTAGTAGGAATTGTCCCAATCCATAAAGTAGCCAAGCCTTTTGGATTGCTCAGTTTGAATAGCGGAATATTTGTTGACCCTCTCTTTACATTTTGCAACAAATTTTTCTATGCCATATTTTTCAATATCTTTTTTATTCTTAAAACCAAGTTCTTTTTCAACTTCAACTTCAACCCAAAGACCCTGACAATCAAATCCGTTTTGAAACCTCTGCCGATACCCTTGCATGTTTTTATATCTTTGCCAAAGATCTTTATAGGTTCTTCCCCAGGCATGATGAACACCCATCGGGTTATTGGCCGTAATTGGGCCATCCAAAAATGAGAAATTCTTCAAAGAAGAATCATTTTTATGAAGATATTTTGAAACCACCCCGTCTTTGTACCATGCATCCAAAAGATCCTTCTCCATCTTCGGAAAATCAGGCTTGGGATCAACCGGATTAAAATAGTTTTTATTCATCCTGAAGCAATTATACAATAATTTAATCGCGGTGGGTTGCAAAACTTGACCAATAGCCCTATAATAAGCCGTGTCTAGAGAGAAAGTAATTGAGTTTATTTACGATCTGCCCAAAAGTTCTAAAGATATGGCAGAAAGATTTAAAAAGATACCTTTCTCGCACAAGTTTTTTGGTTTTGTAACCACAGCTACTTTAGTCGCTTGCGGAGTAGGGGAAAAAATAGGTATTATCACTCCCCCTCCCGAAGGCTCTCAAAATCCCCCTACAACCGAAACTACTCCTACCACTGTCGTTATTAACATAGAAAATATGATTCCTGTTCCTGAAAATTTCAGAGGATCAAATCTTTCGGGAGAGATTGTAGGTATAGAGTCATTGACAGAAACAGAAAATACTGTTCTTTCCAGAAAAGCTCAAGACGCCTTAATTAGAGCAGGTGAAAAATATAACATTGAAGGAGGAACAACTTATCTTATTTCAAATATGAATTTAATTGATTCTAATGGGAATAGACAGAACTTAACCATGGGTCTTGTTTTAGATAATGTTGGGGAGGGTATAACTCCTACCCCCGACCCTCAAGGAAATGTTTTAGTTCCTCTTTCGGCAATGTTTTTTTATACAGAATCGGATGGTCTTGCCTTTGTTCCTCCGGGGGAAGGGTTAGATATCGCAGGAGAAAGAATGCTTCCATTAGGCTACTGGCAGGATGAAAATACGGCGTATCTTGGCTTTGGAGTTGAAGGATCGGGGGCGACACTTCCTGTTTTTGAAATGACTTCGGACGGGAAAGTAATCTACCACGATCCATATTCGGGTTTAAGTATCGAAGTTCAGCAAAATCAATTTCCTGTAGCCATTGGTAAAGCTCTTTATTCTCTTCTTCCCATCCCTAATACCCCTACTCCAGAAATTCAGGTGGTCAAAGAATACATTCCTGGGGGCATAAGGTTGGAAGAAAGCCTGGCGGGTTTGGATTTGGAGATTTCTCCGCAGGCGGATCAGGAAGCAATCTATGACACGATCGTTGCTTCTTTTGTAAGGTTTCTTAAAAAAGATCAAAACAATGAAGCCTGGCAAAAAGTTCTTGAGGCGCATCCCGAATGGGCGCATTTGACAAACAGCGACCCGGAAGAAATAAGAACGCAAGCCATGAATGAATTCTTGAGACAAACCGGCGGAAGAATTTATATCAATTTCATGGGAGGAACAGGTTACACCCGCGAAGGCTGGGTTGATCTTACCAAAAGAATTGTCTTTCAAGCAGGAGAAGTGACTGCTATGCCAAACGATCATGTGAGAATTGAAATTCGTGATCCAAAAAGAACAGGGGATGTAATAGCGACAGGCGCGGGCGGGAAAGTTTTTGCTGAAGAAGAACAGTTGATCTACAGCATTCTGCTTATGCCTTATCAGATTGAAGATACGGTTACTGTATTAGGTTGGAATGAAGGAATGGCTGTTTCATCTAGTTTTGTTGAATTAGTGGAAGCTCAGGCTGATCAATCTATTTCCAATCCGGCAATACCTCAACTCAAAGAACCGTTTACAACTGATCCAATTTTATTTATTTGGGGCAATGGAAATGAAAGTTTTTGGCCTCGATGGAAAGGCTTCACAGATTCTTTTATAATCTCAATAAACAAGTAAATCTGAGATTCAAAAATTGACAAAGGGCAGGTTTTAAAGCTAAAGTAGTGTATGGCTTTGTTCAGAAAGTATTTGACTCTTATCGGAGCTTTTTTAATTTTGTCTTTGGTTTTACTGAAATTTTTTGCAGGAGATGCCAAAGCGTTGCAATGTGTTAACAGAGGAGTAACCTGCTGTCCATCTAGTCAATACAATTCAAGATTTGGGACTTGTCCTGGTGGACAGACGTATCCGGGTAATTGCAATGCAGGTTGTCAGCCTTCCTGCCCGATAACCAATTTTGAAACCGGGGAGCCAATGCCAGGCAGTACCTGTTGTTCGGTGAATGATCAGGGCTGTGGGGCTTTCGGCTGTCCGGCGGACACGCGCCGAATCTGCACCAATTGTGGTGGCGGTTGGAGTTGCGCCTGTCAATCGGATTCTTCCTGTGCGCCTACGCCGCCACCGTGTAGTCCTGTGGATGGAGGCTGGACTGATTGGAGTCTGTGTTCTGTTTCTTGCGGTGGAGGAACACAAAGCCGAAGCTGTACCAATCCTGCGCCATCATGTGGCGGGGCTGACTGTGTGGGTTCTAGCAGCCAACTTTGTAATACTCAAGGTTGTATCATAGGGCCGTGGTGGCAGGTTATAGACGGAGATGTGCAGGCAAACGGAAACTTAAATTCGGATGTTCCAACCGGTTTATACTTTGGCCTTCCCGGTTTGGGAGGCTTTCCGGGAGTTGCTAAATACGGAACATCAACCACACTTTCTTCTTCTAAGGTATCCGCTAAAGGCTGGATAGCCAATTCTTCATATAATCCTCCGAACGGATTTCAAAACTATACTTATTTTAGAAGAAAGACTCCTCATGAAACCACTATTAATGCAGTTGCCGGAACTACGTTTGCATTAAACGGAAGTGCGTCGGCAGATGGTAACTACTGGTATGAATATGACGGAGCCTTTACGGGTGGCCTTCCCCTTACTATTTCCTCCGCTATTAATTTAACGGATGGGGTTAAAGTCATTCTTTTGGTAACCGGAGCTGATTTAAACATTGAAAAAAGCATCAACTATACTTCCGGAAGAAGTCTTTTTGTGGCTTTGGTTGACGGAAGCATTAATATCGATCCTGCCCTTGGAGGCGGCTCTCCTGATTTGCAGGGTTTTTACCTTGCCGATAATAACTTCTCTACCGGAGTATCCGCAAACCCTCTTTACATCAAAGGATCAGTGGTTGCTTTAACCGGAATTAATTTTCAAAGGGATCTAGGCTTCACCTTAAACGCAACTACACCTTCGGAAGTCATTGAATACGATCCATTAGGAATTTTTCTTTTCCCCTCCAAACTCTCTGTTGAAAAAACCAGATGGAAGGAAGTGGCTCCTTAATATGTGCGGAGTCTACATTTTCGGTTGACCATAAAGGGTGTGTACAAAAGAGATAGTGATATAATTACAACCCGATGATATTGACTGGGTCAGAAATAAAACGACAAGTTAAAAACGGTGATATTATTTTAGAACCGTTCGTTCCTGATTTGGTCAATCCAAATAGTTACAATTACCGACTAGGAAATACACTTCTTGAAATCACAGATTCTATTATTGATACAAAAGTCTTATCTAGGGTAAACAAAATAATTATTCCTCCCACAGGATTTACTTTACTACCTAGGAAAATATACTTGGGTGTTACGCTTGAAAAGATTGGCAGTTCTAAATTTGTTCCTAGTTTAATTGGTAGATCTTCCCTTGGTCGCTTGGGCTTATTTTTGCAGATAACTGCAGATTTAGGTCACTTGGGGACTTGCCACCACTGGACACTCGAGTTAACTTGTGTTCAACCACTAGTTGTTTATCCTAAAATGCGTATAGGACAAGTTTCATTTTGGAAACCCGATGGACTAGATTTACTTAAAAACAACTATCAAAAAACAATGCAAAATTACTCAAAATTTTCGTTACCACAACCATCGATTGCCAATAAATTTTTTTTTGAAAACTCAAAACCATGATATTAACTGGACCAAAAATCGAAGCGGAAGTAAAAAGGGGAAATATAATAATTGAACCATATGAATCTTCACAAATTAATCCAAATTCATATGATTTCCGTATTGGTGATAAACTTCTTATATATTCAGATAAGATTCTGGATACTAAAAAACAAAATCCGACTCGAATAATTAATATTCCAAAATCTGGCTACGTACTTAGATCAAATAAAATTTATCTAGGGCATACTATCGAAAAAATTGGCAGTAATTATTATGTACCTGTAGTACGAGGAAAATCTTCAACTGGTAGAGTGGGATTATTCGTACATATTACCGCGGATCTGATAGACATTGGTTATATTGGTCAATTCACTTTGATGCTGCACGCAGTTCAACCTGTACGAATTTATCCAAATATGCGTATTGGACAGGTAACATTCTGGAAGGTCATGGGTAAAATAATTTTATACAATGGCAAATATCAAGGCGGAATCGGTCCCCAAGCATCAGCTATTTATAAAGATTTTATAACAGCATTCAAGAAAACTCCCGACTTTCAGTCGGGAGATGAATTGAACGCTGATATGTCATCCTCGTTTGGACGAGGAAACCGCGGACTTAAGTCCGCGGAGGATGTCATTAAAAAACAATGAAAATTCTTACCGGAATAGACATACCTTATAATCCCTTTGGTGGCAGTCCAATAATATGTGATGATTGGTATAGCTGCTTACCCTATCCACACAAGTCATTATTTCTTACCATGAAGCCATCGGAAAAAAAACGATGGTGGAAAATAAAAAATGTAAAATTTCTTAAAACAACCAAAGTCAGAGACCAAGAATTATATCCGAAATATATCAGTGAATTAAATAAAGAAGTCTCCAAAATTATAAACATATACAAGCCAGATGTTATCCACATGCAGCATCTTAATTATGGCCTATCACGATCGTTTTCTGAAATTTGTTCGAATATTCCCAAAATAGCAATCTGCCACGGAACAGATACTCAAATTGCATCACAGTCACCATTTTTCTTTAAAAACTTAGAATATATCGCCGATAAAGCAAACATGATTGTCTTTCCCACAAAAGAAATGGCAAATGATTTTTTTTTGGTTTATAAAAAACCAAAAAAACATATAATTATTCCCCACGGAATTCCAGAACAAGCATTTAACAAACATAAAATACACAAAAAAGAACAACTACTTAAAATGTTATATGCTGGACGATTAAACTATTTCAAGGGGGCAGATATCGCAATCAAATCTTTATGTTTTACTAACTCACCTATTCATTTGGATATCATTGGGAACGAAGACCAAAAAAATTTTCTCCAGGAATTACACAACATTGTCGATCAAAACAGGCTACAGAACAAAGTCTCTTTTACCAAACAAATAACACGCGTTAGCCTCTGGAAAAAATTCTCAAATTACGACGTCATTGTAGTACCTTCAAGAAGTTTAGAAGCTTTCTCGCTGACTGCCATAGAAGCCCAAGCACGAGGTTTGGTTGTTATCTATGGAAACGGAGGAGGAATTACTAATGTAGTAGGAAAATCCGGTTTAATAATTAACGATAATAGACCAGAAACTCTAGCAATAATCATTGATAAATTAAATAACAATAGAAACCTAATAATAAAATATCGTAAGCTCGGATACGAAAACGCAAAGAAATACAAAATCGCTAGACAAATATCTTCTTTAATAAAATCGAGTGAAAAACTAGTACGTGATTATAGTAAAATTACTAGATCCCTAATTTAAACTCTTTATAAATACAGAGTGGACTATTTTCATCATTGCGTAAAACCAAAGATATCTTTTGAATATTTAATTGATTAGGAAAAGTGCAAATAATTTCTCTAGCATTATTGGCAATCGTTTCTCTGTCTTTTTCTGAAACGGGATTCAGTAATGTCATGTGCGGCAAAAACTTATCAAAAACATATGGGCTCAAAAATAATCTAATTTTGGCTATATCAGAAGCTGAAAATTCTTGTTTGGATCTATTATTCAATAACTTCTCTAAATACAAAGAATTTTCTCCCATGCTTTGAACATATGATACTAGAAGTGTATGCAATATTAGTAATTTATAATTATTTTTATATATCAACGACAAAACTTTCTGATTATTCGGCATAAAACTAATCTCTCCATTTCCCATTTCAATTGAATTAAAATCTAATGCTTTTAAAATTTTGGCGATGCAATTCACTATTTTAATAATTTTTTCATTGGAAATTGTTACCAGATCCGTAATAGTAAGATGAAAACCATATAGTTTTGTTTCTATTTGCCAACTATCAGAAATTGGCATATTACCTAACTTCTTTCCAGAAATTACTTTACTATTTCGAATATCATAACCCACACAAGTACTTCCCAAATTATAAAGCTTACCTTCGTCCGGAATTAAATATAGTGCAAATTGCATACTAAAACTCTTTCCAATCGTGAATCATTTTACCTGTAGAACTAAAACAGAAACAATGTCCTTGAAAAGGTTGATCTTCCTTTCTACTAATTGATCTTCCAGTCAAGTAGCTAATTAATAGTGCACCAACTCCCCCATGAGATACAATCAATATCTTTTTCTTATCTAAATTCTCGGGTACAATTTTATCTATGACAGTATCAATAATACGTTTTTGTGCATCTGTAGCCGTTTCCCAACCTTCGTAACTTAAATCGGGGTTGTCAAAAAAATAATTCACCGCTCTTTCAAACACTTCCCTTTCAAGAAAGCCTGTTGATGACCGATTAATTTCTCCGAGATCAGAAACTTTATTAACCTTTTTATTAATTGCTTTCGCAACAATTTCAGCAGCTTCTACCGCCTTAGTTTCCTCACTGGAATAAACCACATCTATGGATTTTACCCAAGATTGCTCGACCAATTTTTGCATTCTGGCAATACCCTTTTCTGATAATCCCCACTCGGTTATGGGTTTATCTTTATTAATCAATACATCTGGGTGTGAAGCAAAATATATTTCTGTCATAACTTGGACATTTTAGCACATATTAACTTTTCTTTTAACAATTTTTCTTTTCCCCTCCAAACTCTCTGTTGAAAAAACCAGGTGGAAGGAAGTGGCTCCGTAATTAGAACGGAATCTCATCTTGGATAGGTTCTTCTTTTAGGTGAGAAAGAGTTTCACCAACGTGCCTATACTGACACCACTTGCAGGTTTTACTTTCGTCAGGGGTTTCTCCATCAAGCAGTTTATTTACTTCTTTTATAAAAGTTGTAAATCCTTTCTCATCCAGGGGAACTTCCAACCATTTTGGGGGAAAATGAAGGAGAGCTTCACCATCTTTGAAAGAAACACTTTCAGGATAGAAAATAAGTAATCCCATGTTAGTAATTTTGTAAGCTTTACCGTATTTTGGATTTTCAAGTGCAAACTTGTAAGCATTAAGCTGAGTTTTATACTTTTCAATTTTATCATCATGCGGCTGGCTTATTTTTAAA
>Ga0209727_1002998_pt1 | contig 11267 bp, 20 predicted proteins | sample RifGroC1_FD_183995 | JGI IMG/M metagenome (GOLD analysis project Ga0209727, IMG submission 183995) | Groundwater microbial communities from Rifle, Colorado, USA - Groundwater C1 (SPAdes) (version 2) | ecosystem: Environmental > Aquatic > Deep subsurface > Groundwater | place: Rifle, Colorado...
TAAGTCCCCCCCCTCCCCGCGGCCTCCGGCCTGCGCGCCCTGAATTCCTCCGGCCTTGTGTAACTTTTGTTACATTCCCTAAAATCCCTTGACACCTTTTAAATATTTCTGATATACTTTTATCGTAGTAGCAATTCGTTCTTTTAAACCGATGTAACAAATCCAGGGCCAAGCGTTCTTTCATTTCGTGCCGCGCTATCTTCTGCCCTGGGGATAGCGCGGTCTAATTTTTGGAGGGCAAAATGTATATACTTGTCGCGTGTGAAGAATCCGGGGTAGTCACCGAGGCGTTCAGAAAAAAGGGTCATACAGCGTTCAGTTGCGATTTGCTGCCGACGTCGTCCAATAATTTTTTCTGGCATATCCAAGGCGATGTAAAATCTTTCCTCACTTTCAAGTGGGATATGATTATTGCGTTCCCGCCTTGCACGGACCTTTCCGTTTCGGGTGCCCGGTGGTTCGCGCAGAAGCGCGTCGACGGCCGCCAGCAGCGCGCGATTAATTTCTTTATGTCTATCGCGCTTAACAAGTGCCCCAAAATCGCTATAGAAAACCCCGTCGGCATAATGTCCACCTATTGGCGAAAGCCGGACCAAGTTATCCAGCCGTGGCAATTCGGCCACGGCGAAACAAAGGCCACTTGCTTATGGTTGAAAAATCTTCCGCTGCTGATGCTTACAAAAATTGTCCCCGGCCGCGAGGCGCGCGTCCATAAAATGGGGCCGTCCCCGGAGCGCGGTAAACTTCGCAGCAAGACCTATCAAGGAATTGCCGACGCGATGGCAGAACAATGGGGGTAAAAATTTGGTAGAATCTCTACCAAAGCAAACCAAAACAAACCAGGGCAAACGCCCAAAGGACAAAACAAAATGACCAAGAACAATAAAACCTCCCAGCAGCCCGCGAACCCGGCCGAGTATGCCGGCCAGGAAGTGCAGCCGGCCCGCGCCGTTTCCATCCAGGTGCCGGGCGGGATGATAGAGGGCGAACTCATCGGCTACCGCACGCGCAAGAGCAAGACGGGCGAGGAATACAGCGGCTGGGTTTTCCAGGCCACCAAGGCCGTCATAGAGGACCGCGACACCAAGAGCGCGACGCCTGCCGCTGCGGGCCGCTACTTCGTGTTCAACGCCACCCGCCTGGACCGCATACTCCAGGAAGTGAACGCTGGGGATGAGGTCCGCGTCACTTACCTGGGCAAAGAGAAGAACGAAAAGCCGGGCGCCGACGGCACCACCGGCCAGCACCACGCGTTCAGCGTGCGGCTGCTGTCCTAACCGACCACGCGCCGGCCGCGGTTTATCCCGCGGCCGGCGTCTACTTAAAATGAAAAAACCCGCCAAGAAAAAATTACCTAGTAAGCCGGACACCGGCCTACTAGGTAATTTCTTTAAAGGCGCGCGCGTCGCAAGTGACGCCCGCCTGGCTAAAAAGGGAATCACCAAAATCACGCCGTCGGCCGAGGTAAAGGCGCCGGCGTCCTACGCACGCAAGGCCGCCCGCGCAAAAGAGCGCCGCAAGGCGAAAATCAAAACGCTGCCGGCCAAGTATAAAAGCGCGCTCTCAAAATTCGGCCTGGCGAAAGCCGACAGCGTCGTAAAGCGCCGCGGCACCTACTACACCGCGGCCGGCGCCTACCAACTGCGGCAGAACGGCCTGGCTGCGTCGCGCGCCGGCGTTGAGGTGCAGAACGTCTACGCCTGGACCGAGGCCGCGGGCCGGCCGGGCTGGTTTGTGGTGACGATTAACGGCGAGGTGCAGCCGAAATTAAAGCGCTGGGCCGAGGTAGAACACGCGCAGCGCCAGGCGTGGCGTACCGAGAAAATCCGCGCCGTGGCCGAAAAGACGGGCAAATCCCGCGGCGAAATCCGGCATATCCTGGCGAAAGTGCGCGCCCAGGAGGAACGCAAATTAAAGCGGTTCCGCACCACCAAGAAATACAAAGGTTTGACGCGCGCCGAGCGCCGCAAGCACAATATCAACAGCCGAATGTCGGCTATATTCGGCGCTATTTGCGACCTCCTGGAACTCTACGGTAGCCCGAAAACCAAGCGCGAGGAATAAATTATGACGATGTTTGGCTATACTCCAAAACGGGGCGAGTGGTGGGTTGTTCAGACCTTATTTGGAAAGCGAGAATTTGAGGCGCGCTTAATGCGCCAGCACCCGGACGGATATTGGCTGGCGCGAACGTTTAAAAAATCAGAAAAGGGCGTTTGGCTAGTTACGCCTATTATGCCGGGGCTTGCTCCTTCCACAAAATAAAAATGTCACAAAACCGGGGCCGTTATTATTCCTTTGACACCGAAACTATCAACCGCCGCGGCGGCGGCCGGGCGTGCCTGGTGTTGGCCGAGAACGTCGGCGGCGGCGTGGATTTCCTAGAACAGCCGAAAGTATTCGGCGAAATCTTCAACGCGCTGGCCCCGCGCAAAGCGCTGATAGCGTACAACGCCGCTTTTGACGTCCGCGCAATTCTGCACCCCTATTACATTCCCGAAAAGGTTTTAAACGACCTGGCAGAATTTGATTGTGCGGTATTCGGCCCGTTCCGGTTCTTCCATATCCCCGGCAAGTATTTAAAAGCGTGGGCGCCCGGCGTGGGCGCGTTTGAAATTTTTGATATCAAATCATTCTTCCAGGGGCTTTCCCTGGCGTCGGCTGCCAAGAAATATTTACCGAAATCCCGTAAACTGAAAATCCCGAAACGCTGGTATACTGAAATGGACCGCTGCCTGGAAGATGGCCGGCGTGCGCGCGTGCTGGCCTACGCGGCCCAGGACGTGAACGTCCTGGCAGAACTCTACAAGGTGCTGGAGGATTCTTTCAAGGCGTGCGGCATTGAGAACCCGCCGCTTTATTCCCCCGGCGCCGTGGCTATGGAGGTATTCGGCCGCGACCTGGACCGCCAGGGAATCGGTGACCGGCGAAATAAATTCTTTATGTCGGCCTATTACGGCGGCCGGATTGAAATAGGCGAATTGGGCCGCGTGCGCGGTCCACTTAATTACTACGATCTTAAAAGCGCCTACCCAGCTGTTATTGCGGAATTGCCGGATCTTGCAACGGCGCTTTATCGTTCCGGCACCGCGGGCTGGGATTACCGGCCGGACGTCAAGGCCGGCGCCTACCGCGTCCGCGTCCAGGTGCCGGAATCCTGGCAATTCGGGCCGTTCGCGGTCCGCACCAAGACTAATATTATTTTCCCCGTAGGCAATTTTGAAACCTGGGTAATGCGTGACGGCCTGGAATTATGCCGCGAATTCAAAATCCCGTTTGAGGTGCTGGAATTCGGCGAATTTTTCGGCGGCGTCCCCGGCGCCCCGTTCCGCGAGAAAATCCTGGAATTATTCGCGCTGCGGAAAGACCCGCAGAAATCCCTGGCCGTGAAATTAATCCTAAATTCACTTTACGGCAAAATGGCCGAGCGCGATAATTACAATAAGGCGCTGCCGCCCCACCTGGCCGATTTATTCAGGCGGTTCTTTAACGCAAACCGGCTTTACGGGAAATATACTAATTTCGCTTACGCTGGAATAATTACCGAGCGCACCCGCCTAAAATTATGGCGCGCCGCGCACGAATTAGGCGCCGTGCTGCTGGCTACTGACGGCATAATTACGCGCGGTAAAATGAAAACCGGCGGCGGCCTGGGCGAATGGGACAATAAAGGAATTGTCACCGAGGCCGTAATATTGGGCTGCGGCCGCTATCAATTAAAATTCAAAGGACAAAAAGAATTAGAATATCATTTCCGCGGATTCTCGCGGCCGGCGCGGATATTCCGCAGAATGGCGAAATGCAGCCGTAATTATATTACCGAGAAAATCCTGGATACAAAATCACTTAAACAATGGAACAACGCCAGGGACAAATCAGATTTCAACGTCTTAAAGGATATTAATAAGGATATTTATATTGAGGATTTAAAGCGCACCTGGGCGGGCGAATTCCCGCAATTAAAGAATTATTTTAAAGGGAATATTAAATCCCGCCCGTTTGTGCTATAATAATTTCGGTAATGATATTCACCTGGGAGGAAATAATGGCTATAGATGAAATTGTAGCGGAATTACGCGCGCAGTTAACCACGCTGGAAACGAAATTCGCCGACCTTGACACCAAGGCCGGCAAGAGCGCCGGCGAGATTAAGGCGCTGGGCGAAATCCGCGCGGAACTGAAAACCGAGATTGACGCGCTGCGGGCCGACATAAGCACGCGCGAGGCGGCGCGGGCCGCGTCCGCGGCCGCGCACCGCACGCCGCTGACGGGGGACGCCGACATTGACGGCGTGCTGGAATAATGACCGATGAACCGAATAAGGCATTACCGGCTGCTGCTGAAAGCGGGCTGGGCGCTGGCCCGGCTGCTGCTGGCCTGGCCCCGCGCAAAGGCGCCGGCCGGCCTACCAACGCCGAGCGCGCGGCCCGCGTCCGGCTGGGGCTGTCAAAACCCGCGGCTGGCGCTGCCCCCGCTGCCGGCAGCGGACCCGCTGGCGCTCTCGCTGCACCTTTATGGACCGCTGAAAACAGCCGGCCTATTGGCCAGTTATTCTTCCTGGTCCCTGGGATTGCTACGGGCTGGGACGGCTGGGCGCTCAACGACAAAGAGGCCGCTGCAGTAGCGGAACCGCTGGCCCAGGTGCTGAACGCGTTCGTGCCGGCCGGCGGCAAGTACGCCGCCGTGACGGCGCTGGCTACCACGCTGTTCGTAGTGGGCGGGATGAAATTCAAGGGCTACCGCGAATTCGCCATTGAACGCGCCCGCGCTGAAAAGGCGAAACACCAGGAGAAGCCCCTAACGTAATGGACGCCTTGCTACGCCGCGACGTCCGGTTAATCCTGGGGAAAACCGGTTCCGGGAAAACGACACTTGCGAAAGAATTTATTAATAGACTTCCGCGTGCGTTAATCCTGGACGCCGGGTTTAAAGAATTCAGCGCCGTGAATTTTATGACGCTGGACGAACTCCACGAATACCTGGACGCCCGCGGCGGGCCGGGCGGCAATTTCCGCGGGATGTATACCGCGCTCAAAAGTGAATTTGATACGCTCTTCCGCTGGTGCCGCGAAATCGGCAGCGCCGAGGAAATGACGCTTGTGCTGGAGGAGTGCGACAGATTCCCGACGCCCGACAGCGCGCTGGCGTTTGAGGAACTCATCCAGCGCGGCCGGCATTACGGCGTGCATATGCTGGGCGTGACGACGCACCCCTACGCCGTGGATATAGACTTCCGGCGCCAGGCCACCGAAATATTCACGTTCCGGCAGCACGAACCCGCCGACCTTAAATGGCTGGCCGCGGTAATGACGCCGGACGCGCTGGCCCAGGTGATAGACCTAAAAGATTTTGAATATATTAAATGGGAGGCGCGCACGGGCGCGGTGACCAAAGGACGGACGACGAAATGAAAAAGTATTTTTGGAACCTGGTAGTAAAATACGCCGAGAAAAAATATAGCGCGGTATTCGTAGAGGCGCGCTTTACGTTCAACCGGCCGGGCGGGCATTCCATTATTAAGGTCCTGACGCGCGAGGGCGAGGTAAAAAAGAGATGATACAGAAATTCATACGCTGGGCCGCGGTGCAGTTAATAATCCTGGGCTGGTTGCCCTACCCGGTGACGACAATAAAAATCCGGTTCAAGGCCGGCCGGGATTACCTGGAAAAAACTTACGTCATAACGAAATGAAGCGCGCCGCCCTCCTTATATTATGCCTGGCCGGCTGCGCGCCGGCGCCGCATATAATCGGCACCGCGCCCGCCTACGACGTGCGGGCCGTGGAATGGGCTATGTCACCGATTCGGCCCTGGCGCGATTATAAATATCCCCAGGATCATTTCAGAAAATGCGCCGATACGCTGCGGCTGGCGTTCGGGGATTGCGACGACTACGCGCAATGCGCGAAAGAAATTACCGCGCATTGGCCCGGCTGCGAAACGCGGTTTGTGTTCCCGAATCCGCGGCACGTCGTCACGTTCATCCGCTGCGACGGCTACGGGATATTCGGGTATTTTGATAACGGGATTTATCACCGCGGGCTGCCGGTACTTGACAAAGAATAGTTTTTTGTGCTATACTCATTTTTAACAGGGCCAGCGCGAAAGCGCCGGCCTATTTTTTTCCAGGAGAATACTAAAATGAAAGGTTACCTCAAAATCGTTCTGATTGCCGCCGTCGGCATAGCCGTGCTGAAAATGGCGCTGCGCATGGTCCCCCAGGGTGACCGCGTGCTGGCCTACCTCTAATCCAACGCGCAGACCAAGGAAAACACAATGGCTCTTAAAAACTTCCGCAGACTGATCAGCAACGCGCCGTTTTCGGCCGCTGCCATAACCACCACCCAGCCGGGCGTGCAGACGAACGACAAGGGTTACCCCGCCGGCGAGGAATTCTTTTCCTCCCTGGCGCTCCGCGTTTACGGCGCGCTGGATATCACTTCCTCCGACGCCGGCACCGCGGTGACCGATGGCCCGTTCCGGTTTCTCCGCAACGTGTATTTTGAAACCGACAAGCACGGCCCCATTATCAACAACGTGGACGGCCTTTCCCTGGCCCGGCTGCAGCAGTTTCTGACCGGCACCGTGCCGGCCGTGACGCTGCCTACCCCGCTGACCACCGGCACCCCGGTGTTCTCCGGCACGCTGGAACTGCCGTTCGCCATTCCCGGCAATATCCGGCCCGAGGATTCGCACCTCTATATGAAAACCGCCCGCGGCAAACTGACGCACCAGGGCGGCGTGTTCACGGACTTCGTGACCGGCGGCACCAACAGCAAGGCCGAGGTAGACACTTGCTATCTGCAGCAGGTGTCGTCCGTCCAGGCGCACGAAAACGGCAGCCCGCTGGCCGCCGCCGATATGCCCCTCTACGTTCCGTTCGTGGAACTCAAAAAGGTGAATATCACCGCCACCGAATCCGGCAAGAAGATAGAACTGCCGTATGGTGACCGCATTTATCACCTCATCGGCATTTCCCAGCGCAACAACAGCACGCTGGCCGAGCTGGACAACCTGGCTATCACCCGCCAGGCCAACGTCCGGCTGGAAAAGAACTCCATGCCCTACGTCAACACCATTCAGTGGGCTGACATACAGGACAAGACCAAGGTGATGTTCGGGCTGGAATCACTCCCGGCCGGCTGGGGCGTCATTAACTGCGCCGGCGAGGGCAAGAAGCCCGCGCAGATAAGCGAAATGCTCAACACCATAGACACCGCGGCCGGGACGTGCAACCTGTTCCTGGACGTGACCACCGGCAGCAACTACGACGTATGGGTGCTGATGTTCGGCTATATGCCGCTGAAGAACAAGGCCGCCTGGGCCGACCTCCCGGCTGAAATCCACCGTTAAAGGAACCGCGCGGGCCGAGTAAACCCCGGCGCGGCAAACGCCGCGCCGGGGTTTTTCAAGGAGAACGGAACTTATGGCGTTCAAGATAACTGACCTTTTCAAACTGACCGGGCTGGCCGCGGGCGCGCAGAACGCGAACGTTAAAGCGGCCGCCGGGCTTATCAAGTTGCAGCGCGACGTGACCGCGGGCGCCGAGCGCCTGGGCGCGCGCATAGGTGACTACACCGGCGGCGGGATTTTCCAGGCGCTGGCGAAAGGCGCCGGCGAAAAGGACCGCGTGGAAACCGAGAATTTCCTGGCCGAGAACGTCGGCACCACGTTCGGGGATGTTAAAGGGTATCTGCTGCTGGCCGCCGCGGGCGTGGCCGGCTATTTCCTTTTGAGGGACTAAAATGGCCGGACTTGAACCAGCGTCGTATTGGCAGAAATTCCGCGATTGGACGTTCTCGTCCGGTCCCGCGGTGTTCCTGGAACAGAAGTTAATCGGCGGGCAGACGGCCGCTATCAACGCCACCGAGGCCGTAAAAGAAGTGGCCGGGGACGTGGCCGCGGGCGTGACGTTCGGCGCCAAGTACGGGCTGATAATTTTCTTTGTTATCCTGGCGTTCTTCGTGATGGCCCAGGCCAAGAGTTTAACCGCGGTTTTCAAGGAGTAGACTATGAAAGAATACATTGACGACGCCAGCCCCTACGCCAGCGCGACGGCCGCCACCGCGGACCGCACCACCATACTGACGCACGAATTGAAGAACGGCAAGCGGCCGTTCCTCCTGGCGTTCCGGAACTCCATTTCGGCCGGCGGTGAAACGTACTGCGCGTTCTCGCTGCTGCTCAACGGCGTGCCGCTGGAAGATTTTGACCGCGTGTTTAACCAGGTAGCGGCCCCCGAGGACCAGCAGGGCAATATGCTGCGGCGCCGGGAACTGCCCCAGGGCGCGACGCTCTCCGTCGTTGTGGATAATTCTGACGCGGCTAATACCTACGTCGCAACGGCGAAATTAGAGGTAGCGTATGAATCACTTTAAACTCGCAGCCCTGGCGCTGCTGCTCCTGGCCGGCCCCGCGGCCGGGCAGTATTACGGCGGTAAGACGAAACCGCACGGCCATACCACCAACGCCGACGGCGGGCCGCTGAACGATATCACGCTGCCGACTACCGGCGGTGACCTCACGAACGTCATTAGCGTGCGGCCGCCCGCGCAGACTAGCGTGAATTATGCCGGGCAGTATGGGATTAACTTCACGTCAACTACCGGCGAATATTTCCCCATAGTGATTTCCACCCGGTCCAGCCGCGTTACAGAAGATTACCCCGGCTGTGGGGATGGGGATACCCTTTGCCTTTACGGGGACAGCAACGAATACAGCGGCCCGACAATTCGCGGCGTGGACCTTACAGACGTAAATAATCCCTTGTGGCTGCTCAACGGCGTGCCCGGCCTGGCTGCGGATAACCGCGACCAACTAGGGCTGTTCGTTAAGAACAAGATTTTAACCTGGGGAAACCTGGCCGTAAGCGGACAGATTACTATGGGCGGCGTGGAAATCTCCACGTCGTCCGTGGTGGACAGCACCAAGTTGCCGCTGTCCGGCGGGACTATGACGGGCCAGGTGACCACGTCCAGCAGTATGACCGCGGCCGGCGGGTTTGTCGGCGCGCTGACGGGCGCCGCCTCCCTCAACGTCCTAAAGTCCGGTGACACGATGACCGGCCCCCTCACCCTGTCCGGTTCTTCGCTGACTGTTACGGGAAGTGCTTTCTCTGTAGGGGGGAGTACGTTTGCAATAAATCAAGGGGATATATACTTTGCCAAATATGGCCGCTTGTTTATGACTAACGACGGCGCAACGGGTTTTAGAATCCTAGTACCAAATACTGGAAGCCAGCAAGGAATTACGATTTATGGCGATGGCAACAATATCCCCAATGCGCGTTTTGCGGGCGGCGGCATAGGCGTAGGGGACTACGGGATACCGACTATAACAATCCCCACCAAGGGGCTTATTGTTAGCGGTAATACCGGAATAGCGACCTCTGCCCCCGCCTCCACCCTCCAAATCGGGACATCCCTCAACGCCACTACCTCCTACCTACAGATAGACACCTTGGCCGCTGACACCGCTGGCCCGCCCGCTACGGCGGATTGCGATGCCGCTACCGAAGTTGGCCGCGTCGTTCTCTCCACGCGCTACACCGCGACGGCCGAGGCGGCCGCCTGGTATTGCGTGCAGACGGGGGCCGCGTCGTTCGCCTGGTACAAGAACGCGCTGGCCGCGCCTTAAGCATATGGATATACAAGGCGCGCTGTTAATGCTCATTCTCGGCTGGCTGAAATTAGACACCTGGGAGATTCGTAAGGAAATGCGGGCTTGTCCCAGGCATAACAAAAAGGACGGACTATTAAAATGAAAACTGCTATTAACTTCATCGGCCGCGCGCTGTCGTTCTCGTTCGTGGAGAAATGGGCCGTCGGCCGCGGCGTGAGCGTGGCCGCGGCGGCTGTCGTCGGTATGTTGTTCGGGCCGGGCGTGGCCGACGTGCTGCCGGCGCCGCTGCCGGGGGACCCCGCCGCCTGGGACGCGTTCTTCCAGGCCGTGCTGGCCGGTGTCTACGCCTGGGCCGTCAAGAACGCAAAACACTATGGCGAACCCCGCCCGTAAACGCTGGTATGAAACGGACCTGGCTATACGCCGCCGCGGCTTTTGTTATCTTTGCCGCATTGTTCGGCAAGCGCTATATGACTAAAAAGGAATGGGCTGCGCGGTTAAAAGTGATTCTCGCCGAGATGAAAGCGGCCGGGGAACTTGACGCTATGCAGCCCGACGTGCTGGCTGCACTCGCAGCGCACGAAAGCGGCTGGGGGACCGGCCGGATTTTCCTGGAGAGTAATAACCTCTTTTCCATTACGGCCGGCAAGTGGACCGGGCCGACTATCACCAGCGGCGCGAAAGACCCCAGTGGCGTGCCTTATAAATTCCGCATGTATCCCACCTGGCGCGAGGCCGTGCGGGATTTTGTCGCGCTTATGCGCTGGTCCAGGTACGCGCCGGCACGCGCGGCCGCGGCCGCGGGGAACGCGGACGCGTTCGCGCGGGCGCTTGCGCGCGCGGGATATGGTGACCCGAATGACGGGCGGTACGCGGCTAAAATTGTTGAGAATTTCAACGCGATAAGGACGGCATAAAATTATGGGATGGTCTATTAAAAAACCTTTCGGCGGGAAGAAAAGCATTTTTAACCAGGTGGCGAAAGTCACCGGCGTCGGCACCATAGCGGCGCTGTCCGCGCAGACGCTGGGATTAAAGACGGCCGCCAGCAGCATTAACGAAAACGCCGGTATGCTGTCAGAAAAGAAACTTGATTCCTGGGGAAAGACCGGGCAGATTGTCGGCGCGACCATTGCCGGCGGGTACCTCCTGGGTTCCCTGGCGCCGGCCGCGCAGCCCGCGGCCCGGTATAATATGATAACGAATACATCTTACACCACCCAGCCCAGCACGTCGTTTATCACGCGCGCGTACCAGGGCGTTAAGGCCGTCGGCTCCTGGGCCGGGAATCTCATTAGCAAGGCCGCCGGCGCCGCGGCGCTGCTGGCGCCGAAATCCGGCCCCGGCGGCGGCGCTGACCCCACCACCGGCGCGCAGAACGTGCTGCCGGGCTATGAGAACAACATTTACAACCCGCTGGCCGAGAACGAAAACCCCGTGCTGGAATCGTCCCAGCCCGGCGGGCCGGCCGGCTACCAGGACGCCACCGCCGGCGGCGGCTGGGTGCTGCCCGTCGTAGTGTTCGGCCTGGCCATAGCGGTCCTTTACAAGAAATTCAAATAATCGTCCATAGTCCAACCGCACGCCGGCCTGGGAAGAAATTCCTGGGCCGGTGCCTTTTTGCCGCGGGGAGGGGGGACTTACACA
>Ga0209727_1003011_pt1 | contig 11236 bp, 23 predicted proteins | sample RifGroC1_FD_183995 | JGI IMG/M metagenome (GOLD analysis project Ga0209727, IMG submission 183995) | Groundwater microbial communities from Rifle, Colorado, USA - Groundwater C1 (SPAdes) (version 2) | ecosystem: Environmental > Aquatic > Deep subsurface > Groundwater | place: Rifle, Colorado...
TGAAAGTATTATAGATCAAACCGGGATAAGAATTAAAGAAGGAACAAAATTTATAATTTTGAAAGATTTTAAAGAAAATCCTTATTTCTTTAAAATTTCTGACATGATGGTTTATGATTTAAGTCTTAATAGAATTTTATTTATTGGAATGGGAGTGGAGACAAGAAAGTATTTTTGGTCTTTCTTTAAAGAGGTTCTTAAAAAATGAGATTTTGCGACATCAAAAAAGGGCAACTTTTAAAATCTAAAGTAAATCTCGTTTTATTTAACGAAACTCCTTTTAATGAAAAAATTATCAATAAAAATTCAAAATGTTTGGCGATTTCTAATATTTTAGAACCAGCAAAAAATATCGATCTTTGTCATCGAATAAAATTTTTTATTTTCGAACAAAATGTCGTAGGATTTTTTAGGTTTGAAAAAGATCAAGACGTTGGTTATTGTTTCTCTGAATTGAATTTAAAAAAAGAGATTTTTGAATGAAAATGTCAAATTTAATGCCTGGAATGATAATTAAGAGCAAATTTAATCTTACTTTGTTCTTTGACAAATATGGTTCTTACGATTTTTGTGAAAGATTGCCTAACAATCAAAAAATGATTGTATTGCGTCGCTCTCAAAAATTGGAAGGACGCTCGAATAAATTGAGCACAAAAGTTTATTCTTTTCATAATCAAAAGATTTTATATATTAAATTTGATGATGATAATTTTTCAAATTATTGTGATGTAATGGGTATTTAAATTGTTAATGTTTGAAAACTCTAAATCTCGTCATGAGAATATTAAACGATTATCTCAAATAATAAAAAATTGTGCGATAAAAGAAGGAGATTTTAAACTTTCTTCTGGAATTTCTTCAACTTTTTATTTTGATATAAAAAGATTATGTTTGATGCCAGAATATTTTATAGATTTAGGAAAAATTCTATATTTTGAAATAGCAGAAAATCTTCAAAATAATAGATTTCATGTTGGAGGATTAGAAAGCGGGGCAATTCCATTATCTATGCTTATTTCTGCGCAATCTTCGCAAAATGTTTTTCCATTCTATATTAGAAAAGAAAATAGAGAGCACGGAATAAAAAATAAAATTGTTGGTCATATATCGAAAGATTTTCCGATCGTTATAATTGACGATGTTTTAACTAGCGGGAACTCGTTAATTAATTCAGTTTATAGACTTCAAGCAGAAACAACATTAAGACCATCTTTAGCGATTTGTGTAATTGATCGTGGCCAAAATAGTGAAGAAAAGATTTATTATAAGACAGGAGTGAAGTTGTTTTCGTTTTTTAAAGAAGGAGAATTTGAATGAAGATCTGTATCACAGGAAGCGCCGGTTTAATAGGATTTAATTCAGTTCAATATTTTTCTAAAAATAAAAATAATAAAATTTATGGGATTGATAAAAATTTTAGAAAAATCTTTTACGGCGATGACGGCGACGTTTCAAAAAATATAATAGAATTGTCAAAATTATTCAATTATTTTCATTTTGATGAAGATATAAGAAATAGGGAATTTATAGAAAATCTCTTTAAAAAAGAGCAATTTGACGCTGTCATTCACACGGCCGCGCAACCGGCACATTTGTGGCCCGATTTAGAAAAAGATAATGATGGAATTATTATTGATTTTGAAATAAACGTAACTGCTACTTTATATTTGTTGGAAGCGTTTAGAAAATATTGTTCAAAAGATAGTATTTTCGTGTTTATGTCTACTAATAAATGTTTCGGAGATGCTCCTAATGATATTTCTTTTAAAGAACTTGAAACGAGATTTGATTTTGACGATCCAAAATATATTAATGGTATAGATGAGACATTAAGAGTTCAAAATACAACACATTCTCTATTTGGTGCCGGAAAATTGAGCGCGGATACATATGTAAAGGAAACGGGAAAATACTTTAATCTAAATACTGCTTGCCTGCGCGGAGGATGTTTAACAGGGCGCGCCGCGGGCACCGAACAACACAATTTTTTGAATTATCTTATAAAATGTAATGTAGTTGGACGGAAATATAACGTTGCTGGATATAAAATGAAACAAGTTCGTGATAATATTCATAGTTCTGATGTTGTAAAAATAATTGAAAATATTATAGAAAACCCAGTCAAGGGTGAAGTTTTTAATATTGGAGGAATGCGAAGTAATAGTATTTCTATTATGGAAGCCTTTGATAAAGCCGAAAATATTACTGGGAAAAAAATGATTTATGAATATAGAGATGAAATCAGGAAAGGTGACCACCGCATTTATATTTCTAATATGAATAAATTTCAATCTCACTACCCCAACTGGCGTCTCCAATATTCTCTTGATGATATCTTTGAAGATATTATAGAAGGCTTCAAAAATAATAATGTTTGAGTTTAGAAGTCTTATAAAAATTTTTCCCGACAAGCACGGAAGTGTTAGATTTCTAAATAAGTTAGAATATCCCGACATGGAATGTATTGTTTTTGATGGTGCGCAAGTTCTAATTCTTTTGGAAGAATTAGGCACCGGTTGGAGATGTTGTTGTTGTCATGGAAGGATTTTATATATTTCGAGTTCATGGCTTAAAAGTGATAGAATTAAAAGAAAGCATTTAAAATGAAGCCAGAAAACCTTAAAAAAGGTCAATTATTAAAAATAAAACCCGATGAACGTGGCACCTTAAGATTGTTAGATTTAAATAGTATAATGTTTTCATTTACAAAACCCCAAATTTTAGTTTTTCTGGAGAAACATGGTGATTATTATAATTTTGTTTTTATAAATGGAAGAATGGCCAGAATTTCTTCATCTTGGATTAATAGAGAAGGTTTATGTAAGGTCCTAAAATGAAATTAAATAATTCAGAGGAATTTTTTTTGAAAACTTTTAAATCTGGAATTCTATTAAAAGTTTTTCCTGATTTTGAAGGAACAGTTCGATTTTTGCCAGGTTTTAATTTTACTTTTAAATTTATTTCCTTAAAAGGAAACCAGAAAATTATATTTCTTAAAAAATATAATAATAACCAGAGTGAATATGGATGGAATTGGGTTTTTGTTGCGGGTAAAATTCTGCTGATTGACAGTAGATGGTTAAAAGAGGCCGTGAGGTTAAATGATGTTTAAAAATTTTAAAAAAGGTGATTTGTTAAAAGTTTTTCCGGACTTACAAGGAGATGTAAGATATAGAACAAATTATTTAAATTATTCATTAAAATGTATTAATGGTTTAAATACTGTTGTAATAATTTCCAACAAAAAATATAAAGAAAGAAAAAATGTTTTTTTAAAAATTTTTAATATTAAAAATGGACAAATTCTTTTTATTGATCAAGATTGGTTAAATTGTCCTCATCATAAAGAGGCGAAAATTTTAAAGAAATGATTAGGAAAATAATATGAATTCAAAAATTTCTTTTTCTCTCACAAATTGTAATAGATTTTTTTATTTGAGAAGTTGTTATAAATCTTTATTAAATTCTATTAAAGATTATGAAGGAAAGTATGAAATTTTCATAATAGATAATGCTTCCTGTGAAATAGGAACGATAGAATTTCTCAACGAACTTGAAAAAAATAAAAACACAAAAGTCATAAGAAACAAAGTCCGTTCGCCAAATAATGAATTCGCCCGGTCGCTCAATCAATTTGTTCGCGAAGCCCAGGGAGATTTTCTTCTTCCTCTTCAAGGAGATGAACAATTTATTTTGAGTCGATGGCTTACCGATTATAAAAATATTTTTCAAGAATACCACGACGAAATTGGGTGTATAATGATCGACGCCCAAAGAAAATCAAGAAACGTCTCGGGCAGATATGGAAAAATTGTCGGAGACAAATTTAGGTTTGTGTTTGATTTACAGCGTCCCCCAATTTCTTGCGCAGGAAGCGTTATGTATAGTAGAAAAGTCATTGATAAAATAAAATTTTGGAATGAGGTGAATGATGCGCACGAAGGTGAAAAATTAAATTCTGAAACTCATATGCTTCATAAAGTTCGTAAATTAATAGAAACAGATGATTTCATAAAAAATTTAAAATGCCTTGTTCCAATAATTCCTCCTTCTGCTGTTATATACAACACGAAAGGAACAAATGCCCGTTGCCGCAATAATATATTAATGGGGGAATATTTTGCTCCCAAATTTGATGATTGGCGATATTATGAAATTTTAGACTATGATATGATGGTTGAAAAAAATAAACACAGAACAATTCCTTTAGGTATAGAAGAAACAGCTCACGCTCTTGGATTTAAACTATTAATGGACGAAGACGGAAATTTAATCAAAAACCCATTACGTATTGAGAATTTAAAACCCGGTGATTATATAGAACTCTATCCAGAAGAAAAAGAAGTAATTAAAGCAGAAGATGATTGGTTAAATGAATGGACAACTTAAAAAATATTCTATTAAAAAAGATAAAAATTGGTTCTATTTTGAAGGATAGTTTTGATGTCGTGGTTTGTTTTAAAATTGAAAAATATGTTATATTTCAGGGTATAAAATTCGATTCAACCTATAAAGTATTTAATTTAACAAGAAATAAGGTAGAAAAATGGTTTTTGGACGATTTAACTGTGATAGATTGGAATGACGTTAAGATTTTATGACCAGGCATAAATTTAAAAGAGGTGATTTGATTAGAAGGAAATTAACGTCAGCGTATTCTCCTTTAATTGTTTTAAAATTAGATTATTTCAAAGATTATTATATCAATAATGATTATAATTTGGAACCGTTTATATATTTTTTAACCCTAAAACTTTGAGAATTATAAAATCAGCAAGCGCCGAAATAATTGACGAGATATATGTTAAATTACAATAAGGGTGATATTTTTAAATCTAAAAATAATAAAAAATTATATATATATTTTTTATGTCTAGAAATTAAAGATGGCCCCCGGCCAGAGGCAATATTTCATTTATATTGTTTTTATTCGATTAGCGATTTAAAATCTGTCTTCATGGTAGAGTGGTCATTAAGACGCGAACTTGTGAGAATAATATGAAAAAAAGAGTTTTAATAACTGGTTCCGGGCAAATAGGTTCTTACGCTTGTGAGCGTTGGCTTCAAGAAGGTTTTGATGTTTGGTGCTTAATCAAATATCGTTCAACCGATAGAGAAGTAAAAAATTTAAAAAATATTATTAATGATATAAAAATTATTGAAGGAGATATAACAGATTGTTCTTTTTTAAATAAACAGTTTTTTTTAATTAAACCTCATTTAATAATCAACACATCTGCCCAGAGCCACGTGGGCCATTCTTTCTCGGCTTCTATTCAAACCATTGAAACTACTGGGACTTCTGTTCTTTATATGCTTGAAGCAATAAGAAATTCTTGTTTCAATAGCAAGTTCTTAACGTTATCTACGAGCGAATTATTTGGAAATAGCGCAGAAGAATTTCAAAATGAAAAAACTCCTTTTGCGCCCGCCTCACCTTATGCCGCCGCTAAAAATTTGGCGCATAATCTTGTAAAGATCTATAGAGAAAGTTATAATATGTGGTGCGCTGCACCTGTATTATTCAATACAGAATCGCCAAGACGTGGCACTGAATTCGTTACAAAAAAAATTGTAAAACAAGCCTGCGAAATAAAAAATAGCAAAAGACAATTTATTGAATTAGGGAACATTGAAAGTCGTCGTGACTGGCAAAGTGTTCATGATGCCGTTGAAGGAATTTGGCTTCAGTCAAACCACAATGAACCAGATGAATTTGTTTTTGGCTCGGGCAAAACTTATTCAATTAAAGAATTTGTTCAAAAAACATTTGATTGTCTTCAAATTCCAAATTGGGAAAATTTTATAAAAATTAATCCACTTTATTTGAGACCGAATGATGTAAATTATCTTCGCGCAGACGCGACGAAAGCAAGAACAATTTTGGGCTGGCAACCGAAATATTCTCTCGATGATATAATCAAAGAAATGGTTGATTATGAAAACAAAAATCAAACAAAAATATAAAATTGGAGATATTATAAAATATGGAGGCAGATTTTGTGCTGATGCCGACGTTAATATCAAAAAAGATGATAAAGTTATTATTGTTGAAATAAAAAAATGAAATCTAAATATAAAAGAAAATTATTAAAAAGAATTTCTTGGGTCCCAGAAATTTTAGGAGACATAAAAGAAAATGATTTATGTATTCTTTTATACTCAAAGAAAGACCCTGTTCTTGGTGTCCTTTTTGAACTCTATCATATGAAAACTCAAACTATACAAAAAAGATGGAATTCAAAATTTTTTAAAGAAATAAAATGAAATATAAAATTGGTGATTTAATGATTTCAAATATTAAGGCCAAAGAAAAATTTGAGTTTAAGGCTATAGGGACTTTGATTGGATTTAAAAATTATCCCGTGCGCAAATTTAATTTTAATTATATAATTTTTAATTTTGTTGAAATGAATGTTAGAGATTTTCACCCAGATCATTTTAATCCTGTGAAATATCCCTTCAAAAAATGAAAAAACAAAAACAAGAAATTTGGTTCGTCTATATTCTTCAATGTGCCGATGGCACACTTTATACTGGAATAACCAATAATATTGATAAGAGAATTAAAGAACACAATAAAGGAACGGCATCAAAATATACTCGATCTCGTCTCCCTGTTGAATTAAAAGATTTTATGGAATGTGAAGATAAAAGCGATGCTCTTAAAAAAGAGCGATATATAAAATCAAAAAAAAGATTTGAAAAACTTAATTCCTTTTCTTTGTTGAAAGAATTTAAAAAACATAAAGAAAATCTTTTAAATATTAAAACTGGTGAGTGGTTTAAAGGAATTCTTCGAAATAGTAAACATGTATACAGAAATATCTTATTTTTGAGCGGACCAGATAAAGACATGGAAGATGATGATATAGAAGCCTTTTTTAAAGTTTTTTGCGAAGGAAAAATTCAAGAAATTATTTTAGATCCTTGGTTTTTTGGAACTTGGTTTAGAAAAATATGTTAAAAGTTTTTGTTCCGAAACCCCAAGAAGATTGGATTGTCGATCGTATAATTGATGAATTCAAACAAAATACTTCCTGTCAAATAGTTGAAAATACTGGTGATTGTGATATAATTTTTTTGTATGCCCGTTATATATGGGGGCATTTCCCTTTAGAAACTTTGAAGCAAAAAAAAGTTTTAATGTCGTGGCATCATTGTGTGCCAGATAAATTTAATATTGATGAATTTAACTTCTGCGAGCAATTTGTTGATGCTTACTGGGTTCCGAATATTCACACAGAAAAATTTATAAAACAATATACTAATAAATCAATTTATAGAATTTGTTATTGGATAAATGATAAATTCTGGAAAACGAGCGCTGATGTAAATTCTTCTAATTTTTTAGCCCGCGTCAAAACAGATAAAAAAATTCTGTGTTCTCTACAAAGAGACACAGAGGGAAACAGCATAGGAAAAGGATTATCCCCAAAACCGAAATTAGAGAAAGGTAGTGATATAGCAGTTTCAATAATAAAGAAACTTAATCCTGAAAATTATTGTTTGATTGCGCCAGGGTGGAGAAGAGAATATATAGTTTCATCTCTTAAAGATAAGTATGATATTTTTACAGATAATAAATTACAGACAAAAGAAATAAATTATATCTATAATTTCTTAAGAAATAAATTTGGTTTTTATTTAATGACTTCAAGACAAGAAGGCGGTCCGGCATCGGTTTTGGAATGCTCTATTCTTAAAACGAAAATATTGGCGACCGATGTTGGAATAGCAAGTGAAATTCTTCACCCAGATTGTATCTGTCCATTTTCACCTGTATCGGAAAAAGAAAAAGTTGTTGATTGGTTTGCGGAAAAAATTTTAAAAGACGATATAGACCATACGATTGATTATAATTTTGTCCGCATTCAAAACTACACGCTTGACAAGATGGTTCCGCTTTACGATAGAATGCTTGAAGAAGCACACAACCTTTGAATTGGATACAAACATACACGGGCAAACGATTTAATCCGGCAGATCCGTGTCCGGAAGATATTGATATAGAGGATATAGCAATAGCTCTCTCTCGAGAATCTCGTTATAATGGACATTATTCTAATCGAAATTGCGAATTTTTTTCTGTGGCGCAACATTTAGTTCTTGTGAGCCAAGTTGTTTCTTCGAAAAATGCTCTGTGGGCGGTCAGTCACGATTTTGCTGAAGCCTATATTAAAGACATTCCAAAGCCTCTCAAAGAACTTCTTCCAGATTACCAAAAAATTGAAAAATTATGCGAAAAAATAATTTTTGAAAAATTTGGATTAATAGGAGAAATTCCAGCAGAAGTCAAAGAAGCAGATGTGAGAATGTTATACACAGAACGAAGAGACTTATTTAACGAGCAATTAAAATGGAGCAAAGATATTAAACCTTACGATTTCAAAATAACAGAATTTTGGTCTCCGTTCGAAGCGCGAAAAAAATTTTTAAAAAGATTTAATGAACTTTATAATAAGTAAAAAAATGTCTAAAAAAAATATTTCTAAAATTTTTGATATTGCTGACGATCTTGTTAAATATAAAACTATTTGTAATACAACTCCAATTAAAGTTAAAAATCCATCATATAAAACGAGTTATAAAATAAACTCAATTAGCCTGATAAAAAATCAATTTATAAATTATTTTTTTTTGAAATCTTATTATCAAAATTCTAAATTTTCTTCGTTTCTAGATTTTGGTTCTCCTATAAAGTATATTACAAATTTTTCCGCATATGCGACGTGCTATAAAATAGATCCTAAAAAATTTAATGTTCCTAACGGAGTTAATATATATTCTTTTAATTCAAATTTTCAAAATTTAAATTTGGTTGGAGATAAATTAGAATTTGCCACATCGATAGATTTATTATCAAAATATGGTCTCGGGCAATATAAGGAAAAAATAACTAATGATAATTCTTTTATTTTAGAAAAAATTTATGATTCAATTTCCTCCTCCGCAAAATTCCTATGTTCAGTATTTATAGGCGATGATAAATTTATTGAATTTAATAATAAAATTATATATAATCAATATGAATTTGAAAATATATTAAAAAATAAAGGATTTAAGATACTCCAAAAAATTAAAATTAAAGATGAAAAATTATATCATTTTATAGTTTTATGTGAGAAAATATAAAAATGGAACTTGCTATTTTAATCCCAAGTATTTTAGATCAAGAATGTATTCAAAAATTTGTTGAAAAAACAAAAAAACATATATTAGAAATTAATAATGATATTAGATTTAATATATTTGTTAATATTGAACCTCACCAGCGAGAAAATACACAAGGAACGTTAGTATCAATTTTTAATCTTTTCCAACAATTGAATTATAAGAATTCAATTGTTGATATTCAAATAAATGGCTCTAATAAATTTGGTCAAGTTTTGAATATATTTGATTTATATCAAAGATTTCTAAAATCTAGAATACAAAATTGTCTTTGTATTGACGAAGATGAATTTGCTCAATTTAATCTTAATTTTTATGATTTTATCAATTATCAAAATAATAACAAAGATATAATATTTTTATTTGCTCATACGAAAGCAACGTCAAAATCTCCGATAGAAAAAAATTTAGATGAGAGCCTTACGAGATTTCTCCCAGAAAATATTGTTTTTGAAAGTAATGAATTAATTGCATGTCAAATTCATATGCCAAAAGGTAATATATTCATGCAACCAGGTTCTCTTTTATGTAGGGAACAAGTTATTGATATCCTTAAAGAATACAATAAGGATGATTATTATGTGAATAGTGAAGATCAGATAATGAAAAGTAATTTTATAAAATCTAAAAAAATATTAGGCGTTTGTAAGAAAACTAATGAAAAATTTGTTTCAAGAGAATGTCATCCATTTCTTGATGATATAAGATGTTTTAGAAGAGTTGGATTTTTAGGATAAAAAATGGATTTACTAGAGTTGGTAAAAAAATATGAAGCAAGAATTAGAGAATTATATAATTCTGGTTTTAATAAATCATCTCTATGGAACTACGAAAAAGGAAGTGTTCGCGCCAATGAGATTTTCGCGATATACGCTCTAATTCGCGAATATAAATGTCAAAAAATATTGGATGTAGGATCAGGTAAAGGTTTTTCCGCTTTGCTTATGGCAAAAGCACTTCAAGATGAAAATATCGACGGAATTGTTCATAGTATAGATATTAATAAAAATTTTTCTGATGAAACATTTAAACAATTTGGTTTGGAAAAATATTTTAAGTTTCACCAAGGTAAATCTAATGATATCATTCCTAAATTTGAAAATGATTATTTTGATTTGGTTTTAATTGATGGACTTCATACTTACGAACAAACAAAAAAAGATTTAATTAATGTTTTTCCGCGCGTCAAACAAAATGCTTTAATTTTATTTCATGATTGTTATGTTCGAACTCACCCAAAATCTGGTCCTCGTGATGTAGTTGAAGAACTTCAACAAGAAAATGTAGGGAAAATAATATTCTTCACACAAGAACTTTTTGATTATTTTTCATTTTCGGAAGACGCTCAAGATTTCGATCGTATGTCAAAAAAATGGCGCGACCACAATTATTCTTATGCTTCGCCGCAAGCAAACGCAAAAGAATTAATGGCTTTATTCGTCAAAAAATCTAATTCTTTGTCTATGATATTTCCAGAAGAAAAAGAAGAAATTCATATAGCAGAAGAGGAATATCTAAAAGAATGGATGACGTAAAAGAAAAAATATTTGATGATGATGGAAGTTTAAATCTTCCAAAAAGACAGGAAGTTTTGGATACATTAACAGATCTTCAAAAAGCGTTTGAACTTATGTCAGCACCTAAAATTTTTAAAATAAAAAATGGTATTATTTATGGGAAATCTCCTTTTCTTGTTTCTAAAAATGAGATTAAATTAGGAATTCCTTTAAATGTTTTTGAAAAATGTTTTCATTTTGAAACACAAAAAGTATTTTCTTTAGAAACATTAACAATAGAAGATTGGGTTGTAAAAGATGGATATAATTGAACACACTTATTGTGGAGATGAATATCGGCTTGAGGCTGATATTTTTTCGTCGTCCTCAAAAAAAGTTGATATTATTATTCCTGTTGTTGATGAATTAGAAATATTTCAATATGCTTTAAGAAGTTTAAAAGAATATACAAAAAATCATTTATATAATTTATATATTATTGCTAATGGTTCTGGATTTAAAACACTTTCTTATTTAAATGAATTAAGAAGTTATTTGAATAAATG
>Ga0209727_1003014_pt1 | contig 11227 bp, 7 predicted proteins | sample RifGroC1_FD_183995 | JGI IMG/M metagenome (GOLD analysis project Ga0209727, IMG submission 183995) | Groundwater microbial communities from Rifle, Colorado, USA - Groundwater C1 (SPAdes) (version 2) | ecosystem: Environmental > Aquatic > Deep subsurface > Groundwater | place: Rifle, Colorado...
AGGCAATTAAGTTCTATCTCAATCGCAAGGAACCGGATATTGCTGTCACGCAGCCCCTCGGCGCTTCAACGGTCGGAGCCACGGTTAAGGTCGGGACGAATGATTATAAAGTCGAAGCTCTTGGCGCTGACGGCACACCCTCCATTGTTTCTTTCAACGGCCAGAATTATGATGTCACAAAAGACGCCCAGGGTACGGTCTTACGGCGTAAAACAGGCGGTGTGACCACTGGAGCCGAAGGCGCTTTTATTGTCAACGGCGTCCAGGGGAAGGTCGATGGAACCGGCGAACTTGTCGTGACGAAGAATGGAAAGCAGTATGCGACCATTGGCGGCCAGGAAGTTGAGGTTGTTTATGACGCTTCGACCAACAAAATTACTCCAAAATCTCCGTTGCAGACCCCAGGTCAAAAGATACCAGACCTGACCTGGGATGGGCGCGATGTTTCATTCTCAAGTGTCTCAGGCTATGGGACGACCAGTGATGGGCGACTCGTGAAGCTTACTCCAAGCGGAAATACTTTCACGGTTTTAGAGCTTTCGCCGCAAGAAGTTGCCTCGCTGCTCAGTTCTACCGACCCTGACATTGTTAAAACCGTCGCAAAAGACCCGCAGAGTTTTAAGCTGTATCGGCAGAACCAAGGTGCCACTCCCCTTGATTCTAAGATTGTGACGAAAATGATTGAAGCTGGTAATGTTGATGCAGTAAATTATGCGGTGGGTCAAGTCGACGCCGGAAACTATTCCTACGTTATTAACCCCAACGTTAAAGCAGCGCTTACCGCAAAAGCAAAGGCATATGCGCATAGAGCGGATTTTGGCGACAATAAAAACCTGCCACCACTTGGAACTATAATAAACCGAAATGGAAATCTATATCGCCTAACATCCGGCAATACAACAGGGAAGATAAACCGCGTACTAAACGGAGAGAACGGTTATAGCTATCTCTACACTTTGGAGTCGATAGATGGCGGGACGAATTTAGGGACAGCGTTTATAGCGACTTAATTAGGAGGCTCTATGGGAGAAGTTTACGCGCCAATCTTTGACCAATACGGCGGAAAATACGGAAGCACGACTTATGTTAATGAGCCGGCTGACCCTATGCAGTTCTGGAAATCTAATGAAGAGGGTCCGCCTTCTCCCGGCAGAACTATGGTTCCGATAAATGCCGGCCTCCCGCGCTATGCCTCCTCTGTGGTTCAGGCTCCGTCGCAGGGCGCAGTGCAGGGTCCGCCAGCTCCCGAAGCTTCGAAAGCCGGCGAAGTCCTCGGCGCGGTCTCCGGTATCTCAGCCATGCTCCCTGGTATCGGTTCAATTATCTCCGGAGTCACGGGCGTGGGTGCCCTTATCATGAACTGGTGGGCGGCCGGCGAGCAGATGAAGGAAAATAAGAAAGCCCAGGCCGCTCAGCAGAAAGCTTATGACGATGCACAAGTTGAAGACCGCAGGCGTTACGATGCCGAAGCTGGTTATCGCCAACAGGTTTTCGATGAGCAGAAAAAGCGGTATCTCCAGGATTCTTCCGCCGAACGCCAGCAGACGGCCTTCAGTCAGAACCTCCAGACTGAGCAACTGGGGATGGCAAAAGAGGACCAGCAATGGGGTCGGTATCTCCAGCTCACGGCGAACATGACTTCGATGATGAGTTCCCCGAACCAGCGGGCGGGTCTCGCCCAGAACTATGCAAGAAAGGCGGCCTAACATGCCTACCGCTCCCTCTGCCTCTCAGGCGTTTGCGCCCATCGATATCTCGGGAACTTATGGCAAAGTCGCCGATACCATGGTCGGCGCCGGACAAGTGGTCAATAAGGCCATGGATGATTGGTCGAAGTTTGAAAAGGAACGGGATAAGGAGAAGCTGCGGCTTCAAGCGCTTACCGAATTAAAACAGACGCGCCCTTATCTTTTTGCGACCAAAGCCGTGACAGAAAATACTTCCCTTTCGGACTTGGGTCGCGGGCTCTATCAGATGGGCGCAACCGAGGTTCTCTACAAACGGATTGCCGATGCCAAGGGTACGCCTCCGGACCCCAACACCATGGAAAAAGCGCTGGCTGCCTCGTTTGCAATTTCAGAAAAAGGGTATGACGATTTTTATAAAATCGTTGCGAAACAGGCAGAGGAACTTGAAAAGCAGGCAGGTGTCGAGAAGGGCGCACAGAAGGTTGGAGAGGTTTTAAAATCTGTTCCTCCTAATGCGACCAAGCAGGATATCGCCCGCGGCGTTGCAGAATCCGGGGTTGTCACTACTCCCGAACAAAACGCCCTTGTTCTGGCTTCTGGTCAGGACGCCGATAAACTGGCGGCCATTGAACAGCGCAAGCGTGCGGCCGAAGCCAGGCTCAAAAACAAGGAAGTCAGCGACCGGGCAGACCGCGAGCTTGCCGAATGGTTGGCGGGTTCCCGTATTCTCGGAGAAAACTTCGACCAGCAGAAGGCGATTATTCAGCTTACTGATGATGTTGCCAAGATACGCTCCGACGCCGCCGCCTATGCCGCGACCAAGGGGATATCAACCGAGGAAGCACAACAGCGAGCCGACGAGCTTGAACAGCGCATTGAATATATGCGGGTCAATCGACAGGCATTTCAGGATTTCGCGGCCGCGGCACAGAAGCGGATGGGGGAGAAGTTTAATATCCAGCCTCCCCCCAGTGGAAGCGGAGGCGGGACCAAGCAATCACCCGAACAGCGCTATGGTATTGAGGCTAAAAAGCGTGGCTGGCCTGCATGGAATACACTCTCCCCTCAAAAGCAGCAGGAGTTCATAGGTAGACTTTAGAATAGGCGGATAGATGGCCGACCCGTTTGCCGACTTCGACCCGTTTGAGGGTTTCGACCCCTCGGAAGATAAATCAAAACAGGCTTTCGTCCCTCTTATTGACAAGCCTGCTTCTGACCCGTTTGCCGACTTCGACCCGTTTGAGGGTTTCAATCCGGTAGATGAGGGGGTTCAGGGTCCACCGCTTCCTAGCGAGAAGCCTGTCGTTAAATCCGATGAGCCTCTTGTTGGTTTTTCTTCCCCTGACTACTCAGAATTTAGAAACACCAATAAAACAGATGATTCAATACTTAATGTCAAGACCGATGCTTTTGAGGGGTTTAATCCCGTTGGTCCCTCAGAGCCGATGCCATTAGATATTTCCAGGACACCGAAGCCTGTTGTTGCTAAGCCCCTAAAGACCAAGCGCGTTACTGTTCATGGAGGGCGAGACATCCCCAATGTTGCCTATGGTAAGCACGGTATCGCACAAACCATTGGCGAGAAGCAGGGTCCGGAGAAGCCCAGCGAACCTCTGTTTGAAAATCGGGTTGACATTGGAATTCCGTTTAAGACTGTGGCCGTCGATGAGCCCAAAGAAGAAAAGGACGATATTTTCAGTATTGTTGGTCAGGGGCTCGTCGGGTCGGTGGCGAGCATGGTCCGCGGGACACTACAGACCGGAACCACCCTACCCGCCCAAGCATTTTTATCCACACAAAATCTCGTGAATAAGGGACTGAATGAGATTATTGATTTCGCCAATCGTGATAAAAAGATTGGGGATAAAAAACTTCCTCGCTTCAAAGAAGATTATAGCGTTGACCCCGGGATTGTGAATAATGAAATCACGAATGCCCTGAAAGATGTTGAGGAAGCTACCGCCTGGTCGAAGCGGACTTATGGCGATAAGCATATTTTCGACAATATCAAAGAGGGTAATATCGGTGATGCCGCGGCGCAGGCCGGATTTGGCGCACTTCAGATCTTCCCGCAAATGGTTCTCATGGCCGTAACGGGGCAGGCCGGGCCGGCAATTTTGGGGGCAGGGGCCGGGGCTATGAAATTCGCAGACTATGTTCAAAAGGCACAGGAGGGAGAAACCGTTACGGACCGCGACATAGCCCTTCTTGCTTCGATGTCAAACGGTTCAATCGAGTTCCTATTTGAACGCCTTGGAACCTATAAAATTCTTGAGGGTCTGGGAAAAGCGTTTGAAGAGTCGGCCAAAAAGGTCGGACGCGAAGCCGCAGAAAAAGCGTTAAAGGGTGCGGTCTTAAAAATGACCCGTGCGATATTCGGAGACGCCGGTCTTGAGTCGGCAACCGAAGTTGGAACCCAACTCGCCCAGGGAATTATCGATAAGACGACCGGTATGGACCCGAACCTGACGTGGGAGGGTATTGCCAAAGACTCTTTCGATGCCGGTGTTATAGGGTTTGTCGGCGGCGCCGGTCCCGGTGCTGTTCGGGGCGCGGTCGAATCCGGGGCTGCCCGTATCCAATCCGCCGATGAGGCCAAGGCCGAGATTAAGAAGGTTGTCGAAGAACTCCAGACCAAGCAGCGCATGGTGAAGCCAGAAGTCAAACTCGCTCCGGATGCTGCCGTAAAGCCCAAGCGCGGCCGCAAGCCGAAAGCTACCCCGATAGTCGAAACTCCCGCAGAACCAGCGCAGCAGGCCCCCGCGCCCACCCCCGAGACCATTACCGACCAGCAATTCCTTGCCCTCTCGGATGCCGAGCAAGAGACGGTCATCGACCAAGCTCCGGCAAGAATTGCCGCCCGTCTAATGCTCCTGACCAAACCGGAACAGGCTGAAGAATTTGACGCCGATACCGCGGAACCGGCCGAACCAGACCAACCGGAAGCCAAAGCCGGACCAGCACCGACCATCCAGCTTCCGGGGGCCAAGACCCCAAGCCTCGCCGAACTCCAGTTTACCCCCAGGCAATTCGTTGACCAGTGGTATGCGAAGCGCATGGCCCCGGTGCCGCTCAAAGAACTTCCCCAGGCCGACCAGAAGGCGGTGGCAGAAGCGATTCAGGAGAAGAAGACGGAACGGGATATGGATTCGGCCGTTCAAGAGGCCGGTATCGAGACCCCCGCCAAACCCGAACCAGACCAGGCGCCCCCGCCAGTTGCAATTAAAACCCCGAAAATACGCAAGAAGGCGCAATCCCCCGAGGTTAAAGCCCCGGAAATTGCGCCCATAATCGAGCCTGTTGTTGAAAAACCAACACCGGAGACCGTGATTGAGAAGACCCCCGAGCCGGCCAATGAGCCCGCGGCGCCGACCGTAACGCCCGCTTCCGAGAAAGTTACGGAATCCGCCCCTCCTGTTCCTGCGGTTGAACAGGCACAACCTGTAGAAAAGCCATTACCGGCCTCCCCCGCCGTCTCCCCGGCCAACAAGGCAAAGTCCAGGCTGATTGAACAGGCGTTTGCTAATCTGACCCGCTGGGAGCCCGCAAAGCTCGCTCAGGCGCTCAGATCGCATGCTGAGTTGACAAAAACCATGGGCAACAAGGCGGTAGACCCTTTGGCAAAGAAGGCCAAGGCCATTGAATCTCGGCTAACAAAAGATGGGTTCGACCGTTCCGGGAATCCGATTACCCCTGAAGCCTACGGTGAAATAGAGTTTGAGAAAGACGACCCGATTCGGGTCGCAAAACAGCGTGAAATTGCCACATTGAACGAAAAAGCACGGAAGCGTGTCGAAAAAAACAAGGGCGAAGAAGACGAGATGTCGGATGGGGAGTATTCCGATTGGCTGAAGAGTATCGGCCGTCCCCCGCGGTTGATTAAGTCCGACCTCGCGGCGCCCAAGGCCCAGGAAAAAGCGCCTGAATCCGTGAAGGAGATTACCACCGCGGTCATGAGCCAGTATTTCGGGGGTGACGTTGATGGAATCACCATCGAGACCTCGGATACCCGGGAAAATGGGGAGGCGTGGGGCGACGCCAATGCGGAAATCAGTATCGACGAACGCGGCCGCGGTCACGTCCGGGTCAATCCGACCATCAACTCTTCGGCCAAGCGCAAGGCGATAGTCCATGAAGTGGTTTCTCATTTCGGGATAAGCCAGGCCATAAAGGTCAACTCCCCAGTCTATCGGACGCTCCTGAAAATGTACACCGAGGACCAGAATTTCGCGGCCGCCAACCCGCAGCCGGCTACCCAGGACAAAGCCTCCAAAGAATACCGCGACTGGCATGCGCGCGCTGGGGTGTTTAGCACTTACGCCGAGGACTACACGGCATGGGCAAAGCAGGGCGGCGACCGGCTGGCGGAAGCCAATATGTTCGACGAATGGATTGCCCGCCAGGTCGAAGCCTATGACGCCCGTGAATCCGGGCGGTCGATACTGGTTGTCCAGCAGCTCCGGTCCTTCTTCAAACGGCTCCTCGCTAAGATGGGACTAGCCGACGCCCGGACGGTTGATGTTGACCAGGCAATCCGTGATGCCTTGAAGGTCATGCGCGATAAACGGGCGCCCAAACAGGCGAAGCCCGGGGTTAGGGCGTCGAAGGCCGAGACCGATGATTTCATGAGCCAGATGGAGACCGAGGCCCGGGCCATGCTCGAAGCCCCGGAACCCATCCAGGAACCTCTTAAAGAAGCGGCCGAAAAGTCGTTCTCGGATGCCGGATACATTCGAGATACCTGGGACGCCAAGTTTCGCCGGGGGTTCGCCGATGAGTTTGATTTCCTACAACTCGCTCAAAAAGAGGTCGAGAAGCAGACGGGCAAGAAACTTACCGAGGACCAGGATGCCTATCTGAAACAGCAGCTCCTTCCCGGGTCAACCGAATATGATTTACGGGAGTTTCGTAATAAACTGGCCGAACCTCTTTTGGAAGTCATCCGGAATTCCGGGTTGAAGATGAACGAGATTAACCGTTTCCTCCTCGCTCTTCACACCCCGGAAGCTAACAAAAGGTTTGTCGAGGCCAATACCGTCAAGGAGACGGACACCGATGCCGAGGCGGTGAAGAAGGAGGAGAATCTCCGGACTAAGAGCGGCGCCGGGATGTCCAACAACTGGGCAATGACCGTCCTAGAGGAGTTCGCCAAAGACGAGGCGAAGTTCAAAAAGCTTACCGAGGTCGCCAAACAGGTTAAGAAAATCGTGAAATGGCGGGAAGATTATCTTGTCAGCACCGGGATGATGACCAAAAAGGATTTGGCTGGCTGGCGAAAAATGTACCGCAATTATATCCCCCTTCGCGGCTGGCTGCCGTCCGACTTGGCCGCCCTCGGATTATCGGAAGCGGATATCACCCGTCTCCGCGAAAAGGGGATGACCCCCGAAACGGAAAAGATTTTGCGCAACCGCGGTATCACCGATGAGTCCATAAAAGCCCTCAAAGAAGACGACACGCTCAATCTCACGGATGAGATGATTAAAGACCTGGAGGCGGAAGCCGATGCCAACGAGGGTTTTATCGAGCGCATGCGCGACATCGAAGAAGGTGGCGGGGACAAGACTGTTGGCTTATCGGTTAGGAAAAAGCTCCCCGGCCGCAAGGGTCGAAAGACTGCGCCCAATATCGAAACCATCCTCCCGCATTTGATGGCCTCCACCGAGCGGCTTATTCAGCGGTCGAACAAAAACCAAGTCGGGTTAGCGCTCCTGAAAATGGCACGCGAGAACCCGAACAAGAAATTCTGGGAGGAACTGTCGGTCGCTCAATATCAGGCGCGAAAAAACATTATCGACGATTCCGTTTTGCAGGTTGTCGAAAACGGTAAGCAGCGATATGTTTACCTGAAAGACCCGCGACTGGCCGTGGCGTTCAAGAAGCTTGGCACTAATGACATGGGATTCTTTCTGACCAAGGTATCGCAGTTGACCCGCGGATACTCAAGTCTACTTACCACACTCAATCCCTCGTTCTGGATTACCAACTTTCAGCGAGATATCCAAGCTGCCACGGTACGGGCCGGTGTTAAAGACGGCGGCAAGGTGGCGGCCAGCATGCTCAAAAATCTCCCGTCGGCGGCCGTCGGCATGGCGCATTATCTGGGGTCGAATAAGGCCGAGCAGTTAGCCGGCTGGGTGACGAAGAAAACCGGAGCCAAAGACATTAAAACCCCCGAAGCCGTTAAGGAATGGGGGGGGTGGGCGGAGAGATTCGCGGCCGCTGGTGGCCGGGTGGCCTTCCCGAATATGCAGACAATCCAAGGCGCCTTTACCCGGCTTCAGCAGGCTACCGGGGAGCGGACTACCGCCCAGAAGGCCGGAGATTACGGCAAGAAAATGACTGGCGTGCTTGATTTTATCCGGGCGGCGAATGATGTTATCGAGGGTTCAACCCGCCTCGCCTATTTCCGGGCACTTGTTGAATCTGGAGTGTCGGAAAAACGGGCGGCGGCCGCGGCCAAAACCCTGACCGTGAACTTCAATCAGCGCGGCGAATACGGTAAATGGTTGTCCGCAATGTGGCTGTTCTGGAACGCCAATGTCCAGGGTGCACGGGTGGTTATAAACACCATGGCTTCCAAAAAAGGGGCCGCGGCTGCCAGCGCATTGATAACTGCCGGATATTTCTCGGCCATGATAGCCGATGCTTTAAGTGACCGGGACGACGAGGGGCGCTCCGAATACGAGAAAGAATCTGCTTTTTCAAAAACGCACAACTGGATAATCCCAGGTCCGAACGGGAAATTTCTTCGCATTCCAATGCCCTATGGTTTTAACGTCTTTCCTGGCCTTGGGGCGATGATTTATAATGTCCAGCGTGGCTATATTGAACAGGGCGAGGCCGCATCAGAACTCGGACTGGCAACCGCACAGTCATTCAACCCGTTTGGCACACTTCTTCCATCCATAGCGAATGTGGTTTATGCTCCGATGATTGGTAATCGGGACTATCAAGACCGGCCCATTGCCAAAGAACGCTCAATTTACAAAGAAAATATCCCCCGCTCTGAGATGGGGAGCACCCGTGCTCACCCCGGAATAGTCCGTCTTACCCAGGCACTAAATCGAGCGGCCGGCGGAGACGAATATTCTCCCGGCCGTATCATAGGTAAAGACGTTTCAATCAATCCTGATGCCCTCCAGTATCTTATGGTATCATCATTCGGCGGCCTCGGAGATATTGCCCGCCGTGGCGCCCAATATTCCATTGCTAAATCCCGCGGGGAAAATCCTGAAATTACAAGCCTCCCTTTTCTAAACAAGCCCTTTCTGGAAAAGAACAAGCGGTTTTACGAAACCGAATTCTATCAGGCGCGAGAAAGAATGAAGCGTCTTTCCGACCGCATGGGCGCCATGGCCGATGATGCCCAGGAAGCCGGTCGCATTCAAGACCGTCCGGAGTGGTGGCAACGGTTCGTCAAGGCCCGCGCTCAAATTATTGACGGAACTTCCCTGCTCGCTGTGGATAATCAGCTTACCCAGTCGGCCGCCGAAGAACGCAAGGCCTTCAGTCAGGCAATGGCCCTGGAATCCATTGGCGCGGATGAGACGAAAATCCGCTCTGCGTGGAAGAAGTATCAGGACATTAACGCCAAGCAGGATGGACTTTACAAGAAATTCTATAAGCTCTATCTGGCGAACCGTAAGACCTATGAAATGGAGCCCGTAAATGCCAAGTAACATCAAACAGGTAATCATCTACCGCTTCCTCCAGAACAACCAGGGAACCTATGGCGCCCTCTGGATGGACGGTCTCCCCCTCTGCTCAACCTATGAGCTCCCATGGCGAAACAACCAGAGGCGAACCTCCTGCATACCGAAGGGTGATTATTTGGCAGACCTCATTCAGTCGCCGAAGAACGGGATTGTTTATGAGCTTCAGAAAGTTAAGGGCCGGTCTGGGGTTCAGCTTCATATTGGCAACTGCGAACCCGATACTCTTGGCTGCATCCTACTTGGCAAGGGACACGGGGTTGTCAATAAGGACGGAGCGATGATGACCGGGGTTGTTGATTCAGTACGGGCCTTCAAGGAATTCATGATGTTACTGAAGGGCGACAAGAAGATTGGCGTGCGGATTGTCGCCGCCGACCCGGAGATAAAATGAGCGAATCCAGCATTGCTCGCATTGTCTATACAAAGCGAAAATATAAATACGTCTTAGAAGAAAACCATTCTTTTAAGACACGGATAATCGGCTATACAATTGTCACCGGTTTCGGCGAACTGCACGCCGATGGAACGGGTATTATTTTTGCCCGATATGGGTGGGATGGGTGCAGCGGCCCGACTTGGGACGACAAAACAAATATGCGCGGCGGGCTAATTCACGATTTCTTTTATCAACTCATGCGCCTTGGTCTGTTGCCGCAAAGCTGCCGCTGTATCGTCGATAAGGAGCTCCAGGAGCATTGCCGCGAGGACGGAATGGGCAAATTTAGGGCGTGGTATTACTTTGAAGGCGTGGACCATTTTGCGAAGTATGCCGCGAAATATGGGTCAGAGCCGAAGCCGGAGACGGCGCCATAAATTTTCTGTTGACATTTATTTGTAAATAGGCTATAATTTTCATGTCTCCGTTTGTTAAAGGTAAAAAAGCCCCCGGCATTGCGCAGGGGGCTTTTCTTTTTATTTGACTTTGGCGCCCGCAAGAGTTATCTTATGCATAAGCCGGTTACGAATAAAGGAGTCGTCCAATGGTTGATAGTACAAATGAAGTATTTACAGAATTCAATAAAATTTATCGCGTCTCTCGCCCGTGTGTTATAACTGAAAAAATTGACGGAACAAATGCGCAAATATGCATTACCGAGGCTGGAGAATTTTTGACTGGCTCTCGCACTAGATGGATTACTCCCGTCAATGACAATTATGGTTTTTCAAGGTGGGCACACGAACACAAAGAAGAACTTCTTAAACTTGGCGTTGGTAAGCATTTCGGTGAGTGGTGGGGGCAAGGCGTTCAGCGTGGTTACGGAATGAAAGAAAAACATTTCTCGCTGTTCAATGTTTCGCGCTGGGGCGATGCTACCATTCGGCCTTTATGTTGCGATGTTGTACCAATTCTTTACGAGGGAATTTTTGACACTACAAAAATCGATGAGTGCATAGAGAAGTTAAGAACGAACGGAAGCATTGCGGCTTCTGGGTTTATGCAGCCGGAAGGTGTTGTTTGTTTTCACGTTCATGGTAATTTCTGTTTGAAGAAAACGCTGGTAAAAGACGAAGAACATAAAAGTAGCACTTCTAGAAAGGTGATTCCATGAACGCAGGCAGTATTGTCACCTCTTCTCGACTTCAAGCGACAATGAATTTCCTCTCCGACTCGCTCTGGCACAACTGCTTCGATATCCAGAAAGCCACCGGGAGTATGGCCGTTCACTCGGATATGGCCGCCCTCCGCCATCCAAAGAACGCGATTTCCATTCAACACCGATATAACGGTAAAACCAAAAACGGTTCTAAGCGGTCAGAGTATTGCTGGAACCCCAACAAAAGGGAAAGAAATTATGTCGAATCCGCAATCTCCTGAAGAGG
>Ga0209727_1003020_pt1 | contig 11213 bp, 9 predicted proteins | sample RifGroC1_FD_183995 | JGI IMG/M metagenome (GOLD analysis project Ga0209727, IMG submission 183995) | Groundwater microbial communities from Rifle, Colorado, USA - Groundwater C1 (SPAdes) (version 2) | ecosystem: Environmental > Aquatic > Deep subsurface > Groundwater | place: Rifle, Colorado...
TTCCCTCGACGAGCTGCGCGGCAAGACACTCGTGGTGGACAGCCCGATGTGGCTCTACCAGTTCCTGAGCTCGATCAGGCAGCGCGACGGCTCCCTTCTCACAGATTCCAGGGGGAATGTGACATCCCACCTCATGGGGCTGCTCAGCAGGATATCCAACCTCATGCAGCACAACATCAGGCTGGCGTTCGTGTTCGACGGCGAGCCCCCTGCGCTGAAGAAACAGGCGCTGCAGCAGCGGAGAGCTGTCAAGGAAGCCGCGGAGAAAAAATACCAGGAGGCGCTGAAAGTGGAGGACCTGGAGTCCATGAAGAAGTACGCCGCCATGGGCACGCGGCTCACCAGGGACATGATTGGCGAGGCCAAGGAGCTGGTGCGCGCTTTCGGATTGCCGGCCATCGATGCCCCCTCCGAAGCAGAGGCGCAGGCGTCGCTCATCGTCAGGAAAGGGGACGCATATGCCGTTGCCACCACGGATGCGGATGCGTTGCTGTTCGGCGCCCCGCGCATCGTGCGGAACCTCAACATGGCCGGCAGGAAGAAGAAGGCAAACAGGCTCGCGTATGAGGTCATCACCCCAGACGTAATCTCGCTGGAGGAGAACCTCTCCCATCTCGGCATCTCGCAGGACCAGCTCATCATGCTCGCCATGCTGGTGGGCACGGACTACAATCCCAAGGGCATCAAGGGCATCGGGCCAAAGAATGCGCTGAAGATGGTGAAACAATACGGGGAGGACAAGGAAGGGCTTTTCTCGTCGGTGAAATGGGATGGGCATTTCGGTTACCCGTGGCAGGACGTGTTCGACCTCATCAAGCATACCAGGACGACTGAAGAGTATTCCCTCACGTGGGGCAGGGTGGACGGCGATGCCGTCTCCCGGATGCTGGTGGAGGGCCACGAGTTCTCGCAGGAGCGGGTGGATGCGCAGATCAATCCCTTGCTGCAGTCCCAGAAAGGCAGGGCCCAGAGGGGATTGGGGGAGTTCTTCTCGCCATGAAAAAAAACATCAAGTATTTCCTGAGAGGGGTGCTCACCGCGAGGGAGCTGGCCCTCATGCCGAACGCATTTGACGTCGTCGGGGACATCATGATATTTGCCGATTTTCCCAAGGCATTGGAGAAGAAGGAAAAAGACATTGCCAAAGTCATCCTTGCAAACTACCCTTCTGTCAAGGTTGTCACCAAGAAAGTGAAGCAGTTCTCCGGCAGGTTCCGCCTTCCGAAGCTGAAGATCATCGGCGGCGAGAGGCGCAAGGAGACAACCCACCGAGAGAACGGCGTCCTGCTCACCGTGCACGTGGAGAAGGCCTATTTTTCCCCGCGCCTGGGGACGGAGAGGCAGCGCATCGCCTCGCAGGTCAAGCCGGGAGAGGATATTTTGGTGATGTTTTCCGGGGTGGGGCCGTACGTGATGGAGCTTGCCAGGCACACGCCCTGCGCGTCCGTCTATGGCGTCGAGATCAATCCTGCAGCGCACCATTACGCGGAGATCAACGCCATCAGGAACAAGGTGGTGGAGAAGGTGCAGCTCTTCCAGGGGGACGTGAAGAAGGTCGTTCCCGGCCTCGGGAAGTCGTTCGACCGCATCCTGATGCCGCTGCCGAAAAGCGCCGGGGAGTACCTGCCGCTCGCGCTTTCCGCTGCCAAGAGGGGAGGCATCATCCATTTCTATGATTTCCTTGAAGAGGGGGAATTCGGAAAAGCGGCGGAGACTGTGGGAGCCGCATGCGGGAAGGCGGGAAGGCGCTGCACAGTGCTTAGCGTCGTGCCGTGCGGAAAATACTCTCCCGGCCATTTCCGCGTTTGCGTGGATTTCAGGGCGGAATAGGGAAAGAATCGTGCGCTCGGCAGTTACAGACTCTGGTCATCTCCTTGCGGATACCAGGGTGTTCACCTCATCATCGCGCACAGGAGGAGAAATCCTTCTTTCTTTTTAATGATTCTCTTGACGGGAAAAGATGGTGTGAAAAATAAGAGGCTTATCCAAACATCCCCTTGTACTCGTCGCTTTCTATCTCCTTGGTGCGCTTGATCTTCTCGATGGCGCTGAGGAAGTCCTGCCTCGTGATTTTGATGCGGGAATCCCGGATGGCGAAGTAGCCGGCTTCCGTGCAGGATGCCTTAATCTCTGCCCCGGAGAAATCGTCCATCTTGTCCGAGATTTCCTCGATGGTGAATGAGGGGTCGATGCTCATGTTCCTCGAATGGATCCTGAGGACTGAAATGCGCGATTTCTTGTCCGGCTTCGGAACGGAGATGAGCCTGTCCAGCCTTCCGGGGCGGGTGATTGCCGGATCCAGAATATCCTTCCTGTTGGTGGCGCCGATGATCTTGACGTTGTCCAGCGGCTTGAAGCCGTCCAGTTCCGCGAGGAGCTGCATGAAGGTGCGATTGACCTCCCTCTCTCCCGAGGTGCCGAGCTCCACCCTCTTTGCGGCGAGGGCGTCGATCTCGTCGATGAAGACGATGGACGGCGCTTTCTTCCTGGCCAGCTCGAAGATGTCCTTGATGAGCTTGGCCCCTTCGCCGATGAACTTCTGCACGAGCTCGGAGCCCACGACCTCGATGAAGGTGCTGTTGGTGGACGCGGCGACCGCCTTCGCGAGCAGGGTCTTGCCCGTGCCCGGCTCGCCGTAGAAGAGGATGCCTTTCGGAGGCTGGATGCCGACTTTCTTGAAGAGCTCCGGCTTCTTGAGGGGAAGCTCGACGACTTCCTTGACTTCGCGGATCTGCTCGTCAAGGCCCCCGATGCTCTCCCAGGACACGTTGGGCTTCTCGACGATGACGAATTTCTCGACGTTGAAGTGCTTGGCCACCGGCACCTTGTTGATGATGGTGAGGTTCTTCTGGTCCGTGAGCACCAGATCGCCGGCAAACAGCTTGTCGCAGTCGTTCGACACATTGACATAGAACAGGTTTCCGTTCGGTATGCGGATGATGATGTTCTCCCCCAGGATGTCCCTCACTTCCGAGACCATGAGGGGAGGGGTCTTGAACTTCTCCAACTCCTCCTTGAGCTTGGTGACCGTCTCCTTCAAGATGCGGTTCTCGTCCTCGTAGGGGTTCGAGGTCGCGGTGTAAGAATACATCACGCTGTCGATGAGATTCTTCTCCTTTTCCTTAGAAGGCATGGGAACGGATAATCGACGATGATATAAAAATCTTTGGATTTGCCGTTTTGGGCCGTTTTCTCACTACAGGAGCTTCCCTTCCCTCATGATGGCCTTTCCGTCCGCCATGATGGTCGGCCTCGCGGCGACGGCATCGACGTGGAACGGGACATCGATCGTTCCGCCGAACTGCCTGTTGTTGCCGAAGGCGACGTGGAAGGTGCCAAACATTTTCTCGTCCTCGAGGATGGCGCCGGTGATTCTTGCCTTCCTATTCGTGCCGATGCCGAGTTCCGCAACCATGCGGTGCCTGTCCGTCACGAGGGCTACCCCGAACACCAGTGCCTCTTTGCCGCCTGCGACAGAGACGATTCTGCCCCGTTTAATGCTGATGATAATGGGCTTTTTTACCTTGCCGGCCGTGGCGATGCTTTCATCAACGACCAATCTCCCTTCTGTCCTGCCTTCCAGGGGAGCGATGAATACCTCGCCTGCGGGAAGGTTGCCCACTGCGCCTTTTTTGGTGAGCGTGCCGTGGTTGGACACCCATTTCCTTCCCCTGATGCTGAAGGTGACATCCGTCCCTTTCCCGGTGGTGATGCGGATGTCCTTTTTTCCGCCGAGGATGCGGATGAGCCTGCCATTCAATGCGCCGATCTGTTTGGGGGAAGCGGCCAACGCGGTGGAGAACATGCTCTCCCTCAATCCCGGCATGCTCGCGATGCGCGCTCCTGCCTTGGACGCCTTCATTCTCGCCTTGGTGTGCGTCAATGACTTGGTGGTGATGAGCATGCAGACGTCGTGCTTCGCCATCATCCGTGCAATGTCTGGGTGCGGCTCCTCGCCGTGGCTTTGGGGGATGTCTATGGTGACGAGCCGCGCTTTTTTGGTGAGCTTTTGCCCGGCGCTGAAGAATGCCCCTGCGAGCGTGCAGAGCTGCCTGTCCGTCACGATGAGCAGGCTCTCTCCCTGTTTGAGTCCCATCGCGCTCTTCAGGATGCGTGCCGCGACCGCTTCGGCATCAAACAACGAACTCACCCTTCTTCAGGATCCAGTGCTCCCTGCCTCCCTTGTCCGTGCCCCAGACATCCAGCTTCTGGCGCGGGGCGTTGAACACGATGTCGATGTGGTAATCAGTAGAGCGGTCCTCCTCGTAGCCGGAGCCGCAGGCGATGTGCATCATCTTCGCGATCTTCTCGTTGACGATGAGGTAGTCGCACAGCCGGGCTTTGGTGTTGGTGTTGATGGCGAACTCCCCGATGCGCTCGAAGTTGTCTTTCTTGATCTTCAGGATTTCCGGTGGGAGGGTGCGTTTTTTTTCGGATTCCAGGAGGAGGTCCCATGCCTCCTTCTTGCGCTCGCTGAATTTTTTCACTATCTTGCCAGGCCCGGCAATGACCTCATACTTGTCTCCGGAGCATTCGACGACGAAAGGGTCGTGCTCGTCAAGCGGATAGCTCTGGTCGATGGCGATGACGACGTCCCCCACGAACGTGCCCTTGATGTATTCCGGCGTGGTGAAGGCCTCCCCCCCGGGAATGTTGCCCATGCAGCCCGCGCGTATCCCGGTGCGCTCGAGATATTCCCTGTTCAGCTTCTCCCGCACATCGGTGTCCGATCTCCGCACCCAGCGGCGCGTGCCGTCTTTCTTCACCAGGCCGACCTCGAGGCTGGTCCTGTGCTTTTCATTGACATTGCCCTTGACGTAGATAACATCGCACCTGTCCATGACCTCCTTGATCTTCTGGTTCCTTGAGCGGACTTCACTCCAGTCGAGGAGGTTTGTCTCGATGAAGACATCGATAGGCAGGGTTTCTGTGAATGCTATCCTGGTTTGCGGGTCGCGCGGCTCGTCCCTGGTCTGCGGATAGAAATCAAACTTAGAGAGCATCTGTCCGGGGGTCTTCCACCTCGTCTTCCTGTCGGGGGAAGGGTAGCCAATCGCGTCGCCGAACCGGTGCTTGCCAGGATACCCTTTTCCGGAGACAAAGAAACTGGCGTCTGTCGGCCTGAACCGGTCAAGCTTCAGTTCCCTGGAGAGCTGCCTGAAGGCGATGAATGGCTGCTCGTCCACTTCCTTGTCGTATTCGCAGCCCAGCAGGGTGGCGCGCAGGTCTGAGGTCCTCTCGGAAGGCTCGAGCTGGGATTGCTTTGCGCTGTACGCGCTCATGGAGACCTTGCCATTGCACGCGGATGCCATCGCCCACGCGATCTGGTAGGAATCGAGATAATCCTGCAGCGGGTGGCCGAGCATCTCTTCCCTTTGGAGGAGGCAGAAGCCCACGCCTACTCTCTCATTGCTCTTGATGTTGTAGACATCCTTCCAGAGAATCCTTGATGTCCTCTCCAGCTCTTGGGTGCGGTGCTCCCTCATCCAGTCGTCTTTGTAGTCGAGAGTGAGGCTGTTCCCCAGGAAGTGCTTCCCGTTGGCCTCGAGGATGAGCGCCGGCTGCTCAAAGAGCCTCTCGACATCAGGGAGCTTCTTTTTCGCTTCCGTGATGAACGCCTGCAAGGCGCCTGTTTTGCCGTTCCTGATGCCTTGCTTCAGGTCCTTGAAGCAGTTCCAGACGTCGAAGAGCGCGTGAAGGCCGTCCTTTTCCTTCCCGTAGCCTGCGGCAGAGACCTCGCAGTTGAGGTTATGGAGGGCGCGGGAAAGGGGAGCGAGGGAGAAAAATGCCCTCTTGTCTTCATTGCTGAAGGTGATGAGGGCGTCCTTTTTCGCGAATGCCTGCAGCGCCTGCGTGTAGTACCCGACCGCCGCGTCAAATGATTCCCTGTCGTCTCTCATAGTCCTGCCTCAGATGATGATGAGCTCCTTCGTCGTCTTGGTGAGCTGTTCCGGCCTTGTGGCGAGAAGGACGCTGTCCTCGATGCGGATGCCGAATTTTTTAGGGTAATAGATGCCCGGCTCGACGGTGAACGCCATGCTCTTCTGCATCCTGTCTATTGAGCTGATGGTGAGGTTGGGCAGCTCGTGTATCTCCACGCCGATGCCGTGCCCGAGGCCGTGGGTGAAATAAGGGGCGTCTTTCCCCAGCGCCCTGATGACGCCGTCGTAGATGAGCGAGCACTTCATGGCGTCCGTTGCCGATGCCATGGCCTGCTGCTGCACGCCCAATAGTTTCTGGTATTTTTTCCGTTGTGCCGGGGGCACGCTTCCGATGCCGATGGTCCTGGTCATGTCTGAGCAATACCCCTTGACCTTGACGCCGAAGTCGATGACACACAACCCTTTGTTGAGCTTCGTGCTCTGCGGCGCGTGGTGGGACATGCTCGCGTGCTTTCCAGAGGCCACGATTGGCCTGAACGGGACATCCAGCCCCCTCTTGAGGGCCTCGTGCTGCAGGAACGCGGCGGCCTCGCTTTCCGTCCGGAACTCCCTGAAGTTCTTGAGGCATTGCTGGAGTATGCTGTCCGCTTCCCGGCACGAGCGCCTGATATAAGAAATCTCTTCCATCGTCTTTATCGTGCGCAATTCCCTGATTTTTCTGGAGACGTCTATGGTCCTCGCTTTCCTGAACGATTTCCTGAGTGCTTTTGCCGCGTTGAGCGCCAGGGCGCTGCCGTCCATGCCTATCTTCTTTGCTCTTCCCACATGCTCCCTGACGGAATCGAACAGGCGCTTCTTCTCGAGGATTTTGACGGACTTGATCCTGCTCTTTCTTGCGCGCTCCTGCTCCATCTTAGGGGCGAGGAGGAGCGGCCTTCCCGACTGGGGAATGATGAGCGCGCCCGCCCCTTCGTAGCCGGTGAAATAGAAGAAATTGGGGTCCGGCTCCATGCCGATGCTGACGAGGATTGATGCATCGACCTTCTTCTCCTGCAGGAACGCCTGGAACTCCTTCACTCTCATGGTTGGGAAGGCTTTTTCTTGTTTTATATCCTTTTCTGTTTGGATATGGGATCTGCAAACCGTTGCTCATCATGGTATTCGCCTCCGGCTCACATTGTCTTGGCGCCCCGCAATGGGCGCGTTCCATTGGGAAACCTTAATAACACCTTCTGTGATTGCCTGCTCATGAAAAGGCACATCCTCAGGAACGGCATCACGTTGCTGCACGAGCCCACGCATTCCAAGTCTATGGTCATCGAGGCCATGGTGAAGACCGGCTCGAACGACGAGAAAGCCGGCATCAGGGGCATCGCGCATTTCTTCGAGCACATGCTGTTCGAGGGGACGTCCAAGAGGCCGGACAGCAGGACAATCGCGGCAGCCATCGAGGACCTCGGCGGGGAGATGAACGCCTACACCAATTCTGAAGTGACTGCGTACCACATCAAGGTGCTGGCGAAGCACGCTGATAAGGCGATAGACGTGCTTTCCGACATGCTGCTCCATTCCACTTTTCCGGGGAAAGCCGTCGAGAAGGAGCGCAAGGTCATCCTGAAGGAGATCCACATGGTGCTCGATGACCCGCGGTTCTACAAGTGGATGCTGTTCGAGAGGACGCTGTTCCGCAGGCATCCGATGCGGCACCCCACGTACGGGACGGTGGAAGATGTCTCTGCCATGACACGCTCCAGGCTGGTGAGGTTCTACCGTGCCCATTACCTGCCGAGGAACATGATCATCACGGTCATCGGGGGGGCCAGGAGCATCAGGGGGAAAATCAGGAGGGCATTTTCCCTCCCGCACAGGGAGCGGATTCCTAAAAAGAGGCATCCCGCCGAACGACCCCTGCGCTCGGTGAGGTCTTCCTCGGAGCACCGCAGGACAAAGAGCGCGTATACCGTGCTGGGGTTCCTGACCTGCGGGAGGAGCCATCCGGACGCGTATGCGCTGGACATCCTCGAGGCCGTGCTGGGGAGGGGGCAGTCCGGCAGGGTGTTCGACGCCATCAGGACCCGGAATGGGCTGTCGTACGAGGTCGGCGCCCGCCTTGACCTGGGGAAGGATGTGGGCTATATCGCGGCCCACGCGTCAACGGACAAGAAGAAGGTGGGGCTCGCGCAGCGCCTCATGCTGGAGGAGTTCCGCAGGCCGGTGACGGCGAAGGAAGTTTCCGATGCCAAGACATTCCTTGAGGGGAACTTCATCCTTGAACAGGAGAATCCCGAGGAACGGGCGGACGAGCTGTGCTTCATGGAGTATGTGGGCAACGCCGAGAGAATAGAGGGCTATGTCCGCAGGATAAATGCGATTCCCATCAGGAAAGTCCTTGTGGCGCAGAAGAAGTACTTCTCGCAGCCGTATGCGGTTGCGGTCGTGGGGCCTTAGCGCGTGACTTCAAAGGACTTGACTTCTTCCCTGAGTTTCCTCAATGCCTGGTCCTTGAGAATGGCGTCCCTCACCGGCCGGATGATCTTCTCGATGTAGGCTGCGGCGCAGCTTTTGGCGTCCGTGGGGTGTATCTTCTTCTGTGCGAAGAGGTGCTCCATCTCCTTGTAACTGGTGAGTTCCAGGTTGCCGCCGAATTTCTCCTGGCGCTCGATGACCACGTCGTCGAATTTCTCGAAGATGATGTATCTGAAATACTCCAATACGGGGTTTTCCCCTGCCTGCCCTTCCGGGCACCACGCTTTCTTCATCTTTCTCTGGATGTCTTCCTGGCTGTCTGTCATGAAGATCGCGGTGTCCGGCCGTGACTTGGACATCTTGAGGTCAATCGTCCTCTCCAATGCGTCCTTGCCTTCCGTGTTCACCGGCTGGGACAGCCCCATGAGCATGTGGTGGGAGACGATGACCGGCTTCCAGAATCCAATGCTCTGGCCCAGTTCCCTGGCGAGGACGTTGACTTTCCTTTGGTCCATGCCCAGCTGGCAGATGTCCGCTCCCAGGTGGAAGATGTCCGCTGCCTGCATGCAGGGATAGATGATGTGGGATGCCTGCAATGAGTCGGATTCCGACCTTCCCATGATCTGGACGGTCCGCAGTATCCGCTTGACCGTGCTGCCCCTCGCGACCTGCATGACGGTCTTCCAGTAGTCCCTGTTGTCCAGGAGGTCGGACGCCCAGACGAACTCGACGTTCTTGAGGTCCATGCCGCAGTGCTTCCACACTTCCACGTAGAACCTGCCGACCTTCTGGATCTTTTCCAGGTCTCCCCCCATCTTGTTGTTGGCCCAGCCGTGCCAGTCCGCCACCAGCATCTTGAACTTCACGCCTGCCTTCGTCATCTTGTTGACGTTGATGGCCCGCATGATGCCCTGGGCGACGTGGATGTCCGTGCCGCTGGGCTCAAAGCCATCATAGGCAACCGGGTGCGCCTTTTCAGAAAGCAGCGCTTTGAGCTCTTCTTCGGTGACTATTTCCTCGCCGACCTGCCTGATGAGATTGAGTTTTGCTTCAACATCCATGATTCATAGAATGAAGGGGGAGTGTATTTAAAGGTTTTTGGATGGATGCTGCCTAATTTTATCCTGCCAGTTCCGGGTTCTGAATCTCTTCAACCCTTTCATAACCAACCTGGGCCAGCCACTGCTTGAATGGCTCTGCCTTGGGGGAAGGGATGGACTGGATGAGCCTAAAAGCCCCCTTCGCCGAGACACAATTCATGCTCTGCTTTCCGCCAGAGGTATCCACTGGAAGGGGGGTGGCGATTTACCCCCACCCTTGCGAAAATCCCTCATCCCTTCGCCTCATGTCCTTGAGATATCCCGAAGGATCAGGCGTATCTGTAAGGGCGGCAACAATGTCCGTGGCGACAAACCACCATTCATCATTAAACCATGCCCTCCTGATTCCCTTTCCCTGGAACACCACAAGTGCCTTCTCGTTATCCATGGGAATCTGGCTGCTTTCCTTGTTTATATATCATGCGCAGGCGGATGTCCAGTGCAAAGGTTTATACTTTCAAAAGACAAGTCAGCGAATTATGGGGGTTTTAAGGTGATGGAGCGCTCCGGAGAGGTTGCCAGGGTCATACTGAATGCTGTTTCCATGCACTGCATAGGAAAGCACAAGCTCGCGCTTTTCCTCAGGGGGTCAGCTTCCCATAAGATAGATTTTCTTGAGGGGGATCGTGGCTTTGGCGGCCTGTGCTGGTGCAATCCCGATGTGATTGAAAATTTCATTGAGCAGCTTCTGGAAATGGAGCTAGTCAGAAGAAAGGAGCTGCCTGAGCTTGGGCCGTTCTATGATGTTCTTGAGGTGACAGATGCCGGGCGCAAGGCGCTTGAGGACAAAATCGATATTCCCTTGAGGCAAGAGAGGACGATAAAGGAGGAGCACGCCGGAGAGTCCGAGCGCATTACCCTCAATCTCCTCTCCTCAGGAAAATGCCCCGCGGATATCTCCCATGCCAGGGGATTGGCTTTGTCCACCATCTACGACCACCTTTTCAGGCTTGTCAAGGATGGCCTTGCAAATCCCCAATCTTTTGTAGCTCAGGAGAGAATTGATATGATTATTGAGGCGCGAAAGGCGTTTTCAGAACGTCCAAAGCTAAGGGAGATTAAGGAGAAGCTTCCCGATGACATCTCCTACGGAGAGATAAAGTGCGTGGTTGCGGAGATGGAGAGGGCCGGGGAAGTTGATGGCTCTGGGAAGCAGGATTTTTGAGAAGGTTTGGAAAATCAATCAGTAAACTATTTAAACGATGCGGATCTCATCGAGAGCATGGAATATCAGTACCTTCTACATCCGTCACAGGAAACCAGAAAGAATTTTCATAAAGAGTACGCCGGTAAACACGTTAAGGTAGATGAAGGAGTTTTTGGCCGCAAAAACAGAGACAGGGGCATAGTCTCCATTATATTGTTCCCTATCAGGCTTGTTTTGCTCCACAAATCCCTCATTTTTTTATTAAAAAATATTCAAAAGAAGGAGATGTAGTATTAGACCCTTTTGCTGGCCGTGGCACTACAATTTTTGAAGCAAATCAGCTTGGGCGTATAGGTGTTGGGTTGGATGTTTTCCCACTTGCAATAACTCTATCAAAGTTAAAACTTCATAATGTTTCCTTTGAAGATGTTAAGAAAAGACTTGAAAAAATAGATTTTTCTAAGCAGATGTTAAATGGTTATGATCATTTTAAAGATATTTACCATCCGAAAACTTATTCTGAAATAATGAACTTTAAAAGACAAGTGAAACTCCCCGGACTAACGTCCGGTGCCTCTCCTCTCTAGCCTTCTGGACACCGGAAAACACTTCGCTTCG
>Ga0209727_1003027_pt1 | contig 11200 bp, 10 predicted proteins | sample RifGroC1_FD_183995 | JGI IMG/M metagenome (GOLD analysis project Ga0209727, IMG submission 183995) | Groundwater microbial communities from Rifle, Colorado, USA - Groundwater C1 (SPAdes) (version 2) | ecosystem: Environmental > Aquatic > Deep subsurface > Groundwater | place: Rifle, Colorado...
CGCTATTTTCGGGCTGAGTTGATTGGCAGTCTGCCAGTGACCCTGGGAGAGTTGCTCCCTCAAGCGCCCCTTTTCTGATGACTGCGTCTTTGGCGGCGCGTGCCGCTAGTCTGGCTCGGGCGGCCAGCTCCACTTTTTCGATAATTTTTCTGGCGTCGGCCGGGTGCTCCTCAAGGTATTGATCTAGTCCTTCTTTGACTGCGGCCATCACAAAGCCTTGTATTTCGGGATTATTTAGCTTGGCCTTGGTTTGGGACTCAAATTGTAGGGATTCCGAGGGCATTTTGACGTAAATTACGGCATTTAACCCCTCTTTTAGATCCTCACCGGTAAGGCTAATTTTCCCGTCTTTAAGGAGTTCATTTCTTTTTGCATAGTCCAAAATTGAGCGGGTTAATGCCATCCTAAATCCTGTTACATGGGTCCCCCCGTCTGGAGTGTTTATGCCGTTAACGTAGGCTTTAATGTTTTCGTTGTAGGTATCTGTGTATTGAATGGCGACTTCGCTCACAACTGAGTCGCTTTCTTTGGAGAAGGAGATGACATTAGTTAGCTTTACTTTGTCGCGATTTTGGTGGGCAATCATGGTACTTATCCCGCCTTCAAAGTAATAGTGGGCCTCTTCACTTTCGCGCTCGTCAAAAAAGTGGAAAGCAAGCCCTCCGACAAGATACGCGCGATCTTTCATCAAGTTTTTAGACTTGGAATTTTCCAACATGATATCGCCGAAGACTTCACGGTCAGGGGAGAAACTCGTGATCGTTCCCGTTTGATTGCTTCCGATCTTTATCCCCCACTCTTTGGGGAACCATTTGTCAAGCTGTGCCTGGGTGGCTTCAGAAACACTTTTTTGCGGGATACCTTTTTTGTATTCTTGGAAATAAGCTTTGCTGTCCCGAAGGACGATTACTAAAAATTTACTGGAGAGTGCATTCACGACAGAAGCGCCAACTCCATGAAGACCGCCGGAAATTTTATATGCCCCTCCTCCAAATTTGCCTCCAGCATGGAGCTTGGTCATAGTAAGCTCTAAAGCAGACACGCCTGATTTATGTTTTTCAACTGGGATTCCTCGGCCATTATCTCGGATAGTGGCGGTGCCGTCTTTGGCAATACGGACCCAGACATCAGTCGCTTTTCCCGCGAAAGACTCGTCAACGGAGTTATCCACGATCTCCCGCAAACATTCATGAAGTCCCCTTGTATCAGTTGAGCCAATGTACATCCCAGGACGCTTTCGCACCGGTTCTAATCCCTCTAAAACTTGTATTTCTTGGGCTGTATAGTCACTCACAGAAGCTCTCATACTACTCTAATTATAGCCTTTGGGCAATAAAAAACCCACCAAGGTTTTGGTGGGTTAACTAATATTTCATTGGAATCATTGGCTTTATTGCTTATTGACTCCCTTGAATCCGAGATGCATTGCCTCCATTGCGCGATCGAGTACCTCATTGGCAATTCCATTAGCACGAGCAGTGCCTTTTTGTAGAATGCCCTCAAGGTCATATCTCACAACTTCATGGCGTTTCTCGCGAATTGGGTTCAGGAAATCGTTGAGAACACTGGCGAGGCGTCTTTTTAGCTCGACATCGCCGATGGATACGCCGTTTATTTCGCCGGCACGGTAGATACTCTTGAATTCCTGGATCTGCTCGGGATCAGGATCAAAGGCGTCGAGATATGTGAATACCGGATTATTTTCGGGGTCACCTGGGCTTGTCCGGTGGATTCTGTTTGGGTCGGTGAACATCCCCATCACTTTTTCAGTGACTACCTCTGGCGTGTCGGAGAGCATGATCGCGTTCCCGAGGCTTTTACTCATCTTTGAGTCGCCATCAGTACCAACCAATCTGCCTACTTTCCCCACCTGCCCCTCGCAAGGCCTGAATACAGGCGCGTAGTCGCGGTTAAATCGCCTGGCCCACATTCTAGCATCGTTTAGGTGCGGTAGTTGATCTGCTCCGACAGGAACCAGTAGTTGATTGCCGGACTTGTTTGGAGGGCTGACCATATAGATGTCCGCGGCCTGATCTACAACGTAGACCATAAATCCGGCGGATGGGTTGCCTCCAACAGATTTTAACTCCTCCTTGATGGTCGGATTACGCTCGACTTCGCTCCAGCGTACGACATTGGAAAGTAGATGGAACAGCATTCCGCGAGCCGGAACTTGGCTCTGGAGAACGAAATTGACGTTTGGTTTCCAGTACTCTAGCCCTACCGCCATCCAGTCAAGTGTCACTTGACGTACAGAATCCCGGATCAATTCTGGCCGGTCCGCATGTGTCGTCAAGGCCTGCAGATCTGCAAGCAAGAAAAAGCACTCCAGATTAGGATCTTTCTGGGCCTCGAGCCAAAGCGTCAATGCACCGACATAGTGCCCAAGATGAAGTGCCCCTGTGGTACGCATACCAGTTAGTACTCTTCTGACAGCTTCAGACATTTTTGTTTTCCCTTTCTGATTCTTGTTCGTTTTCTTTTCTTTGTTGTTTGATCTTGGTTGCCCAGTACATTCCAAGGACAAGAATGCCGATTCCAATGAAACGGACAATCCAGTGCCCTAGACTCAGTGGCGCTTCGGGGAAGGTTTCTGGCCAGACCCAGTTGACAACTGCGGTATACACTGCGCTAACGAAGCCACTGAAGGAACTTATCATCACTACTTCAGTGATAGATAGTTTGAACTTTGGCTTTTTTGCGACTTGCTTCCAGCCCATGCCCATGAAAACAAAGATCATGGTTAATACCACCCAATATGGGATATTTGTGACCATTGACTTCACGGCAAATTTATACTCCTCATATTGCCCTGTTATAACAACTACGCCAACGGAGATAATGGCTCCAGCAAAAGCAAGCCAAAAGAATCTCCAAAATGAGAAACTGGTTGCATCACTAAGGGTAGCCCCATCTCCACTTATCACCTCTTCAAACCCAGAAAGTAGGTTTTTGATTAGAAGTAGAGTGATTATGGCGAGGATGATTCCCCCTGCCTGGAGAGTTTTTAGCTCCGCTCCGGGCAACATGACCACCACTGCACCTATACCTGCTAGAATCACTGGCCACATAATTTGTTTGTAGTCGAGCCCTCTAAATAGAGACTCAATTGGCAAGACAAATATAACTGTGGCTGTAGTGAGGACGGTAACGGCGGATGGGTCATACTCCGAGTTTCCCCAAAGAACAATCAGTGTGGCAAATGCAGAGATAACTCCTGAAGTGGCTGCATATGCTTGAGCCTGCTTGCTTATAGAGCTGATATTCCCCTTTTTATAGTCGGTATCGACAATTTTCCCAAGGGGGGTTTGGCTTAGCAAGAGATAAGTTATCAATCCCAGGATCCCTCCGACAGTGAGATATGTGCAGGAATAGGTAACTTTGGTGATCTCATAGCTAGGGTGCTCAGTGGCCTGCGGAAGTAGATTCTGCATAATATTGCCATCATTCACCATATACGCGGCAATTAGAAGTGCAGACAGAAAAAGTAGCCATCTCGGGTGTTTTAGCTGGAACTCAGACCATCGTTTGAGGAACATTGGTACACCTCCTTTAAAGTGTTAAGGTTCTCATGTATCTAATCGTATCGGACTATATCACAACAACGGTATTGATACAATAATCCCCTCGGTAAATTGCTTTTTCCGAGGGGACCCATGTTACATTTACTTTTTTTCTTCAATAGCAAATAGTGCTGGTTTGAGTCTGAAAACTCCCATCACCAGGATTATGACCCCTACGCCTCTGAGTACCAGAAGCAGTGGCTCTTTATCAATTGGACCTAGTGAGTCAGGGTAGTAATAATCTACCACTAGACTTCCTCCAAAGGCTAAAGCACTCGCAAGTGATACCCGTGACACAACTTCGGAGACTGTTGCTTTTTTTTCTGCAACAGTTTTTGCAACATTTTCGATCGCTCCAGCCGTTTGCATGACAATTAGAAATGGCACTGCCAACGGTACGGCTGTTTTCCAAAGGTTAATAAAGCCATGGCCATTTTGGAGGATGACGATCGCCACAAATGGAGCCACTATCATGCCCCAAATTGTCAAGTAGAACATTCTCCAGACGCTAAACTCAGTCGCACCAATCGCTTCTGATCTCAACCCTGTCTTTTCATCGGGTCTTGAACCGATCTGATTGAGATGTTCAGATATTGCTCTTAATAGACCGGCAGTGGTCAATAGACCGACAGCAAGCAATGCGCCATCCAGGTCTGTCAGATCAAGCTTTCTCATCGAAGTTAAGAATGCGCCAAACATAATGACTATGCTTGGTAGAAAGATAAGATCAAATCGGACCCTCTTTCTCGGCCATACATCAATCATGACAGCCAATAAAAGTGGCAGAACAACACTGAGCGGGACTACTAGCGAGCCGTCATACTTCTGGTAGGCATAAAGCGAAGGTAATAGCGCAAAAATGCCAAACGCTCCGCTTGCGATGGCATAAATGTGCATGTGGGCATGTTCTGCCGTTGTCTTTTTCAACTCTATCTTTCTCGACGCCTTGTTGTACGTTGTCTTAAACAAGCCAACCACCAAAGCGGACGCTAGTTGAAACCAAACGCCAACAGAGATAAAGACCATCGCCGCCGTTATGCGATCAATATCGCCTCCTCCTTCGATAGTGATGATCTTTCGAGATATATGCGAGCTATTTAGACTCGCAAAAGCTGAACAAATTGCCACAAAGAGCGTGAGTGCCGCAATGCTCCTCGACCACTTAATCATTTGAAGCTCCTTCTTATTTGCTAACTAGTGGGAATGTAAACGTGCAGACAGATTGATTACGACATATAACACAGCAGTTAGAAATGATCAAGTTGACTGACTGTCCGAGAGTGTTTCGAGTGGCTGTTTACATTATATATTTTTTGATATAAATTCGAACTGAACTTGGATCATTGTTATGAGTAAAGAATTATATTTAATTCGACATGGACAAACGGAGAGTAATGTAAACAAACTGACTATTGGGCATACGGATATTGGTCTAACTGAACATGGTACACAAGAGGTACGAGAGTTGGCATTACATCTGCAATCTTTAAATGTCTTGCCTTCTATGATTTACTCAAGTCCTTTGCTTAGGGCGAGAAGGACGGCTGAGATCTTACAAACAACACTAGGAGGTTCTTTGTGTTTTGATGAACGGTTAAAGGAAATTAATTATGGTGATTATGAGGGATCGACCCGGGATGTATTGTGGGAGCTGGAGTTTGGATATCATATTGAAAAAATGAGAGCCGGCAATGCAGAGACGGTACAGGAGGTTGAAAAGAGGATAAGTGAATTTATGGAATCGTTAATTGATAATACAGAAACTACGTTGGTGGTAGCACACGGCATGATTTTAAGTGTTTTTAGTCAAGTTTTGCTTGGCTTAGATAGGTCCTTTTCAACAGTACAAGCGCTGAAAAATGCAGATTATAATTATTTTTCAGTTGAAGTGAATTCTGAAAGAATGCTTATAGTAATGAGGACTCAAATGAATTCATTAAGAGGAAGATTGGAATTTCGGAGATAGGGAGATGTTTATTGACATGTAATATTCATTACGGTAGAATTCCTCAAAGCACTTGAGTTGGGAGAATGGGCCCAGCGAAGCTGGTTGGTGAATCAGTCCGGTGTACACCGGACAAGTAGTCAACCCGGCCGAAGTCCGTAATCATACTTCATGCCGATGTCACTCATCTTGAGAAACAGAGTCGGTTACAAAGATTCCGGTGGTAACTCCGGAGTAAACCAAGGTGGTACCGCGAGGAAAGCTCGCCCTTGTTGCAGACGATTTGTTTGCATCTAAGGGCGAGCTTTTTTTTGTTAATAAACAAATTATTATGTCAAAAGAACAGATACAGCAGTTGGGGCATAACCACGAGTTGCTTTTTCGAGAAAAAGCAACAAGTAGTGCGGTGGAAAAAGTTATGGAAGAAATTTCAAAACTTGAACATATAAATCCTCCGAGAAACAAGCGAGAAACGAGGAGGTTTAGAGAAAGTGTGTCGGAGGCAACGACAAGGGAGCCATTGACAATATACGTGGGAAGTTGCCCTGATTATGCACATAAAGATGGCCTTTATACCCATGAATCCCTCGGAGGCGGTGTCCCACTTTTGACTAATTATCATTTGTCTTACGATCAAGAATTAATAAATGTCCTTGAAACGCACAAGGTACCCTATCGCCTTGTCATTATGATTGCTGACGTTGAGGCGATTGATGATATTTTTGCCGAGCGTTTCACGGGCGGGGATAAAGAAGAGTTTCTTGCTAGGTGTTATAGTTCTGTAGACAGAACTCGTGAAGTGATACAACAGAGAAATGGAGAATTTGGGATTAATGGAAGAATTATCTCAAGCAGTTTTTTTAGGGAGTTTGGTGAGGATAGGTTTATGACATGTCAACATGCTTATCAAGAAGTGTTGTTGGAAAGATACAGAAATGATGATTCTTTTAGACAAAGAGTAAAAGGAGATATAGTTCAGAGAATGGAAATGTATAAAAAGATGTACGTTGGAGTGATAGATCGTATGGACATTCAAGAGCAAGAGGAATTTTTAGTAGGCAGAACTTTAAGAACAATGGCACAATATTTAACTCTTGGCCGACTAATATCTGAGAAGTCGAAATATCCAGTTATTATTAATCACCCCACAAGAAACATTGGTGTTTACAATGAAAGAAATAAAATCCTTCTTCCTGGGGATGCCCCTCAACCTCATCCGACAATCCCCGTCTTTGAGATGAAGTTTTCCGTTTATTGATGAAAAAGGTCTTTGTAAGAAAAATTTTTCCATATGACTCGACGTTTGACGGCGAATTTTCTCGGTATGATGGATATGATTTAATTACTTTGCGTAAATTGGACCCAGGAATTTCTTCACATCCAGATATGGAATTGCCAGAATCTATGAAACCGGTTTGTGTTTTTTGCTCCGATCTAAGACGGGGCAAGGAGACTGCAGGAGAAATAGCAAAGAATCTGGATGTTGGCGAAGTAGTCCCCTTAGATTTACTGAGGGAGGTTAAGTTTGATATCAAAAAATTATTAACCCGTGAAGAATTTGAAAAGGAAGGAAGCAATCTTGTACGTCAACGCTTTGTTTCAGCTTTTATAGATGATGCATTAGAGGAATCTAGAGATGAGATAAAAGCACGGATGGATAAATTTATAAATCAAGTTAGGAAGTTGCCAGGTGGAAACTATTTAGTGATTGGTCATAGCTTCTTCATGAAAATATTAGAAACGTATCGGCGTGAACCTAATTTGTTTGAAAATCCAAGTAAACTTGTTAAGCATCTAGACGTAGCTAAGAGAACTTATGATTATGGGAGAGGTTTTGATTTCGAAGTAGATTAATAGCTCATTTGACTTTCTTATAGTAAATTACTACAATTCAGTTCGACCTTTTATTTAAATGGTTGAGAGATCTGAACAAAAAGCAATTTATCCCCACGAGTCTTTTTGTGTTGAGACTTCAAAAGGACGGCTTCAAGTTGATTTGTACCCCAATAACAAAGCTTTGCCATTAGAATTGCGTAAAGAGTACGGCGAGGAATTAATCCCATTAGTTGCTCAGGGATTTATGTGGCCGGATATTAATGATCCTGGATTTAGAGAAGACTCGCTAAATCATGTTGTGGAAGTACCACGCCTACTAATTGCAAGGGATGATATGGGATGCGCGCGAGCCTTTATAGCTTCCGAAGTAAAAAGTTATAAAGATTTGATTGTTTATCATCTGTATGGAATTATGGTCGATCCCCTTTTTCATGGTTCTGGATTAGCTCAGAAAATATCTGAACGGGAGCTGGAGGTTACCGGTAGTGATATTTTATTATTTAGAACCCAAAGCAACAAAATGCTCGGGCTTGGCCGTAAACTAGCAAATTTGAATGAGCCACTTGGTATGAGACTAGCGCCTTTGGCTTATCCTGACAATTTAAATTGGCTTATAAATGAGCGAATTTATAGAGATGGAAAGTGTTTATATGGTGATATGGATAGATTTGAAAAAGATGCAATTCCTTGGATTGATTGGCGGCATGGAGATGCACTGGTGGTTGCAGGTTTTGTAAATGCTTCTGGCAATTATAAAGGAAATAAGTTGCGTTAATCCTTTTATTGTGGTATAAATGCTGACTTTAGGGAGTGTAGGTTAGTGGACAAACCAGCGGACTCCAAACCCGCGACCATGGGTTCGAATCCCATCACTCCCAAGTATATAAGCGCTGATTTGTTCAATCAAAAAGTCAGCGCTTTTTTAATTGCTGGAAATTTTTATCACCATATTGGTCAGCTGGAGCTGGACGTTGGTGTTTTTGTTGATTGCATTAAGTGCGTTTTGGGCGGCTTCTACCTGTGGCGCGTATTTAGGGTTTTTGACCATGAGCGCATGCCCGCCGACAATTAGGCTTTTGAGGAATTCCTTGGCATCATCCCTTGAAGTTATTTGTGAAGTGACCGCAAATTTCTCCCCCGCTGAGTTTTCAAGGAACTTTTTGGCTTCTGAAATTTGTTTTTGACTCGCTTTAGTTTGGGGGGCTAATTCTATGAGCTCACAGCGGGAAATAATTGTCGGGAGGATATTTTGAGTGTCCTTGGCAGTGAGGATGAAGCTCAGGTTTTTTTGGGGTTCTTCCAATAGCTTTAGAAGTGCATTTTGGGTTTCAGGTGAAGCAAGGTCAATATTTCGGGATAAGATCGTGGTTTTATTGGTTAGCGAAAGATGGGCGTATTTTCTAAATTCCTTGACATCGGCAATTTTAAGAAGCTCCTGCTCGATCACTTTTGAGCCGATGTTTTTAGTTATTTTTTCGACTTCAGTTTTTGGATCCTCCCCCACCAGAATGAATGCATGCATCTTGGAACCAATATATCAGGTTTTGGTTTTTTATACCCAAACAAACAAATGTCCTAGGTTTATGCAATGTATGCAATACGCCTAGGACACATTTCAGCCGAATTGGATGATCAGGGTGGATCATATGTGGAATCAGCCCAATGATCTCCGTCGCCCCAGTAAGGCCCGTCGGAGTACTCAGACCAGTCGTCATAGTCGGGATGTTGGCCGCTTTCGGCCGAGTCCGTAACCGGCTGGCTGTTCTCCAAAATACTATCGATCAAACGAGATTTTTCCATGACTAATGCCTTTCTACTTTGTCTCGCGATCACGCAGATTATATATGAGATTATTAAATTAATCTAATTTTGATTCTCTTGCTATTTTTATTACCTCCGCAAAAACTTTTTCATCAAGTGGCCTTTTATTGTCCACATATTCTTCTATGAAATGCCGGAGTTTATCTGCCGCATATAATCGCCATCGACTATAAGTTGGCACATTTTTTGTATTTGCGAGCGATTTTATAAAATAATCGTCACTTGGGAAACCAAAGTACTTTTTTGCTAGATATCCTCTTGGTATTAAAGAATCTAGAATTGCCTCTTTTGTAACTTCTCTTAATGATAGTCCTTCAATGGGGGATTTTTCTCCACGCGCCTCGCTATTTACAATAAAGTCAGATAATTGTTTCATGTAATTACTATTCTTTTCCCAAACACTGTGGATTGTTTCATGCCAAAGTGTAAGCCATGATGGGCGTAGGAATTCAAGTGGGGTGCGTGAAATTTCAAGAGTAACCCTGCCTGGAGTAAGATTTGCTCCACCGGTTGCTGAATTATTTGGACCACTGATTAATAGAATTACTTCAACCTCGTCGATATTTGTTTTGGTTCCAAAAAGTTCATTTAAAGTTACACCTAGCTCATTTGGAGTGTACTTTTCTGAAGTAGCTTCAAATTGTTGCATCCATTTTTTTAATAATCCTTGATCACCTTTCCATATAATCTCAAAGCGGGGCTTGAATAGCTTGACAGTGCTTTTAAGAGTGCTAATCTCCTTTTTGGTCAGCAGTCCTTCTATTTTTTCCCACCTATTTTTGTCTGGAATGAGGAGAATATTCCCCCAATAATTGTTACCAAAACTATGTTTTTGGAAAACGGATTTCGTACTTTCAAGAGCCTTTTTTTCTGCCCCGCTTATTTCACCGGTTTTTTCAATCCAGTATCTGTTATGCCAAGGCCTGCAGCTAAAATGCCAATTTGATAGATTTGAAACGAAATATATGTGATTTGTTTCCTTGTTTAGAGTGAAGCGGAATTTCATATCTCAAAGAGAGGCCCAAACCCAAATATGAGTTCGGGCCTTGCTGATTGTACCATAAATAGTGTATCTCACGACACATTTACCGTTGTTGAGTAACCGAGCGAGGAGAGAATTTTACTTGCATTTTCGAATAGATACCTCCTTGCTTGGCAAAATTCGTGATTTACGGGGTTAGATATATAAGTCTCTCCTTCCCATTCTCGCATGCAGCCACCTTTGCAAATAAGATACCAACCGCACTGTTTACATTTGGCTTGCATTTTTTGTCTGCCGGAATAGTAAGCTTTGGATTGACTTCCCTGTAATACATCTGTAATAGACATTTTATGCAAGTCTCCGAGGCAATATTCATCGGTCAAGAAATTGTCACAGGGATATACTTTCCCGTTGTGCCCGATCGTTAAAAATCTTGTACAATTACCAAGGTATTTACACAATCGTGGCTGTTTGCCCAACACTGCTTTAACAATGTCTTCAAGTGGCCGGATCATAAACGACGGATCGTCCAATTTAAGCCATAAATCAAGCATTGCCAACAGAAATTGGGCATACTTCATTGGTGAAATTGCGAGGTTTCGAACTTCGAATGGGTCATCTGGTTTAGCAGTACAGTTATTAATCGAGAAATTTAGCCTCATATTGTACATGAACCAAAAAATCTCGTCAGGATAATTAACTGTTAGATTGTTCACCACTGCAATTGCACTGACTTTGGCACCGTTGCTTCTGAGAATATTTATTCCCCGAATTACGCGGACAAATGAGCCACCTCCTGCTGTATCAACGCGAACGAGATTGTGCAATTTCTCTGGTCCATCTATGCTCACACCTACCCCGAAGCCGTTTTCTTTAAAAAAACGCGCCCACTCGTCAGTTATTAGTGTGCCATTTGTTTGGATGCTGTGCCGAATCCTCTGTCCTGGTGAATACAGCGCCTCACCGATTGAAACGACATCTTCATAGAAACTAACTCCGGTGAGTGTAGGTTCACCCCCATGCCAAATAAATCTAACAAACGGAGCAACCTCC
>Ga0209727_1003046_pt1 | contig 11142 bp, 17 predicted proteins | sample RifGroC1_FD_183995 | JGI IMG/M metagenome (GOLD analysis project Ga0209727, IMG submission 183995) | Groundwater microbial communities from Rifle, Colorado, USA - Groundwater C1 (SPAdes) (version 2) | ecosystem: Environmental > Aquatic > Deep subsurface > Groundwater | place: Rifle, Colorado...
AGTGTGGCTCAGATGGTAGAGCGCCACGTTTGGGACGTGGAGGTCCCCGGTTCGAGTCCGGGCACTCCGACATAAAATTAAAAATTTGATATAATATCGATGTCCTCGCGGGTATGGTTCAATGGTAGAATAGGAGCTTTCCAAGCTTTTGACGGGGGTTCGATTCCCCCTACCCGCTCCAAAGGTGTCACTCACTCCGCTTTTGAAGACCCGACAATTATTTGTATGTCGGTGGTGGCTGAAGAACTCAAAGTCTGCTCGTCACCTATCAGATAATTCTTTTTGAGAGCATCTTTAATTTTTTGAATCACAGAGGCACCAACTGTCGACTTCGCTTTGATTATGGTTTCAGTGTAATCATATGTAGCTGCGTTTGCGGTTGAGGTTACATTAAAACCCGCCTTGGTGAGTAAATCCTTGACTTTACCGGCCTCACCTGCAATTCCTGAACCGTTTAAAACAGCAAGATCAAATTTTGATATATCAATACTAGCTGAAGGGCTGGCGGTGGGTAAAATTACGGGAGCAGTCGAGGCTATAGGTGTCGGAGACTCCACTACATCCAGAGAGCCCACACCCTTTTGATAAAAGACTACCCCGCCTAAAATTCCCCCCAGAATAAAAATTCCGGGAATTAAAATCCAAAGCACAGGAGAACCGTCTCCTTTTGTTTTTCTCGGTTCGTTTTGAATTGGCCGAACAACTTTTTCCTCAATTGGTTTTTGTTCTTCAATAATTTCCTGAGAAGAAACTTTAGCTCCCTCATCCAGAATATCGGATTTTGGCTGCTCTACGGGCGCGGCTTCTTGGGGTTCAACTGACTGAGAGTCAGCAGATTTTTCCGGTATTTCAATTTCCTCAACTACCATCCTATGTCTTGTGGCAGAATCTTCTTTGTTTGGCATACGTATGTCTAAGTATATAGAGAATCTTATATAAATATCAATAGACTTTTATGTGGAAAGTTTTTTAAAAGTTTTCCACAAAAAACATAAACAGAAAATATTTTACTATGTTTTCAAAAATTACTCTGCTTCCGGCGATGCTGTTGGTATCGGGCTTGCAGTTGAAACAGGTGTAGCTGACGCCGACGGAGTTGGGGTTGCCAACGTCGTAGGTGTCGCAAATCCTGTCAAAAGCTTACTAAGCCATCCAAATAGGCTTATTCCCCCCAAAGCATCACTAAGCTTGGTCTCGATAACTGTCAGATCCTCTTGCAAAGCAGTAATTGACAGATCTATGGCGGTCTTGTCAGATCCAGTTAGACCTTCGCCCACTCTGGTCAATTGTCGAATTTCGTTGCGCAGCTTTACAATTTCGCTTCTGACTTCGCCCGCATTTTTATAATCGGGTCCGATTATAAATTTCAAAAATCCAGGTCTTCCGGACATTTCGTTAAGGGCACTTTCAGCAGTTGCTTCGACTTGCTCTGTCGTTTGTGCTGCCATTTGGAGTGCTTCTTTGGCTTGCGGATTTTTGATCTTACCTTCAAGTTCCTCAAGTTTATCTACGGAGCTCCCCAATTGTCTTCCGAAGGCTGTGGCGTCTTTAATTGCACTCTTGGCTACACTCACTTCGGATTTTGCAGAAACGAAAGTAACTGTCGTTATTAGCAAAAATGCTGATAGTAGAGCTAGTGTTATTTTTTTAATAGTAATTCACCCCCCATCTTTAATCATTATAACAAAATGTTCTTAAATAAAGCGGTATAATTAAATTGTCTATGGCAAAACCAAGGATATCCGGCACCACCCGCTTTGCAGTTGTAGTGTTGGCTTTGATTGTCGGACTGTTTTTTATAATCCAGAATGCATTTGCGGCGCCCAAAAAGTTTTCACCCGTAATCAAGTACAGGATTTCTCAGACAGCAACCCAAATGGCAATTACGGGAGATCTTAAATATTACGGTTTTGTTAAATATGAACCTGCTCTTAATTTTGCGCTCTTTATAAAAAGGGGAATTAAAGGGAAAGATATTCAAAGGAGTTCAATTTATGAGATGTCACAATCGATAAATACCTGGCAAATTGCTGACATTCTTCTTAATAATGGAGTTTCAATAGACTGCAGCCGTGGATGCCCCGAAAGCAATTTTGATCCGGAACTTCTACCCGGCGGAGATTTAGCACCAACGATAGAACAAAAGTACGAATGGGTGGCAACTTATGAAGATTGCACCAAGGCAATCGGACATGACGGAGGCCAATTGTCATCGGAACAGTATTATGAAAGAACCGGAATAAGAAAATGTGTTTCTCCGGACGGACGGGAATTTACTCAGGGAAAAGAAGGCTGGTCAGATCAACCATCATCATAAACTTCTTGTTTAATGGTTGTGTAAGTGCTCTTTGTGAAGAACTTCACCTTTCATGGCTTTTTCAACAGCGTGTATGAAAACTACGTATGCTTCAATAAACTCTCTTCCGGCAGGAACATCGTCTACATTATAATGCGATTTTTCTTCGACTTTGTGGAAAAGATGTAAAACAATTTCTCTATTCTCGGGGGATTCTATATGATCTAAAACTTCATCCAACTTTTTTGTTTCAACTGCTTTATCGGCGAGAGCTATTTCAGGTTCAATGGAGCCGACAGGCTTAACCCCCTCATATTTAGCTCCCTCCCCTTCCCTGTGTATTCTCACCAAAATTTCAAATAGTTCTATTTCAGCCTTGTCCATCTCTTCTTTGGTTTTGGCTTTCTTTTTCTTATCTTTTGCTCTTTTCAATGCTTTTCTTATTTCGTCTTCATTTTCTGGTTTAACCCAAATAAGAATGTAGTTAACATTATCTTTTTCCATTGCTTTTCTGGCGGCATTTATCACAGGGCCGTCCAGAGTATCACAATGGGCGGATACGGGTTTAGCAAAGAAAAAACCACTAACAATGAGTAATAACAGAACCGCAAAGCCTTGTAGGATTATCTTCCTTAGTTTCATACAACACTTTCATTATACCAAAATAGTATTTTGAGGCAAAAAATAAAGAAGATATCATTTAGTGGATTTTGTAAAGGTAAACATAAACAGACGATTTGAAATACTTTGGGGTGGGTAACCAGTTTTCCTTTGAACTATTTTATATACTTAAACAGGCATATCCGAAACATAACACACAGTTTACTCATTTGTTGGATGGTAAATAGACTATTGAGGGTAAAGAATCAACAGTTAATACGAAAGTTTTTCTAGAATAGAAAGCGCAACTTTTACATCTGTCGAAGTAACAAACTCATCAACCGGCATATAAACTGACGAGCCAGTACTTTCATTGGCATATCCTCCACTAATACCCGTGGTTCCAGAGCTGTTTTTTCCATTAAATCCGTAACAAATATTCGACCAGCAGGTTTTATCGGGAATCACATTAAAACCAATATATGCTTTTCCAAAAGAAGAATCTTCTTTCATGCCATTAACAACAACATACAATGGTACTTTATAAAAATTAAGTGTATCCAATACGACATTTGTAATGTTATATTTTTGACAATCCGAATCACACCCCCCACCTAGTCCATCCATATCAGTCGTAAAGACAAGGATGAAATTATTGGGTGAGGTTAAAATAGTTCGAAATTGATCTTCGACTGTCGTTAAAATCCAATCACTGGGGTATTTAATTGTAAGTTTTTCCGAAGGAATAACGTATGTTTTCCAATTGACTGCTGAGTCGGTTGTGGATTGAGTGGTTGGAACAGTTGAGGCAATTGGGGTTGGTTGGTATTGAGATATTTCCTTTTTCAGTTGCATATTTTGATAAACAAGAAAGCCAATGATAGCAATAGCTGTGACGTGAACGAAAATTAATACAAAATGTTTCTTAGCCTTCTGTGGTTGATCAGGAGATGTGTCTGGTGGGGTTTGTGGAACAATGCTCGCTTGAGTTTGTGTCAGATTTTCCTGCATATATTTAAGTATTATTTAATAAACTAATTATGTCAACTTTGAAGCTAATTGGGGTGGATAACGCAGTTTATCTTGAACTTTATTTTGATGTGATAGATAAACTTAAAAGAGCTTATCCAAACTATCACCGACAATTGGTTTATGTGTAATTTTGATTAGTAATTTTGTAAAGAATATACTTGCCTATATGGCCGATAAGAGTATCGTTGCGACAATGGTTAGAGATTATCTTTTAGAGGTTGCTGATAGTTCCCCAGTTAAGGCTCTTTCACAACTCAACCCAATTTCATCTGCCGTTAACTCCATTATCAGTGGTGAATATAACAGGAAAAAACAAGAAGAAATTACAAGTGCACTTCACCTATTGCACACAAAGCTTCAGTCGGTTGAAAAAAGATATATGGACGATGAGTTCTATGCAACTGAAAAAGGGAAAAGAGTGTTTGCGATGGCTTTTTCTTCACTTGTTAAAGACTCAAGGGAACAAAAAATTAAAGCAATGGCTAATCTTCTTACGAACTTAACGATTAAGAGCAACATTTCATATGACGAGCGAGAGCTATTCGTGGACATACTTGATGCACTTAACCCATTTCATCTAACAGTATTGGGTAGAATAAATGAATTTAACAAGGAAAGTAAACCTTCTTTGAGAAAGTTTGAAGCTGCCGGTATAGCAAGTTATTTTGAAGATAAAGGAATTGATCCTCAGTTAACCCACCAAGCAATCTCAATACTATCAAACTATTACTTGGTTAATAGAGGCACCGATGCAACACTGGGAGGTGGAGGTTTAACCTATCACTTTACAGAATTTGGAGAAAGGTTTTATGTTTTTATTTCCGAAGTTCTGTCAAATGACAGTCCTTATTTACTGAAGTTTTAAACAATTTGGTAACTTGAATTATTTTCGTGTTCCATTTTTTTTCAATCGGATTGAGTTACTAAAGTTAATTACACTGTGCTTCGCAAGGAACACCATCTCCGTCTCCATCTCTAACTGTACACCCACAACTTTCTAGTTGAAAATAGGCCTCATCGCAAGTCATATTTGGGCAAGTTTTGGAGCAGTTGCATTCATACCCCCCGGGGTCGCTAGTGCTTTCAGTTTTTTTTGTAAACACACTAACAAGTAATACTCCACCGATCAATAGAATCCAAAAGACTGCACCATATACCCAATCATTTTCTTTAGCATAATTAAACAACCAAATAATTATCTTGAATCCAAGCCAAGTTAAAAAACCCAAAAAGCCAAGACCTACCAAAAAAGCTAGCCCACCAGCCAACAAATCACCGCCAGTCGTTGTATCAACAGGGGCGGTAACTGCGGGTGGAACCGGTGTTGGCGTTTGAAGTGAATACCATTTCGGTACATCAACCCGCCAGTATGTGACAGTAGACCAAACATAATTGATGCCGACTTTCATATTGGCATAATAGGTCCCTGGTAAAACATTTTTAAAAGTCCATTTATTTACAAGGGTGTCAGTTAAAGGTCCCGGATCACCACCTGCATATTTTTGAAGTGCGATACTAAACCCTGTATTGATAACATTTGACCATTCCATATCAACATCAAAGGTTTTCCCATCAGGATTCGGTTTAAAGGTAAAGGAGGCTTTTATGTCTGGTGCTTGCGGTGTTTGTACATATGTTGGGTAGTAAGATGGCGTATATCCACCATTGTGACAATGGTATTCTCCGTAACAATAACTCGTATAACAGTTATGACATCCAGAGGAATCGGTTCTACCTGAATGGGCAAGCGAAATCCTCGGAGAAATCAAGACCGAAAAAAGGGCAAGCAATGTATAAAGGATATACTTCACCCCAGCTGTAGTTTAGTACTTTTCTCCAAAACATTCCATATATCAGAACTGTAACTGTAATTACAAAAAGATATAATAAGTTATGGATTTAAAGATTTTTATTAATGTTGTTGTGGGTGCTGGTTTGGGTACTGCAGTTACCCAAATTATACTTAAGCTTTTTTTAAGTCATTGGCTAAAACAAAGGTTTTATAAATTTGAGTTAATGACCAAGGACAGGCGGGGTTGTGCTGAGGAAATGTTGGATTTGGTGAGTTTAGATAAATACCAGCGTTGGGAGGTTTCTGGATCCGAAGTATACATCAAGGCATATTCTCTATCGGATCGTTTAATATCAATTAATGAAGCCGCTGCTAGTAAATTGATAGACCAATATGTATCTGGGAATATATACCTAAACCAGCTCATTATAAGAATAATGAAAGGTGAACAAAAACCCGAAATTAGTAAGGATTTTATTGAAAAAAGCCATCAACTTGATGAAATCCGATCCAAAATTGTCAAAGTTGCTAGTGATCTTAAGAAATAAAATTAAAATCTCAATTTGCTTGACAAGAGCAAGCTGGTAACGGTAGTATGTATTTGGATCGTTGCAATTGGGCAACGATCCGTTTTTTTACCGACTAAGACTCAACTTAAGTCCCATAACGACTAATTTACCTCGTCTTTTATCAGTGACATTTCTGTGTAGCTTACTCTGTATCACCCTGTCAAAAAAATCATAGCTCTTTGTCTCTTGGAATCTTTTAATCGGATAAGCACAATAATCAGCGAGTTGGATTCCCACCGATTCTTCGGATTTTGGGGCAAAAACATTTTTATATAGATTAACCTTCTTAAGATCATTTGGATCTATAAACCAAGACCCACCAACAATGAAATTTCTATAAGTACTTTTCAATGTATCGTCATCAATATTTAACTTTGGGTCAAAGAGAATACGTGATTTTTTATCCTTCCTAAGGTAGTGGCATATATAAATTCTTTCCCAAAGATCTGTTAAAAGTGTTGGAAGAATTTGTATATGAGGGTAATTACTTTGTGCGGTGAGCTTATCAACGGTAACGCTTATAACGGAAAAGTCAGTTAATTTAACCAGAAGTTCCACATCTTTGCAGAATGCGGTGTAATCTTCTTTACCTCCCTTTCCATATTTCCAAAAATCATACTCCGGTGGATCGGCAATATTAATTTTATTTGGATTAGATCTTCGTATTGCGTGTGATTTTATTTCCCCTTTACCTAGATATGTTTTGTATTTGTCACGAATAGAATGCCAGCCTTTCTTTAATTTTTTATACTCTTTGTCATCAATTACAACAGCAGCTAAGGTAAAGTATCGCTCACCAAAATTATTATTTGCTTGAAACGGCCTACAATTACCAGATTCATCTATAAATATGAGCATAGCCGCATTGTGTCACAAATAAAATGAGGTTTGCAAATAAAAGCTATTCACTAATTTCAATTTTTTCTATTTCTACTGTAGGCACACATTTGTTACTAAAGATTGATCCATAACTATCTGTTATGTCAGTCCATTTCCCATAAATCTTTAACATTAATCCTTCTTTTAAATATTTATCTTCAATCTTTGAACCGGCATCTGGCACATAGGCGGAAAACCTGGGGTATTTAGGATCATCCGGGACTCGTGTAAAAGCACCACCCCAGCATCCAGCAAGACATCCGTCAAACTTAGCAGTCCACTCAACCGGTATTGGTGTATCAAATCTCTGACGGTCTTCGTAATTAACACAATCGTTTAATGAATTATTTTCCTGTTTAGTTTTTGAAATATATAAAGAAAATATCGTTAATAAAAGAATTAGAAAAAGAAGTAATTTTCCCTTAGTTGGATACATCGTTGTTTTTGGGTTTAAGTGTAGACTTATCTTTGTTGTTTAAATAGAAAACGATCTCATCCTTATCGTGTTTTTCAAGTAAGTGCTTTTCAAGATTTTTAATCCACTCTCCCTTGTAAAGATAGGCTTTATTGCCATATTTTTTTACCATAACATCATCAAATGCTTCTTCGGCAATTTTTCTAATTTCTCTTTCCCAATACCTAGTTTTGACCATATAGTCCATTACAACATACAAAGCAACGAAAAACACAAGAATATAAACAAGACCCATAAAGTGATATTTTTGGGCTCCTACAATGAGCATATCTGTTACCACTAAACCAGTAACCAGCAAAGAAAAGCCGGAAATTGCAACGAAGTGATTCTTTTTAATGGCAATCTTCATAACAAAAAGCTCCCCGCTGGTAATAGCTTTCGCTATCTATATCCCTTTCGGAACATAACCTTGTCAGGTAGCCCAAACGAGGAGCTTTCTCCTGACAAGGATTTAACGCCGTGCACTTAAAAAGTGTTTAGGCCACTTTCAAACTAGATTATTCTATCATTTTTAACTAAAAATTCACTAAAAGTACATTGATTTCCATAATAATCGTATGTATTTAGAGGTTTTCGGAGTCTTTAATAAGTAAGGATGAGGCTACTTATAGGTTTTCCGACACGATAAAAAGAATCTTGAGATACAGGGATGATACTAAAACGAAGTTTTCCAAGTCTTTGGAGAGATTTTGCATCGCTTATATCAGGGAAGATTGGGATTATACACCACTAAAGTGTTTATAGGATAGGACTAGACTTCAGATATTTCCGGTATTTAAGCTTCAGTTATAGGGATATATTTATGAATGACAAACAGACAGAGTTAACTGGCTCTTCTGGCCAGATAAGACCTAAGTATTTGCTTCAAAAGTGCCCTGTTTGCAATGGCTGGGGGACAGTTTCCTTTAAACGTATTAAATGCCACGCCTGTTTGGGTAAAGGCTATATAACTGTTCCGGCAGAGAAAGAAAGAGAGAAATATGGAAATCAAGGAACTTAAATCATCCAAACATAAACTACTTTACGGATTTAGGAAAGCTTTTATTCAAGATGCAAACATATCTATGGGGGCACGATTCCTTTTAATCCTCCTGATGACCTACAAAGGGATGAACGATTTTTGCTGGCCATCGGTTCGTGAACTTTCAAATAAGTTTGGAAAAAATAAAGATACTGTACGCAAGCACCTTCGTGAACTTGAACAAAAAGGTTATTTGGTAACCCGATCAAGGGGGATAGGAAGATCTCATCTTTACATTCCAACCTATCATAAAAATTCGTCAGGTCTAACAGCAAATATTAGTTGTAAGCAAAAACCTACAGAAGAAAACATAGTTCAACCTGCCGAATCTACACTGAACAGAAGTGTAACTTTAGGGAATAAAGATAAAGAAACAATAGATGGTTGGGCATTGTTTGAGGAAAAAAGAAAGGAGCTCGGACTACTGTGAATTTTTCTTATAAAACTTACAAGAATAAAAAAATGGTAGATATGTGTCGTACTCATTCAATTAGAAAATTTATTAAAAATATACGCACGATAAAATTTTCAAATAACGAAATTATTGTCCTTTTGAAAGTTAATTATGGAAAGGGATTTATTAATGAAGGAATTTATGTGAATAGGACAGAGCTACTTAACGCATTTAAGGCGTTTACGGAAAAAGATTAAAAATGAATATAAACATTGCAAGAAAGATGTTGGGAAATAAAGCGGAATCCCTTACCGATATTGAAGTAAAAGACATAGTTTGCAAATTAGAATATCTAGCTGAAGGGTTTCTTGATAACTATGAAAAGCAAATTTTTCAGGGCAAAACTTTAAAACAGGTATTGCAAAATGATTAAGAACATATCTAAGATTGAGAAAATGAACTGCGTTCTTTATTTGAGAGTATCAAGCGAGGAGCAGGTTGAGAATTATTCCCTTTCTAATCAAGAATACACATGTGCTAAGGAAGCTGAAAGAAGGGGATTGACTATTCTACAGACATTTCGTGAAGAAGGTGCCAGTGCAAAGACTGCAAACAGACCTGAGCTTATTAACCTTTTAGAATATTGTCGGAAACACAAAAACAATATCGGTTCAGTAATGGTTTACAGAATTGACCGATTAGCAAGACAGACTTCTGACTACTTAGCCATTAGAAGAAAATTACTTGAAAATGGTATTACTTTAATATCTGCTACTGAACCTACAGGTGACTCTCCAACAGAGAAGTTTGTAGAGACATTACTTGCTGCGTCTGCACAGTTAGATAACGATGTAAGGGGTGCTAGGAGCAAGCAGGGGCTATACCAGAGGTTCATTGACGGTTTCCCGATAGGGAAAGCTCCTCTGGGATATAAAAATGTCACAATTGACGAAAAACAGGTAGTTTTATCACACGAAAACGAATTTGAATTAGTTAAAAATGCGTGGGACTTGATGGCAACTGGAACGAAATCAACAAGAGAAATGGGAGATATTATGAACTCTTGGGGATTAAGGGCTACCTGGGGGAAAAAGAGGTTTAAGCTAAGAAGCCAAACTGTATGTAGAATATTTCGTAGCATGTTTTATGTAGGCGTCTTGAAGTATGAAAAATATCCCAATGAAGAAGTTGTGGGTAAATATACTCCGATGATCAGCAAGGAACAGTTTTATCGTGTTCAGGAAATATTAGATGGAAGAAGAACAACCCCACAGGGATCAAAAAGAAAAGTTGATAACCCGAACTTTCCCTTAAGGAAGCTGGTGAAGTGTCACTTTTGTGACTCACCCCTTACAGCTGGTATGTGTAAAGGTGGAACAAAAAAGTATCCATACTACTGGTGCCGACACAATTGCCTTAAATCAACCACTTCAAATAAACTTGAGGAAATACTTCTCAACAGGCTAAAGGAAATTCAACCTTCACAGGAAGCCGTTGATTTGTTTACCTTAATACTAAGAACCACTTACGATAAACGAATTAAAGCATTGTTGAATAGAAAGAAATCTGCCAATAAAGATCTGTTTGAATTAAAGGATATGATGTCTAAGCTTGTTCAAGGTCATTTGAAAGGAACTTATTCAGATGATATTTACGAGAGCCAGAAAACCATTATTGAAGATAAAATTCTTGCTACAGAAATAGTTGCCAATGATTCCACGCTGGATAAATACGATATAGAATCCACAATTATCTTTATTAGAGCGATTCTAAAGAACTTACCAAGAGCGTATGAAGTTTCTGATTATGGTCAAAAACAAGTATTAATTAGTTCAATATTCCCCTCTGGACTTACTTTTGATAACACTAGTTTGTTGAACTCTGATATTAGCCCGATATTTAGGGACATTCAGGTTATTTCTAAACCCATTGCCCACTTAAGGGTGGTTGAGGAGACTTGAACTCCCGACCTTCCCCTCCACAGGGGGACGCTCTAACCAACTGAGCTACAACCACCATGTATAATTTAAAACTATGTCTCTAAAATAATCTCACCTAACTTTCTTCAGTATTTTTATCGTGGT
>Ga0209727_1003052_pt1 | contig 11118 bp, 12 predicted proteins | sample RifGroC1_FD_183995 | JGI IMG/M metagenome (GOLD analysis project Ga0209727, IMG submission 183995) | Groundwater microbial communities from Rifle, Colorado, USA - Groundwater C1 (SPAdes) (version 2) | ecosystem: Environmental > Aquatic > Deep subsurface > Groundwater | place: Rifle, Colorado...
TACTTATAATAAAGAAGATAACGAATATAAAGAATTAACTAAAAGAATTAATTTACTTCGTTTTCATCAAGGTTCTGCTATAGATGCAGGAAAAGGTAATTTATATATCCCCACTCCTAAACATTGGTCAAAAAAAGAAAGAGTTAATTGGGAAACAGATTCGGAAGAAGAAAAGAAAAGAAAATGGTATATTAATAAATTAGTTGGAAATAAGAAGAGTTATTTTATGTGTTATATTTATCAACCTTTATTAAAATCATATAAACAACATAAAGAAACTTATAAACGTATATCTAGGGCAATGTTTGGTTGTAGAATTGAAGAATTATTTAAGAAAAAGGAAAAAACAAAAGAAGAAAGTAAATTTGTAAAAAGTTATTATAAATATCTACCAACATTAATGAATAGATCAATAATGAATGAATTATCATGGTATGCAGAAAAAGTAGATTTTGATTTAAAATTTTTTAAAAGCATTAATGATTTTGATTATACTACTTTAATGGATGACAAATTTATTGTAAATATTAATAATGATATGTTTAAAAAAATATTAAATTGTTTAATAAAATATCATAAAATTTATGAATTAAACACACATGAAAGAAAAGTTATGGAAGAAGATTATGGATATTTAGAAGATGACGATTCTAAGAATAATGAATATTCTATATTATTTAAACAAATAGAGAATGAATTATTTGCTATATGTTCTAATAAATATGAATTATGTAATTATATTATATATATTATGTATAATAACTTTAAAAATAAATCAAAAGCAATTATGTGGAATATATGTGGTGAAGAAATTGTAAACAATATAAAAGGTAAAAATAAAAAAGCATATTTCCCAATAGAAACAACTAAAGAAAAAGGACAAGAATATTTAGGTAAATATTATATATTACAGGAGGTAGAATTTGATAATATTTGATGAAAAAAAATATGCAGAAAATTTATTATTAAATGGATATAAAAATATTAAATATATTAGTTATGATAATATAGTTTTAGTTAAGTATTGGAAATATCTAGGATTACAAGAAAATGAAATAAGAAAAAAACTTAAAGATTTTATGATTGAATTTCAAGAGATATATAGTTCTGATATAAGTGATAATAAGATTGATAGGTCTATTAAAATTGGAATGCAATATTATTTATTTACTGATATTACTGTTAATATAAATAATAAAGAAATTGAATTAATTAATACTCTTGAAACTATAGAATTAAGAAAAATGATGTTTATATTATTATTAATTTGGAAATTTAAAGGTAAACCACAAAGATTTAAATTAAATAATGTTGATTTAATGAAGTTATCAGAAGTAAAAGTAAACAATAACACTTTTTGGGAATATATAAATAAGATAACGGAAACTAAAATGATTAGTTTAGTTGCATATGATAACAAAGATTATTATACGGTTAATTTTGATTTAGATACAGGCATAGAAAGTGATAATGAAATATTGTTTAGTATTAGTAATTATAGCAATCCTATTTATTATTATATGAATTTAATAGAGTCAGATAAATATAAAAATTGTGAAGAATGTGGTGTGATGATAAAAATTACTTCTAATAATATTAAATATTGTAAAGATTGTTGGAAGGTAATAGAATATAATTTAAAAAAAGAATGGGATAAAACAAAAAGAAAAATAAAATCCGAAGTTTAGAAAATTCTTAAAACTTAATAATATTAACTGTTTATAGTATGTCAAGAAATTTTGTATTATAAATGATATAAAATATAATTTTCAAAGGAGAGTCCTTACCTTTCATTATTAAAAGTGATTAAAGTAGGAACGGATTTATGCGGAAGAGAGTTTGGATTTAACATCCTACTCTCTTTTTTGTTTATCTCTTAATAAATTAAATTAAACAACAATAACAATAAATTAACAAACCAAAAAAATAAACAATAAAAGGAGAATCTGAACAACATTGCAACAAATAACAACTCAAGAATTAAACTTACTAATCTCAAAAAACATTTTAAAAATGGAAGGTGGGAAGTATCCAGATTTATGTATAGTAGGCAGACAGAAAAAATCTAGAAGACGTAAATATTTTTTACCTGAGAAATATCTTTTTAGATTATATGGTAAAAAGTCAGATAAATCAGATGATGATGGATTAAGCATTGAAGAATAAAAATAGTGAGAATAGTAAGTAACAAAAATTTTCCGTAAAGGAATTGATTTTATGAAAGATGAAACTGAATGTAATAGCAAACAATTAAATATGAAAAATACACAACAATTAAAAAAAATTTTTGTAGATACAAATATTCTACTCAATCCTAAATTTAATTTAAGCAATTATCAAAAAGTATATATATCAATCGTATCAATTGAAGAATTAGATGGTCTTAAAAATAGCGAAAAAGTTTCATATCAAGCAAGAAAAGCAATTAAAAATATTAAATTGACTGAGAATGTAAAGGTAATAACTAATACTAATTTATCTGTGAATCGTATGTTTTTAGAACATGGAAATGATAATATTATTCTTAGTATGGCATTTGATGTATATTGTGATGATGAAGAAGTTATTTTTATTTCAGATGATTATAATTTAATTGTTAAAGCACAGGCATTTAATATACCTTGTGAAATGTTTGAGTTTGAAGATAATAAGGAAGAAAATAAATATAATGGATATAAGGAAGTAATTATTTCAGAAGATGAAGAATTAGCAAAACATTATGAGACTTCTGAAAATAGATGGGGATTATTAAATAATGAATTTTTAATTATCAGAGATAAAAATGGTGTGATTATTGATAAGCAAAGATACTTTGAAGGAAAAGGATTTGTTTCTCTTAAATCTAAACCTTTTAAATCAATATATTTTCCTGATTTTAAACCAAGAGATGAATATCAAATGTTAGCAATGGATTCATTGATAAATGATGATTTAACATTATTATTTGGGAAAGCAGGAAGTTGTAAGACATATTTATCTCTATCTTGGATAATGCAAAATATACAAATAGGTAAAGTAGGTAAATGTATTATTATTTTTAATCCTGCTAAATTAAAGAATAATGAACAACTTGGCTATTATAGTGGCAGTAGAACTGAAAAATTACTCCAAAATAGCATAGGTGGTATATTATCAAGTAAATTTGGTGATATGACATTAGTTGAATCATTAATTAATAATGGAAAATTAATGATAATTCCTACTAGTGATATTAGAGGAATTGAAATATCAGATAATGATTGTCTTTTTGTTACAGAGGCACAAAATACTGATGCATATACTATGAGGACAATTATTCAAAGAGCAAAAGAAGGATGTAAAATCATCCTTGAAGGGGATATGTTAGAACAACAAGACATTAGAAATAATGGAAGAAAAAATGGTATGCAAAGAGTTATTGATGTATTTAAAGGTACTAAATATTTCTCTTGTGTAAAATTAAAGAATATTTATAGAAGTCCTTTAGCAGATATTGCACAGGATATTTAGATTGATAATATAAATTTACTCCTTCAGACTGTTTCTCTGTGTGGAGTTGATGACGGAATGTTTCTCTGTCATCTTTTTTATTTTATAAGATAATTAAAATAAAGGAGATGAATACAGTTAAAATTGGAATATATACAGAAGAAGAAATTCAATTATTAAAAAATAATTATAATATCGGAAAAGATAATTTATGTAATTTATTAGATAGAAATTGGGAATCTATACGTAAAAAATTAGATAAATTAAATTTAGATTATGGTAAGGGTTGGAAATATTGGTCTGACGAAGAGATTAATATTTTAAAAACAAGTATTACATTAGAAGAAGCAATATTAAAATTACCAAATAGAAATTATAATATGATATTAGATAAATCATTTAAGTTAGGTATAAATTGGACTTCTTGGAGTGAAGAAGAGATTTGTATTTTATATGAATATTATTCTATTTTACCTACTTATGATTTATTAGAATTATTACCTAAAAGAACACTTCAAAGGATTTATATAAAAGCAAATAGACTTAATTTGCATAGATTAAAAATTGAAATAAATTTAGATGAATTATATGATTATTATTGTAATAAGGGTCTATTAATTAAGCAAATTGCTTTAATATATTCTGTCAATAGAAAAATTATTGGAAAATTAATACCCAATGAATGGAAGTTATTAAAAGAAGTATATATAGATAAAAACTATATTGTTGATTTATATCTAAATAATAAATTATCTTTAACACAATTGGCAAATAAATTTGAAGTTTCAATTAATAAAATAAAAAATATATTAATAAGCAATAATATAAAAGTTAGAGATGCATTTGAACAAAATAGTAAATTTATTGATGATACATTTGAAATTATTGATTTGTATAGAAATAAAAAATTAAGTTGTTCAAAGATTGCATTAATATTTAATACAACCAATAATACAATTGCAAGTTTGTTGCATAAAAATAATATTATTTTAAGAACACAAAAAGAAGAAATTGGTGGAGTAAACCATCATAATTGGAAAGGTGGTATTAGTTCTGAAAATAGTATTATAAGAAGTTCAATTGAATATAGAGAATGGAGAAAATTAGTATTTAAAAGAGATAATTATATTTGTCAATGTTGTGGAGGTAAATCTGGAGTTAATATAACGGCACATCATATTTTAAATTTTTCTGATTATATTGAATTGCGATTTGATATAAATAATGGTATTACTTTATGTGATAAATGTCATAATATTAATAAGTATGGTTCTTTTCATCATATTTATGGAACAAAAAATAACACTAAAGAACAATTAGAAGAATACATACAAAGATATAAATTGGGTGAATTTGATGATTTAAGAAAGAAAATTAGTTAATTAACTATAGATTATTAATATAATCATTATGTTCAAAAACGGGTTGTTTTTGTATAGAGAGTATCCATACTATCTATACTTTTTGGGAAAGACTACAATTGGTTGGGATTGTACGTCAGTGATTTAAATAAATAATGGTCGATAAAGGTATATATTCTATACCTCTCCCCTACCCTACTAGAATTGAGGAATTGTATGGAACATTTAAGAAAAGAATCAGAATATTTTATGGAGTATGTTGAAAGATTATTAAATAATAGGAATTTTTATGACATAGATAAATCCGAAACATATGAATTATTATTTAATAAACAAGCATCCTCAGATCATGCACGTAAAGCAATAACTGTAGTACAAATGATTATTGATGAATATAAAAAAGATATTATTGATAAGCAAATAAATAATTTTAGTGATAATAATTCTTCTACTCCATCTAATTTAGAATTAGAATTAACTAAAAACTATAAGGAAACTGTAGAAATAAATAAGGATGGCACTCAAAGTAGTGATAAACTTATTATAATGAATCAAGAAGAAGCAAAAGATGTTAATTTTCTTCTTGAAAAACATGGTTTTTCTAAATTAACATGGGAATTAGTATCTTGTAGAAATAATATATGGAATGTTGCAAATAAACAAGATGGTATTTTGACATTATATTCTAGTAAGATTGTGGTTAAGCCTGTCACAGAATATAAATGGAATATTGAAGATATTAATAAGTTATTTGTTAATATTAAAACAGAATATAAAAATAAATGTAATATCATATCAAAACAATATGAACAAAATGGAGATACTTTAGTTGTTCCGATTGCTGACTTCCATTATGCTTTATTATCTGATACATATTCTACTGGTAATGAGTATAACTTAGAAATTGCAGAACAAATTTATTATTATACTTTAAATGATATTATCAATAGGGTAAAACATAGGAAATTTGAAAAAGTATTATTTGTGATCGGCAATGATTTTGCGAATTTTGATAACCTCAATGGTACTACAACTCGTTTAACTCCACAAGATAATTCTGCATTATGGTTTACTACTGTTGTAAAAGCAACTCAATTAATTATTAATGGTATTGATATGTTATCAGAAATTGCTCCAGTTGATGTTCAATATGTACCATCTAATCATGATTTACATACTATGTTTGGAATAATGCAAACAATAAATGCTTGGTATAAAAATGATGATAATATTAAAATTGATTCCTCTCCCCTACCTCGTAAATATTGTAGAATAGGTAAAACATTATTATGTTTATCTCATGACATGAAAATTAAAGATGCATTGAAGATTATAACTACGGAAGCAAAAGATATGTGGAGTCAATCAGAACATATAATTTGCATGTTAGCCCATTTGCATCAATCTATGATTTATGAAAAACAAGGATATTTAGAGATTATGAGATTGCCTACAGTGTCAGGAACTTCACGTTGGTCTAATGATAGCGGATATATTCAATCTGAAAAGAAAAATCAAAGTTTTATTATTAATGATGATTTAGGTATTACAGATGTGATTAATACTATAATTAAGTAAAATAAAATAGTTTAATAGATTTTATAAATATAATAATTGCGAGGGATAAATTATGAATACGAATGCCAATACGAATATTAACATGAACATAACCATATCAACTGAAATAATTGATAAATTCTTTGATGAAATTGAACCAGAATTTATAAAAATCAAAGAAATGAAAGTTGTAAAACTTAATGAATTAGACCCAAAAGAATTAAATAAATTCCACATTATTACTGGACAAAGATTAATATTTATGAAATTAATCATGGAAATTTTTACAATTGAACATAAAAAATCAAGAGATATTAAAGACTATGATTTATGTGAATATTTATTTCAAGTTTTAAGAAAAATGGGTGTTGATTTTGATGTTCAATAAAATAATTAAACAATAAAATAATAGATTATAATAAATATTAAAATAACAATATAAAAGGAGAGATGTTTTATGGAAGATATTTATACTCAATTAGCATTGGCAGTAGCTACTATAATTTCAGCATTTATAGCTTTTGCAGGGAAAGCAATAGTTACTTTTATCAATAGTAAGAAAAATTTAATTAATATTCAAACTTCTACTGAACAAAATAAATTAAAAGAAACTATTATTGAAAATGTAATTAAAGCAATTAATCAAGAATTTTCTGATATGTCAAATAACATGAAAAAAGAAAGTGCTGTTAATACTATTGCTGAAATTTTCAAAAGTAAGAAACTTCCTATTGATGAAACTATGATAAGAAGTTATGTTGAAGCAAAAGTATCTGATACAAAAGCAAAAGTAGTTAAAGAAGTGGAAAATATAATTACTGAAAAAGCGAAAGAGTTTTTAGTGAAGTAGTTTGTTGGGTGAAATGTTTATTTAGCTAATTAAATAAATTAAATAAATATATAATAATAATAGTGAAATCGAGGTAAAGTAAATATGAGTGCTTATTTTGCTATTGATGGGATTGCTAATAGTTATCGTAAAATGAGTGACCTAAATTTAATTCAAAAAAATTTAGGAGATGTAAGTATTGTAGATGATATTGATGGCATTCCTATCATAAGAATTAATACAAAGAAATGGGATAGAAAAGATAAAGTTTTATTTGTATTGGAAAGTAGAATTGGTGATATTATAGATGAAGTTAATAGTGAAGTTGATGATATAGTAAAATTTAGTGAAGAATATAGTTGTTTTGTAATTGATGCGGATGATATTGAGAAATTGTGTGAGAAGTTTGAATGTTGGTATAAAAGTGGTGGTATTTGTGAGAATGGTGAATGGGATTTGCCGATTGTAATTGTTAGTGGTAGGAAATAGTTATTTGGAAAAATATTAAATTAATTAAATAATTAAAATATAATCTGAAAGGATTAAATTGTGTGATTACCATGACAGAAAAAATTAAAGAAGTTATGAATTATAGTTTAGAAGATAAATTTCAACTTGAAGATTTAAAGCAAAGGAAATTATATATTAACTTTGAGATTGATGAAAATCTTTTAAATGATATTACTTACCACATTCTTAGATTTAATACTGAAGATAAAGGTTTAGAAATATCAGAACGTAAACCTATTCTTCTCTACTGTGTATCTAATGGTGGTAGTGTTAATGATGGATTTGGTTTAATTGATGTAATTTTAAATAGTAAAACTCCTGTTTATACTATTAATTTATCTTACAATTACAGTATGGGACTTTTGATTTTTTATCAGGTAGTAAACGATTTGCTACATAAAATGCAACTTTTCTTTTACATGACGGACAAAACTTTATGTATAATTCAAGTGCAAAATTAAAAGATGCAATGAAATTTGAAGAACAAAGAGAACAAAAAATTAAAGAATACGTATTGTCAAGAAGTAAATTAACATCAGAAGAATATGATAAAAATTATAGAGTAGAAATGTACTTATACTCTTCCGAAGCTAAAGATAAAGAGTTTGTTGACCTTATTGTTGGTGAAGATTGTACAATTGATGATATTATTTAAGTTTTAATAGATTGTATATATAATTATAAACACATAAATAAACTTTAAAATAAAAGGAGAAATTTTTAATATGCAATTAATAACCAAACATTATTATGATGATGAAACTTTAGATTTTATTAGTTCTAAATGGTTTATAAATGGTGAAGAAGTTAGTTTTGATATTTATATGGGTTATTGTAATGAATTAGAAAAAATTAATGGTGATTGTGAATGTAATTGTGATAGTTGTGAAAGAGATGATTGTTGTGAAGAATGTACGGAAGAAGATTGTTGTGATGAATGTGATGAATATATAGATGATGATATGGATTGTGGAATCTCTAAAGAATGTATTGATTGTGATGATACTGAATGTGAGAATCAAATTAGTTCTGAAGAATTAGAGGAATTAAAGATAATTGCTAGTTTCACAGAAGAAGTTTTAAAAAGAGATGGTTGTCCAGATTGTATATTCGGTTTACTTGGTGATTTGTATGTCAAAGGTAAGAATATTGGATATAAAGATTGTGAAGATAGGATGAGAGAATTTTTAGGTTGATGAAATCCTAAAAAAGAATAAATTTAATAATTAACAATATAAAAAGAGTCCATCCTTTAAGGGTGGATTTTATTGTGTATTGTTAAAAATAATACATAAATATATAGGTAGTGACTTACCACTGTGGAGGTATAATTATGAATATAGGTAAAATGTATTTTGATTTTGGGTATATTAAGAAAAATTTTAATATACCAGATGATGCTTTATTTAAATGTTTTAGTATTAATGAAGCAGATGAATCAGTAGAAATTGTATTTTATACTAATGAAATTGGCGATAATTATAAATTAGCAAATAAATGTGTCTCAAATTTAGAGCAAATTCCTAGAGTAATTTTAGAAATAAAAAATAAAGAAGAAGCAAAGTATTTTAAAGAAAGAGATTTAAAAGATGTAATAAAAATAATATGTGATCAAAATTTCTTTAATGAATTAGTGGATTTACCAAATATTATTATAAAAAATAATACATATTGTTATAAAGGCATTCCAATATTTATTGATGATAATTTAAAATATAAGACTTGCGAGTTAATATATAAAAGTAATGATAATTTTTATGATGGAATTGTTAATAATCTTAAACAAGAGGCAAAACATTTAAATGATAGACTTACTAAACTTAGAAATAGTCATGGAAATGATGTTATGAATGGATATATAGCAACATTAAAATCATTAAGAGAAACATTAGATTTAATTAAAAAATATGATTGGAACTTAATGTATTCTGAGTATGGTGTAGAAAATGAAAAAGAAATTATGAGAATTAATGATAGTATAGATGATGTAATAAATATTGCATTGGCAAATAATAAAACAAGAAATGAAATAAGAGATGAAATTGATTATTTAATTAAGAAAAAAGACAATTATATTACTGAGATTGCAGTATGGGAACAGAATCATGATGGACAGATTAGGAATCATAAAGTTTGGAGAACAGATATTCCTTATAAGAAATTTATTACTGTTAGTAAAGATGGATTGGATATTTGTAAATTAACTTGTGATAATATTATTTTGAATGAAGAAGTTAAACATTTGAAGGGAATTAGGAATATGGAAAATGAATTTAATGAATATGAGAAAGTTATTGATGATAAATTGAAAAGTTTATAGATATTAATATTTTAGATTAAGATTAAGATATATTGAATCCACTTCTATTTATTTGAGGTGGATTTTATTATGTTTTAAGGTTTTAAGTTTAAATGAAATTGATATAAATGTAAGAATTGGTAATGATATTTGGTTTTTTGGTTTTTAAGTTAGTTTAGAGATTATAAATATAATATTGTTTGTTTTAAAGAGAATGCGAATTATAGGGGTAGCTCCCCTATTCTCCTGTGCGTATTCTCTTTTTATTTTTATATGTAATGGGTACACAGGAGAATAAAATTACAGGAGGTTGATTATAAATGGTAATTAGTGAGAAAGTAGAAGTTAAGCATAATGATAAAATTGGTGGTATTTATAAAATAACAAATAAGATAAATAATAAATTTTATGTAGGTAGCACTAATTATTTTTATGGAAGATGGAAAAGTCATATCAATGATTTGAATGGTAATAGACATACAAATAGGTATTTACAAAATTCCTTTAATAAATATGGTAAAGATAATTTTGAGTTTTCTATTTTAGAAATTATAGACGATGAAAATAATTTGATTATTAGAGAACAATATTGGATGGATTTATTAAATTCTAATAATTCAAAAATAGGATATAATATTTTACCATTTGCTGGTAGAACATCTGGAGTAAAAAGAACAGAAGAAACTAAGAGGAAATTAAGCGAAGCAAAAATAGGTGATAAGAATCCTATGTTTAATAAAGAGGTTTCAGAAGAAACAAGAAAAAGACTTAGTGAAGCATTAATAAATATGCCAGAAGATAAGAAAAAAGAAATGCTTAAAAAACGTGGAAAGAAAATTAGTGAAATACAAAAAGGAAGGAAATTTAATGATAAAACTAAACAAAAAATGAGAGAAAGAAAATTAGGTGGTAAATTAACAGATGAACATAAGAAAAATATAAAAGAATCTTCAAATAGTATAAGAATAGTTCAAATTGATTTAAAAGGTAATTTAACTAGTGAATGGAATAGTATGATTGATGCTCAAAGAGAATTAAATTATGATTGTGGAGCAATATCTAAATGTTGTAATAAGATTAATAAAACATATAAA
>Ga0209727_1003056_pt1 | contig 11108 bp, 10 predicted proteins | sample RifGroC1_FD_183995 | JGI IMG/M metagenome (GOLD analysis project Ga0209727, IMG submission 183995) | Groundwater microbial communities from Rifle, Colorado, USA - Groundwater C1 (SPAdes) (version 2) | ecosystem: Environmental > Aquatic > Deep subsurface > Groundwater | place: Rifle, Colorado...
TGGCTCCGGGGGTGGGGATCGAACCCACGGCCAAGTGCTTAACAGGCACCTGCTCTACCGCTGAGCTACCCCGGAATAAATTGTTTAAGAAATTCTCTGCCCTTACCTGTCTTTAGCTCTTTCTCTCTCTTCATCGCCTTGGAACGGCTATCAAAATTTTCTTGATAAACTAATATCCATGGACCTGGCCAACTGGAAGTATAGCGACTTTGGCCATTATTGTGCTCTGATAACCTACGTTCCAAGTTATTAGTGTGCCCAATGTATAATTTGCTATTGGGATTTTTAATCACATATACAATATAATTCATATTTGGTTCCTGGGCACCTGTCCGCGGCGGCGGACTACCCCGGAATGTAAACGAACAAGGGCGGCCTAGCCGACCGCTCTCACATGCTAAACAAAAAACTTATACTTAGCAAGCCTCCTAAGTGGATGAAACAACTATATCGGCGGAGCGTTATATTATATTGCCCAAACGGGCACTTAAGATAGAAAGGAGGTTTTATGTATATTGTTATATCGTTAATTCTAACGCTATCTCTGGCAACCGGCGGCGTGGTGGCAGCCAACGGTTCAGTGCCAGGCGAGAAACTATATGGCGTTAAGAAACTAAAGGAAAAAATCGAACTGCAGCTGGCCTTATCGCCTGAGGCAAGGGCTGAAGCCTATGCCAAGCATTCACAGGCACGCCTAGCTGAATATGCAGAATTAAGGTCCCGGCTAAACACCGCGATGTCAACCGACAATGAACAAACTAACAGCGAGAAGGAAACGGTGCTTACACAACTTACGCTGGAATCAAAGCAAGAAGCTGATTTGAGCGTTAGTACTTCGCTGGCTGCCATGGCGGAAATCGCCGCCGAGCTGCGGCAGGACGGCGAGACCGAAACGGCCGCCGAGGTTGAACAAGCGATGATGGTCCTAAACCAGACATCATTCCAAACATCAGCCAGCGCAGAAACAAATAATGATTATTATGAATCCTCGCTGGAGCTAGATGTGCAATCAGAAAGCTCTGCCCAAGGCAGTGTCAATTTATAGTTCGGCTGACAATCCACAACTCCCAGAAGGTTTATTACTAAAACCCGGCGCTTAATGCGCCGGGTTTTAACTATATAAATCTCAATCAACACTAATAGTCCTTAAGCTTGCGCATATTAAGATGCGTCTGAATCTTCTCCAAAGCCTTAGCCTCAATTTGCCTAATACGTTCGCGAGTGACACCGAACTCCTGCCCCACTTCCTCCAAGGTATGCGATACTCCATCCTGCAAACCAAAACGCATTTCCAATATTTTTTGCTCCCGGGGCGTAAGTTCACTCACAATATCCCGCACATGATCCCTGAGTAATTGCATAGCGGCCACCCGGTCTGGGCTAACAGTTTTTATATCTTCAATAAAATCTCCCAGGGTGCTATCTTCTTCGTCTTCACCCACGCTCGTTTCCAAAGAAATAGTTTCTTGGGAAATCTTGATGATGTGGTGAATCTTTTCCACTGGCTCGCCCATTTCAGCGGCAATTTCCTCCGGCAAAGGCTCGCGGCCTAAATCCTGAATTAGCTGGCGCTCAACTTGCTGAAAACGATTGATGGTTTCCACCATGTGCACCGGGATTCTGATGGTGCGCGATTGATCAGCTAAAGCGCGAGTAATAGCCTGCCTGATCCACCAGGTGGCATAAGTGGAGAATTTGTAGCCCTTGCGGTAATCAAATTTTTCCACGGCCCGGAACATACCAATGTTTCCTTCCTGGATTAAATCTAGCAGCGATAGGGATTTGCCAGTAAATTTTTTGGCAATAGAAACCACCAAGCGTAAATTGGCTTCAATTAAACGGCGTTTGGCATCTACATCTCCCCTTTCTTTACGCTTGGCTAAGGCTATTTCTTCTTCGGCTTTTAACAGCGATACTTTGCCGATTTCGCGCAAATACATCTGAATGGAATCGGCTGATATTTCCGTTAAATCATACGGTTTACGGTCCGTTGGCAAGTTGGCTTTTTGGAAAATCTCATCTCTTTTTTCTGTCATATCCAAAATACTGCCCTCAGTTTCAATCAACTGAATACCATTCTTTTCCAAATCATCCAAAAATTCATCATAAGCATCTATATATTCCTCCGCCTCAGAATACACAGCCAAAGCCTCATCTTCAGTAATAAAACCGCGCTGGCGGCCTTTTTGGATAAGATTATTTATCTCAACCTGATCCGGCAGTGGCAGTAATTTGGTGTTGCGGCGTTTTGACTTACCCTTAATTGCGGCGCGCTTAATTTTAGCTGATGACTTGCGCTTGACTGATTTTTTCTTAGTTATTTTAGCTTTACGTCGTTTGGTGGACATAAAAAATTATACTTAACGCTGCAATTGAGCGAGCTGATCGGCCACTTCACGATAACGCAAAGATAACTCCTCTAGCTCCCCCGGCTGTTGAGCGCGCTCAGCTTGACTGATGGCATCGCTTAATAGCTTAAGCTGACGCTTTAAATAATTCAGCTTAAGCTCGCGGCTAACCTGATTAAATTCTTTGGTCGCCTCTGCGGCCGTAAATTCAGCAAATTCATGCTCAGCCTGTAGGCCGAGAATATCGATTAGTCGATTATACGTTGGTTCGTAATTGAGCTCGTGTTTGAGCTCTTCAAAATCGACACGTTGGGATTCAGTATACTGTAAATGAGCCTGCCTGTAAAGTTCAGCTTCTGGTTCAGTTAGCATGGCTGGTTCTAGCCCGGTAGTCTGTGGCCAAAACTCTTTACCAAACTTAATTAACAAGGCAATTAACCTTTCCGATAGCATTTGTTCGCGGCTTGGTCTGGAAGCTTGGGGCGTAGCTACTGGTGCAGAAATCTGATTTGACATCCGTGGGTTTGGCAAGCTTTCGCGTAAGCTTTTCTCCTCAACATCTAAATCCCTAGATAATCTCTTTATATAAAAATCACGCTCCACTGGGTCAGGCAATTTAGCAATGGCCGCTAGTAAAAGCTTGGCCGCTTGTTTTTTTCCCTCGCGTGTTTTTACATCTACCTTTTTAAAAACGTTCTTAAAAGCATATTCGCCAATCGGTAGGGCTTGCTCTATTTCCTGTTTGAATTTAACAAGATTCATCCGCGCCGCTTCATCCGGATCTTTACCTTGAGATAAAGCTACAATCTTTACTTCCAATTCGGCAGCTAAAGCCAAATCTATCCCCCGCTCACTGGCGCTTTGGCCAGCCAAATCAGCATCAAAGCATAGTCTAATTTCATTGCAATATCTTTTTAATAACTTTACTTGCTCTTGGGTGAGAGCCGTACCTGAAGTTGCCACTACGTTTTTAATACCAGCCTGAACACAACCAACCACATCCATATAACCTTCAACCAGCAAAGCATAACCAGCGGAGCGAATATGCTCTTTGGCTAAATTTAAGTTATAAAGAATAGTGCTTTTGTTATAAACTGGGCCTTGTGATGAATTTATATATTTAGCTTCGCGAGCTCCAGGGTCCAGCGTACGTCCACCAAAACCCACCGGCCGATCCTGCACATCAAAAATTGGAAATAATAAACGATCACGGAAGCGGTCGTAAATACCTGGACCCCTTTCACTTTTTAAAGCCACACCCGCGGCTATTAATTCCTCCAAACTAAAACCCTTGTTACGCAAATAATTGGCCAGTTTATCCCACTCAGCTGGAGCATAGCCTAAGGCAAACGAGCTGATACTTTCGGCAGTGACACCCCTGCTAGCTAAATATTGCCGAGCTGAACTCCCTGGATCTGACTTTAATTGCTCTTGGTAAAAATTTACTGCCTCTGATAGCAACTGAAATAATCTGGTCCGTTTGTTGCTGGCGCCCGGTTGTACCTCACGACTAAGCTCAACCCCGGCTTTGCGTGCTAATATTTCCAGAGCCTCAGGAAAATCCACGTTCTCAAATTTTTCAATGAATTCAAAAATATCTCCACCCAAACCACAGCCAAAACAGTGCCAGATCTGCTTTTCCCGATGCACCATAAAGCTGGGTGTTTTCTCGCCATGAAAAGGACACAGGCCTTTCCAATTTTGCCCGGATTGCTTAAGGCTGACATACTCGCCAATAACATCTACTACATCCAGGCGGGATTTTATTGTATCAACATCGTTTGGCATTAAAAATAATCAATTAGTGCTCTAAAATCTCTAATTTAGCCTCTTCTCCCTTAGCGAAAATTTTTACTCTACCCCCAATAGGAAAAGTAATTCTCGGATCGGAATGACCAAAATCGACTCCGGCAATAACGGGTAAATTTTTCAATTCTTCTTTTGATTTAATGATAAACTTCATTTTCTCAATTGTCATTTTAGATAATTTCTGAAACCGGCCTATAACTATTCCCCTAATTTGTTCAAATTGGGGATGCTGAATAAGTGACTGCAGATTACGATCAAATTCAACCGCGGCGTTTCCACCAACCAGGTCATCCTCTTCTAAAAACAATATACCATTATTAAGATCTGGAAAAAATTCAGTCCCTTGAAGCAAATTCAACGTACATAGATTACCGCCTACTGAAGTACCGTCTGCCTGGCCTGGGTTTAATATTTGCCATCCTTCATTTTTAATTAAATTCCTATTTGCTTGATCTTTGTACCAGCTATCATCACTCCAATATTCACTGGATTTTACCTCAAACGACTCTGCTATCATGAGACATTTTTTAAAATAATCTAACATATATTCAAAATGTAATTTTTGACCAAAACTTGAATAATGCGGACCGTAATAAGTTACCAGGCCTATTTTTTGAAAAATTGCATTGAGTAATATTGTGACGTCAGAATACCCACAAAAAATCTTGGGGTTATTTTCAATTATCCGCCAATCAATATATTTCAGCAGTTGATTACTATTAAAACCGCCTATGATTGAAAACACCGCTTTGATATTGCTATCAGCAAAGGCTTGGTGTAAATCGTTTACGCGTGACTGAATTGATGAAGAATCAAAAATATCTCTTTCTTTTACATTATTGGAGAATAATACTTTTAATCCCAAATCATCAAATCTAGTACGAGCAACCTCCTGAATATCTTCTGAAATAATACCAAGCGAGCGGGACGGCGCTATAACCATAATTGTATCACCTCTTTTAAGTTTTGGTGGTATTATTCGCTTCATAATTTATTGAATTAAAACCTACCCATGGCGGAGAGGGAGGCCCCAAAGTATCCGCCCTGGGCGGAACTTCGGGGTAAAGATTCCTGCCTGCCGGCAGGTAGGCGAACCTTCCCGAGCGGAGGGAGCGGGATTCCCCCGCAGTATGCGGGGGTAAACTGCCCCCTCGGTCTTGCGGTACATCCCGCCAGCGGCGGGACGCACTAATCCATATCATATACCTGGCGGAGAGAGAGGGATTCGAACCCTCGGTACCTTGCGGTACACTTGCTCTCCAAGCAAGCGCACTAGACCACTATGCGATCTCTCCGCTAGGTATATGAGACTTCTTAATTAAATTCTTAAAGGCTTCACCCCCATGATAACTTTTTATTTATTTTTCGCGTTGCACTGCTTCAGCACGGGTATTACACTCCTCACGGTAAACCAATCTCCATGGTACTCCAAATTTTGTTGATTTACTTCTACCTTTGTTATGTCGACCCAATCTATCTGCCAAATTTGCAGTGGAACCAATGTAGTAAGTATTTGAAGTGTCACTATAGAGAATATATACAGAACATATCATACTTTTGCGGTACATCCCGCCATCGGCGGGACGACTCAGACATCTCCACCCTAGGTACGTTCAAAGCATTATAATAATAACTTTATCAGAGCGGGTTTTAAAATACCACAAATCCACCAAAAAATAAAGGCCTTAATTCTTAACGAATTAAGGCCAGCTTATTACTTATTATTTTTACAAATGTTAATTAATTTTCGAATGCTATCGAAATCGCCATGAAGTTCTGTGCCAATAGCTACACTTTTTACGGTAACGCCTTCTGGCATAATTTTTAAGTATTTATTAATACAATCCATTGACAGCAAATTGCTGTCTATATTTACTACTAATGAACCAGGGTTACTTTTGCTAGCAGCAACAGCATGACCAATGGGGCCGCCAAATACCTTTTGTAAAAAGGCATTAGCAACATTAACACAACCTTGGTCTAGTTTCTTGGGGAGAGTATCGGTATTAAGAGCCATTTACAAACCTCTTTTGATTTATTTTTAATTAAATTATTTAAGGAACTTTTTGATATCTTAAACTATCACATACCAAAACCGGCGTCAAGTGACGCCGGTTTATAAAGATTAAATTATTTTCGCCTGTGCTTTGTTACCTTCCGCTTTGATTTGCCACCGCGACGCAAAGTCTTTTCCAGTTTAAGTATTTTCAGAGTTGTATTCAAAACCGAATCAGGATTTAAGGAAATAGAATCAATGCCTTCCCGCACTAAAAATTCAGCAAAATCAGGGAAATCAGACGGGGCTTGCCCACAAATACCTATTTTTCGCCCAGCTAGTTTACATTCTTTAATAACTTGCCGGATAAGTGTTTTTACAGCTTCATTACGCTCGTCATACACATGGGCGACCAGGGCTGAATCCCTATCCACCCCCAGGGTTAGCTGAGTCAGATCGTTAGAACCAATAGAAAAGCCATCAAATATCTGGGCAAATTCTTTGGCTAATATAACATTGGCTGGAATTTCACACATCATATAAATTTCCAAGCCGTCCTTACCCCGCTTCAGGCCTTCTGAGGCCATGATTTTCAAAACCTTTTGCCCTTCTTCAATCGTACGGCAAAATGGCACCATTATTTTTAAATTCTTCAGGCCATATTCTTCACGGACTTTCTTAAAGGCCTTACATTCCAAGCGAAAAGCTGCCTCATAATGAGGCGAGTAATAGCGCGAAGCGCCACGCCAACCGATCATTGGGTTATCTTCGTGTGGCTCAAATTGTTGACCACCAATAAGGCCAGCATACTCATTAGATTTGAAGTCGGATAAACGCACGATGGCGTCTTTCGGGTAAAAACCCGCCGCAATCATGGCTACGCCTTGCGCCAACTTATCAATAAAGTACCTTGGTTTGGAAGAATAGCCAGCGGTTAACTGTAAAATTTTCTCCCTGACCTTTGGCTCTTTAATTTTCTCAAAATGCAATAGGGCTAGCGGGTGAATCTTTATAGAATCATTGATAATGAATTCTTCCCGAGCTAAGCCAACGCCATCATTTGGTAATAAGGAAAAATTAAATGCTTGGTGAGGTTCACCTACATTCATCATTATTTTAGTCTTGGGCCGCCCTAATTCCCTCAAATTAGTGCGATCAATAACAAAGGGCAATATACCTTCGTATACCTTGCCTACTTCCCCATCAGAACAAGCTACTGTCACCTTGCGGCCGGTTTTTAGAACGCGCGTACCCTTAGCTGTACCAACAATGCAAGGAATGCCGAGCTCACGTGAAACTATCGCGGCGTGACAAGTTCGGCCGCCGGAATCAGTCACAATCGCAGCTGCCTGCTTCATCACTGGTTCCCAATCCGGATCAGTCATTTCTGTAACCAGCACCGACCCTGGTTTAAACTTGCTTATTTCTTTAACTGATTTAATCAATTGCACCGGCCCTTGGCCGATTTTAGCCCCCACGGCAATACCTTCAACTAAAACCTTGCTGGTCTTTTCTAATCTGTAATCTTCCAAAGTATGCTTAGATTTTATCGTCTGCACTGTTTCCGGCCGGGCTTGCACTATATAAAGATTACCTGAGCGGCCATCCTTGGCCCATTCCAAATCCATCGGGCGTTTATAATGCGCCTCTACTTCCATTCCCCAACGGGCCAACTGCAATACTTCTTTAGGCTTTAAACTAAAGCGCTGTTGATCACGCTCATTTACAGGCAAGGATTTAGTTGGATGGACACCGCGTGAAGCGTAAACCAATTTTTTCTCTTTGGAACCTAATTGCTGATTAATGATTGCGGCAAAGCCGGCGCGAACTGTGGGCTTAAAAACCAAGAACTCATCCGGCGTCACTGTGCCTTTAACAATATATTCACCCAAGCCCCAAGAACTATTAATGAGTACCACATCCCGAAAGCCGGATTCAGTATCCAGCGTGAACATTACCCCGGAACATGCCTTATCGGAGCGCACCATTTTCTGCACGGCAATGGAAAGACCGATCTTAAAATGATCAAAATGCTTATCTACGCGGTAAGAAATCGCCCGGTCAGTAAAAAGCGAAGCCATGCATTCTTTACAAGCTTGCAGTAATTCCTTCTCACCCACGATGTTCAAGTAACTTTCCTGCTGTCCAGCAAAAGAAGCATCGGGTAAATCCTCAGCGGTAGCGGAAGAGCGTACAGCCACATCAACAGCCCTGGTTTTAAATTCTTTGGAAAGCTTGCGGTATTCAACCACAATCGCCTGCTTTAGTTCTGGCGGAAATTCCGCTTTTAAAATCGTTTGCCGCACCGCCTGCCCCCTGACTGCCAGATCTTTCAAATCCTCGGTATTCAAACCTTTAAGTAATTTCCTGATTTCTTTTTCCAGTTTAGCTTTTTTTAGCAAATACCTATAAGCGTAAGCGGTTACGGCAAAACCAGGCGGCACCTTAACGCCCCGCGGCGTCAGGCGCTGATACATTTCGCCCAAACTGGCCCCCTTACCGCCAACCAGTGGGATATCTTTAATGGTAATTTTGTCAAAAGGCAGAACAAACTGCTTGGCGCGGGACTTGGGCATGGTATAAAATCAAAGATTAAAAATCAAAAATTAAAATGTTATGTCTTTTTTCCTCTTTTACCTTTTAGAACTTCAAACTCTTGGCGTATTTACCTAACACTGGCATTTCCCATTCTTTACCTGTTATGGCACTCACTAATCCCATGATTGATAAAACAACCGCCGCTAGCATGCCAATAAAGTAAAGTGGCGGAATGAACATTAAAACCCAGATCACGACTTCAAACAAGAACAACAAAAAACCTTGCTTGGCATGAAATTGCACAAACGGCCGGTTCCGCTTCATCAAAAGCGGTAATAAGCACAAAACCCAGAGATAAGACATGGCGGCAAAAACTTTGTCATCGGAAACTTCATTGCTCGCCGGAGTATTGGCTGGTGTAGTATCCATATATTTTTAGATTAAAAAATAATTAAGAGGTTTGTTGTTTTTTAATTAATTTTGGTAAGTAGAAAAAACCGATTGTAATCGCCCCCATACCTGCCGCCAACAGCGCGCTCCAGACAGGTTCTGTAACCAAGTTTAACAGTAACCAGGGATAAAAGAAACGGATGAAGGATAATACTGCCGCCACCAGGCCAGCTGAGGCGCCCACTAGCAAACAGGTAATAATTGTCTGCGCTAAGGTGGCTTGAGCGCGAATGCCGGTAAAGTAAGCCGTGACAATAGCGGCCACTATCTGAGCCACTAGATTCAGGGGCGCTACCAGATCCAAATAAGAAACCTGGAGCCAATAACTAAGGACAAAGCCGAAAATAAAAAACAGGCTTAAATACACAAAAGGCCATTCTGCCCGGTCCACATACCAGCGCATGGGCTGGCCGAATATTCCTGCTTCATTGCCATTCGGCATATATCTTAATTATAAGGTTTTTTGAGCAAAATAAAAAGGATTCCGATTTTTCGGAATCCTTTAGCAACACCTTTAATTGGGTTTATTAACGATCTGCGACCCACCATACTATTAGTACAACACCAATAATTAATAATAATAAGGTGAGATATCCTAACCACATATATTGAACATTTTTTGGAAACAGACAAATGCCAACTGGTTGTGTAACTTTTGTGCCTTCTGCTTCATCATCCAAAATTGTCTCACGAAGCTTCATCAGAATGTTTGTCCGTTCAAGCTGAGTGGTTTGACTGGACACTTTCTGTAATTCTTCTAACGAACCCTTTAGGTTCTGATACCAATATCCAACATCCTCGTCGGGAGTATTGTACAAAACTGAAGTATAGCCTAAAGTAATTCCTTCCTTCTCAAGATAGCTAATAACAGCTTGCAGCTCCTGTGTTGCCAACTCAATTGTGTTGGCAACAGCGGCTCGTTTTAGCCGATCAGTCACATCTATACCCCAATTAATACCTATAATTAGCTGCACAAGTAGCAATGCGATTATTGGTAAGCATAGGATAATTCCAAAAAAAAGTTTCATTTTATTCTCCTTGCCCGTTTTAACCCACGGATTATCGGGGTTGTTTGTTGATAGATTTTATTTAATTCTTTCTCACTAATCTGGGGTGGAGCCGATACATCTTTGCCCGAAGGCTAATGTATCAACGACCTACATCATAGCTATTAACTAGTTGGTACCAGTTACATGCTATAGTATGCCGCTCCTCCCCTCCCAGGTGAGTGAGAAAGAAATACGACTATTGAGCGCTCCGCGCTCATCCGCCGTGGCGGATGGCTGACGAAACAACCATTTTTAAAGAACTTAAATAACCCATAAACATAGCTCATTTTGCTGATTTTGTCAAGGGGTGAGGAACCAACCTTATTTTGTGGCTAGGTTAATATAGTTCTACAAAGCTTGTTTCTTACTTTTCTAGAATCTTTTTTGCAGAGGGTAAGGGACTCAGAGTTGCGATGCCCACCCCTTACCCTCTGCACTCCCATCCCCGGCACGCTCAGACGGGTTCGTCTATGAGGCCAAACGAATTTGCTATGCTAAGCGACTATAACACGCACAATTCTGTTGCCTCATAACGGCTCCAAAAGAACTCTCTGATGCCACCCTGTCGGAAGCTCAGTGCAGAGCGGAAGCGACATGAACGCCAGATGGACGCGTGCTGTGGTTGCTTAGCATAGCGTTCATCAGTGAATGGCGCGAGCACTGCCTGAGCTGGAGACCGGCGTGGCGACTTTTGTGTTACTTTTCTAGAAAAGTAACAAATAAATTAATATACAAAAAATCCCTGCACTTTCGGTGCAGGGATTTAAATACTAGTTCTAGTGTGCCAGATCTAATAATCCATTCCGCCCATACCCGGGGGCATACCGCCACCCATCTTATCATCCTTTTTCTCCGGCAAATCAGTAACCACTACCTCAGTAGTTAAGAACATTACAGCTATGGAAGCGGCATTCTGCA
>Ga0209727_1003061_pt1 | contig 11093 bp, 10 predicted proteins | sample RifGroC1_FD_183995 | JGI IMG/M metagenome (GOLD analysis project Ga0209727, IMG submission 183995) | Groundwater microbial communities from Rifle, Colorado, USA - Groundwater C1 (SPAdes) (version 2) | ecosystem: Environmental > Aquatic > Deep subsurface > Groundwater | place: Rifle, Colorado...
GGCCACGAACGGCTGCGGAGACTCAAATGATTCGCAATATGACATTGAAAGCGGAATACGGTTTTCCTCTGTGCCAATTCCTGTTGGTGCAACAATAGGATCATCAAGCATATCCTTAATGCCTGTATCGTCTTCTGGGACATTGCCAATAACAACGCACGTATATTCAGAGCTTTCAGCGTCAGCAGCTCAGTTCGGCACTCGTGCAAATTATCTCGCGCGATCCTTGACGGCCACTTCTGGAGATTGGGTCATCTCAGCATGGCCCGTTGGAACTTGGCAGGTATCAGAGGACGTGGCCGTACAGGCGCAGCAACCCATTGCCCTACCCGAATGGGTGAGTGGCAATCCGATGGCTTTTTTCTGGAAACACGGTGGCGGATGGGGCGGAGTTGCACAGGTTGTCAATGCACGGTCCTACAACAGCTCCACGACTCTCTCCCCCAAGCTCAACGCCGCCTACACCGAGGGCGGGGGCGACACACATGGGTTTGATTTTTGGCAGAATGGACAAACAGTACAAACACTTCCTGGGGCTGGAACAGCAAGTTTTGATCATTGGCAGGATGGACAAACAATGATGGCATTTCTTACCGGAGGAGAAGCACCTGCTCCTGATCCTTCGTCTAATATACTTAATATTTTGAGAAGTGGTATCCCAGGAATGAAGTCCACCCCAATATTCGGAAGGAGCTGGTAAATGGCAGCAACAGACGCAAAACCTATACCAAGAAAAAACACAGCATACAGAGTCACGTTTCCTATCTATGATGCAGATGGGGATGCAGTGACAGGAGCTACCGGGCTGGATAGTGAGTATTCACTTGATGCTGTAGACTTTGTTGATTGCACGGATGAGGCACATGAAATAGGAACAAGTGGGGTGTACTACATAGACCTGACTTCCGACGAAATGAATGCAGATACGGTCGTTGTCAGGGTTCAGACTACATCTGTTGGTGCTAAAACTACTATTTTGATCTTCTATCCAGAAGAAGCAGGAGACATCAGAGTGAATGTGACTCAGATCAGCGATGACACAACCGCAGCAGACAATGCTGAATTGATGTTTGATGGCACTGGCTATGCAGGCGGAACTGCGAAACTTGGCGTTGACGTGGTGCAAATCAGTGGCGATGCCACAGCGGCAAATAATGCTGAACTGATGTTCGATGGGACTGGATATGCCGGCGGGACTACAAAACTTGGTGTGAGTGTTGTGACCAATGCAGACAAAACAGGTTATGCGCTGACGGCAGACTATGATCCTGCGAAGGCTAAACATTCTGGTCCTACCTACCCCAACTGGTGAAACAGAATTTTCGAGGTTGAAATTTCTGCCGATGGAAAGTAATCTATAACTGAAAAGTCGAGTGATTTTGTTTGAATTTTGAAGAATTGAATGGATTGGAAATAATATGAATCAAAAAGTTGATTGGAAGGAAGTTGTTGAATTATATGACAGATATAAATCTGGAAGAAAAGTTGCAGAAGATCTGAATATTTCTTGGACACAAGTTTATAGAATTCTTAGAAAATGCGGAGTTGAAACTCAAAATCCTTTTTCTAAGGGAACTCCTAATCAAGAATCTGAGGCGGATGAAGAATTACAACAAATTTTGACAGGAGAATTATTAGGAGATGGATATCTAACTATTTATAATAATTGCAAAAATGCCTGTTTTAGACACGCCTCTAAACATAGAGAATATTCTGAATATTTATTAGAAAAATTCAAGATATATGATCCTCATATTTTGTCCAGGTCAGTAGGAAAAAATAAATATTTTCATTTAACTACAAAAAGTAATACATATTTGACAAAAATTTATAATCAATGGTATAATCTTGATGGGAAAAAAGAAAAAATTATTCCAGAAGATATTGAATTGACTCCATTAGTTATCTATCATTGGTGGGTCGGTGATGGTGGATTCAATAACACAAAAAATGGACAAAGTTTTGCTAACATTCATACAGAAGGTTTCAGAAAGAAATATGTAGATTTATTGGTAGAAAAATTATCTGAAATTGGTTTTGAATCTTCACTTATTCGCGAGCCAAGAATGAAAAATAAAGAGTTTGGATATTATATAAAAATAAATCAAAATGATCTATATAAATTTATAACTATGATGGAAAATAATCTTAAATGTTTTGAATATAAATTTATAATAGATTTTGAAAGATACAAAAATAGATCAATATATAGACATAGATTTTCTGATTTTAACAATGGAATTCTAAAAGGAAATAAAAAAGAAAGTCATAAATTTAATCATTATATTTCTAATAAAAATAGAATAATAAATATAGATCATATTATATCTTCAAAAACAAAATTTTTTAGTCAAAAAGGTTTAGATCAAATATCTAAATATTATGAAGAATATAAATTTCTACATAATTAAAATAAATGAAAGATATCTATAATGTCGGCTTAGTGTTGGGCAATGATATCAATCTTGCTGAAAAGGAGAAAAATAATGAGAACGGTTCTGGGTTTTGATAGTGGAACGTCAAATTCGGTTGTGGCTGTTATTGAAAATGGGCAGCCGGTAGTTATTGCCAACGCCGAGGGTGCTAGGACTACACCATCGGTAGTGGCCTTGCGAAAAGATGAGTATATTGTTGGTCAGAAGGCTAAAAATCAGCGAATAGTGAATGCGAAGAATACAATTTCTTCTGTCAAGCGATCGATGGGGACTCGCACAAAAATTAATTTAGAAGGCAAAGATCACTCGCCTGAAGAAATTACTGCTAAGGTGTTGCAAAAACTCAAAGTAGATGCTGAAAGTTATTTAGGACATGAAGTAAAAGAAGCGGTGATCACAGTTCCTGCTTATTTTGACGATTCTCAACGGACAGCAGTCAAGAATGCTGGTGAAATTGCAGGATTGGAAGTTCTGCGAATCATCAATGAACCGACTGCGGCAGCACTTGCTTATGGACTTGACAAGAATACCAATGAAAATATATTGGTTTATGACCTTGGTGGTGGCACTTTCGACGTCTCAATCCTGGACATTGGTGATGGAGTCTTTGAGGTGAAATCAACATCTGGTGACACTCATCTTGGTGGTGATGACTTTGATCAAAAGGTGTATGAATACATCCTTTCTGAAATGGACGAAAAAGTCAGAAAGATAGTCGAAAAAGACCCAAATGCCAGAAGTCGAGTGATGCAGGAATCTGAAAGAGTCAAGATTGAACTTTCATCTTCGGTTGAAGCCAATGTCAATCTTCCGTTCTTGACAGCCATTGACAATGTGCCAGTCCATTTTGAACTGACAATCACCAGAGCCAAATTCGAGTCTCTGATTGAAGCATTGGTTGAAAAGACCAAGAAGTCAGTTGATCAGGCATTGAAAGACGCCAATATGACAATCAAAGACATCAATCAGGTTGTTCTGGTCGGCGGTTCCACCAGAGTCCCACTGGTGGTTGAAAGATTGAGAAGTTGGATTGGGAAAGAACCTTGCAAGGGTGTGAATCCAGATGAAGTAGTTGCCATAGGCGCCGCAATTCAGGGATCCATTCTGTCCGGCGAACGAAATGACATCGTGTTGTTGGATGTCACCCCATTGACACTTTCGATTGAAACTCTTGGTGGTGTCTCCGATTCGGTGATCAGCAGAAACACAACCATTCCTGTTTCTCAAACCAAAGTCTATTCAACCGCTGCTGATAACCAACCACAGGTAGACATCAAAGTCTATCAAGGTGAAAGAAAGATGGTTGAAGGCAACAAGATGATTGGGAACTTTGTCCTGGATGGAATCATTCCTGCTCCAAGAGGAGTTCCTCAAATTGAGGTTGTTTTTGATCTTGACGCCAATGGAATTTTGAATGTTTCAGCCAAGGACAAAGCAACAGGCAAATCCCAGAGCATCACGATCACTGGAAATTCTTCTTTGACCGAACAAGAAATTGAAAGAATGGTGTCTGATGCCGAGCAATATGCCGAAGAAGACAAATTGAAGAAGGAATCAGTTGAACGCAGAAATGGTGCAGAGCAAACTGCCTATCGTGCGGAGAAGCTGCTGAAAGAACACCGAGACAAGTTTGAAGATGAACTTGCTGAAGATTTGGAAGACGGAATCAAAGCTGTGAGAGACAACCTAGACACAGAGAACCCAGAAGTCTTGGATCAGTCTGTGTCAGAACTAAATGATATCCTGATGAATGCCGGCGAGATTGTCTACAAAGCTGCTATGGAGAAACAGGCTGCTGATGAAGCTGCGAAGGAAGCAGAAACATCAGAAGCTGTCGTTGAAGACGCTGAATAATTCTTTCAAGATGGAAGGAGATTGTTCTCCTTCCATCTTGAATCGAGGCACACCTTGAAACAAAAAGTTTTCAGCAAAAAACAATTGAAGATCGTCAATCCAGAAAATTTGAAGTCTGTTGAAGATTTAGAATCAATCAACATAGAAATTTCTGGAATGGACAGCGACAATCAAACATCAACTATATATCTTTCCAACAAATCTGATGAAAAAATTTCAGTTGAGATGAGTCCATCACAAATTTCTCATTTTTTGTTTTTTTCACATCATAAAACAAGATTGGAAAAGAATTTTTTCAGGACTCCCTATGATCAGTTATTGGATTTCATAGATTTTATTGGCGGCGAAACTAAAAGTGTTTCAGTCATCGGAAAGAAATATGAAATACTTTGGGGGGTGATGTTGATATCTCTTGGTGGAGAAATAATCAGCATCTCTATGCCTGCTGCTGATGCCTTGATATATGCTGTGATCAAGAAAATTCCAATCAAGATCACAAAAGAAATTTTCAATGACAACTCAATAAACTTTGAAGAATAGATTAGTTTGATATATTTCTCATTCCAAAAACTGGATTGTATTGATATACTGAATTATAGTTCTGACTTACTTTCACAATATCAGATTTTGTCATTTGAATCGAATTGTCAATCAACCTCCACTCTGTATTTTGAAAATCTACCCACTTGTCCATAATTCCTGAAATCATATCTGAAAAAGTCAGACTTGGTGGAGTCGCCGAAGTGATTGCGATGTTTATCGGTGTTTTTTTATTGTGCAATCCTACCACGAATGCTCCTTCTGGACTTGAATATTTTTGAAGAGTGGCGATGTCGATATAAAATGTGTATTTCAGGTTGAATGAAATTGTGTTCAGAACTTTCATTGCGATTGGAACTTTGGAATAGCTGTCTGTATTCAATGTAGAACCAGTATTTGAGTTTTGGTAAGAATATTCCCATTCCAGCACTCCACCCGCTGGTTCCGGTTCGGTATAAGTAGGTATAGATTTTATTGTTTTCCAATCAAATTTTGTTGAGAATGATAAATCTGACAAATAACTATTTGCGATCAGATTTCTATCTGTATCAACCAGCTTGACATCATAGTTGTTCAAACTTCTACCAGACATAGATATATCACCAATCTCTTTGAAACTCGGACGTCCTTCATTTTTGATTTGAAAATCAGGAGAATAAGTGGTGACCACCTCGGGCATGGATGGTGTTATAGTTGTTGGAAAATCTATTGGAGAAGTAGTCATCATATCAACAGAAATTTTAGATGTTTTTCCAATATTCAAATCTAATTTTGATATATTTTGATAATAAACATTCTTTGTTTTTAGCCAATAATACAAATCACACAAATGATATGAATTCTTTGTATTTACAAAACCAATTTTTGGATTTTCTATGTGATCTGATGTATTCGGCTGTTTATCTTTGTAGTTTGGCAACATAATTGGCGCAGAAAAATTGAAAGTTCGTTCCAAATCATCTATATCTTCCAGAGTCAGCCCAAATGTTCCGCCAATCAATGGAACATTTGAGTGGGAAATTTTCGCATTCATTGAAAAATCTTCTACCAGAAGGTAGATGTTATTTTTGAGATCAAAAACACTTGGTGATATATATCTGAATCCTTGGAGGCTCACGACAATAACCTTTCACCTGAGACTTTCAAAGTCGATAGTGGAAATTTGTGGTTGATTTCTATGTTCGTGGTCAGTCTGACGCCATCTTTTGGATTTTTGTCATTCAGATGACCAGTCTGTCCTCCGAAATCAGGAATGACAACTTGATGCAAACAATTGTTCATCAATTGAACCAACCTTGATGTTCCCAAAGAAGAAAAATCATTTGTTGATCCTATGTTGTCGCAAGTAGTCATATAGACATTGTTCAAATCAGATATCAGTCTTGAATTAAATTCTCCACTTTTTTGAGGATTGACCGCATAGTTGATATTGGCATATGTGAAAGTAGTTTCTCCATCAATAGCTGAATGTACTATTGGAAACTTGAAATTTGTTTCAAAATTCCATTTTATTGCACCTCCATTGAAGATATACAATTCAGTTTGGGGTTTTCCGATATAGTCAATGGTTTTCCAAAAATATTCCACGGAGATGTCAAATGATTTGAAAGCATTGATGATCGGATTTGGAACATCTTGTTTGTGTTCAAGTATGACTCCTAAATCATAGAATGATGCAGTTCTCATTGGCTGGACTATCTTGCAGATATTTCCAGTATCGATAGATGACATATAATCTAAATCTATATATCCATAAGAATTATTATTATCAGAATTATTTTTATCTATGTTTCCTTTCAGCGATAATGAGCAGTTCAATCCACTTTCATTCAAGGTCAATTTAACTTTGTCTATGATTGGTTTTTGAAACTGATCAAGATTGAAAGATGTTGTTTGGAATTCTTTGTGAATTTGTGTTTCGAAGTCGTTGTTGTCATCGTTGAACAAAAGAACCAGAGCAAGAGATGGGACATCAGAGACGTGAAAATTTCCGCCGCATTGGCTATATATAGTTGAGATGTCATTTCCAACGAAATCTCCTTCTCTGATCAATGATTGCCCATCAAGGTTGATCACATTTGAGATGTCGCCTATGTTTCTGAATGGATTTTGAGAATCGCCAGTAGCCAATTTGATAGTTTCAATAGGAAGATTTTGTGATCGTGAGGCGCTGTCGCAAAGAACGATCACATTGTTCAATTTTACTATTTTGAAGGTGCTGTCTTTTGGGCTAAATATTGGCATCTAAACTTTTCCTAACTATATATTCTTGTGATGTCTATGGAAACCTTCAATGGTTCATCTGGGGATAGTTGAAGTTCTATTTTGTTGACAAGGTTGAATGGCACCAGGTTCAAGTTTGTTCCCCAACTGACTAAATCTTTATCAAGTCTCAGCGAGCCGCTTCCAGTGGTTGCCCAGATTGAAATTTCTCCATCAGTTGGGATAGTTGGGGCGATTTCTGCATTTGGAAGAAAAAACAAATCAGCGATGTCTTTTGTGATAAAATTTTCTGTGATTTTGGATGTTGGACAATATCCTGTCAGTTTGATTGTATTTGTCAATCTTTTGACATTCAACAAAGGACTTTTACTTGCATCACTGGTAGTTCCTTGATTCAATGCAAAAATTGGTTCATACTCTACTTTCCATTGGATGTCTATGCTGGATGTATAGAAATAAAGAATTGATGTAGTTGGTATAAAATTAACTTTATTTTTCAACGATGCAGTATTTATTTTTACATATATATCATACCATTTCAGAGATCTATCTTTGGGTAATACATTAGAAGAAATATTTTTAGGAGTAGATGGATATAATACATTAGTTTGATTTTCTGGATTCAAGTTTATATCTAATAAAGTTGGATTTAGATTATTTTTCAAATTTATTGGCAACTCTTCATTGTATTGATAAATATCCCAGGACAGATTCCAATTCACATTTTCGTCAAGTGTGATTCCAGCAGATGTCAACAGAATACTGGCTCCTGGTTCTATAACGTTGTCTGACCGGTTGAGTGTATAAATAATAGCATCATTAATTATATTTGCCCATCCACGACTATTCTTTGTAGCAATACCAGAAATATTCATACTTCTTTTAGGAAATCCTATTGAAAATACATCTTGATCTATATTCCCAGTTGACTTGATATGACTTCTTCCGATCATCATCGGAGATGGTTTAGAATCATTGGAAGTTGAAACGGAATATTTGTTTATGTATAAATCGTGATGATCTCCTATATCCAAAGTTCCATCATCAGAATTAGTTGATCTTGTATATTGTAATACAACAATTTTGCCAGTATCACGATGGTGTAGGTTTCCAGGTAAGCTGGCAGTTGGTTCTTCACCTTTATCTTTTTCCCGATCAAAATAGAACAGGCTTTTTAGGAAATTTTCATAGTCAGTTGGCATTTCAAACTCCATAGATTGGAATGATGAATTCGCCTTCTTGTGAATATTCCATCAAACCAGGAACCAAAGTGCTTTTTGTTGATCTGACGTATGTTCCCAAAGGAGTTGAAGTTGTTCCGGTCCCGCCTGGGAATTTGACTGCATTGCGTAGCCTTGTTATATATCCAGTAGTATCACCACACCACGCATAAACATCATTCGTCAAATTTCCTTCTTTGATCAAGGTGCAAGCATTTTGAAAGGTAGTACCATTTTTGTTGGGGTATGGATCGCCAAATTCTGGACGACCAGATCCTCTTTGAATAAGTCCAGTGATTGTGAAATCAAATTTCAATGATTTTAGGACTCTAGATTTGACGTGATTCCAAAATTTGATCTGTTCTGCTGTGAAATCTGAACGTCCACTCAACAATCTTGATCCGCCCAGGATGTTGAATTTGTCATATTCGAATGAAATGTTGATTGTTATGTCTTTGATAATTTCTACCAGACCGCTTGATGTGCCATAATAAAAATCATACCAGTTTCCAGTTCTCAATGGGACATTGAGTGATACATTGTTGGAGTGCAGCCAGAGTTTTCTGGCAACATCATTCCCTGAACCTATTGGCGGATCGAACCACCAGGTAGTTGAAACATTGGCTCCTTGCTCATTGAATGAGAGTTTGACACTTTCTGCGCCATAGAAAATAGAAGTGGCATTGACGATTTTGGCTATTGTATACCAATAAGGATCATAACACAGACCAAGCCCAGAACCAGAAGTGAGCATCACATTAGAAGACTCGCCGTCTACGCTTAATATATTTGCTTGATACGGACTTGCCTGAGCTGCTGTTCCGAATAACATAGGACCAGACATTGTAATTTTAGAGTCAATGTTTCCAAATGTTCTGGTGAGTGTGTGTCCCGAACCTGTCATTGTTTCACTGGGAGAAACATCTAAATTGTAGGTATAATCAACCTTGTCCCCAAATACTACATTTGGAGTTGGTTCATTGTCAACCAAGATGTTCCATGCACCTGAAAATTCATTGAATACAGGCATCTATTGACTCCTTATGAGAAGATGACTTGATATGCCATATCTGCTTCAAGAACACCGACCGAAATATTGACTCTTGAACTTTTCATCACTACCTTGATCGAGGTGATGTCAATATCACCACCAAAAGCTCCTGATGCAAACAATGGTTGGTTATTTGACAAATAGTATGGAATAACGCTGACCGTATCGACTACAAATTTGTCTGGTGCATCTGGGAATTTACACAGTGCCGCTGGTGTTGGAACACCTAATGCCGAAATAGTTCTATTACCAGGAAGGGTTCCTGCTGCTATTTGTATTGCCGATGGGAAGGCATTTGGCACTGCTTGCCAAGTTGGCACGGGAGTTTTGAAATTAGATGTCCCAGTAGTTGCCAACAATGGGAACACTATTTTGATTGTCCCTTCCATCGCTACTTGATTGATCGCGAAGAAAGGTGCCTGTCCCATTCCAAGCAAGCTGATCTGTTCGGCACCAATACTGATGTTCATTGTGATGCCTCTGATTGCTGCACCAACTTGAAATGTTGAATCAAATGACGGAGGAGAACCGGTGCTACTGGTTGCCTTGATCTGGGCATTGACATAAAAATCATAAAATGTTCCTACTCTCAGCGCTTTGTTCAGTGGATCTGTTGGCCTTCCGCCAACTGCCGTTCCATCATAGCCAAATGGCGCAATAGAATTTGCAGGATCATAAAAGTTGGCATAAAGTGAAGTTGGATCGCCGACCATTGAGATGTCGAAATTAGCTCCATTTTCATCAATATTAAGTCCAATTTTGTCAGCATAACTTGTTTGATTAGAGGTTGCAGTAAAGTTGGTTGAAGAATATAACATGGCCGCGGCAACAGAGGAAGCATCTCCATACGCGGTGGTGCCAAATGTTTCTGCAATTACTGGTTTTGGAACACAATCTACGGCTGAACCTTGGGATTCTGAAAACAACATTGGGCCAGATAGAGAAAGTTTATCAGTAGCTCTACCAATTTTTACAACTTTGGTTTTAGGGGTACCGACTAACATTTTAGCGGCTTCTGTTTCTTGTTCAGTAGTGGTGTCTGCTTTATCAACGATCAAAAATACATCTTTTAGTAATTTTTGTCCAGCACCGGCACCAGTGCCTCCTATCAGGCTTTTATTTCCATCTACTCCTGTATAGACATTTGTTGCAAAATTTGCAAGTTTATAATGTCTCCAAAGACCAGTGATATTATTTTTTACAGGCATTTATCCGCTCCTTCATAGATTGCTGAAAACAAGATTGTTGTTTGCATCAACCCATCCATATCTAAATGTTGCCTTGAAATTAGTAATCTTCTTCAACAGTCCCACGCCAAGTGGTTGTTCCTGGGGAGAGTATAGCACATCTTCGACATACCCAACCGCATCGGCTATTGCTAATTTCAATTTTTCTCCGTCGACATATCCTCCGTGGTTATAGTTTCCTGCTTCATCATCCCATTCTTCTGAATGAACTGCTTCTGTCCATTGACCACCTATGTTGGTTTTTCCAGAATATAGATGAGTTGCATAATCATCTTGACCTAAAAGATACAATCCTTCAATTTTGTTTTCAAAAACTAATGAAAACTCTTTTGTATTTTCTTTAAAATTCAAAGGGTTTCCTTCATTATCTTCACCAATTGCAATCAAACAATCTGCATAGGTGCATTGGCGATGCATCATATCTTCATTCGGGACAATCAGGTTCTGATCATTTTCTTCTGTTTTCGAAGGGATTCCTACAAAACTGACCTCAAAAGTGGCAGGTCCTGAATCAGAAATGTTG
>Ga0209727_1003067_pt1 | contig 11079 bp, 12 predicted proteins | sample RifGroC1_FD_183995 | JGI IMG/M metagenome (GOLD analysis project Ga0209727, IMG submission 183995) | Groundwater microbial communities from Rifle, Colorado, USA - Groundwater C1 (SPAdes) (version 2) | ecosystem: Environmental > Aquatic > Deep subsurface > Groundwater | place: Rifle, Colorado...
CGAACCACGCCAGGTCCGCATCGCAAGTTAAGCGCATGTTAGGCCCACGCCTTCGGCGGAAAATAAAAAATTATGAAAATCAAATATTATTCTACAGCATTTTAAAACTTCCTATAAATGATTCCTCATTTGATGTCTAAAAATATATTGAATTTAGGAGAATAATTAATGAACGTTACTCTGAAAAGGGCAAATATAGCAGATGCAAATGAAATATATGAAATGCAAATAATTTCGTTTAAATCACTTCTTGAAAAATACCAGGATTTTGATATTAGTCCAGGCGCGGAACCGATAGAAAAAATAATTGAAAGATTAAATCAATCTTTCACACATTACTATATTATTAAAAATATTAATGAATCAGTTGGTGCAATTAGAATTGTACTTAAAGAAGATGGAAAACGATGTCGAATTAGTCCTATATTTATTCTTCCGCAATATCAAAATAATGGAATTGCACAAATTGCTTTTAAAGCAATTGAAGAAATATACAAGCCAATTAATGGATGGGAGCTAGACACGATTCTGGAAGAAAAAGGTAATTGTTATTTATATGAGAAGATGGGGTACAAAAAGACTGGGAAAATTGAAACAATTAATGAAAAAATGACTTTAGTATTTTATGAAAAAAGAGGCCTAACAACTGCTTCAACCTGACTTGCCCTTTGTCACGGTTTGTGCATCTCGCTTCGCTCGTTCATGCACAAACCGCGCCAATCCGCTTCGCGGAACGGGCGGCGCAGGTTAAGCAAATGTTAGGTTCACGCTGCGCGGGCGGAAAATATATAAGGTTATAATTATGGAATATATAAATTGTACTGAATCAGATATACTAGAAATAATTCATATTTGCAATTATCTTAGTGAATGCAGTATTATCGACAGCAAGTATTTAGATCAAATAATACTAATTAAATCCAATAACCTAATTGATGATAATAATAGATATTGCCCTCAAAATGGCTTTATAGATATTTCCGATTATCCTCAGCTAAATGCTAGAGTGATTAGCCCAATAAATATTGAAGACAAATACATAATAATCATCAAAAAGGAAATACTAGAATCTATTGCTTCATTACATACTGTAGCCCATGAGATAATACATGTAATAGATATGATAGAATATTCAAAGGTACATGGAGTATATTATTATTTTCATACAGAAGAATGTCAAAGAGAGCATTATTTCCACGAGTTTATGTTTTGGACAGAATTTCATGCCAAAAGAGTAGGTACCTTTGTATATGCAATAAAAGGCTATGAAATATACAATGATGGAATTCCTCCAGAAGATGGTGTTTATACATTGGAAAGTGTAGATTATCAAACTAGTTTATTAGAGAAAATTATTGAAGAACAACCTAAAAATGATATTAGTGAGATCTCTGATTGGATAAATAAATGCTTGCTTGAATTTTCATCATATTTAGGTAGATTATCAATATTTGATAATGGTGAATAATGGTTTGAAGTAGACAGAAATTATCCTATGGAAATAATAGAAAAAGTATTTCATCAAGAAAATATCAATAATTTGTATCAACTATCAAAAGAAACAAATGACATATTTAAATTTTTTGATAATTGTTCAAAATATTCATTAATACTAAAAAATATTCGAGATGTAGTTCAATATATAGAAGAAACCTAACAACTGCTTCAACCTGACAATTCCTGTTGTCATGGTTTGTGCTACTCGCTTCGCTCGTTTACGCACAAACCACGCCAAGCCCTTCGGGCCGGAATTGCAGGTTAAGCAAATGTTGGACGGACCCTTCGGGCCCGAATTAATTGATATAAAATATTTAAGCATTATCATTCATAAACTGTAGATTGATATTCAATATAAATATGATTGTTATTATAAGAAAAGAAAATGCATCTAATACTTGTAAAAAGTAATTTGAAAAGACATTTTTTGTGAAAAATAATTAAATAAGCATAAATAGTTTGTAAGCATTATAAACAAACTAAAAGCTATCTAGTATTATTAAAAAAACATAATTACGGTTTAGTGTTACCCAGGTATAAGTAAATTAATAGAAGAAATATTATTAGAAATATTAGGTTGAAAAATGCTGTGGTTTTTATTGTCTATTATCAACAATTTGTATTTGGTTTAATGATCATAAATAATTTAGTATAATTAATATTCAAATATTAAAATGCCTTTATTAATACAGGATAAATAGAGTGTTTAAATAAATAGAAAATATTATGAATTAATTAGTATATGCATGATGACATTATGATTTATTTTGAATATATATTTGGTTTAAATTATCGAGTAGAATAATCAAGAAGCGTCCAACAACTGGATCAACCTGACAATGCTATTGTCACGGTTTGTGCAGCTCGCTTCGCTCGTTCCTGCACAAACCGCGCCAATTACGCATTGCAGGTTATCCAAATGTTAGATTCACGCTCCGCGGGGGGAGAAAATATAGGGCGTTATTATGGAGAGTGATGAAAATGTTATAAATCAAAAAGAAGCATCTCGGAAAAAATCTCTCGGTGAACTTGGCGAACTATTTGCTTTAAAAGCATTGGTTGATAATCAATTTGATAAAATTCGTAATCTAAATGATATTCACATGAACGAAGCATTTGCAGATATTTATTGTGAAAAAGGGAATAACCATTATATAATTAGTGTTAAAGCTAGAAACATGTACCAATTAAATGGAAAAGTAAATAGCCGTTATAATATTGGAAGCAAGGCATATGAAAATGCAGAATATGCTACAAAAAAATATGGTGGAAAAGCATATTGGATGGCAATTCAGTTTGACATGCATCATTATTCCGTGTTTTTTGGATCACTGGAAAGCCTAAATGGATCAAAATCTATCCCAATAGATAAATGTGAATCTGGAGAAATTGGAATTAAACTTGTAGATAGGAAACGTCATTATTTTGATTTTGAATACTATAAGAATATAAAGACTCATAAATAAAGTATGAAACAAATATATAAAATTACATATCCAAACAATAAAATATATATTGGAAAAGATTTAACTGGAACATTGACATATTTTGGAAGTGTGGATGCTAAATATGTTGAAAATGATTTTACTATTGAACAAAGAAAAAGTTTTTCAATTAAAAAAGAAATATTATGGGAATCAGAAAAAGCAAATGATTCTGAAGTAAATAAAAAAGAAATTGAATACATTAGAATGCTTAAATCGAATGATCCGTTAGTTGGTTATAATAAGTGGCCAAAATTAAAAGAAAAAGAAATCTAACAACTGGATCAACCTGACAATGCTATTGTCACGGTTTGTGCATCTCGCTACGCTCGTTCATGCACAAACCGCGCCAATTACGCATTGCAGGTTATCCAAATGTTAGATTGACCCTTCGGGCGGAAATAGGAGAAATACATTGAAGAAAAAAATATTTAATGAAAATTAAACAACTTTAGTAAGTGAAAAGGAATGGGAATATATGGCGACAGGATTATCAAATAAACTTACCGGTCAAATTGGCGAATATCTTGCTTGTGCAGAACTCGGTAAACGTGGATATATTGCAACATCATTCACAGGGAATGTACCTGAATTTGATTTAATTATTACTAATGATAAATTAACAACTATACCAATACAAGTGAAAACAACAAGAGGTGAAAATTGGCCGACAAGAGCGGATTTATGGATAAACATAAAAATAGATGAAAAAGAGAAAAAGCAGATTGATTTTGGGAATGTTAAAATTGAGCATCCTGAATTGATTTATATATGTGTTGCATTAGCCGAATTAACGAGTGGTGAAAAAGATAGGTTCTTTATCTTAACCAAACTAGAATTACAAGATATCTGTTCAAAAAATTATAGAAATTGGATAAGTAGAATAAATTGGAAACGTCCACGAAATTATAAATCATTAGACAACAGATACTATATAAGTGATTTACTACAATATGAGAATAATTGGAAATTGATAGAAGAAAATCTTAGAATACATAGTATCGATTCTAAAATATTATAAAAAAGATATTTTTACTGAAAATATTATGTTGATAATCTATAATATAAATAGGGGTTAATTGATTATTGTATTGTGATAATTGAATAATAAATAATACTACAATTTAAGTAATATTTATTAATTATTAAGTCAATTTGGTAGCGTCCTTTTAGTACTCTGCTATTTGTCTATTACAAGAAAAGGAGAAAAGAATGTCTATACCTAAAAATGATCTTGAGGAAATGAACAATTTGCTTACAAAAGGTTCAAATATTTCAGATCTTGTTAAAAAATACCCGGCATATGATTACGTTGAAATTTATACGTCTGTAAATAACAATAGTATTCTTGGTAAGAAAAGGATGGTAACAAATAGAATTAATTCCCTCGTTAATAAATCTTCAAAAAATGAAAGAAAAAAGTTATCATTGGAAGCTAAAGAAATCCTTGATGAATTATACAAATTGTTAAAAATAAATAGTTCAAAGTTAATTGATATTGAAAAAATATCAAGGAAGTAGTTCAAAAAATAAAGAGAAAAGAAATCTAACAACTGGATCAACCTGACAATGCTATTGTCACGGTTTGTGCATCTCGCTTCGCTCGTTCATGCACAAACCGCGCCAATTACGCATTGCAGGTTATCCAAATGTTGGATTGACCCTGCGGGCGCTGAAGATCGCTCGACAAGCTCGCGAGGATGAAGAAATTGTTGAAAATAAAAGGCATTAAAACCATTTGAAAAATAATAAACCTTACTCGTTAAAAAATTAGTTAAGTAAAATTGTTGAATATTTTACATATCATGCCCGTGCTAGATAAACAGATTTTGTGTTGTCTAGATAAAAATATTTAGAATTACTGTTGAAGATTATACGGATCAGGCCCTTACGCGGTATTATTATTTTCAATCGTCGGGATAACATTATTAATAAAATATTTGAATATTATACGGATCAAGTTTTTGCGCGGTATTATTAATGTAAATCGTCGAGATAACATTGTTAATAAAATTGTTGAATATTATACGGATCAGGCCCTTGCGCGGTATTATTATTGTCAATCGTCGGGATAACATTGTTGATTAAATTGTTGAATATTATACGGATCAAGCCCTTGCGCGGTATTATTATTGTCAATTGTCTGGATAACATTATTAATAAAATTGTTGAATATTAAAAAACATAAACTGCATGATAAAAATACAAGAAGAAATCCAACAACTGGATCAACCTGACAATGCTATTGTCACGGTTTGTGCATCTCGCTTCGCTCGTTTATGCACAAACCGCGCCAATTACGCATTGCAGGTTATCCAAATGTTAGATTGAGCCTTCGGCCAAAGAAAAGAAAACAATAGTTTTTACTCAAATCATACAAACTTAAAAACATTTTTAGGAATATTATGAACCATTTTTCAGATTTAGAAAAAGCGATAAGCAAATATTTGATTGATATTTGTATAGATTTAAAAAGGAAAACCTTAAGTTTATCTCCAGCTGGCCATATAAAATATAAAATGAGAGATAGTCTTATCTATCGAATAAATGCGATTCAATATCATTATTTTTTACTTAAAAAGGCAAAGCAAAATGGCCTTGAAATATTAAGTAATGAATTTCCAAATAATGATCCAATAAAACATATAAATATAGTTAAAGAAGTTTATTACTTATTTGATGATTTAATCTTCAATATCGCATCCATGTTTGATTATTTGGGTAATTTTATAGGATATATTTATTTAGGCGAGTCGAAAATAAAAATTAAATGGAATGGTATTGTCTCTTCGTGTCGTGATAAAAGTTCAAATATTGAAAATAACAAATTAAAGGATTTTATAATTGAAGCAAATAAAACTTTTGTAGATCATTTACATGGATACCGTTCTGATATAATTCATGAAAAAATGGATAGTTCAGAAAGTATAAAATCATTTAAAATGAATATTCCAGGTCCAATTGAGCATGAATTTATTATCAAAATACCAAAAATACTAAAAAGTAAATTGAAATATTTGAAAGCTAATAATGATGACGATATTACAATAATCGCTTGCATGCTAGTTGAAAGGACACTTGATATTACTATGAAAATGCTTGAAATTATTTCTGAGGAAATAATACCGATTAATAAAAAGAACATTGAAATATTAGTAGCGGAAAATAGAAAGAAGAATAAAGATTCATAGAAGTAAAGAATAATTATCAATTTAATACAAAAGATATGTCACTATTAATATATATTAATTCGGAAGTAAGAAATCTAACAACTGCTTCAACCTGACTTGCCCTTTGTCACGGTTTGTGCATCTCGCTACGCTCGTTCATGCACAAACCGCGCCAATCCGCTTCGCGGAACGGGCGGCGCAGGTTAAGCAAATGTTAGACCCATCGCGCTTTCGCGCGAGTTTTAAATATCTTTCGGATATTATTAATACATCATTTCATATTTGTTTTAATTATATCGTATAAGGCAAAATATTCTTATAGTTATTAAAGGAATAGAATGAATAAAATGAGTATGGATTATCCTATCATCGGAAGATCCATTAGGTTAGATAATTCCATTGAAGAAGAAATACGATTTAGTAACATTAATGGGTTTTCATTTCATCAGATTTGGTATAAAGATGGTGAAATTGCTATTAATAATATCGATGGACCAAAAGAAAAAGTATTAATTAGATATAACTTTCCTTTCATAATTCATGCTTTGATTGATATTAGTGAATTGAATTATCATTCAAATGTATTGTTAGGGAAGATTGAATACTTTAATCATAATGAAGTAATTATTCATCCTGTTTATAGAAATAAAATACCAACAAACGATATCAAGAAAACATTTATTGAGGATATCTACAATATCAGTGAATTATATTATAAGCATGGAATAGAAGTATATCTTGAAAATAATAGTAAATTAGAATCGATACACAATAATGAAGAAGATATTATGAAGATGCATACAAAATGTGAGAAGCTAAATATGGTTTTAGATATTGCACATATGGATAGTTATGAGAATCTAAAAAGACTGATCGATATTAAGTATCCTAATATTCTTCATATTTCTGATAAACATTTTTCTGCAATTCATGAGCATTTACCTATTGGAGAAGGTGAAATTGATTGGAAATATGTTTTTGATAAATTACTTCCGAATTATGCGGGTAAAATCATATTTGAAGTTAGTCAATCGGATGATCAAATTGTAAAATCAAAGAAAATTATTAATAGAATACTAATAGAAGAGGTCTAACAACTGCTTCAACCGGACAGCGCCCTTTGTCACGGTTTGTGCTGCTCGCTTCGCTCGTTCACGCACAAACCGCGCCAATCCGCTTCGCGGAACGGGCTTGCCGGTTAAGCAAATGTTGGATTGACCCTGCGGGCGCAGAATAATAAGACTGGATTTCTCTAATTATTGAGAATACTGTGGAAAAAATGCTGCCTTTTAAGAAATTTGGAGAAGACTGTGTCGCCTTCGGCGAATTGAATACCATATCTCAAATCATTTGATTAATAAAGAAATTGTGTTGCCTTATAAAAAAGAAATAGAAGACTGTGTCGCCTTCGGCGAATCGAATATAATATTTCAAATCATTTGATTAATAAGGAAATTGTGTTGCCTTATAAAAAAGAAATAGAAGACTGTATCGCCTTCGGCGAATCGAATAAGATATTTCAAATCATTTGATTATAAAGAATCTGTGTTGCCTTGTTGTGAGCGAAATAGAAGACTATGTCGCTTTCGGCGAATATAGAATTGTAATTAAAATGTTTGGATTGAATAGTAGAAAGGAAGAAATCCAACAACTGGATCAACCTGACAATGCTATTGTCACGGTTTGTGCATCTCGCTTCGCTCGTTCATGCACAAACCGCGCCAATTACGCATTGCAGGTTATCCAAATGTTGGATTGACCCTGCGGGCGGCAGAGAATAATGTACAAATAAGCAATTTTGAATGCTTGTTCAAAAGTGGAAAACGTTTATTGAATTAGTATATGAATATGTTTGAAGAGTATGCCTTCGGCAAGAACTAAATTTTGAATAGAGTTGCTTTTGAAGAATCTGCCTTCGGCAGGCACAAAAAACTTTGAATCCGAAAATGTTTGAACAGGCTGCCTTCGGCAGGAAAAGTGGAATAGAATAGAGATGCATTTGAAGAATCTGCCTTCGGCAGGCACAAGAAACTTAGTATCCGAATATGTTTGAACAGTCTGCCTTCGGCAGTAAAAGTTAAAAATAAATGCGAATATGTTAAAATAGTCTGCCTTCGGCAGGATTAATAGAATTTGAATATGAATGTATTTGAAGAGTTATAGAATCAGGATTATTAATAGGAGAAGAAATCCAACAACTGGATCAACCTGACAATGCTATTGTCACGGTTTGTGCATCTCGCTTCACTCGTTCATGCACAAACCGCGCCAATTACGCATTGCAGGTTATCCAAATGTTAGCTGGACCCTGCGGGCGCTCATAATATCAAGAATGAAAAAATTTGTATAAATTGGACTATTAGTTCATTAATATAAGGAGTAATAAAATGCAGAAAAAATTAAACCTAATCGGGTTACTTATGCTGATCATATTTCTGCCTGCATGTAAGACAACATTAACCACTGTAAAAGCTTCATCTGTGCATTCATATATTAGAGTAGATAAGATCATCAATTATTTGAACTATAGTCCACTTGATAATGTTTACATAATAATAAACATTAAAGATATACCAATTAAATATTCTACAGAATCTGTTTCACAGATTATAAAAACTAAGATAGAAGAAGAATTATCTATTCGGTCGATTAAAACAGAAGTAATAATATATAACTTAAATATTGTAGATGATAAAATTAAAAATGACATTAAACAATATGGCACTAATATTGTAATTACTGTTGATCTTAGAAATGAGTCAATGCTAAACGATTTGGGAAAGCAATATTTAGCCGGCGGAGATTTGATTTTCTCAGTAAATGATTTTGTACAAAATAAAGAAATATGGAAGGCCGCTGTTTCATTAGAACGAAAATATATAAGAAAAGGTGTTTACTATCCATCAACTGTAGGAACTTTTAAAAGTGCGATTGAGATGATTATCGATTCTTTGGACGCTGATAAGATGTTTAAAGAATTGAAGACAATTAAAATATTATAATTATATATAAAAGCTCACTAATATTATAGGGAGAAATATTAAAAATATTCAGCTAACAATCGCTTCAACCTGACAATCCTATTGTCACACTTTTTGCTGTCGCTGCGCTCGGCAAAAAGTGCGCCAATGTACGGATTGCAGGTTAAGCGTATGTTAGCTGGACCCTTCGGGCTGGAATATAATAATTACCTAAGTTTAATAATGATTGTAATTATCTGAATAACATATGTTGAGGTTTTTATGAGTAACGAAACGAATATTTATGATCTTTTAATTGCTGTAATTCCTTCCATAATCATTGGATCAATTTCAACACTTACTATCATCATCTCTAATAAAAATAATAATAAGGATCAAATTACTAGTTTGAAAATTAGCAAGATCGAAAAACTTTATCAACGACTATTAAATATTAATGGTGAAATTAAAGGAGAAATAAATAATTATAAAAATGACCGCTTATATTTTTCTAATCAGAATAATATAAACAGAATTACTAAGGATATTGATTTATTAAAGGTTGAAGCTCAACTATATATAGGTATTGATTGGATTGATGCATTTAGCTCTAAAGCACAAGAACTTTTAAATCAAATTGTTAGTAAAGGAATTAGTATTTCTGAAAAAAAGAATCTCAATGATGGTACATATGAAGAGGAAGAAGATGGAATCAATTGGATTGTTCCAAATACTTTTGATAAATATTATGATATGTATGAAAATGTTTTTAATAAATTAGAAGATGAAATTGTCTCATTAGCACAAATAAATATTGGAATTAATAGCAAAAAAGTTAAAAAGGTGAATAGGAGAAGAAAAGACAGCTAACAACTGCTTCAACCTGACTTGCCCTTTGTCACGGTTTGTGCATCTCGCTTCGCTCGTTCATGCACAAACCGCGCCAATCCGCTTCGCGGAACGGGCGGCGCAGGTTAAGCAAATGTTAGAAGGACCCTCCGGGCGGGGAAAAGAAAATATTCGTTTTTTTCATGCAGTTGAAAAATCTCGATATTTGTGAGATAATTTTAGTATGATTTTAACTGAAAAATCGTTCTACTCTGAATATAAACCTCAATTATCACCAAATATTGCTGATCTAGTTAAATCATTTGAATTAGAAAGCAAGGAATTTGATCTTGGATATAGAATTCAGGCTTCAGCTGTTTTTTCATCAAATATTGAAGGAAATACACTAGATCTAAACTCGTATATGAACTTAAAAATTAAAAAAGACTTGAAGTATAAAAACAAAGAGATTTCGGAAATTGATGATTTAATTAAAGCATATAATTTTGCACGAGAAAATCCATTAAATGAACTTAATCTTCTAAAAGCTCACATGATTTTGTCTAAAAATATTCTTATAAAATCAAATCGTGGAAAATACCGATTGGAATCAATTGGAGTTTTCAGTGAATCTGGATTAGTTTATTTGGCTGTTGAGTATCAGTATGTTGAAAAACATATGAATCAATTGTTTAAACAAATATTAGAAATATTGAAGACAGAACCATCAATAGAAGAAATTCTTTATTATGCTTCACTTATACATCTTAGGTTTGTTCACATACATCCTTTTGTAGATGGAAATGGAAGAACTGCAAGACTTTTAGAAAAATGGTTTTTAACTTCGATGTTAGGAAATAATTATTGGCACTTACTTTCAGAAAAATATTACAAAGACAATCAACAACAATATTATAATAATATTAATTTAGGTGTTAATTATTATGAATTGGATTATTCCAAATGCATTCCATTTTTATTGATGCTACCTGAAAGTTTTAAATAAGACTTCTAACAACTGGATCAACCTGACAATGCTATTGTCACGGTTTGTGCATCTCGCTTCGCTCGTTCATGCACAAACCGCGCCAATTACGCATTGCAGGTTATCCAAATGTTAGAAAGACCCTGCGGGCGGCG
>Ga0209727_1003078_pt1 | contig 11057 bp, 14 predicted proteins | sample RifGroC1_FD_183995 | JGI IMG/M metagenome (GOLD analysis project Ga0209727, IMG submission 183995) | Groundwater microbial communities from Rifle, Colorado, USA - Groundwater C1 (SPAdes) (version 2) | ecosystem: Environmental > Aquatic > Deep subsurface > Groundwater | place: Rifle, Colorado...
CTATTTTCAAATTAGGAGGCAACATGAGTTTACCCACAACTATTTTGGTAAGCGAAACCGAGATGAGATCAGGTTTTGCTAAAGTAGTATCAGCTGAGAAGCTCCAAAAAGACTCAGCCTCATATTCTTTTCTCTATACCCTAGCAGGCAAAGAGGTGGGAACAGGAGAGATTATTGGAGCTATAACCAGGGCAGGAGAACTTCTATCTAGAGGTTCTGGTATATCAATCTCTGAAGTTATTGATGTTATGGTTGGGGAACAAGGAAAAGAGATTGGCTCTACCGCAAGTTCAATTATGTTTAGGTTAATATGGCTTCAAGAGCATTGTAGGCCAGAAATAAAACCAACAGTTCCCAAACCAACGCGACGTGGGCGAACCATCGTTCGGAATAGAAAGGGCAACAAATAGGATCTCTTCCAAAAAAAATGAAGCGATGTTTGTTTGCTACAGAAAAGTTTTTTGCTTCTGCATTTTGTCAGACCACGAGAGAGCACGCGCTCCTCTCGTGGTCTTCTCTTTGTCCTATAAATCAGACGTTGTTCAGGAAAAATTTTTAAGATATTTTTTCTCTTGTTTTTCCATTAAACTACCATGCTTCATTCCCTTCAAATGAAATAAGCCGTGGATAACTAAAAAAAGTAAATAATTTTCATAAGTGAACTCAAATTTTTTAGCTTTTATTTTAGCTACTTGAGGATTGATAAAAATTTCTCCATTTTCTTTAGAAAGTGGAAAAGAGAGGATGTCTGTTGCTACTTCTTTCTGTCTATAAATTTTATTTAAATTTTTTATGCGATCTTTACCCACCAAGACGATTGATAGTTCATATTTTTTACCAAGAATGCCATTTTTTATTTTATCAAAAGGTAACTTTTTGAAATTTTTAGGCACCACAAGATTGTTCTTAAGAGTAGAACTCAAAAAAACATTGTGAGTTGCGTATAAAATCTTCATTTATTGCAACTTGTCAGTCATCTTGCCCATCTTAATAAGCTCTTGTATTTTGGCTTTTTGAGACAATTTTTTGAGAGTCATTTTCTTTTTGACATAATCAGAAATATTTCTGGTGCTATATCTTCTACTTCGAAGACGCGTCAAAATACCAGAGCCCCTAACTCTTTTAGTAAATTTTCTTATAACACTTAAATTGTTATCTTTTTCGCTTTTTACTATCTCTACATTTACTGCCATATACAAAATATCTTAACATAACTTAATATTTTATGCAAAACTATCTCTATTTCTTCAAAATAAATAATATTTTTATTTAATCAACTCTTTAATTCTTGTGGCAAGATTGGGGATAGAGACAATCTCTTGAGAACGAGTATTTGTATCACGAATAATGACAGAATTTTCTAAAGCTTCTTTTTGACCCAAGAGAATAATGTAAGGCACCCCTGATTTTTCAGCAGTAATCATCTGTCCACTTAATTTATCTTTGGCTATTGAATGAGCTATATTAGCACCAGCTTTGTGAAGTTCTTCTAAAACAATGAAGCTCTTCATTTTTGCTTCAGGACCAAATTGAACCAGAAAAAAATCAGGTTTAATTTGTTTGGCTTTTACTTTTTTAAGTTTTTTCTTTAATTTGGCAGAAATATTTAAGATATTACAGAGAAGACCTTTTCTATGACCTATCTTTTTGGCCAATCTATTAAAACGAAATCCATAGGCCAATTCCTCTTGTTTATCACCAGCAGAACTTAAACTGCCCTTTATAGTAAAAATAGTTTCTGAACCTATATCTGTATCACCAACAAGGGTATGATTTATTTGATAAGGAATATCCATCAATTCTAAAAATTCAAGTATTTCTTTAAAATGTTTTCTACTAGATTCAGATAAAAAGTCTATTGATTTTGGACGATCAATTTCAAAATTTTCCCATCCGGCAGATTGTTCTTTCAATACTTTAAATAAATCTTTTTTAAGGGCCTGTCTGATACTAGGAGAAAAATTATTCATATTTTTTCTAATAAAAATATTTAAATTTTTTTGAAATTCATTAGCCGAATCTTTATCTCCTATTGAATTTATTTCAACTTCCAGATTTTTGTAACCCAAATTTCTTAAAATGGCGATGACTGTTTGAATTGAAAGACACTCACAAACATTTTTAGAAGAACCAAGCGAAATAAGAGACCCTTCAAGTTTAGAAGATTTTTTACTTTTACCAGATCCAGGAAAAGGCCTTTCACAATAAAACATATTGGGTTGAGGTTTAGCCATCAATTTATCTTCAAAATACATACGCAAGAGAGCCGCTTTTTCTGCTGGATATGAAGATTGGTCAAATTTTTTGGTATATTCAATATCTTCTTTTTTTATGTTTGGAGGGTTGATAGGTAAAAAACCATAAAATCTGGCGATTTTTTCTACCTCTGATACTTCTTTAACTCTTCTATCATTTACTGATTTATTTTCCATTTTTTATTCGGTTATCTTTAATTTATTTACCTATCATTTTTCATCAAACAGGCCTGGCTGATAGTCTATCTTATCTAATGGAAGAAGTCTTAATATCGGTTTACCCACTATATATTTTTTAGGTAAAGTCCCCCAAATTCTAGAATCAGAACTTCCGGCTCGATTGTCTCCCATCACAAAATATTCATCTTCTCCCAATTTAACAGAAATATTTTCAATTTTTTTGTAAACAATATATGGTTCATTTAATTCAAAACCACTTTTATTTTCTTCATTATAAATATTAACCGCCCCATCTTTTATCGTGACAGTCTCTCCCGGAAAGCCAATCAACCTTTTTATGAAGAATTTTGAAGGGTCTTTTGGATATTTTATGATTAAAACATCACCTCTCTCTGGTTCTTTAAATCTTTTACTTAATTGATCTACGATAAGATAATCAGCGTCTTTAAATGTTGGGTCCATAGAAGATCCCGAAACTATATAAGGTTGAGCAATAAATATACGAAAAGGAACGACTATAATCAAAGCCAAAATTCCATATCTGACGAGTTCCCAAAATGAACTAGTTTTTTGAATTTTATTTTCTTCGTCCATTTGTGCCATTTTATTATATAAAGTCGTTTTACACAAATTTTTGAATTATGAGGTATAAATTATGAATTAATAATAAAATAATATATAATTTTTATATTACTTTTAATTCTTGATTTATATGTTCTATATCGTAGGTTTAGGTAACCCAGGAGATGAATATCTAAATACTCGCCACAACAGTGGTCGAATGGTAGTTTCAAAATTATTAAAAGATTTAGATTTTGATGATTTTGAATTTAATAAAAAAACAAATTCCCAAGTCTCAAAAGGTCTGATAAAAATTGGACGAAATAAAGAAGAGGGAGTGACTTTAATATTGCCAGAAACTTTTATGAATAAGTCCGGAACTGCTATTTCTTATTTTGTTAAACCTGTTCCTAAAGCCACCTCCGCTAAAGCTTCAACGAGCCGAAGAAAAGGATTGGAAAATCTAATAGTAGTGCATGATGATATTGATTTGGCTTTAGGTAGTATGAAAATCTCTTATAACAAAGGCACTGGTGGGCATAGGGGATTAGACTCAATAATTAAAGCCGTCAAGACTAAAGAATTTGTAAGAGTAAGGATTGGTGTTTCTCCCACTACTTTAAGTGGCAAAATTAAAAAACCAATGGGAGAGGACAAAGTAATTGATTTTATTCTTGGCAAATTTAAACCAAAAGAGCTTGATATTTTCAAAAAAACTTCCAAAAAATATAGTCAAGCCATCCAAACCATCATTATTGAAGGTAGAAATAAAGCAATGAATTTATTTAATTCATAACTTTATAAATTTTAAAATTATTATTTATCTTCTTTTTCGGTTTTATCGGTATTGAAGATTAAGGCCATTTTTTGTTCTTTAGGTTCAAAAATACTAATTTTGAAATTATAAGTTTTACCAAGCTCTAGTTTTTCGCGCAATTTTTCCTCACTACCAAATTCAGAAACGTGAACCAAACCAGCCACCCCCTCTTCAATAGAAGCCAAAGCCCCATGTTTGTTGAATTTTATAATAACACCACTAACTAAATCTATTACTTTCACTTTTATTTTATCTCCTATTTTAGCAAACTTGCGAGGGTCTTCTACTAAACCCCAATCAATTTCAGATATGTGAACCAACCCTTCCAATCCTTCTTCAATTTTGATAAAGATACCAAAATCAACTATACCAGTAACCTCGCCTTCAAGTTCATCTCCAGGTGTATATTTGTCTATAATTTTTTCTTTTTCACTATTGTTTGGATCTTTTTCAGAAAAAATCAACTTACCCTCTTGAGCATTGACACCAATTATAGCTACTGAAATATTTTGACCTACTAATTTGCGCAATTCATCCAATATTCTATCTTTATCACCATCAACAATCCTCGGATAGTGTTCCGTTTTTAGTTGAGAGGCAGGCAAAAATCCAGTGATACCTTGCCACATAAGCATCAAACCTCCCTTATTGGCTTCTTTAATAGGAAGTTCAAAAACTTTTTTATCTCTGATAGCTTCTTCTGCATCACTCCAAATAAGAGCTTGTTTGGCTTCTTTAAGAGATATTTCTATATAACCTTCCTTATTGTCAGTGCCAACTATTTTACCAGTAATATTATCTCCTATCTTTATTTTCTTTATTAAATCACGAGCATTGATATATTCTTTACCAAAAATAATACCAGTACCCCAAGGCGCAATATCAACAAAAATAGAATTCTTAGCAATAGCTATAACTACCCCTTCTACAATACTCTCTTTCATTGGGGGCAAGATAGTCTCATCCAAAAATTTGGACATTTGAGTTTCTTTTATAATCTCTTTTTCAACAATTTTTTTAGGCATATTAACGAAAAAACCGCAAGCTTTTCCATAATGCAATTTACGGTAAATGGAAGGTTAGGCTTTTGGAACTTTTAATAAAAACTTAAACTAAACTTGATGTTTACCCTAAGCTAATTTATAATATCACAAGATAATGCAATAAGGCAAGTTTACTTATTAATTAATATTAAATAAATATATGAAAAATTCTTACATAATAGCGGGTACAGTGGTATTGATTGTCATATTGGGTTTTATTTTTGCTAATAAAGATGTTGAAGCTCCTATAGAAAATCTAGAAGAAAATATTTCTAGTGTTACTTTTTCAGATGGATTATACGAATTAAACATTTCATCCAGTACTCTTTCTTGGAGTGGGTCATATTTGAAAGGTATAACAGAAGAAGGCACTGTCAATATAACGTCTGGAAATCTTATTGTCTCTGAAAATATGGTAAAAGAAGGAAACTTTCTTATTGATATGAATTCTATAAAAAGTATTCCTCATAAAGATAAACTTGTTGAACATTTAAAAAGTGAAGATTTTTTTGATGTAGCCAAATTCCCAACCGCAGATTTTGTTTTAAAGGGCATTATTTCATCAAATGAAAACAGCTCTGAAGTTAAACCATCAATTATAAACGGAGATCTTACTGTTAAAGGTATTACTAGACCAATTTCTTTTTTCGCTACCATAACTGGAGACGAAAATAACCTTTATGCTAGGGCTTCTTTCTCCATAAATCGCACTGATTGGGATATAAGATACAATTCTCAAACTTTTTTTGGTGATCTTGGAGATAAAATCATAAACGATATAGTTACCATAAAACTTGACTTAAATGCCCAAAAAATGATACAATAGTAAATGTAAGTGTTAAGTTCTATTTGTTTGTTTTGCGAACTTTTGTTTAGCGAAATAATCAAGCGGAACTCGCTTGGTCGTTTTAATCATAAAGTAAAATAAAAGTACGCAATGAAAAAGCTTTTCGTAGGCAATTTGCCCTACAAAACAAATGACGCCGAATTGAAAGAGATGTTCTCTCAAAACGGTGAAGTTACTGAAGCTGTTGTCATTATGGACAGAGAGAGAGGTGTATCAAAAGGTTTTGGTTTTGTAACTATGACCAATGATGCAGAAGCTCTTGCTGCTATCGAAGCATGGAATGGAAAAGATATCGATGGTAGAGCTCTGACTGTAAACGAAGCTCGTCCTCAAGAAGACAGGCCTCGTAGAGACGATTTCCGAAGATAAAGAGCTCCGCTCTTTGTTCCGAATTTATCGGAATAACTTTTTAGATAATCTTAAAAATTAATCTATAACAAAAATACTCGAGATTCTTCTCGGGTATTTTTGTTATCCAAATTACACCACACTTCAAAGTATCAAAGGCGCCCTTTGATACTTTTTGTTTTGATAAGATTCAGATTTGTTATAATAAAGGGATGAAATGGATTTGGATTATTTTAATAATGGCTGGAATGTTTGGTTTTGGTTATTTATTTGAAAATAAAGAGACAAAAATAGCAGATATGCAAAATCTTGCGGGTACGTATAAGATAAGAGGAGTGCCTATAGATATTGAAATAGCTGATACCGATAAAGAAAGAATAAAAGGACTTTCAGGTAGAAAAAATTTGGAAGAAAATGAAGGACTTCTTTTTGTTTTTGATACAGAAGGTTATCATGGTATTTGGATGAAAGATATGAATTTTAATATAGATATTGCTTGGCTTGATAAAAACAAAAAAATAATACATATAGAAAAAAATGTATCCCCAAAAACTTACCCCAAAGTTTTTTATGCTTTTGAAGAGGAGAAACCTATCTTAAGTCTTTATGTATTAGAAACAAAATCTGATTTTTTTGAAAAAGCCAATATTAAAGTAGGAGATTTGTTTGAATTTTAATTTTTAACTCCCTGAATTAAAAAAGAGACGGTCCTTTCTCTATCATGATCTAATTCCACCAGCATTACTTCTTGCCATCTACCTCGAAGGAGTTTGCCATCTTCAATAATCATAGAAAGTGATGGTTGTATTAACAACGCTTGAGCGTGAGAAAAGCCGTTAATGCATTCTTGAATAATACCATTTTCATCTGGCTCACATAAATGAGTGTTGCGTTTTCCGTCTTTATTTGACGAATCACAAATATCATTATGGCCATAATCATCCGTTGGATCGGCAAAATTGTCTAGTATTTTTTTCATTTTCATTTATCCAAACACCGCAAGTGGTATGGTGAGTTTGAATAGTTAAAGTTCCTTGTAAAACTTGAGAAGCTTTGATGGCTTTTTCAATATCTTCTGTGATGGTGATAAAATGCGCACGATATTTTGTTTTATATTTTTTTGTCTCTAAATGAGATGTAAAATTTTTTTGCATAAGACTATTATATAACAATATTTTATTGATGTGAATTTTAGAGACCTTTACATATTTTTTTTTCTGTCTTCGGTTGCTTTTTTAAGGGTTTATCCACAGATTTTTTGATAGTGAAAGTGATAAGATAAAAAGGCGTAAGTTTTGATATTTCATCCAAAAATTAATAAAAAATTACAAAATTTTTAACTTTTTATAAAAATATGCCTAAAAAAATCAAAAAAACTAAGAAAAATGCTATGGAAAATTTCATTAAAAAGATCCAAAAAAGAGATAAATCTATAGTTTCTTTTGATTTTGAAAAGATAGTCACCGTGATCAGTAAAGCTATGAAAGCCAGCAACGAGGGGTCGGAAGCCGAAGCTAGAATGGTGGCCCATAAAGTGTTGGCTGACTTGGTTAGAATTAGTAAAAAATACAAAAATTTCTTACCTACGGTAGAAGGAATGCAAGATACAGTTGAAAAAGAATTGATTTTGTCTGAATACGTAAATACTGCCAAGGCCTATATCTTATACAGAGCTGAACGCACAAAAATCAGAGAACAAAATGCAATGGTACCAATAGAAATAAAAGAAAAAATAGCTGAAAGTAGTAAATACTTTGCAACTTCATATCAAGAATTTATTTTTTATCAATTTTATTCTCGTTGGCGAGATGAATTAGGCCGTAGAGAAACATGGGTTGAAGCCATTGACCGTTTTATGGATTATATGAAAGAAAATATGGGATCCAAACTAACAAACCTAGAATACGAAGAAGTGAGAGAAGCTATTTTAAATCAAGAAATATGTCCATCAATGCGTTTGCTTTGGTCAGCCGGCAAGGCCTGTCGTAAAACAAATGTTTGTTCTTACAATTGCGCTTACATTGCTCCAACCACTTGGCGAGATCTTTCTGAAATTATGTATGTTTCTATGTGTGGTGCCGGATGCGGTTATTCTGTAGAACCAGAAAATGTAGAAAAATTTCCCCAAATCCAAAAACAAACTGGTAAAATGGCTCCTAAAATTGTAGTTGAGGATGACAAAGTCAGTTGGTGTAAAGCTTTTGTTTCTGCTTGCGAAGCTTGGGAAAAAGGTCTTGATGTTGAGATTGATTATTCCTTAGTTCGTCCAGCTGGAGCAAAACTTGAAACAATGGGCGGAAGAGCCTCTGGACCCGGACCTCTTGAAGAATTGATGAAATTTACAAAAAGAAAAATGTTAGCTAAACAGGGGCGCAGACTTACCACTTTAGATCTTCATGATGTTATCTGTCAGATAGGTCTTATTGTTGTAGCCGGAGGAGTGAGGCGTTCAGCTCTTATATCACTTTCTGCTCCTGATGATTATAATATGCGCGATGCCAAAAAGGGTGCTTTTTGGCAAACAGAAGGTCAACGTTCAATGGCCAACAACTCGGCTGTTTATGAAGTAAAACCATCAGCTGAAGAATTTTTAGAGGAATGGACGGCCTTGGTTACTTCTCATTCTGGAGAACGAGGTATTTTCAATCGAGGAGGTTTGGAAGCTCAATTGCCAAAACGTCGCTGGGAAGCTGTCAAAAATGCCAAACAAATCGGAATGAATCCTTGTGGAGAAATTTATCTTCAATCCAAGCAATTCTGTAATTTAACTTCAATTGTGGTGCGTCCAAAAGATACAATGGAAAGTTTAACAAGAAAAATGCATTTAGCTACCATTGTAGGGACTTATCAAGCAACACTAACCAATTTTGAATATCTCTCAAAAGAATGGAAAATAAATTGCGAAAAAGAACAACTTTTGGGAGTTTCTATAACTGGATATTATGACAATAAGATTGTTCGTGATGACAAAAATTTGCAAATTTTACGCGATGAAGGAATCAAGGCAAACAAAAAATATGCTAAACGTTTTGGAGTAAATGAATCAACTGCCATTACTTGCGTCAAACCTCATGGCAACTCTGGGCAACTTTTGGGAGTGGGCTCTGGAATGCACACTTGGTTTTCTAGATATTATATTCGTAGAGTCAGAATTTCAGCCAATGACCCTCTTTTGAAATTAGCAGAAAATCAAGGTGTGCCAATCAAACCAGAAGTTGGTTATTCTACTTCAAACGCTTCCACTATGGTATTGGAGTTTCCTTGCAAAGCGCCTGATGGAGCAATGGTCAATAAAGATGTTACCGCTCTTGAATTATTGGAAGAATGGAAAAGATTGAAAACTAATTTTACCGAACACAATCCATCAGTGACTATCTATGTTGGTGATGAAGAATGGATCGCTGTAGCCAACTTTGTTTATAAAAATTGGGACATAGTAGGCGGGCTTTCCTTCTTACCTCGAGACAATCACGTCTACCAACTCGCTCCTTATGAAGAAATCAGTAAAGAAGAATACGAAAAACGAAAGAAAACACTTAAACACATAGATTTTTCAAAGTTGATGCTTTATGAAAAGAGCGACAATACAATCGGCGCCAAAGAGCTGGCCTGCGTTGGTGGAGTCTGCGAAGCTGATGCTTTAGCTTTCACTCCTGAAATAAAAACAGCTTAATACAATAATTAAAACCTATTTCTTTTGATTTAAAGTTATTCACAGAAAGTTTTGTTGATAGGTGTATAATGTATTTATGGAAAACAAAATTATTCGTGTGGCTATAAATGGTGCTGGTAGAATTGGCCGAGCTTTTTTGCGTCTTGTAGAAAATAATCCGCAAATAGAGGTAGTGGCTATAAATGACTTGGGTAATATAGAAAATATTGCTTATCTTTTGAAATACGATACAGCTTATGGGGCCTTACAGTTTGGAGTGAAAGTAAGTGATGACAAAAAGAAATTATTAATTAGTAAGTCCCACTTCGCTGAAGCTTCGCGGGATACTCAAGAAATAAATTTCTTGAGTGAAAAAGAGCCAGCCAATTTACCTTGGCAAGATTTAAATATTGATATAGTACTAGAATCCACAGGAGCTTTTACTAAATTTGAAACAGCTAAAGCTCACATAACAGCCGGAGCCAAGCGTGTAGTTATCACCGCTCCTACCAAAGATTCACCAGCAGATGATACTCAAGCTATGATACTTATGGGTATTAATGAAGAGAAATTAAAAACCTGCCAGATTTCCTCAAATGCTTCTTGCACTACAAACGCCGGCTCACCGCTTATACAAATTTTGAATGAAAAAATCGGCATAGAAAAAGCAGTTTTAAATACCATACACGGCTATACCGCTAGTCAAAGCATAGTAGACGGACCAAACAAAAAAGATTGGAAAGAGGGTAGAGCGGCCGCTCAAAATATAATCCCCACTTCTACCGGAGCCGCTATTGCTGTCACTAAAGTCTTGCCAGAATTAGAAGGCAAATTTGACGGCGTAGCTATGAGAGTGCCAGTGGTAGCTGGCTCTATAGTAGACGTCACCTTTATAGCCAAAAGAGAAACAAATGTAGAAGAAATAAATAATATTTTAAAAGAAGCATCCAAAGAAGAGCGCTGGCAAGGCATTTTTGCGGTTACCGAAGACCCAATAGTTTCCAGTGACATCATTGGCTCTCTTTATGGCTCTATTGCTGATTTAGGTTTAACTAGAGTAATAGATAAAAATCTGGTCAAAGTCTGCGCTTGGTATGACAACGAAATGGGCTACACCGCCACTCTCATCAAGCATGTTTTGAAAATGGGAGAGTATTTGAAGTAAAGTAAAGTTGGTTGTAGATATTAACATAATCAAGATGAAAATATATTTTGCATCAGATCATGCGGGGTTTGAGATGAAAAAAGCTCTAGTCAAATTTGTAAAAGAGCTTGGTTTTGAGGTAGCTGATTTAGGTCCAGAAAAATTAGATCCAAAAGATGATTATCCTGTATTTATGGAAAAAATCGGATT
>Ga0209727_1003085_pt1 | contig 11035 bp, 18 predicted proteins | sample RifGroC1_FD_183995 | JGI IMG/M metagenome (GOLD analysis project Ga0209727, IMG submission 183995) | Groundwater microbial communities from Rifle, Colorado, USA - Groundwater C1 (SPAdes) (version 2) | ecosystem: Environmental > Aquatic > Deep subsurface > Groundwater | place: Rifle, Colorado...
ATTATATACATCTCCAGTATAATACGAAGTGGTTATATCCCTAATTTGAAAATAAATATATTCTAACGAATTATCAATAAAACATCCATCTTCACGTCTTTTATCTGTTAATTTTATATTGTTTAAGTCTATCTTTTTTAATTTCGGGTCGTTTTCATTACATATTTTTTTTGCAAAATTAATAGTGTCGTTATTTCCCATTACCAATTGATAGCACTCTTTTGTTTTACACACAATGGTTCTTCCCGGAAAATATGTTTCTCCTTCATTACGCAGTTTGCCAATATGCGAAACATACCCTAATGCAAATAAAATATCCTGTATAGATTCTAATAATTCTAAATTAATGCTAACAAATTTTGAATTATATAAATTTCTTTTTTTATCTATACATATACATCCATCTGAATTTAAATATCCTTGAATTAGATTGTATTTAAAATCGTCATTTACTCTTTTTGCCCATTCTGGAATTCTTTTTTTAATTGCATATTTGCCAAAATTATTAGTAAGAAATTTATTTAATTGTTCATTATGAAAACTTATTTCTAAACAATTTTTGTTTCTATTTCTAATTTGTGCTTTTCTATTAAATAATTTATCAATTATAGCCATAAGTCTATCCGCATATTCTATTTCTGCCGCATTAATAGCAAATGTAATTCTTCCGTCGCTTGCGCACCATCCATCACCCAACCATAATCCAATAAACCACCAAAACTCAGGTTTGTTTAATGGATTTTCAATTTTTGTATAATTATTATGATAAGTATATTCATCCCATAATGATAAAATATCAAAATCGTTTTTGTTTTTATAAATATTTGGAACTTTTATCCAATCTCCAACTATAACGTTTTCTGCTTTTGTATATTTAAAATCAAATTTATGATACCTTTGTTTTATTCCAAGTCTTTGATATTTATTTTTTGATACATATCCCAATTTATGCTTACTGACTAAAATTGGGTGTTCACTTGTAAATGTTGTTGTCCTAAAAGTGTTAGAAACTTTAATTTCAAAAACTTGTTCGTTTATCACTCCATGCCTTAAAAGTTCATTTATCTTAACATGTTCTCCATTTTCATTAATTAGTTTATTGTTTTTAGTAACATCTTCAACATTCACTAATGCTTTATCTGTCATAACTTTTTCGCCAGGCAACAAGCACCCGCCAGTGTCTAAATCCCTTATCTGTGGGCGTGGATGATGCCTAATCTTTACCCTTATGCTTAATGGGTCACTGTCTTTTGGCAACCTTGCCTCTACCTGATAGGGTACTATTACCTCACCATCCTTATCCTTGATAAATTCAAGTACGTATTCTTTCCATTCATCATTCTTACCTGATTCAAGTGCAAAAAGCCTTTCAAATAATAAATCTGTATTGAAGTTGTTACTACCTGATGATGTGAAAATATCTTCTACTGTTTCGGGATATTGTTGTTTTGCCTCAATGTATAGTTTCTTATTTGGATTCTTTAGTTTTATTGCTAAATCAATATTTATTAATCTTTGCGCTTCCTGCACGTCCTCACACCCTAATAACTGTTCTGGTTTTAAGTCGGGATATTCCCTGTCAAGATTAGGAGTGCTTATCTTATCTACATCATCAGGTAAACTTTTAGCTCCATGAACACAAGGTAAGTGATACCTTCTGCCCATGATAGGAAAACGCATAAATCCATAAGATTCTGCTTCATGCCACAACTGCTTTAACCCTACACCACCCTTTAATACATTTCCACCTGTTCCCCCGCTGATTATCAAGCCTTTAACAATGTTTCCCTGCTTTAACGAAGGTGTAATAGAAGTTACGGTGGTACAAACATTAGCAAAGTCACCAATTTCATCAAGGATAACGTCATTATAGTAATCACCCTCTGCTTTCTTAGGGTTATCACCAAAAGTATAGAAATATCCGTGTGCATGTTCTATGTCCTGAAATCCTTGTTCTGTTTTTTCTGTCCACCCAAGTATAATTTCGTTATCGTTTATTTTTAGAGTGTTTAGGCGTAATTCCTGTGGTCGGTTGTTGTAGGTAGTATATAGTTTTGACCTTGCTTTTTCGGTATATTTCTCCAATCCTGCACCTATCATAAACCTATAACCATTGATATAGTGCATACCATAGTCAACAAGATGCGTTGCCATGAATGAAAATCCAAATCTACGTTTTTTAGGAATTACTATGCCTACAATATTGTTTTTCTTGCAGTATTCTATTGCGTTCCATAGTTCGTGTTGTAAGTCAACAAAGTCAGGATATGTGAAACCGCTGCCCACACCACTGATAATTTTAAAGTTTAACCAATCGTATTCTATTCCCGAAATATGAATACCACCGGTATCATAACCATTGATACAATAATGCAACTGTTCTTTCCAAAACTCATTCCATGCTGCTGTGCCTACTACATTGGGGTAATTTTTACCATCAGCCCATTTTGGTATTTTACCGGCTACTGGTTGGGGGTTAAATCCTCGACTTTTGAGTGTCGGAAGATAAACCAAACTTGGAAAATCTATTTTTGTATTGAGTTCAGTAGGTTGCGTTTCCAATTCTCTACAAAGGTTAATTTATTTCCACCTCTAATTTCCATCATTTCTTCTTCAATGGCAACCTCTTTTTCTAACTTGTCTTGGTCTTTGCGGATAAATTCAATAGTTTTTAATATCTGTTCCATTGCCTTTGGCTCATCCTCCCTTTCAAGTTGCTTTTGCAGTGAGCCTATCTTGGTTTTATCAATCTCTATCTGCGACCTGCGACTATCATAAATCAAACTTTGGTATGCCTTAATACCCTTTTTTACATTCTGAAATTTTTCAGGATCCTCTTTATCACCGAATATCCTTTCCTTTGCCACACGCTTCCTTTCATCAAGTGGCTTTAACCTGTAAGGGCTGTCAATAATATCATACGCAAGTATTATGTACATCACCTGGTCGTCAGTAAGCATTGCAAGTTCAGGACACAGCTTCACAGCCTCTATATCAAGTATTGCTGTCAGTTCCTTGTTTACTCTAAAAATTCCGTATGCCATCGTTTTTCTTTGTTTACCTTGTATTTTGCAACTTTACCGTTTTCCACTATTGCATTAACACGACCACCATCAAGAACAAACAGGTCATAAAATTTTATTCCATTTTTAATTGCAACTTCGTTTCTTTCTTCCTGACTTGACCTTTCAATCAATGGATATTCACCTAATGATTTATTTTTTAAGAAAAATTCTATCTTTACCGTTTCTTCCCTATTGTCTGTAAGAAAATACTTTTCCAGTTCGGGTCTAAGCCTTAAAACTATTTCTTTTTCTGTTTCCATAATCTATTTTTTAAATGCTTCTACTGCGTACCTTTGAATATTCTTTAACACTATCAGCGATGTGCTATGTGCCATTCCGACTATCTGCTGTTCCATAAATTCCGTAACACCCAAAACGAAATTATCATAACTACTGCTTTCGTTTTTGTAATCCCTTATCCGTTTCATAGCACTTACACATTCAGCAACTCCCTTATTGCAACTCACAATAGGTAGTATAAACTTACTCACACTTTCTGATATGTGGTTATACGCTTTTTCTATCTTTTCTTTGTCATTCACTTTGTGAATTGTGAAATATCTGTTGTTGTGAATCCCGCAGCCCCCATGTGTCCACCACCACCATATTGCTTACATATAACTGAACAATCAACAAGTCCATTGTCATTGTATAATGAGAAATTCCATTTACCGTTAGCATAATGGAAACAAGCAGCACCATCGTACCCGTCAGCATGATAGTCTATGCCAAAATTTATGGGATTGAAGCGTTCTTTGTTGATGCAAATAAATTTTCTTTTTTCAATCGCCTTACCTACATTATTTACATCAAATGTGGGTTCATTAAAAATCACTTCAAATCCGTTCTTATATGACTGTTTAGCTTCCGTGCAAAGAAATTTATAAATTCCAACACCCTCAAAATAAATAGAATCTTTCATTTCAAATTGTTCACCTGAACTCATAGTAAGCACACCAAAACAATCATCAACATTTTTCAATACTCCTCTTGCACCATATTGAAATTCCAAAACTTGTTTCTCTTCTGATGTTCCTTTGTGACCAAAACAATCGTATCTGCCAAGTAATCGTACTATTTCGGGAATTTGTTCATTAGGGAAAAAATATTCCCATGCAAGTTCACAAGCAGCCATCTTATCATCACAATGAGAAGTATAGCCATCTTTTATTAAAAAATAATTATTTGCTTTAATTGCTGATATATGATGGTCTATCCACACCAATTTTTCTGCATAACTTTCCATAATACCAGCAGGAAAACTAATATCAACCATAATAATTTCATCGAATTCAGATAAATCAGGAATTTCTTGCCCGTAATTATAACCAATCTCTATCAATTCATCATTAGGTTCTATTGATTTTCGTACAATCGCAGCACTCATCCAACCATCGAGGTCGCAATTATGAAAAATGCAACATATTTTACTCATTTTTATTTTCTCCTATATTAAATTTATTATACTTTTTTAGATTTTCTTTTGCTTCCAAGGGTTGTAAATTTGTATAATGGAAACATTCCATTTGCTCTGATTCATTTAAGAAATTAAATAACGAACATGGTTTTATATGGTCAACATGCCAACAACTACCATAATTATCCCAGTTCATTTTATCAGTAAATTGTTTTTCTAAATACTTTTTTAATTCATTTATTGTACAACCGAGCAGTTGAATTGTTCCTTTATATTTTACTTTGCCGTTTAGAGCATTGGGGATTCTTGTTCTTAAATTTTTAGTCAATCTGTATATCGGATTATGAATCATTTGGTATTTTTCATTTATTGTATTTTTCTTTAATTTTTCTGTTTTGTTTTTCGCATACCAATTTTTAGATAATTCAGATTGTTTTTGTTTGTTATTTTGTTTCCACAATTCACGAATAGGTTTTAACCTCTCTTTGTTTTCTAAATAATATTTTTTAGAGTACTCTTTTCTATCATAATGATAATTATATTTCCTGTTTTTCGCCTCTAATGTATGACACTTTTTACAACAATTTGATTTGCCATCTTTCATTGCTTTGTTATTAAAAAATTCTTCAATAACTTTTTCCTCTTTGCATTTGCTACATTTTTTCATTTTACAAAAATACGAAGAATATTTATCATTGAATAGATTTTAACAAATTATTTTTACATCTAAGTCCACACTATGATATACACATACTATTTTCATCTTGCCTCCTTTTTTTACTTGTCAAAGATAATCATAAAATTGATGTCATCAATCATATTGCTTGTAATGTCGTTAGACAGGTCTTCTTCCTTAACGCAATGGAATACTTCACAGAAATCTATTTCTGCTTCTGTGAACGCCCTAAATGCTTCCTGTGCATTGTCAAAATGTTCTTTGTACTTTTCTGATTGGGAGATAGCTTCTATTGCTTTGTTGAGTTCTTCCATTTTTTCTTCGGGAACGTCAAACACCCTGCGCCCATTATCCATTTTCATTATGGCAACACCCTTCTCATCCTTGTTGGAATGTTCTGTTACTGCCTTTATCCTTTCAGCTTCAAAAGCATTTCTTATCTGTGGATTGGCAATGCCACGCTTGCTTTCTGCTTCACGAATGATTGACTGCAACCTGTTCTTTGTTTTGTTTACTGCAAGGGAGAATTCCACTCCCCTGCAATCAAGTACGTTCACAACAACTGATTTTCCATCAACAACAATATTGTAATCCTTGTTGAAGGCTTCGGCAAACTGATATGCTGCCATCCTTTTTAAAATCATCTTTTCTTTTTTCATACACACACTTTTTGTCAATTATTTCTGATTCCTAAATTTATTTCTTTTCCACTTACCTTCATGCCGTAACCACAGTTAAGCACGTTCATCCACCCCTGCCATATCCTTACTGTCGTCTTAACCTCATGTTCCAAAAATTCCACCCTCGACACAAATGGCAATGTCAAATCATCTGTCATGCTTGCAATATCACAGTCGTCAGCATACATATCCCAATCACCTATAAGTTCTATCTTGGTGTTTATGATACTGCCACATTCAAGTAAGTCGTTTTTCATTTTGCAAAATTAATAAAAAACACCCCCGCAACCAAATACAAAAAAACGATCAAATTCTCAGGTAGGAATGGCTGCATAATAGGGGTGCTTTTATTTTGTTTTTATTGTCAGTACTATTGATTATTCAAAAATAAATTGTCTCATTTTCTGAATTTCATCATTTAATTCGCTCAACAACTCCTTCATTTCAGTTGTTTGTAAATTTAGTTGTTGCATTACTGATACTTCAGATAGTTTTTCTTTTATCATTGAATCAGTAGGAATAGATTCTTTTTTTTCTGGTTGTAAACTGATTAATCTTCCAGTAGTATTTTTTGTTTTTGAAAGCAACTCTTTTGCAAATTCAATGTTCGTCTGACCACACTCTACCAATACAGGGAATGTTAGTTGTCTGTTTCCTTTTTCGTTTTCACCCATAACTTATTTTATTTTTAAATTTATATTTATTGATTTTTCTTTTTCTATTCGCTGTAGCAACTCATACTCCTCTTTTGATACCATAACATCTGTCAAAGGAGATACACTCTTAGGTGGTCTCCATACATGTGTAGGTAGGTCTTTATACTTTATCATCTTCATAATTGTTTAATTTCTTCATCAAGTTCTATAATAATTGTTTTTACAAGCTCAAGAAATCTATCATTATGTTTTTTTTTTATGGTTACAGTATTTGCACCACCTCCATAATGATCACGAAATTCAAAATGTGCACTCGACTTATAATCTGGTTCTGAAAAAATCTCTTTAAACTTTTTCAATTCCTTTAATTCATCGAGTAACTCTTTTCCTTTTATAATTTTTTCCGTATCCATTGTCTTTATACTTTATGAAGTTATTCATTGTTTAATTATTCCAAATGAATCAATAATATCTAAATAAGACTTCTTACTTTTATTTTTTAGCAGTCCTTTTATCTTAATCCAACTCTTTTGACAAACATTATGAGTCCCTCCTGAGTAATCACCTTCAAGTTCTACTTCTTCTCTACGAATTCCTACTACTTTCATGGGTTCTTTTCCCCAATAAATATCTTTGTGATAAACTGTTTCACCTAATGATAAATTCATAAATATTGAATTAATGATGTTAGTAATAATGGCAATAACAAACTAAATGGTAAGTCTAATAACTCAGGTGACTTACCTAATGATACAGGAACGCCCATAATATCATCATCACCGATTTCTTTCTGTACAGGTATAGGTTGTTCCTTACTCGACACTACAAGATTCAATGTCTGGCTTATAATGTTAACAAAGAACTTACCCTGCCATGCCCTACCCTGTAAATTATACATTACATTGACGAGATCACCTACCTTACACCTTGATAGAACATCAATATCCGCGCCCCTACAATCTACTGGTATTGGATTAGCATTTCCATCAGTACTTATGTCCACTACTACCTGTTGCACCTTAAAGGAGTTCTTGCCTACTTCTCTTACACCTCCGAGTTCCACGATCTTGCCAATAAAACTTTGCATAACCTATTTATTAATTTTATAAATATTAAATGGTGCCTTTAATGAATAATGTGGAGGTTCTTCAAATTTACTCATATTACTATTTAATTTAACTTCTCCGGTTATATCATAGAATTTGCCATCAATTTCTGTAATCATATGATCCATATCATAGAATGGGTTTGCAGTAGGAAATACTTCTTTTAGTATAAGATGAAAGTGATAACAACTTCCTTCTGTATATACTTGTTGAGAACCTATAAATGAATCTCTAATTGTAGTTATAAATTTTTCTATGTTCATAATTATTTATCAATTAATATTAACTCTTCTACTCCATTAGTCAAATACAAAACACAGTTACATTTTAATATTCCTGTTATGGTTTTTAAATCTCCTATACCCATATCCTGCTTTCCCGACATCTTACGATACAAAGCTGTCCTACTCATGCCCGCTATCTTTGATAACTCTTGCATCGTAATCTTATTAAACTTTGCTCTTTTTTTTATGGCTTTCTCGATGTCCATGTACTGAAAATTTTGCTACAAATGTAATACATCTATTTACATTGTTTAACGCATTGCAACAAAAGTTATGAACAATTAACTAACTTCTTTTGGAAACTTTTTCAATATCACTTCTGCCATATAAGCCGCCTTGCTGATGCAGTTACCCACGTTACGCCCAATGGTAGTATTGGTGGAATTACAAAAGGTGAACGTGCTACGCTCCTCACGTTCCTTATTAGCCTTTGTTATTAATGTGTAACTACGCTTATCCGTATCTACCCTTAAGGTTATCCTTACGTTCTTGTAAACTATTTCTTCTTCTATCATCATTGGTTCTTTATTTATATTGTTTCTAATTTGCGCCCCGCGCGTATATGCTTTATAAAAATTTCTTTTTTTTTGTTTTTTAGGGCTTTCTATTAATTAAATAATATTTCAGTTATTTAATTAACTTTTACTTTCTTTTTTTTTATGTAAGAATAATAATATTTTTTTCATGCAATCAGCAACTTTTTTTTAAGTTGCTAAATCTACGATAGTAGATTTATTTTTATTGTTTTCTTTAATGTTTTATATTGTTTTATTATACTATCAATGGTTATTCAAATTTTGATAGAGCAAATCAGTTTGCTTCGTCAAATTTTGATAGAGCAATTATATTAGAATTATATTGATTTGTTGACTTTTTTACCATTGTAATAAATCCAAATTCAATCAAATCTTTTAATGCAACTTTATATGTATTATACGAATGAATACCTAAAATTGACATTGTATGTGTTGTGGGTAAATAAAATTCTTTTTTCCACCTAAATTTATTACATAGGTCAATGCAGTAGAAATACAAAGCTGTGTGTGCAGGCTTAATCTTATCCATATTATCGGCACAAAATTCAAACCATTGTTTACTTAAATTGTATGTATTCATTATAGCCGTGTTGTAAACGACCATCAGGGGTGGGAGGTAAACCACGGCTAAGAAGTAAACCCTCCGCACCCCCATCAGGACGTTTATATTTATTTAAATAATATTTTCTGGTATTCATAAAGTGCCGTAGTTTGAAATTCCGCTACAAATGTAATACATTTTTATAACCTACAACGCCTGCATGAAAAAAGATATTAACAAAATTAGTTAATAAAATTATTATATTCCCATCACTATTATAAAAAAAAGTACTATCTTTGCCCCACTTTCAAACCATGACACCACCACTAAAAACATAAAAAATATTTCTCCACGCTTCTTGGGTGCTGTTTGATTACGTCATGGTAGATGCACACCCTCGAAGTCGTGGAGATTAATTCAAACAACATGAAAAAACTAATTGTACTCATTGGCATCATCTTTCTCTTTTCCTGCCAGAAGGAAACAACTTACAATCCGATAACTTACCAACAGGTAAAACACAATTCCAAAACCGCCGTCATACCCCCACAGAACGTGCAGGTGGATTTTGATATGCAGGGCAAGTTCAAGCATTTTACTATCACATGGGAAACCGCCACATACGATTATTTCCTTATCTACCGTAACGGTGTAGCATGGTTATCGGTTTACGAATGTGAATACACTGAATCTTTCAGGATGCCACTTACACCTATAACCTTTGAAATATTCACATCTTTGAATGGTGAAATGTCAGAAGGTGTTACTATAATAGCAGAAAGATGAAATACCTTAATTGCATTAAACGTCTTTTCTGCAAGCATAGTTGGCGGATAAAACCCGCAACAAAAGAAACCCGGTTAAGGCATTATTGCTGTAAATGTGATTGTGATAAAAAGAAATGATTTTTTGCATAATAACTTAATTATAACTATATTTGCACAATGAAAGAACAAACACAAGAAATACAGAAAGAATTTGAAGCATCTATGGACACATGGTGCGACATAATGCTTGCCTTTGAAGTAAAGACAGAAGAAGCCAAAATACTTCCCGACCAGTATTCAGACGAAACTATGATGAATATTACCCACCTTTTCGCCCACGTGCTATCAAACATAGCCATAAGTAAAAGGAAGATTGCAGACGCGGAAGCTGCTGTAAAACTTGGAGATGAACTCCATAAATTAATCAAAGAATACACCGGCATAGACACAAAAGAATTTTACAACAGGATAAACGTAAACCCAAACTGATATGACACCCGAAGAACTCCGCATACAATATCAAATCGAACGGGATGAACCCGCAATACATAATGAACCCGTGGTGGAACTTGATTATGTTTGTTGGTTGGAAAAACGAATAATAGAACTTGAATTAAAACTACAACAGAACGAACTCGACAATATTATTGATAGTATGCAGAAATACGAAAAACAGAAAGAACTTTGTGAGCAGATGAAGCCCATAATAGGTAAGTATATCATTAAAAAACCACGTTACTTCTCCTCATTCTGCTAATTATGAACGAATACCATAACGGAAACATTCACCTATTTCAGAGGGATTGCATGGAATTAATGAAGCGAATACCAGACGGAAATATTGATTTGCTTTTACAGGATATGCCTTATGGGGTAACTCAAAACGACTGGGATATTATGCCCGACTTAAATATAATGTGGAAAGAGTGGTTAAGAATTACAAAGCCAAGCGGAGCAATGATATTTACAGCACAACAGCCATTCACAACAGATTTAATTTGTAGCAATCGAACAGATTTTAAATATGATTTGATTTGGGAAAAGTCAAGAACAACTGGTTTTTTAAATGCGAATAGGCAGCCAATGAGAAATCACGAACACATACTCTTGTTTTACAGGGAACAACCAATTTTTAACCCTCAAAAAACGAAAGGCAACCCGAACCATATTAGCAATGGAAAAATATCAAGTAAAGGTGCAAATAATAATTACGGAAACTTTGAGCCACTTGCAAGATACAGGACTGAAGATAAATTTCCGAAATCGGTTATTTACTTTAAACAGAACGACCCGAATGTAATAATACA
>Ga0209727_1003086_pt1 | contig 11035 bp, 10 predicted proteins | sample RifGroC1_FD_183995 | JGI IMG/M metagenome (GOLD analysis project Ga0209727, IMG submission 183995) | Groundwater microbial communities from Rifle, Colorado, USA - Groundwater C1 (SPAdes) (version 2) | ecosystem: Environmental > Aquatic > Deep subsurface > Groundwater | place: Rifle, Colorado...
CTGTCCTTTTTTATTACCTTGAAAAAAATCCCTTTTTCTGCTAGGCTTGGGCGCATGGATGATCGTAGAACTTCATGCGTAATTCGGGCCTAAATTCATCCATTTTGATTTTTGATATTTGAATTTTGCATTTCCTACCATGGCCACCTTTGAAGACATAAAAACCCTCATATTACAGAACAATCCTGAGGCGGATCTAACTATGTTGGAATTGGCTTATGATTTTGCCAATAAAGCACATGCCGGGCAAAAACGGCTAGATGGCACGGATTATATTACTCACTCCCTAGCGACTGCACTCACTTTAGCCAAAATGAACTTGGACCAAGATACTATAATTGCCGGCCTGCTTCATGATGTGCCAGAAGATACCGCCATCCCTCTAGAAGAAGTGGAAAAGAATTTTGGCCCACAAGTTGGCAAGTTAGTTAGGGGCGTTACTAAATTGGGCAAAATAAAATATCGCGGCCTGGAACGTTATGCTGAAAATTTACGCAAAATGTTTGTGGCTATGGCTGAAGATGTAAGGGTGGTTATTATTAAGCTGACTGACCGGCTGCATAATTTAGAAACCTTGGATTCGCTACCGCCAGTCAAGCAACAGCGCATTGCCCGCGAGACTTTGGAAATTTACGCCCCTATTGCCAATCGCTTAGGTATTGGCGAACTTAAGGGTGAATTGGAGGATCTGGCTTTCCGCTATGTTTACCCAGAAGAATACACCTGGGTGGTGAAGCAATCAAAAACCAGATTGGAAGATCAGCTGGCTTATATTAATGAAGTAATTGAAAAACTCAAAGAGCTGTTACAAAAAAATGGAGTTAAGTTTATCTCAATTCACGGCCGGATGAAACATCTTTATTCGCTATACCGCAAGCTACAACGCAAGGATATGGATATTTCAAAGGTATATGACTTGGTGGCGGTGCGCATTATCGTAAATAATGAAGCTGATTGTTATCATGTGCTGGGGCTACTGCACAGCCAATGGAAGCCATTGCCTGGACGCATTAAAGATTACATCGCCCAGCCCAAACCTAATGGTTATCGGAGTTTACACACCACTGTTTTTGGCGAAGCTGGCAGAATTGTTGAATTCCAAATCCGAGATACTGAGATGCATGATCACGCTGAATATGGTATTGCTGCTCACTGGCATTATAAAGAAGGCCGCCAAGCCGAGCTTAAACTGCCACCAGAACAACTAAAATGGATTACGGAGCTGCTACAATGGCAAAAAGAAATTTCTGATAATGAACAATATTTGGATAGCCTAAAACTGGATATATTCCAGAACAGGATTTTTGTATTTACGCCTAAAGGCGACGTTATAGATTTGCCCGAGGATGCCACGCCGGTTGATTTTGCTTATTATATTCACTCTGATATTGGCAACCGCTGTACCGGTGCGCGGATAAACGAAAAAATGAGCCCACTGGATACGATGCTGAAAAGCGGTGATTTAGTGGAAATAATCGTGGATAAAAACCGCGCCGGCCCAGCGGAAGATTGGCTAAAGTTTGCTAAAACCAATATGGCGCGCACTCATATAAAATCTTTCCTCAAGAAAAAACGAGGCGGCCTAGCTAAAATATTTAGCCGGCGTCAAGCCAAAACAACAAACCCGTCCTAAATTGGTTAAAGCCGGACGAGTTCGTTGTTTTGATAGCTTAGTTTGGTTCTATCTATCTAGCTTACTCATTAAGTCAGCTAATTCTTCTTGTGAATAAAAAACAATTTCAATCAACCCGCGCTGGGGCGTACCGCGGATTTTTACCCTAGTGCCCAACTTAGCCTGCAGCCGCTGTTCCAAATTCCTTAATTCTGGTGAAACTGTGCCAACTCGACGCTGGTGAGAGCGAACACGCACACCCTGGGCCTTAAGTTCAGCCAAATGCACTGGTAAGCCTTCCCGAACTATTGAGGCAAAAAACTTTTCCTGCTCAGCCTGTGTAGGTAAGCTTAATATTACTTTAGCATGCCCGACGGTAATTCGCCCCTCCTGCAGTGCCTGCTGAATGGCTGGGGATAAGGTCAAAAGCCTTTCAATATTAGCTACTTGGGAACGGGATTTGCCCACCTGTTTGGCAACTTGCTCCTGGGTTAAATTGAATTCATCTTGTAATCGGCGATAAGCCGCCGCTTCTTCTAAGGGGTTCAAATTCTGTCGCTGAATATTTTCCACCAAAGCTAATTCCAATCTTTCTTGCTCCCCGGTTTGACGAATTATCACCGGCACTTCAGTTAACCCGGCTTGTTGAGCGGCTCGCCAGCGCCTTTCCCCCACCACCAGCTGATAGCGACCATTGGCTAAAAGTGTAACCACCAACGGCTGTAAAATCCCATGCACTTTAATAGAAGCCACTAATTCACTTAAGCCCGCCTCATCAAATTGTTTACGGGGCTGTTGTTTGTTGGGTTCTATCAGCTGCAACGAAATCTTTTGCACATTAGAAGCACTGGCTGGCACTGATTGCACATGAACAGTTTCACTAACACTGGTTTTTGGCTCATCTCCTATCCGCTTACTCGGGATAAGTGCACTTAAACCTTTACCTAATTGAAATGATTTTGCCATACTTAGAAAATCAAAAAGCAAATATCAAAAATCAAAACTATGGATTATTGAATAAATACTCTTTTGCCGCCCTGTCGTAGTGTCAGCTACAGAGCGGAAGACGCCTGAGCGCCCGGTACCACCGTGTTGTAGCTGCTGGCGCATAGGCGGAACCAGTGAAGGCGGCGAGCACTGCCTGACACGAAGACCGGCGTGGCGACTTTTGTGCCACTTTTCTAGAAAAGTGGCTAAAATATAATTTGTTATTGTACTGGGCATAACTATAAAGCCGGCTGTTCAAATAAACTTAAAAATTCTTGAGCTAAAGCCTGGTAAGCTTCAGCCCCGCGTGAATGAGAATCATATAAAGCAATAGGTTGGCCAAAACTTGGTGCTTCCGCTAACTTAACATTGCGTGGAATCATGGTAGCAAATAATTTATTAGGAAAATGAGTTTTAAGTTCTTCCACTACGGCACCAGCTAATCTGTTCCTGCCATCATACATTGTAACAAATGCCCCCAAAACCTGTAAGTTAGGATTCAATCCTTGCTGCACTAAATTTATAGTATTAAGCAATTGTCCTAGGCCTTCCAAAGAATAGTATTCTGCCTGCAATGGTATTAATACCCGATCTGCTGCGACCAGGGCATTAATGGTCAATAATCCTAAACTAGGCGGGCAATCTATTAAAACAATGTCATAATCAGGCAATAAATTGCTTAGAGCTTTTTGCAAACGATATTCGCGCTCATCAGCATTCACTAATTCTACAGCCGCACCGGCTAAATCAGCATGAGCTGGCATTAGCCACAACCTTTCTAAAGCAGAGGCTTTTACAGAATCTATTGCCTTGTCCGGCTCAATCAAAGCATGATATACATGTTTATCCCCTTCAGCTAAACGCACACCCAGGCCGGCCGAAGCATTGGCCTGCGGATCAAAATCAACTAATAAAACTCGCTTGCCGGCACGAGCGAGGTAAGCGGCCAAGTTAACAGCGGTCGTGGTCTTGCCTACCCCACCTTTTTGGTTAGCGAGCGCTATAGTTATTGGCATAAATATACCTTAATTATACTTTTTGAAACACGCTTTGACAATTTACGTTATTATAACTATGATTGGGTGTGCTTTTAGTTAGGGGCGAGTGGGTCAAAAGCGAAATAGTGTAGCTTTTGACGGGCAGTCAAAAACTGCCCGGGCCGACACGAGCCTCTACTTTTTGCTCAAGACTGGTGTCGAGATTTTAACAACTTGGGCGAGTGGGCTGAATACAAGCGAGCGTAGTATTCAGCGGGCAGTCAAAAACTGCCCGGGCCGACACGAGCCTCTACTTTTTGCTCAAGACTGGTGTCGAGATTTTAACAACTTGGGCGAGTGGCGGAACTGGTATACGCGCAGGTCTCAAAAACCTGTGGGCGCAAGCTCTTGAGGGTTCGATTCCCTCCTCGCCCACCAAATTATTACAAGAGTGAACCAACTACTTGGTTCGCACGAGGGAAGCGAACGCCGAAGCCATGTCCGTTCAGTAGTAACGGACCGCAAGGCGGTGGCTAACCCGAGTACGCCGACGGGCGGACGAGAGGTGAGGTTGATTCCCTCCTCCGGCACCAAAAAACCTTATTAGCTCTCTAGTACTAGTTGTGATCTATATACCTATGTCAGCCGAGCAACCAAAAATAGAACAATCAAATAATGAAGCTGAGCTCTCATTGCTATTTGAGCAACAGTACGACAATCCCGAGATAGTAGATATTGATCAACAAAAACTAGAAATTGTTGACCTGCAGCCACCTCAGCCTAAAACTGAGGTGCCAATGGTAATGGTTCCGGGCTGGGCGGCAACACCAGAAGTTCTGCGAGAGAATGCGATCATCTTGGCCAAACTGGGCCGACGAGTAATCCTACCTAATTCACCGCATGGGCTTGAGATAGAAAAAACGACCGGCCGTAATTACCCACTGGCGGAATTAAGAAAAACGGCCGCCCTACTGCAATCAATAGAGCACAAACAATTAAACGAAGTGGACGCAGTTAGTCATTCAGAGGCTGGTATTTTTCTTACCATCGCCGCCCTAGAAAATTCGGACAAGTTTAGAAACCTTGTGCTTGTTTCCCCGGCCGGCCTTACCGGTAAAGATTCTTTTTCCCGTCTGGCGAGCGGCTTCTCCCATGATATTGCCGGCCAAACCGTAAAGGCTCTGCTCCATGAACCAAACCATCTGGGTAAAATCGGCACAGCTTTTTGGGAAGCCATGAAAGCCATTGCCAGCGATCCAAAAAAGACCTGGGAGGAAGTAATGGCTATGGTCAATTATCAAATACCGGAATTATTAGCGGAGCTCAAACAGCAAGGACACGGCATTTCAATTATCCACGGCGCTCAAGACAAAGCCTTCCCGATGGAGCGCGTGCAGCAAATGGTAAACTCTGGTTTGGTAGATGGTTTTATTTCCGTAAAAGGGTCACATAATGAACTCTACCTGAATCCGCAACCGATAACCGAATGGGTGGATCATCTGTTAGACGCCATGGAAAAAAAGACTCCTAAGTGATCTGGTCAAAAATAAGTTACCGCTTGCCAAATTTTATATATTAGTTTATTATGCGAGAGCTAACGACGCGGGGTGGAGAAGTGGCATCTCGCCTGGCTCATAACCAGGAGATCGCGGGTTCAAGTCCCGCCCCCGCAACCAAGAAATTTTTGCATGGCCCAAATTGGGCCATGCGTTGTAAACTGAAAGGTACGGCAGGATAGCTTCACCCTTCGGGTGACCACTCGTAGGGTGGCAGTTTCCGCCCAAGGCGGATCAGCCTCGGGCTGAGGTTACTCCTCGGTAAACTCGGGGCACAGAGCGAGGGACTTTCACCCCACCACAATTTCACATAGAATATCTGGTACGAGGCGGAGTAGCTCAGGTAGTTAGAGCGAGGGACTCATAAGCCCTAGGTCGGTGGTGCAAGTCCACCCTCCGCTACCATGTACTCACAGAAATTGTGGTGGGGCAAGTAAGCCCTAGGTCGTGGGGTCGAAGCGTAAGCGAGAATACAACTGCTTGTATTCGAGCCGCTGAGACGGGCTGACGCGTTGCCTATGGCCGCAAAGCCCCGGCCCGGAGGGGGATTCCACCCCTGCCTGCGGCAGGCAGGCCTGCTACCAGAACATATAACCTCATGGGTAAATCCATGGGGTTATATGTTATAATGATGATATACAATACTTAAATTGAAAGGGGGTGAGCATTATGATGGGTCATAATAAGGGCCTTCATATGGTGACATGGATTTTGGTGATTGTTGGCGGCTTGAATTGGCTCTTGGTTGGTTTATTTAGCTGGGATATTGGTCAAATTTTTGGCGGTATGAATTCAATGATATCAAGAATAATTTATATCCTGGTAGGGGTGGCGGCTATTTATGAACTTGTTTATCACAAAAAAACCTGCAAAGTCTGCGAGACTATGAGCAGTCCCAGTCAGCCAAGGCCGTCGGCTATGTAAAATAAACTAGCTAATTTATTCAAAAAACCACCCACAAAGGAGGCGGTTTTTTGATTTGTCTTACCTGGCTCTAAAAGCTACAATAATTACAGCTTATCTTAAATCTTATTTTTATTACCTATGTACCTAACAGTCCACGGCACCACTGCCATGCTAATAGCTAGGTCCGTTCCTAACCCGTTCGTGGCATTTTTACTGGCCTTAGCTTCTCATTTCGTTTTGGATTTTATACCCCATGGTGACGAACATCTTTTAAAAGCACATTTCACCCGCGGCCAAACCGCTAGACGGATGTTCGGTGCCGCTTCTTTAGATGGTTTAATTTTGTTGGGCTTTGTGGCTATCTTCCTGTGGGTTGGGCCAACAGTTAATACCTCTACTTTTATCTGGAGCTTAATTGGCGCGCTCTTACCAGATGTTCTACAAGGAATTTACTTTGCTACTGAAACCAAATGGCTAAAACCATTCCAAAATTTTCACCTTGGAATTCATAATGCCTCAAACCATCCTCTTAATTGGCATCAAGGCATGCTGGTGCAATGCCTGGTCTTAACTGCGGTTTGGCTTTTTTCTATATTTTAGCTACTAAAAATTCGTCTAATTGTAACTAAATCAGGACGACGCCAGAGTTTAATTATCGGCACCACCTTAACCTTACCATTGCCATTCACTCCTTTAGCGTGAATGGCTTTTTTATCGCCCACATAAACAGCAACATGCCCAATACCTTGAGGGTATTTTGGGTCATAATGACCATACTCACCAGTGAAAAATAATAAATCACCTGGTTGAAGTAATTCTATTCTTCTTCTAACGGACCTCCCCTGAGCCGCTTGCTCTAAACTGCGACGGGGTAGCTTAATGCCACCTTTTTGATAAAGCCACTGCACTAAACTGGAACAGTCAAAGACCTTTGGCTGAATTGCTACTTTGGCGCCATATTTATAAGGCTTACCTATTTACTGATAAGCTAAATCTACCAATCGCTGCTGTTTTAACTTATTAGACACGTTACTTGGTACGATAAAACTTAGCTGCCGCCTCAGGTGCTACCGGATTAACTACAATTCCTGAGCCTATTTCCACTCCAGCCCAAGCGCTGCCGCGCGGGGTTATTTTTATGTATAAATGCTGATCCTCATCATGCACTACCTGATGAAAATAATAATTGTAAGAAAGGTTGAGCTGGTGCACGATTTTACCAACTACCCGATGCAAAACACGGGCAAATGACAATCGTTCGGCCGGATTTAAATTTGTTACATTATCCAAATGCCGCTTGGGCATTATCCAAATCTCATAATTATAAAGTGAGGCATAGGGCGTAAAGGCTAATATATATTGATCTTCATAAACGCGCCTCGGGCCCTTACTTTCTTCTTTGATAACATCACAATAAACACAACGGCCGGTCTTTAATTTATATGCCTGCACTCGCTGTGATTTGTCCAACAAATGCGGCGGAATAAAGCCCGTGGCAAAAATCTGAGAATGAGCATGCTGCAGCGAAGCCCCGGCCCGGCCACCGTTATTTTTAAAAATTAATATATATTCCAATTTTTTATTCTTCATTAAAGCTTTAGTCCTGGCAGCATACACCTCCAAAATCTTTTCTACCTGGGCTACGGTTAATTCCTCAAGTTGTTTCTTGTGATCAGGCGTTTCTACCACCACCTCTTGTACGCCATAAGCCTTTTTATTATCCAAGGCTACGGCTGGATACTTATTCTTTACAACCTTAATTTGCCAGTTCTCTTTTGGGCCAATTATTAACAAAGCCTTTTCACTTTTAAAACGCGGATGACAAAAAACGCAATGCTCTTTTTTTACCGATTGATGGACTGAAGCTAAATCAAAATTAACATCGCTGCCATGCGGCCTATCTAAACGCCTGGGCGCGATGATGACATACTTATCCTGAATATAATCTTTTCTCAGCTCAGCTGATGACTTGGCCATACCTCAAATTTGGTGATTATTCCAATTGGCGATTTTTAAGCGATAACGCCCAGAACCAGCCAGGGCTATAGCCAAAGCCATGAGCAACAAAACCAGATCAAATTCATAACCCCCGACAAAACCTTTTTTAAAATTAACCGAGATTATGGCCACTACCATAATCACCACTAACCCTAAGCTAAAAAATCTAGCCAGCCAGCCAAACAAAACTGCCACCCCACCTACCAGTTCGGTGGCCGCCACTAAATAAACCATCCAGCCAGGTATGCCAAGACCGGTAAAAAAATTGGTCACGCCATCTAAATTTTGCCATTTTTGCCAGCCGTGAATTATAAAAACAGCGCCTAAACCAATTCGCACCAGCAATAATCCGGCGTCTTGATAGTATGGAATTTTTAAAAGCATAGTCTTAGGTATGAAAGCGCGCTGAACACCCCCTGTTCAACGCGAAAATAAGCTTTAATACAAATATTATACCTAAATTTCGCCTAATTGACCAGTTTTAAACGGGTATTTGCCATCGTATGCTATAATAAAACCCTATGTCTAGGTTCAAATTCATCAAACTGACGATTTATCTGCTGGCGCTGTCGGCTTTATTGCTACCAAAGTTTTTTCTGCAGCCAGTTGCCGCCCAGCCGCCCGCCGCTCCTCAACCTGTTTCTTCTTATCAGGATTTTACTGCTTGGTACTTAGAAAAATATGATCTTGATGAGCTCCCTTTCCGCGCCGCCGCGCTTTTTGATTCAACCAGCGACCAACCACTTTACTATCACCAAGAATCAACCGTCATGCCCACAGCCAGCCTGATTAAAATGGTATCAGCTGGCACTGTGCTTGCTCACCAACCTAATTGGTACACACCCTTAAGCTTCACTGAGGATGACAACGAAGGTTTACTGCGACCTTATGTTGGTAAGTACGATAAATTTTCTTTGCTAAAACTGGAGACTGACGAAAAAATAACTTTGGAGCAAGCTTTTGCCAGTATGCTAATCGGCAGTGCTAACAACGCGGCCGTAAGTGTTGGTCGGGCTGTTGGCCTCAGTCGCGCTGACTTTATTTCAGCGATGCGCCAAACGGCTACTGCCTGGGGAATGACCCAAACAACTATTGATGAGCCCTCAGGCTTATCATTAAATAACACCTCAACGGCGCACGACTTAGCTTTGGCTGCCTGCCATGTTTACACAGATTTTATAGCATCTTTTTATGGCTCTTCGCCTTCTGTAAGTTTTACTACTGCCTTAGGCAATAAAAAAACCGTACAACATACGGTTTATGATGTACGCAATAACCCTTCACGTTTTTTTGGAGCTAAAACCGGCTACCTAACTGAAACCCAATATCACATGGCGGCCGGCATCATCACACCCTCTGGCCATCGGCTTTGCGCTGCTATTCTTACTTCACCAACCCGCGCCGAATCCGAACACGCCATGAACGCGCTCCGGTTGTGGGCGGATGAGATGTATCAGTGGTAATAGATAGAATATCAAATTCGGATAATTTTTGCCGCCCTGTCGCAGTGTCAGAGCAGAGCGGAAGACGCGTGAACGTCCGTCTGGTCGCGTGCTATGGCCGCTTGGCATAGCGCCAGATAGTGAACGCGGCGAGCACTGCCTGACACGAAGACCGGTGCGGCGACTCTTGCGTTACTTCTCTAGAGAAGTAACAAGAAAAATTTACGGTTGCAGAATATCCTCGGTGCGGCCATTAATAGAAATTACTACATCCTTGACTGAGGCAAATTGCTTTAGTGTTTTTATAATCTGATTGCGAATCGCGGTTACCCGACAGGAACCGCCCACTCCCCGTTCTAGGGTATCACTAAAATCTACTTCAGTAACTCCATCGGTAATCGCTAACCGATTAATAGTTACATCTGGCGGCAAGCTAGTAAAATAACCTGCCTGCCGTTCCTGCAAGGTTGGCCCTTTTAATAATTCAGCCACGGCCGCTCGCGCCAGAGCATCTGTTTCTGGCACATGCCTCTCCAATGGCATAGCCTTCAAGCATTCATCCTCGCCGGCGCTCGCCATTGAACCAAAATAAACTTCCACCACTTTAGTCGGCTGAATTGCCTGAAGCTGCAATGGTACTTTTACTTTATCTATCTCACTGCCGTCTTTAGCTGAACTTTGATACACCTGAAGCTCCAACCGTTCGCCAACAGCTACTTCTGCCCCAGCCAGATCAATAGTGGTAGAAAAACCACCCCAAGTGCCAACATCGGGCGCATTGGCCGCAACAAATCCAGTCCAGATTGATTGACCCTTAGTATTCAAAACTTTCAGGCTAACATTATTTTCAAATACTCGGGCAATACCACTAACGCTAAATGGGCTACTAATAACCGCGCGCTGAGGTGGCAGATAAACCATAACATTAGGCAACTCCTCAACTTCGCCCGTAGAATTCTCCACTAACCTTAAAGAGTTCAACAGACTAGTGACTTGGCTGTTTTCCATTTTTAAAATTAAAAAACGATAGCTGGTTAAACCAGCTTGGATTGGCTGGGGGTAAGTGACCACGGCCGCGGCCTGCCTCACTCCAGGCTGTGTTGGCTGAATAAGAACACCTGGCTGACCCGCGATTTGGGCAGTGGTTATTTTTGGATTTTGCCCGAAAGGTAAACTGGTGGATGAATTCAAGCTAGCTGCAATCTCGGTTAAAATTACCCCATCACCTGAAGTCGCCCCAATTTCAAACCAGCCACCATTGCCCTCAAAACGCCGTGGCAGGCCATCTGCATCTAAAGGTTCAGGCGCAGGCAACCAAGCTGACGGGTAAGTTAATATTGCTTTTAAGCTCGGGTTAAAATAAACGGCTCTGGCTTCTGGTTTGTATTCCGCGACTTTACCAAAAAAATACAAGCCCGAAGCTACGGCGAGCAAAGCCAAAGCCGCACCGGTCCAGGCGTACCAAGCATGCTTATGGTGCTTGACGCTGGGATCTACAAAATTATCTGCCAAGGCTTTTAATGGTTCCATAAGATAAAGTATAATCCCCTATTAATA
>Ga0209727_1003089_pt1 | contig 11023 bp, 10 predicted proteins | sample RifGroC1_FD_183995 | JGI IMG/M metagenome (GOLD analysis project Ga0209727, IMG submission 183995) | Groundwater microbial communities from Rifle, Colorado, USA - Groundwater C1 (SPAdes) (version 2) | ecosystem: Environmental > Aquatic > Deep subsurface > Groundwater | place: Rifle, Colorado...
TCCCTTTACCGAACTTCTAGACATAATTAATGGTTGTAGCGATGTTTAATAATTGATTTATTACTGTATTTCTTTTTGTCTCTGGTTCTCTTACCCATGGTTCTCTTACCCCAGGGGGATTTAGGAGATTTCATACCGACTCCGGAACGACCTTCTCCACCACCGTGGGGGTGAGATCTTGGATCTTGGGCAACACCACGAACCGATGGGCGGCGACCCATGTGTCGGGCACGACCGGCGCTGCCAATAATTTCTTCTTTGTGGTGTTCGTTAGTGAGACTTCCGATGGTGGCCTTACAGTCACCTTTGAAAACGCGGATTTCACCTGAAGGAAGCTTGACGGAGACTAGCTCGCCTTCTTTGGATTGAACCGTGGCGGAGTTTCCGGCTGATCTCACCATTTGAGCGCCTTTTCCGGGGGTGATTTCCAGATTATGAATCTGAATACCAATCGGGATATTTCTTAAGGGTAAACAGTTACCGATTTTAATTTCAGCGGTTTCGGAAGAAACGATGACGTCTCCGATTTTGAGTCCTTGCGGGGCAAGAATGTAATCTTTGACACCATTTCCATAGACTAAAAGAGCAATATCGGCGGTACGATTTGGGTCGTATTCGATAGAAGCCACTTTAGCGGTCAGCGCAACATTACGCTTCCAGTCAATATGACGGAGAAAACGTGTTTCGCGACCACCTTGATGGCGAACTGTTATTTTACCAGAAAAATTACGGCCTGACGATTTAGGATTTAATTTTCTTAGTTTTTTGGGTGCTTGGGTCTTCATAATCTTTATGATTTAACAGTATTAAAGAGTTCGATCTTTTGACCGGCTTTAATTTTAACAATGGCTTTTTTACTGACAGGAAGGGTAACGTGGCGACCTGTTTTTCTGGATTTCATTGGTCTGGAACCGTGTTTTACAGTATTAATACTGAGGACATTAACCTTGAAGAGATCTTCAATGGCTTTTTTGATCTGGTATTTACTGGCACTTGGGGCAACGTTAAAAACATATTTGTCGAGAGCCGAAAGAGAATAGCTTTTTTCGGTGACAACCGGGCTAATAATGGTGTTTTGGTGAATTAAAGGTGTAGACATGGTTATTTAGATTTAGTCAATAAAACAGATTTCAATCTTTCGACTAAGTGAGTATAGGCACTGGGAGTGAGAACGATCTTGGGGCTTTGGACTACTTTGTAGACGTTTAGACGGTTGGCAGAGAGAAGAACTACGTTGTCCAGATTTCCGATAGATTTGAGTATTTTGGGGTCTTCATTAAAATGAACAAGTCCGAGCTTCTCTGCACCCAGAGAACTGAGAGCGGATTTGGTCGAGGAGTCCTTGATAGCAGCCGTGTCCAGTAGAGAGAGGCGTTTTTCTCTGTTGTAGAGTGAAAGAGCACCAAGGAGGGCTTTGATCTTCATTTTTTTATTGAGAGATTTAGGGGTGAGCTTCAAACCGCGAGGACCGAAAACAACTCCTCCACCAACGAAGATTGGAGCAGATTTAGCACCATGACGGGCATTTCCGGTACCTTTCTGTTTGTAGACTTTGTGTTTGGTAAGACTAATTTCTCCACGAGTTTTGACTTTGGAGACCCCGATGTGAGAGTTCTCTTGATAGACATAAATCGCCTGAGCAAGAAGAGAGGGGGCAACTTCCTTGTTAAAAATCGAAAGATCCGGTTGGCTTTGTGTTAGAACTTTTTTAGTAGCCATAGTTTATAAAATAGTGATCTTAGTAACAGCGCCGCGGGAACCGGGAATAGAACCGGTAATTTGAAGAATACCTGTTTGCGCATCAAATGAGTGAATTTTCAAGTTTTCAATAGTGACATTGACATTACCCATGCGGCCGGCCATGTGTTTGCCTTTGACGACTCTACCAGGAGTAGTACCTCGACCAATGGAACCTGGTGCTCGACCCCTATCGGACTGACCATGAGTGCGAGGACCTCCGTGCATACCCCAACGCTTCATAACACCGGCGGTGCCTTTGCCTTTGGAAGTGGCGGTGACGTTGACCAGGGAACCGGGAACTAGGATTTCGGCTAAATTAATATCAGCTACTTCTTCGGAGACTTCTCTAATTAATTTAGGAGTTGTGCCGATGCCGGCTTTTTTAAGGAAACCAGCAAGAGGCTTATTGGCTTTCTTTTTATTTCCAATCCCTAAAACTGTGGCTTGGTATCCGTCTTTATCAATAGTTTTTTGAGAAATAACCACGTGAGGATCTACCGTGAGGTCGGTCAAGGGGATCCGCTTACCTTCGACGAAGGTCTGTGACATTTCTGTCTTGGTTGCGTATACTTGTTTGTTCATTTTTTTATTAATATAAAACGCCCCCGATTTTCGGGGAAGCCGAAAAACGGAAAAGGGAGTTTTAGTTATTTAAAGATAGCGACATTTAGGTTACATCTTGATTTCAATTCCAACACCAGCAGGAAGATCGAGGTGCTGAAGTGAATCAATAGTCTTGTTGGTAGGATTTACGATGTCGATGAGTCTCTTGTGTGTAAGAATGGCGAACTGTTCGCGGGCATCTTTATCGGTATGAGGCGAAGAGGTAACGACAATAACCTTCTTCTTGGTGGGCAGAGGGACGGGACCAACCACCTGAGCTCCGGAAACTAAAGCTGCCTGAATGATTTTCTTAGCAGCCTCATCGATAACACGATGATCGAAGGATTTTAGTTTGACGCGGATACGTGGTTGGTCTGTCATTTTCAAGAAGAATAAATGTGCAATTTGATGAGTATCGTAGTTTAGGCGATAATCTTAGTGATAACTCCGGCACCAACGGTTAGTCCACCTTCGCGGATAGCGAAGTTTTGGCCTTCAGACATGGCAATTGGTTGAATAAGTTCGACATTCATTTTGGCGTTGTCACCAGGCATGATCATCTCGACACCTTCAGGAAGTTTAACCTCTCCGGTAACGTCGGTGGTGCGGATAAAGAACTGGGGTTTGTAACCAGTGAACATGGGAGTGTGGCGACCACCCTCATCTTTGCCTAGGATATAGGCCTCGGCTTCAAACTTGGTGTGAGGAGTGATGGAACCAGGTTTGGCCAAAACTTGACCTCTCTGGACATCTTCTTTTTCAATACCTCTTAGAAGAAGACCGACGTTGTCACCTGACTGACCTTGTTCAAGCTGTTGGTGGAACATTTCGACTCCGGTAACAACAGATTTAGTGGTGTCTTTAATACCTACAATTTCGATTTCGTCACCGATCTTGATGATACCGGTACTGATACGTCCGGTAACAACTGTTCCACGACCCTTAATTGAGAAAACGTCTTCAACAGGCATGAGGAAAGGTTTGTCGAGCTCGCGGACAGGAGTAGGAATCCAAGTATCGACGGTGTCCATGAGTTTCATGATACCGGCTTGGGCTTCTTTATCACCTTCGAGAGCTTTAAGAGCAGAAACACGAACGATTGGGGTGTCCTCTTCAAAATGATATTTAACCAAGAGTTCTTTTATTTCCATCTCGACGAGCTCAAGAAGCTCAGGATCGGAAACGGCATCAATTTTGTTTAAGGCAACGACTAAACGAGGAACGTTTACTTGGTGAGCCAAAAGCAAGTGCTCTTTGGTTTGAGGCATAGGACCGTCGGTAGCGGCGACAACTAAAATAGCGCCATCCATCTGAGCGGCACCAGTGATCATGTTTTTGATATAGTCGCGGTGACCAGGACAGTCGATATGAGCGTAGTGACGAGTTGCTGTTTCGTAAGGGACGTGGGAAATATTGATGGTAACTCCACGCTCTCTCTCTTCAGGAGATTTATCAATCTGATCAAAAGGAAGGGCTTCCGCTAGTCCTTGAGCAGCTAAAGTGGTAGTAATGGCGGCGGTAAGAGTGGTCTTGCCGTGGTCAACGTGACCGATGGTGCCGATATTTACGTGAGGTTTGGTTCTTTGGTATGTAGCCATTTTTTGTTAATTTTTTTTAATTATTTATAATTTGCGTTTTAAGCCTATTTATTTTAGCAGATTTTACCTTATTGTGCGGGATTTTTCAACAGCTTGGCGGCAATGCTGTTTGGAAGTTCCTGATAATGACTTGGCTCCATGTAGTAGCTGGCGCGTCCGGCAGTAAGTGAACGAATGGCCGTAGCGTAGGCAGAGAGCTCGGAAAGAGGAACTGTGGCGGTAATAACACGAGCATTACCACGTTGAGCAGTACCACCAATTTGGGCACGTCTGGCCGATAGATCGCCGATAATATCACCCATGTTGGCTTCCGGGGTAGTAACTTCGACTTTCATAATAGGTTCAAGAATAACGGCGCCGGCTTGTTTGACGGCGTCCTGAAGAGCCATACTTCCGGCAATCTTGAAGGACATTTCGGAAGAGTCGACTTCATGGAAACTTCCATCAACGACGGCAACATCAAGGTCGACCATGGGGAAACCAGCGATAAGACCGTTGTCCAGGGCTTCACGAACACCTTTTTCAATAGGGTTAATGAACTCGCGAGGAATGGTTCCACCGACAATTTTATTGGTAAATGTAAATCCTTCACCGCGAGGTTTGGGGGTAATGACTAAGATGGCGTGTCCATATTGACCACGACCACCTGACTGACGAATATATTTACCTTCACCCCTAGCTTCTTTGATGATTGTTTCTCGATAGGCCACCTGAGGAGCACCGGTTGTGGCATCGACCTTGAATTCGCGACGAAGACGATCAACAAGAATTTCCAGATGAAGTTCACCCATACCAGCAATGACGGTTTGACCCGTTTCGTGGTTAGTTTTGATCTTAAAGGTAGGGTCTTCTTCGGCTAGACGACCAAGGGCAATGTCGAGTTTTTCCTGATCGGCTTTAGTTTTTGGTTCTATCGCAAGAGAGATAACTGGATCCGGGAAATCAATGGATTCTAGAACAATGGGTCGGGTTTCTTCACAGAGAGTGTCCCCTGTCTTGGTGGCCTTGAGACCAACAATACCGACAATTTCACCGGCTCTGGCCTCTTGGATTTCCTCACGGGTGTTGGCGTGCATAAGCATTAAACGACCGAGGCGTTCACGTTCGGATTTACTGGCGTTAAAAACGTAAGAACCGGCAGTAATTTTTCCGGAGTAGAGACGGACGTAAGTAACTTTTCCAACGTGGGGGTCGGCTTGAATTTTGAAGGCCAGACCAACGAAGGCTTCGTCCGGGCTGGGTTTCCTGGTTTCTACTTCACCGGTTTTAGGGTTGGTTCCGGTAGTGTCAGCAATGTCGAGAGGAGAAGGAAGAAAATCTACAACGGCGTCAAGGAGTGGCTGAACACCTTTGTTTCTTAAAGATGAGCCGGGGAATACGGGAACGATTTCGTTGGCAATTGTAGCTTTGCGGAGAGCGGTTTTAAGATCCTTCATGGAGGGTTCTTCACCATTTAAGTATTTTTCCATTAAAACCTCATCTGTTTCAACGATAGACTCAACAAGTTTGGATCTCTCACTCTCGCATTCTGCTTCCATGTCGGCAGGAAAACCTTCGGTAACGTCATATTTGGCGCCGGTTTCATCTCCCTGCCAGATGATAGTTTTTTTCTCGAGAAGCATAGCAATTCCCTTGAAGGTATTTTCGACCCCTATGGGAAGAGCTAGGATGGCTGTCTTGGCACCGAGTTTTTCATGAACGTCTTTAATGGTAGCCATAAAATCAGCTCCCAAAACGTCCATTTTATTAACTAGAGCAATACGAGGAACTTTGTATTTGTCGGCTTGGCGCCAGACGGTTTCGGTCTGAGACTGAACGCCTGAACCTGCGTCAAGAACGATAATACCTCCATCAAGAACGCGGAGAGAGCGCTCAACTTCAGCGGTGAAGTCAACGTGTCCCGGAGTATCGATAATGTTGAAACGACAGTCGTCCTTGATGTTGGCATCTTCTAAAACAGGAGTCCAGAAAGTAGTAGTAGCAGCGGAAACAATGGTAATACCACGTTCGCGCTCTTGGTCCATCCAGTCCATTTGAGTATCTCCTTCATCAATATCACCGATTTTGTAGGTTTTACCGGTGTAAAAAAGGATGCGCTCCGTGGTAGTGGTTTTACCGGCGTCAATATGAGCGATGACACCAATGTTTCTAACATTCTCTAAAGGAACTTGTTTTGAGACGGCTGCGGCCATACTTTTTGTTGTTTTTGTTTAATTATTTATTTAGACGAAAGAAACCTATCCTTTTCGGGACATAATTTCACGAGCTTAATTTTACCATAACTCCGATTGCTATGGGTAAAGGGTGGAGCTTAGTGGCGCGAATTATGACGAGAGTAGTGTTTGGATCGACTGGATTTATTTTCGTGATTTAGATGACGCCTGCTTGGGTGACGTAAAAGTTCAGGTGCATAGTCTTTGAGCCATTCATGTCTTGCTTCCAAACAGTTGCTGGCAAAGGCTTTACCAAGAGGGTTGATAAAAATTTCACTGGCAATAATAAAGGAGCCCTTTCTTAAAGTGTTGTAGGACAAAACAGAACTGGGGTGAATAAAAATACTTCCTTTGGTACCATCAACTTTTTTGAACGTAAACCTGTCGACTTTTTGTAAAAGATTGCCAATAAGACCGGCGGTGACAGCTTTACCAATGGCGGATTTGTTTATCTTTGGGGAGGCATTTGGATTAATGATGATTTTATGAGTGGCCAGAACATCGATAAGATCCAAACGAACATTCTTAGCTTCTTCCAGGGCCTTTTCGTTTAGAAAATTTTTCTTTGCCCAGTCATCGCTATAACCACTGGCCGCGTAAGCCTTCCAGATATTAAGAAGAACGGAGAAATCGGAGTCGTCTTGATGAGTAAATTGGGCATGAGCTTTTTCGGCGGCCAGTTCCAGCTCTTTTTCTGGTGGCCTGATGAAGATATTTTTGCCGTCGAGGAAAGAGGCAATGATTGTAATTTCATTGACGCAGTCGATTCCCGGTCTTATGGCCTCAAGGAGCATCCGCCCTAAACGCGGTTCCAGTCCAAGCTCAACCAACCAGTCACCGATTTCGGTAATATTGCCGTGGCCGTCTATGGCTCCTAGTGTGAACAGAGTGTTCAGAGCCTGGGTAATTGCTTCGCGGCCAGGGTGATCCATAAAATCAAAGTTCTCAATACTTTCAATACCGACTTTCTTCATTGCAAGAACGATTTGAGATAAATTAGAGCGCTGAATTTCCGGAGTTTGATAAAGAGGACGTCTCTTGAGACTACTTTCGGTAAACAGTCGATAACAATATCCAGGGGCAGTGCGACCGGCACGGCCCTTGCGTTGGTCAAGACCACTTATGGCGTGTTCAGCAAGAACTAGTTGTTCGATACCGGTTTTGGGGTCAAAACGGGTTTGCTTGATATATCCGGAGTCAATAATGTGAATAATGCCGTCTATCGTGACCGAGGTCTCGGCGATGTTGGTAGCCACAATAATTTTTCTTTTATCGGTAGGGGTGAATATTCTGTCTTGATCTTCGGGAGACATTTCGGCGTGAAGCGGAAAAACCTCAACCCCGTTATTTCCAATTTTAGCTTCGATTTTTTGAATAGTATCGGTGATTTCTCTTTTTCCGGGCATAAAAATAAGAATATCGCCTTTAAGGTTGCTATCAGTAATGGCTTTTACTTTTTCGGCGGCACCCTGGGTAAAGTCGTAGTTAAAGGGAGTTTCCTCTTCATAATAAACTTCTACTGGAAACATTTTTCCGGGAATTTCGACCAGATTGTCTTTGTCCTCATAACCAATATACTCGGCAAAACGGTTTCTTTCGATAGTGGCTGAGGTGACAACAACGCGAACAGGGTCCATACCGACCTCAAAACGTCTTTGGTTAACATCTTTTAGAAGACCGAGACAGAGGTCGATGTTTAAACTACGTTCATGGGCCTCGTCGATCATGACAATGGAGTACTCAGAAAGAAGAGGATCGAACTGAATTTTTCGCAGAAGTACACCATCGGTCATGAAAGTGATGTTGGTATCTTTGGAAGTAATATCTTCAAAACGAATATGGTAGCCAACTTTGTCTCCTACCGGATAGTCCATCATCTCGGCAACACGGTCTGTAACACTCTTGGTGGCGATTCTTCTGGGCTGGGTTACAGCAATACTGCCCCTGAGACCAAGTTCGTCTCTTAACTCGAGTAATAAGGGAGGAAGACAGGTGGTTTTTCCCGAACCTGTCTCGCCAATGAGAACAAAATTGGGATGAAGTCTGATCTCTTCTCTTAAATACTCTCTTAATTTGGCCACAGGAAGCTGATCCAGATTTTCCAGAGCATACTCAGACGAGCGGTTATATTGTATATTTTCGATTGTTTTTAGGGCCATCTTAAGAAATATTTTGCTGAGGTAGATTAACACAGAAAGAGGAAATAAAATAGCGCCCGTGAGAGTGCTAGGTTTAACTACTCGATCTTCGAGAGTTGTTTCCCCCTCCTAAGGGTGCAGATTGGGATATTTTTATATGGTGTAACAAAAAGCCTCCCAGAGGAGGCCTTTTTGTTTTAGATTATTAATCTTATTACCATCTAAAGTGAGCGAAGGCTTTGTTGGCCTCAGCCATTTTGTGAGTGTCGAGCTTTTTCTTGATTGCGGCACCGGTGTTTTCGTGAGCTTCCATAATTTCAGCAGCGAGTTTGTCGGCTAAAGTTCTCGTAGGGTTGTTTGATCTGGCTTTGGCGGCGTTTAATATCCAACGAATAGCGAGAGAGTCACGACGTTCGGGACGAATGGGGGTAGGAACCTGATAAGAGGCTCCACCTACACGGCGAGAGCGAACTTCTATGGTAGGCTTAACATTTTCCATTGCTTCGGTTAGGTACTCTAGACCATTTTTGCCGGACTGTTCAGCGATTAAGTCGATGGCGGTGTAGATTTGTTTGGCAGCGACGGATTTTTTACCTTCGAGCATGCAACCATTGATAATCTTAGAAACCAACTCGCTTCCATAGATTGGATCGAGCTGAATTTTTTTAGCGGGTGTTTTCTTGGATCTCATATATATTATTTAGCACTAGGACGTTTGGTACCGTATTTACTACGACTGGTTCGGCGTTTTTCAATACCACCAGTGTCGAGCTTGCCACGAATGATGTGGTATTTGACACCTGGAAGATCACGAACACGACCACCACGAATCATAACGATACTGTGTTCGGCCAAGTTGTGACCTTCTCCCATGATGTAGGCGGTAACTTCTTGTTTGTTTGATAGTCTGACACGAGCAATCTTACGCAAAGCAGAGTTTGGTTTCTTGGGGGTCATGGTTTTGACCTGAAGACAAACACCGGCTTTTTGAGGAGACTGGGTCTCGACCATACGTCGTTTGATAGAGTTGAAGCTCTTACGGAGAGCGGTTGTTTTCACTTTGCGCGCAGTTGTGATGCGGCCGTGTTTGATTAATTGGTTAGTTGTAGGCATATTTCAGATGTGTATTTTATCAGATATTCTCAATTTTTGCTCTCAACTTGCTTGTTGGGACCAAGCGACCAATAATAACGTTTTCTTTCATACCGATAAGGTGATCTATCTTGCCTTGAACTGCTGCGTCGGTTAATACGGAAGTTGTGTCTTGGAAAGAAGCGGCAGAGAGCCAAGAATCGGTGTGAAGAGCAGCTCTAATGGCACCCAGAATTAAGTTCGTAGCGGTAGCCGGTTCTCCACCCTGGGCAATGATTGCTTCATTGGCCATTTCGTAGGATCCACGACTGATAACGTCTCCAGCAACCAGTGCAGTATCACCAACGGCATCAATGCGAACGTAGTCACACATCTTGCGAAGAATAACTTCAAAGTGTTTGTCGTGAATACTGATACCCTGTGACTCGTAAATGGACTGAATTTCGCCAATGAGGTAGTTTTGGGTAGCTCTGAGACCTTTGATCTTTAAGAGCTGCTTAATGTCTACACCACCAGAGGCCAGCTGAGTACCAACAGAGATCAAGTCGCCGTCGGCCACTTTGAGAGACATAGCCAGAGGAACGAGATACTCTTTACGATCATCTTTTTTACCACCAGGAGTGACGGTTACAAGATTACCGTTTTCAGTTTCAACTACTTTGACTTTCCCGGATACTTCGGAAATAGGTGCAACAAGTTTAGGAGTACGAACTTCCAAAAGTTCGGTAACTCGAGGAAGGCCCTGGGTAACGTCGACACCAGCAGCACCTCCGGAGTGTTTGGTACGCATAGTTAACTGAGTACCTGGCTCACCGATGGACTGAGCGGCGATAACACCAACAGGATCACCAATGATAGCGAGGGTATTGGTGGCAGTGTTGTGACCATAACACTTGGCACAGAGACCAAAACGAAGTTTACAGGTGATGGGAGATCTAACATCGACTTCTTTGACTCCAGCGGCTTCGATAGCGGTGGCAATTTCTTCGGTGATTAACTCACCGGCATCAACTAAAACTTTTTTAGTGACAGGAGAGATTACTTTTTTGACAGCGTAACGATAAACTATGCGCTTGCCAAAGATTTTGCCTCTTTCCTCGGCGGAGATTGTAATGAACTCGTCAGTACCACATTCTTCGGCACGGATAATTGCATCATGACTGACATCAACCAAACGGCGGGTTAGATAACCTGCATCAGCGGTACGGAGAGCAGTGTCTGTAAGACCTTTTCTACTTCCTCTAATGGAGGTAACGTACTCGAAGATAGAAAGACCTTCACGGAAGTTTCCTTTGATAGGAAGTTCGATAAGGTTACCTAGAGGATCGGCGATAAGTCCACGCATGGCAGAGAGCTGTTCGATGGAGTTTTTGGTAACACGACCTGAAGCTGAGTCAATAACGAGACGAATTGGATTAGTTTTTGAGAAAGTCTGCCAGGTTTTTTCGGCAAGGTCGGCGGCTGTTTCACGCCACATATTGATAGTGAGCTTGCTTCTTTCACTGTTGGTGATGAGACCTAGTTTGTAGTTTTCTTCAATTTCTTCGGCTTTTTTATTTCCGACAGCAATAAGCTCGGCTTTTTGGGGGAAAACTTCGTTATCGGAGATTGCAAAAGAGAAGCTACTGATGGTGGCGTA
>Ga0209727_1003093_pt1 | contig 11014 bp, 7 predicted proteins | sample RifGroC1_FD_183995 | JGI IMG/M metagenome (GOLD analysis project Ga0209727, IMG submission 183995) | Groundwater microbial communities from Rifle, Colorado, USA - Groundwater C1 (SPAdes) (version 2) | ecosystem: Environmental > Aquatic > Deep subsurface > Groundwater | place: Rifle, Colorado...
AGTCAACCACTTTTTTTCGGCTAGATTAATTATGAGTCAATGCGGCCCCTTGCCAGGCGCCGGGCTTCCGGCGTAGTTTGGAAGGCTGAAAGGCAGGAACCATGCAGCTGCGCCGTACCCTATCCGGCTTGCCTCCCGAAATCTACGCCCTCTTTACCGTTCGCCTGGTAGTCTCGGCCGGCGCCTTCGTCGGCCCTTTTCTGGCCATGATGCTGACCATGAAGCTCGGCTACGACGCCGCCGCGGCCGGCGTGTTCATGTCGGTGCTGGCGGTATTGTCGGCGGTCGGCCTTGCCGTCGGCGGCAAGCTCGGCGACAGCTTCCGTCGGGCCGATGTGCTGCGCGGCCTGCAGGCGGCCAGCGCCTTAATCTTCGGCGCCTGCGCCGTGCTCGGCTTCAACCGCTTCACGCCTTACCTGATCGCCCTGGGGCTGGCCACCCTGTCCGGCACCTGGCCGGTACTCAACGCCCTGGTGGCCGACCTGGCGCCGCCGGAACGCCGCAAGGAGGCTTTCTCGCTCCTGTACTGGGGCAACAACATTGGCTTCTCGGTGGGGCCGCTGATCGCCGGCTTCCTGTTCAACTCGGCGCCGCGCCTGCTTTTCCTGGGCAACGCCCTGGCCATCGGCAGCGCCGCCGTCGTGGTTAGCCTGTTCATCCGGCCGGCGGCTCCGGCCGCCACCGCGCCTGTCGCGACCGCCGTTGCGGTCGACACAGCCGCCGCCGAGGCCGCCGGCCCAGGCTCGTCGGCCGCAGCTAGCTTCCCCGAGGCGGCCCGCGAGGCGGCGCGCTCCACCTGGTCGGTGTTGCGCGCCAACCCCATCCTGCTGCTTTACGGCTTCTCGTCCGTCCTGGTGGCCTTCGTCTACAATCAGCACACCTTCGCCTTGCCCATTTTCCTGAAGGACGCCATGGGGCCGGAACTGGGGCCTAAAGCCTACGGCTTCGTGATGACGGCCAACGGCCTGAGCGTGGTGGTTCTGACAGCATTCATAACTTTATTGTCACGGCGGCTGCCTAGCCTGGCGGCGGTGGCCTTGGCCTCGGTGTTCTACGCCGGCGGCTTCGGCGCCTACTACTGGGTGGGCGGCCTGCCGCTGGCCATTGGCGCTACCGTTATCTGGACCATCGGCGAGATACTCGGCGCCACCAACGGCAACGCCTTCGTCGCCGAGCGCTCGCCGCCGGCCCACCGCAGCCGCATTAATTCGGCGTTGTCGCTGTCGTACATCGCGGGCAACGCCCTGGCGCCGCTGGTGGCCGGTCCGGTCTCCCGCCATTACGGCAGCGCGGCGGTCTGGCCGATGGTGGCCGCCCTGGCGCTGCTGTCGGCCCTGTTCATTTTCGGCATCCACCGCCTGGATCGCCGGCGTTGCCCCGAAGGAGTTAAAAATTATTAACAATACGGAAAAGGCGGTCGCGGTTGATGATTCCGGCCGGGCAGCCTGGAACGGGCCAACCTACCAGGCTTGGGTGGAGCGCTTCGGCCCGCCGGAGGAGGCGGCCAAGCGCCTGGTAGCCGACCCGGCCAAGTCGCTGGCCACGCTGCGCGAGGCGCTGGGCGACCTGTGCGGCCGCCACGTACTCAACCTGATGGGCTCGCACGGCCATAAAGCGGTGGCCATGGCGCTGCTTGGGGCGCGCGTCACGGTGGCCGATTTCTCGGCCGAGAACCGGCGCTACGCCCTGGAACTGGCGACGGCCGCCAGCGTGTCGATCGATTACCTTGTAGCGGACGTGCTGAAGCTCGGCGAGCGCGGCCTGGCCGGCGGTTTCGACCTGGTGCTGGCCGAGATGGGCATCCTGCATTATTTCCGCTCCCTAGAGCCCTTCATGGCCCTGGCGGCCAGCTGCCTGCGCTCCGGTGGTCGCTTTGTGCTGCGCGATTTCCACCCGGTATCGACCAAGCTGCTCAGCTACCGCGGCTCCACGGCCAAGGTGCGCAAGTATAAGGTGGACGGCGATTATTTCAGTGCCGCCTTGGTCCAGGCCGAGGTAGCCTACAGCAAGCACCTGGCCGGCGGCCAGGCCGGTGGCCGGCGCCGGCCTGGTGGTGGTCAGCCTGAGCGAGGAGCCCAACCTGTCCGGCGACAGCTTCGACAAGGGCATTCCCAAGACCTTCACCCTGGTGGCGGCCAAAGCGGGTGGCGCTTAAACTGAGGGTATCCCGGACTGGCTACCGCCAGCCTCGTCACCCGGCTTGCGGAAGCGGCGGGCGATTTCCTTGAATTCGTATTCTACGATGCCGGCATCGGTCACTTCCAGGCCGATGCGCGTGTTGTCGACCAGCTTGTCCAGCAACGCCTCGGCTTCCTTGGCGGGTAGGCCGGTGGCCAGCACTAAGTCGGAAACGGTCAGCCGCCCCTTGTTCTCGAAGGCCAGGCGGTAGATGGCGGCCTCCTGGTCGGCGGCGGACAGGCTGGCAAAGCGGCGCGGCGGGACTTCCTCCGGCCGGCGGGGGGGACGGGAGCCGCGACTGGCCAGGCGGTCGAGTGCGTCGAACTCGTCCAGCCCATCGCGGTCATCGGCCGCGTCCCGACCGTCGAGGCGGTCATTCGGACGATGGTTGCGCCGCTCCTGACGCGAATCGAGCAGGCTGAACAGGCCATACAGCAGCCCGAAGCCGCCCAGCGCCCGCCCGGCGCGGCCCAGGCCGCGTGGTCGTCCGGAACGATCCAGTCCCTGGTAGCGACGTATCCGCCGCACGATGCGGAACAAGACCAGAAGGATGATGACCAGCGGCAACCAAGCCATTCCGAAAAGATACACGGCAATCTCCTGTGCGAGCGGGGAGGAATAAGTTAAGATACGCAGTTCCGGCCACTCCAGTCAAGGCGCGCGCCGGCCTAGTCGGCAAAAAAAAGGGCCCGCCAACGGCGGACCCTTACCCCCTAATTGTCTGTCAACCAACCACCAGCCAGGAGGGAGTGCAAAGGCATCACTGCCATTTTGCCATATCAAGTTTTTGCTCGCTCTTGGCCACCATCAGAGTGCCTATCGCGACAGGCATCATTGTATGAGTCTTTAAGCCAAGCCGCTATGCACCATAAGGTGTATTTACGGGCTTTTAAACCAACTTTTCTTCCAGGGCCTTGCGTACCACCTCGGCCTTGGACGAGACATTGAGCTTCTGGTAGATGTGCAGGATGTGTTTTTTGGCGGTGGAGGCAGCGATGTGGCGACTTACGGCCAACTCGCGGTAGGTCAGGCCGTCGACGATATCGCGCAGTACCTCGGTTTCGCGGGCCGTCAGGCCGTAGTCAGCCGTCCGCCCACCCGTGTCGCCGCGGCGGATTTCCTCGAGAATGCGCCGGGCCACCGTCGGGCTGATTGGCGAACCGTCGCCGCAGACGCTGATAATCTGTTCCAGCAAGGCGTCGGGTGGGGTGTTCTTGAGCAAGTAGCCCCTGGCGCCGGCCTTGATGGCGTCCAGGATGGTGTCCTGGTCCTCAAAGATGGTCAGGATGAGGACGATGATGCCTGGCCAGCTGGCCTGCAGGCGCCGAGTAGCGGCGATGCCGTCGATGCCCGGCAAGTGGATGTCCATCAGGACCAGTTCGAGCCGGCCGCCGCCGTCCAGGTAACCGAAGAGGTCCTCGGCCCGGCTAAAAGAGGCGGCGATGCGGATGCGGCCGTCCAGGCCCAGGAGGTACTTGAGCCCTTCGCGGACTTCTTTCTCGTCCTCGACGATGGCCAGGCTGAGGCGAGACGCGGCGGCTGGCTTGGCCAGCCCGTCTTCAGGCTTCATGGCTGCCGTCGACCAGCGGGATAGTGATCCGGAAACTGGTACCAAAACCGGGCCGCGAATCAATACGCATGCTGCCTCCCAAGTGCTTAATGCGGTATTGTATATTGTTGAGGCCGGAAACGGTATCCCCCGGATTGGGCAGGGTCATGCCGACACCATCGTCGGCGAAGCTGAAGGACAGGCTGCTGGGGTCGGCCTTGGCCCGCAAACGCACCCGGGCGGCGCTGGAGTGCTTGAGGACATTGCTGACCAGCTCCTCGAAGACCTTTTCCAGCTCACTGCGGATGGCTTCGGGGCAGGCGTTAAGCTCGGCGCGGCCGGTAATACGGCAATCAAAGGCGATACCGCCGGTGCGCAGACGCTGGCGGATGCCGACTGACAGGAATTTGGCGCTGTCGGCGGCGATGCGGTCGTCCTCCTTCATGCCCAGCACCAGCCCTTTGAGACTTTGCACCGCTGCCAGGCAGTTGGTCTCGATGCTATTCAACATGCCGACTAGAGGGGCCGGTTCACCCTTAGCCATGTCGCGGGCCACGCCGTTGCTGAAGAAAATGTTGGTCAGCTTGGCGCCGATCGAGTCGTGCATATCACGGTAAATGCGCTTGCGTTCCTCGGCGATGCGGAAGCGGGTGTTCTCCTGCTGGAGCAGAATCAATTCCTCGCTGCGCTGCTTGACCTTGGACTCCAGGTCGGCTGCGTGGCCGTCGACCGTGTCGAAGAGCTTGTTCAGTTCTCCGCCCAGGAAGCCGAACTCATCGGCCGAGCGGATAATCGCCCGGGCGTCGCGCTGGCCGCCTTCCTTGCGGTTGATGACCGACACGATGTAGTCCAGCGGCTGGACGATCAGGCGGCCGCTGATGGCGGCCACCGCCAGCAGAAGGGCCAGCATCAAGGCCAGGTCAAGCCCGGCTACGATGCGCAACAGCCGGCTGCTGGGAGCCAAGATAGTCGCGTAGGGCATGCCCACGGCGATAATCCAGCCCAAGTCAGCCGTCCGTCGGTACACGAAATAGGTATGGCGGCCATCCAGGGTGGCGCTGAACCATCCCCGCGGTACGGTTGGGTCCGGGCCGCCATCCTTCAGTCCGGCCGGCCAGAGACCGCGGGCCACGTCCTCCGCCAGGCGGAACTGGCTGGCCACCACTTGGCCGGTGCTGTCCAGGACAAAGGCCCGGCCGTCCTTGGGAATCTCCAGGCCTTCCAGGATTGTGGTCATGCTGTCCAGCAGAATATCCATGCCTAGGACGCCGAGTAGATTGCCGGCATCGTCGCGGACTGGCAAGACACAGGTAATGCCGATGGCGGCGATGCTGGCGAAGCAGTAGGGCGGGCTGACCGCAAAGCCTGACTGGCGCAAAGCCGTCTGGTACCAGGGTCGCCAGCGCGGGTCGTAGCCGGGCGGGAGTACGGGTTGATGGTTCAAAAAACCTTCGCCCTGTCCCCATTCCAGCATGCGGCCATCGGTGGTGCCCAGATACATGGCACGCAGGTAATGCTGGCGGGCCAGGACGTTGGCCAGAAAAAGGTCGCCCATACCTTCCGTATCCAGCGCTTGGACTGGCCGGGTGGCCGCCAAGCCCCGTGCCAGCATCTCCAAGTCGCCAAAGAACTGGTTGATCTGCTTGTCGGTACGATCCAGGATGGTGGTGGCCAACTCGTCAGCCGCCAACAAGGCATGCCGGCGCAAAAAAACCTGGCTGATGAGCAAGGTGGAAGCCAGGAAGACCGCCGCCGCCAACGCGATGAGCAAGATGAATTTCTGGCTAATGCCGAGTCGCTTCATGGGCCGCCTTTGGGGACGCCGCCGCGCCCTGGTAGTATGGTCGGGGCAAGGCGTGGATTTGTCAAGGTGAATGTCCCTTGTGGTGGGGGAGACAGGGCCGTCGCTTGGCACTAGTCCCCGCCAGCGTGGCGGTCTTTAGCAGGGTGTTGAAAAACGCGGATGCGGCTTTTCAACACTTCAAAAGCCGGTACAATTACGCAGCATAGCGCAAGCTATGCGAGGAATTGTTAAGGTTGTTGAGAAAGCAACCGGCTTTTTCAACAACCTGTTAGCGCCAGCTTGGCGAAGGCAATTCTGCCGTGTTACTATGCGCGCGGACCGTCCGGTCCAAATTCCGATTTTATCGAGGTAAACATGTTTCATCCTAACTCGTTCCGGGTTTTTTACCCGACACGCTGCCGAAGCGCCGCGCGCATTATCTTGGTAGTTCTGGTCTTGGCAGTGACGGCCTGCGTCGGCGTTCCAGCTGGCCGGGGTGTAGCGGAGGCCGATCCGCATTTTTCGCTGAGCGTCGAGGCTGCCGTAGCTTTAGGCGCACGGGTGCCGGCGGATTCAACTCAAGATTGGCAGGAATTACTGCGCGAATATGATTGCCGTTACCAGTTGGACGGCAGCCTAGATATCGTGACGCATACCATTATCCGTTTGCAGAGCCGGGATAGTTTGGATTCCTGGTCATTGTTGAATGCCAGTTGGCAGCCCTGGCGGGAGGACAAGCCGGAGATTCAGGCCCGCGTCATCAATACCTCCGGTCAGGTTAGTCATTTGAACCAGGCGGCGGCGGTGGAGGTGGGCAGTGGAATCAGGCAAGATAACTTGCGCACCGATAGCCGCACCGTTTCTGCGCCTTTACCCAATCTGGAGATCGGTGCCATAGTCGAGTTCAATTTTGTGGAACGTATCCGGCCAGCCAAACCAGGCTTGGGCGTCAATGGCGATATTGCGCTGGGTTCCGCTGTGCCGGTTGCCCAGCTGAACGTTCGCTTGAGCTGGCCGGAAGGCATGACCATTCAATATCGCAGCCGCGGTGGGGCGGTCGCGCATACCTCTCTGCCGGCAGAGGCTGGCCGGGTTGGGCTGGAGATCGCCCTGCGCGATCTGCCGGCTTATGGCCAATCCGAAGCGCTGCGCCCTTATGACGTACCGGCGGTGCCGGTGTTCAGCTACGGCAGCGCCACCAGTTGGCAAGCCGTCGCGACGGCCTTCCAGCTTGCGGCGGACGCCGCGCCGGTGCCTGAGGCAGTGGCGACCTGGGCGGCAACCCAGGCTGGCACTGCAAGCGACCAGCCGGCGGCGGTGAGCGCCGTTCTGGCGGCCTTGCGACGCCAGGTTCGCTATACCGGCATCCTGTTTGGCCAGAACGCCATCATACCGCGCGATACCGCCACTATCCTGGCCGACGGTTTCGGCGATTGTAAGGATCAGGCCAGTCTGCTGGTCAATGCGCTGCGCTCGCTCGATATCGAGGCCCGCCTGGCCTTGCTCCGGGCCGGAACCGGTCTGGATATTGATCCGATGATACCTGGCATGGATGGTTTCAATCATGCCATCGTCTATCTGCCCGGCCTCCGGCTGTGGATCGATCCGACCGCCAGCTATGTGATGCTTGGCGACTTGCCCGCCGGGGATCGCCTGCGACAGGCCTTGGTGATCGACCCGGCCAGCGCCGGCTTGGAAACCACGCCTGGCGCCGCCACCGGCGCCGATTGGTATCGTGAGGTGCGGGAGGTGGTCTTGGCGCCTTTCGGCCCGGCCTGCTTGGTACGCGAAATGACCAACGGCGGCGGTCTCATCGACCAGTACCTGCGCGGCGACTGGACCAGCCAACCGCGCGAGACAATGTTGACGAATTTACGTAATTATGCGGTCTCTGCCTATCAAGGCACCGAGCCCAGCGCGAATTTTCCGTCTGGCGCCGATTTGACCACGCCCTTCTTCCTGGAAGTCAGCGCTGCGGATTGCGCCCTTGGTCAGACTGATACCTCTTATGCCGCCTACCCGTTGCGTATGTCGGGTATCTTCACCTTCCTGCCCGATCTGCTTAAGCCTGGCGAGGACGCTCCTGAGCCTGGAACGCGCCGCCTGGACGTGTATCTGCCAAATGTCCATCGCAATACCATCGAGTATCGGGTAACCGCGCCGCCAGGTTTCCGCCTGACAGCGCCGCCGGAAGATTTTACCCTGGACCTAGGCCCGGCCGTCTTGAGCGCGACCTTCCGGTCGGACGATCCTGGCCAGCTGACGGCCGTTTACGAGCTCAACTTTCGGATGCGGCGCTTCCAGCCGGCCGAACTGGATGCCTATCATGCCGGTCTGCGCCAACTCAACGAGCTGCGTACGCCGAGGGCTATTTTTGAAAGCGTTAGCGCCACCTTAGCCAGCCAGGGGCGCTTGCGTGAGGCTTGGGCGGAGTTGACGAGTCTTCAGGAAGCCTATCCGGAGGAAAGCCTGTATCGTGTCCAGGCTGCCGGTATCCTATTTCAGGCCGGTTTTGTGGAGGACGCCGTTACGGCCGCAGCCGAGGCGGTAACGCTGGATGACGAATCGGCCTTTGCCCACCAGCAGCTGGCTTTTTACCTGCTGCACGATCCTTTCAAGCGGCAGTTCGGGATCGGTTCCGATCCGGCACGGGCCGCGGCCGAATACTTGCGCGCTTTTGAGCTGGACTCAAAGAACGTGTTCAGCCTGTTTAACCATGCCCAGGTGCTGATGCGCGGTACGGATGGCAGCCTTTACGGCGGAAGCGCCGACCTGGCCGCCGCCGCGTCCGCCTGGGAACGGGGGCGCGGCCAGATCGCGGAAGCTGGCATGGCTGACCGTTACCTGGCCCTGCTTTTCCGGATGGAGCGGTATCGCGATATCGTGAATTTCTGCCGTGGCTTGACCGATTCGAAGCTCGGTGGCAAGCATTACTTGGCGGCGGTGGCCCTGGAATCTGGCCTGGACGCAGCCGTGGCGCTGGCCAGCCAGCTTTGGTCCAACGTCAACGAACGGCGGACCGCGCTAATGCAGGCGGCTACCAGCCTGATCGGCCTGCGACACTACGTCGATGGCGCGGAAATGATGCTGACATCCGCCCGCAGTACCGCGAACTTCGCGACCATAGCCAACCTGGCCCGGGTGATAACGGCTGTCCAGAACTATGACGGTTTGGATACGGACGTCGCCCAGGCTACACCAGAGGGTCTGGTTCGGGATATTTTCCACGCTGTGTTGGTGCGGCAAGACCTGCCCGAGGCCTTTCTGGCTTATGACCAGGCGCTGCTTGACAGGCCGGATTTTATTTACCAGGTTCAAAAAGGGCTTGGCGACCTGTGGGGTAGTCTGTCCACTATGGGCTTTTCCGGTCCAATCCTGGTCGATCTGTTGACGTCCGTGATGACGGTGCGGGGCCAACGTGTCGGCGACCTGTATTTCGGGGTCATAGGCATGCCCATCCTGGGGGTTGATCGGCTGGGCACTCTGGTACTGGAGCTGCTCGATGGTCAGTACCGCCTCTTGGATTTCAACAGCACTACTGGCTTGGGTTACTATCTTTGCCAATTGGTCGAGCGGGGCCAGGGTGACGAGGCGCGCCGCGCGCTGGCTGGCTTCCAGAACCTGGCACGCAGTCTGCCGGCCTTTAACCAAAGCCTGGGCGATACGGCGCAGAAGCTGCTGGAGGCTTGCGAGGAACAGCCGTGCGATGTGTGGCTAGCCGCCATCCTTCTGGACTACTGGGATATCGATGAAAGCGCCAACCAGCTCATAGGCGATTACCTCAATCGCGCTCTGGCTGAAGAGACCGACCCGGCGGTGCGCTACTACCTCTACCAACTCCTTTGTTATCTGGCGGCACAGGCCGAGGATGAGGCGCGTTTGGCCGCCATCCTGGAGAAGGCTGATACCAGTCTGAGCTCCGTCAACCAATGGCTCGGCGCGATCCGCCTGTTCCGCAACAATGGCGCGGTGCCAGCGGCCAGGGTTCTCCTGGACCAGGCGCTGGCCGCCTACCCCGATGAACCGGACCTGCTTCGGCAGTCCAGTTTCATGGTCGGTTCGGAGGCCGGACCGGATGCCTTTTTCCAGATCAACCTTGGCCTGGTGGAGACGGGCGCCGCTAATGACACCGATTTCAACAATACCGCCTGGGGAGCCTTATTCCTGGAGGATTTTGATTTCAGCGTTCTTGAGACTTTAGGCTTGTCGGCTCGCCTGCTCAATGGCAACGCCTCTAGTCTCCACACGGCGGCCTGCTACCTGGGCGCCTTGGGGCGCTACGAAGAGGCGCTTTCCGCTTTTACTAAAATATTGGATGGCAGTGGTGATTACGGCCCATCCGATCTCTGGGTAGCCCATGGCTATTTGGCCTTGGCCTTTGGACTGGAAGAACGGGCCCGGCTTTCCTTCCAGCGGGCCGCTGAACAGCTTGACCCCGATGATATCTTCAACTCAGCGGCGTTGGCGCAGAGTCAGCTTCAGCGCTTAGACAACCAAGACTAAGGCGCTAGCTTGTAGCCTCCCCCCCCGTCCGCTCGGTTCCTGCTGGATCCTATGGGCGCGGCGGCGTGGGAGGCCTTTCTTTCCTTCTCCCTGATAACATGAAACCGCAGGCTGACGCACTATCCGCTCCCAACTGTCCCGAAGCCTTAGTTTGAGGCCCTTGTCAGATCAAATCTTTCTCGTAACAAGTATGTATCTTGAACCTGAAAGACTTTGGCAGGCGCGGGGAGTCCCCACGATTGCATATTTATGCAGCTTCTCCGGCTTTTTGCAGGCGGGGTGCATAGCGGCGCGGCCTTGTGCGCGGCGGCAAAATCCTCTATTATTCAGGGCTGTTGGACATCTACCGGCGCCAGTCCCGGATTCTTCCCTGCCGCTTCCCGCGCAGGGCCGGGCGCTTCCTGGCCGGGAATAAAGGCAGGCTTATGACTACAGTTTCGAAGGGGACGTGGGTGGAGATCGAACAGGTCATCCTTACCCCGGCGCAGCGCGCCGCCACCGTGCCGGACGATACCAGGCAGACCCCCCTGGTGATGCGCGTTTCCGGCTTCCTGACCGCCGACATAGCCTTGGCTGTGGCCGAGACGGCTAGCGCCGTCACCATTCGTACCATCATCGGCCGCGAGTTGACCGGAAAACTGGTTACTGTCAATCCTTTTTACAGCCACAGTTTTGGCGCTACCATGCCGGAATTGCTGACTATCGGTACGCTGTACGAAGGCGCGGGGGTACAGCGATGAGCCAGGGCGACGCGGGGCACCGCGATAATTCCTACGCGGCGGTGATGGCCCGCAAGAACGAGATCATGAAGGCCAGCATGGGCATGGACTACGACGACTTCGTGCAGAGTCCCATCGCTTTCGACTACGAGCGCATGATGCGCCAGACCGGCTACAGCCACGAGGACATCGTGCGCATCCAGGCTGAGACCAAAGTCGGCAACACGCCGCTCTTCGAGCTGCGCAACCTGACTGAGTTGGTACGCTCGGTGTCCCCGGCCG
>Ga0209727_1003094_pt1 | contig 11014 bp, 8 predicted proteins | sample RifGroC1_FD_183995 | JGI IMG/M metagenome (GOLD analysis project Ga0209727, IMG submission 183995) | Groundwater microbial communities from Rifle, Colorado, USA - Groundwater C1 (SPAdes) (version 2) | ecosystem: Environmental > Aquatic > Deep subsurface > Groundwater | place: Rifle, Colorado...
GTATTTTAACTAATCAACGATTTGATACAATACATCATTTATATGGATTTGATTTAATAGTAGAAGAAATTTTAAATGAAAATAATTTAATTTTTAAACAATCAATATCTGAATATGAAAAAGATGAGTTAGAAATCCTTAAAATTCAATGTATTGAAAAACATAAAAATTATCTTGGCGTTTGTATTATTGATAGTTTGCATGTAATTTTTCACAAAAATTATGGATTTGGAAAGAATACACCAGAACAATTTAATGAATTTACGCAAAGATATAAAAATTTTGAATTTGATTATTTATTAGATGATAAATATAGATATATAAATATTTTAAAAGGAGTTAATTAGTATGGCAGTAAAAAAAAATATAACTAAGATAAAACGCAAAGAAATTACATGTACTAAATGTGGTTTGATTAAATCAGTTAATATAGGAAACTTTTTTAAAACTGATAACCCTCTATATAATGAATTTTTCCCAACGTGCAAAAATTGTATTTATGAGTTATTTAATGGACATATACAAGGTGGGTCAGATATAAGAAATGCCATTATAAAAATATGCGAATTATTGGATAGACCTTTTATTGATGAAGTATTTTATAGTACGTATGAAAAAGAAAAAGATAATAATAAAATTTTAGGTTTATATTTTAAAAATTCAGCAATGCAACAATGGAAGAAACAGGGGATAATAAGATTTAATGATAGTATATTTTCAAGAATCTCATCTCAAGCAACACAAGAAGTTTTTGAAGATAATGTAAGAATATATAGTGAAGAATGGAATGGAAGATATACTCAGACAGATATTAACTATTTAAATAAATATTTAACAGGATTGCATAATGATTTTAAAATTAATACCACAAGTTATAAAGATTATGCAAAAAAAATATGTTGTGCTAGTCTGGCTGTTAATAAAGCATATCAAGAAATGTTAGATGGTGTAAATGGAGCAGATAAAAAATATAAAGATCTACAAGCAACTTTTGATACTTTATCTAAATCAGCACAATTTAGTGAAAATTCAAGGTCTAGTATAAGTGCAGGAATAAATAGTATATGTCAGGTTGTAGATAAAATTGAAAATAAAACTTGGATATATGCAATGGATGAATATGAGAAAGATGATATTGAACACTTATTAGATCAATTTAATAATATTCATAAATCGTTGTAGGTGATAAAATGGCAGTATTTAAAAATTTTAGTCATAAAAGTAGACATATAAAAGATGGAGATTATGATAATTTAGATAGTAGTTTTAGTTATGATCCAATTAATAATGAAGATGATAATCTTAATGATGAAGAATGGAAGAAATTTATAGCATATTATAGAATCTATTTGGATAAATTCGCTATAGAAATTTTGGGTCTGAAACTTCACCTTTTCCAACGATTGATACTTAGGGCAATGGCAAGATATCAGTATGTGATGCTTATATGTTGCAGAGGTCTAGGAAAATCTTGGATAAGTGCAGTATTCTTCATTTGTTCAGCTATTCTTTATAAAGGTTTAAAATGCGGAATTGCATCTGGACAAGGACAACAAGCAAGGAACGTAATTATTCAAAAAATTAAAGGTGAACTTGCTAATAATCCAAATATAGCAAGAGAAATAATATTTCCAATAACTACTGGTACTAGTGATTGTGTGGTAAATTTTAGAAATGGAAGTGAAATAAGAGCAATTGTACTTGGTAGAAATCAAGGTGACGGAGCTAGAAGTTGGCGTTTTCACTATTTATTAATTGATGAGGCGAGACTTGTTCCTGATTCAATCATTTCAACTATTTTAATTCCAATGACAAAAACAAAAAGACCAATTGCTATTGACCATATGCAATCAGAAAAAGGAAAAGTTATTTTTATATCTTCTGCTTTTTTAAAAACAAGTGATTTATATAAAAGATTTTCATATTTTTTTGATAAAATGAAAGAAGGAAATAAAAATTATTTTGTATGTGCGTTAGATTATAAAGTTGGAATTGAAGCCATGATATTTGATGCCGAAGATATTGAAGAAGAAAGAAATAAACCTGATACTACTGAAGAAATATTTCTTTATGAATATTGTGGTCAATTTGTAGGTTCTAGTGGTGAAAGTTATTATCCATATGATGTTACAAATCCTTGTAGAATATTAGATAAATGTGAATTAGCACAACCTAAAAAAAGTAAATCTATTTATATCATAGTACACGACGTTGCAATTTCTAATGCTAAAAATTCAGATAATGCATGTACACATGTTATAAAATTAAAAGAAAAAAGCAATGGTACTTATTATAAAGATGTTGTTTTTACTAAAACTCATAACGGTATGACACTTCCTGAACAAAAAGAATTCATAAGAGAATTATATCATTTGAAATTTCCTAATGCTATAAAAATAATTATTGATATGAGAGGGAATGGTGAACCTCTCCCTTCTCTTTTCTATGAATCATGGGAATATAAAGATGAAAAAACAAAAGAAATTTTAGAATTTCCTCCTCTAGTATTAGACAATGATGAAAAAGGTATTAGTATAAGAAATGCAGTACCAATAATCAGAGGTATTGCTGCTACACAGGGTAGTAATAATACAATGCATACATATTTAAAAGCAAGTTTTGAAAATGGTAGTTTAAGATTATTAAAACATTCAACAGAAATGGATGAAGCACATAAAACAGATCAAATAACTATGGAAGAATTCTTAATGCATATTCAAACAGATTTGTTGATTCAAGAATTATCTAATATCAAACAAATAACTAGTAATGCTGGGAATATAATTTATGATCGTATTGTAAAAACAGCAAAAAGAGATAGAGCGACTAGTTTAGCATATGGTCTTTCTGTTGTAAATGAAATGGAAGAGGAAAATAGAAAAAATGTTAAAGATTCAGACTATGATTTTGTATTTTCATTTTCATAATAAAAATTATATAAAATATATCATATTATAAATATATTTTTTATTTATATTATTGTCATATTAACAAACTAATAAAGAAAGGAGGATTTAATTGTCTAGAAAAAATAAAAAACAAAATAAAAATCCTCAATTTCAATCTAATAGAAATCAACAAACAGAATTAAATAATCAATCTACTATCCCACTATCTAATTCTAATGAAATAGAATTGAATTCATTGTCTTATAATTCTTTTTCATTAGGAAGATTAGATACAGATTATATATCTATGAGTGATTTAAAACAATATATAAAATATCCTATGATATATAATGAAATTCTAAGAACTATATCTGAACAAGCATATAATGCACAAGGAATATATTCTCAAATTATAGATTATTGTATTGCAATACCTACTCTATCTCATATAACAACAATGAGAAATAATACATCAGAATTTAAAGAGAAAAAGAAAAAGTTTAATTTATTATTAAAATTATTAAATCATGATAGATCAACAAGAGATATATTAAGAAATTTATTTATTGATGGAACATATATAGGGATACTTCGTAATTCTACTGCAAACAATAAAAAACTTGATACTAGTGCAGTAATAGTAGATTCCATTGATAGAATTGAAGGATTATCATTAGATGATAATTTTATGATACAACCTTTAGATTTAGATTATTCTAAAATAATTGGATTTCAAAATAATGTTAGTATTGCTGCTTTTGACATGATGTATTTTGATCAATTTAAATATGGTGGATTAATAAATGAAATTAAGAATTTCCCTAAAGAATTTATCAAAGCATATATGGAGTATAAGAAAAATCCAAGTAAAAGATGGTTTATCCTTGATTATAGAAAAACAATTGTATTAAAATCTAAAGCAAAAGAGAGTGAGCCATATGGTAGGCCGTTAGGATTATCTGCTTTTACAGATATGAAATTAAGTAGTGATTATGATGATAGTCAATATCAGTTAATAAGTGAATTAGCAAGTAGTATATATTTCCTTATTCTACCAGAAGGTGAAAAAAAGGGATCTTGTAGTTTAAATAAAACACAACAAGATAATGTTATAGATGCTTTTAAAAATGCTGTAAAAATAAATACAAGTGGCAATACTAATAAAATATCAACCTTATCTCTTGCTCCAGGTACTACAATTGATAGATTAAGCAAAGATTCTTCATTAATCAAAGATACTCTGAGTGATGAAAATATGAAAAAGATAAGTACAAGTTTAGGATTTGCTAGTAGTGCATTAAATGCAGAATCAAGTGGTGGAAGTTCATATGCAAATTTAGCAGTGAATTTAGATTTAGTATCTTCTCAAGTATTTCAATTAGTTAATGAAATAGCTAGAGAGTATACTAGGGTTATTAATGAATTATTAAATATTAAACCTAAAGATTACATAGATATTAAATATTTACCCATTTCTTGGTTAAATAAAGATGATATGTTTGAGAAGGCTCAATCTTTATATACTCAAGGAAGGGGAAGTTTAAAATTTTGGATAGCTACTTTAGGAGTAGATGTTGATGATTATTTAAGTTTAATGGATGAAGAATTAGATGAAGATTTTGAGAATAAATATCCTGTACATGCTACATCATTTAATTCAAATGGTAGAGATATAAATGATGAAGGTGGAAGACCATTAATGAAAACAAAAGATTTAAAACCAGGAGGTCAAATTCAACGTAATTTAGGTAGTAACAAACAGAAAAAACAAAGTACAGATTGATATTATAATATTTAGACATTTTTATAAAAGATAGATAAGGAGTAATTAACCTTATTAACAAGGAGAGCACCTTTCACTCTCCTTCTTTTATTGTTTAATTTTAAATTATGAAAGGAAGAAAAGATTTATTTGATAGTTAATTCATTGGAAAGGAATGATAAATAATGAGTAAAAAGAAAACGCATGAAGAATTTTGTAAGGAGTTAAAAAATATAAATCCTAATATCGAAGTTATTGGTAAGTATAAAACTGCTAAAGATTATATTGATGTAAAATGTAAAAAATGTGGAGGAGAGTGGAATCCTAAAGCTAATAATTTATTAAATGGTAATGGTTGCCCTTACTGTTGCCCAACTCCAAGAAAAATATTAATTGGATTTAATGATATATGGACAACAAATCCAGATGTTGCAAAATTATTAGCTAATCCAGAAGATGGGTATAAATATACACAATATAGTGGAGTAAAAGTTGATTGGAAATGTCCTGATTGTGGCTATATTGTAAAAAATAAAAAAATTGGGCATGTTTCATATTATCATTTTTCATGCCCTAGATGTGGAGATGGTATTAGTTATCCTGAAAAATTTATAATATCTTTATTAAATCAAATTAATATTGAATATGAAAAAGAAAAGGAATTTGAATGGTGTAAAAATAGAAGATATGATTTTTATTTATCATATTATAATATAATTATTGAAGCACACGGTTTACAACATTATAAATCTGAATTTGAATATATAAATAATAAAAAAATAAGAACTTTACTAGAAGAACAAAATAACGATAAATATAAACAACAATCGGCACAAGAAAATGGAATTAATAACTATATAATTATAGATTGTAGAAAATCAGAATTAGAATGGATTAAAAATAATATTCTTAATAGTAAATTAGTTGAATTATTTGATTTAAGCAATATAGATTGGTTAAAATGTCATGAATTTGCATGTAATAGTTTTGTAAAAATCGCATGTGAATATTGGAACAATGGAATTAATAATACTAAGGAAATTGGATTATTAATGAAATTACATTATGGCACAGTTAGAGATTATCTTAAAAAAGGATGTAAATTGAATTGGTGTAATTATAATGCTAAAGAAGAAATGATAAAAAAAGGTATTAAAACAGGAAAGAAAAATTCTAAAAAAGTAAAATGTGTAGAAACAGGTATTATTTTTAATTCTATTGCTGAAGCGGTAAAAGAAATAATTAATGCTAAAGTATCACAAATATCTCAATGTTGTAAAAAACAAAGAAATGTATCTGGAAAATTAGAAGATGGGACTTTATTACATTGGGAATATGTAAATAATAATATAATTGTGTAAAGGTGGTGAAAAAAACGAATAATTCAATTATAGAAATATCAAAAAAAACATCAAAAGCTGGCAGGACTCCTTGTAAATTTGTATTGCATGAAATATATGATTCTGATAAAAAATACAATTCCAATGGTATAAGTTGGAAAAAAGAATATGTCGAAGAGAATATAGATAGTGTAAAAACTATGCCTATAGTAGCACAATTTCTTGATGATGATAATACAATTCCTTTTGGAGCACATGGAGAATTAAATGCAAAAGATGGTAAAATAACATTTCAAGATAGTTTAGTTGTAGGAGCATTTGAAGATGCATTTATTGATGAAAATATAGAAGTAAATGGTAAGACTATAACTGGTCTTGTTGCAAAGGGATATATATTTGATCAGCGTTTTCCTGAACTTGTAACATATTTACAAGAACAATATGATAATGGGGAATCAGTTGAAAGTTCCGTAGAAATTTGTGCAGATAAATCACAAGGTAATACAAAAATAATTTATGATGGCGGGTGGAAAGAAAAAGGTCGTATTCCTCAAACATATCAATATTCTGGACATGCAATAGTTATAGGAGTTGAACCATCTGATAAATCAGCTTTAATGTTAGAATTAAATTCTAAATTAAATAAAATAACAAGAAAGGAGGAAAATATTTTGGGTGAAGAAAATAATAACAATAACATTACTACCCCTATTCCCATTCCTATTCCTAACACTAACAATATCATAATTGAGTTAAATGAAATGAATTATGACGACATTGTAACTATAATTGAAAATGCTTTTAATAAAAAATTCAATATGTTAAATGTAAGCAATGATGATTATAGATATTTCTATATTCACAAATTTTACCCCACTAATTCTACATTTGTAATGAAAAGTTATTATAGTAGAGGAGAATATTACAAAAGTTCATATACTATTGAAAATTCTAAAGTTACTATTGCAGACATTATTAAAGTAGAAGAATCATGGGAACCAGTAGATGGTAGTCAATCAGTAGAAGTAAATAAATCATTAATTAATTTATTAAATAACATTACAAAGGAGGAAAATAACAAAATGGATGAAAAAATTGTATTAGAATTAAACCAAAAAATCGAAGATAAAATTAATGAAATTAATTCATTAACTAAATCTTTAGAAACAAAGGAATTAGATATCAACACTTTAACTAAATCTTTAGAAGAAAAAGCAACAGAAATTAATAGTTTGACTGAAAAGGTAAAAGAATCAGATGATAAAGTTGCAGAATTAAATACTACTATTGTAGAGGTTAATAAACTACTTGAATCTGAAAAAACTGAAAAAGAATCTCTTATTGTAGAAGTTAATTCTTTTAGAGAAGAAAAAGTTAAAGCAGAAACAGAAGCAAAAATTGCAGAAGTTAATTCTTATTTTGAAACAGAAATTACTAAGAATGGTTTTGAAGAATCTGAAGTTAATTCACTTAAATCATTTGTAGATGCTGTTGATTTAGAAGGTTTAAAAAGAGCAGAAGCAGAATTATGTGCTAAAAAATTTAAAGAATTAGTTGCTAAAGATGCATCTGTAGAAGTTAATACTAAGAATGATATGTTTATTGCAATTAAAGACAAAGAAATGAAGAAAGTTTCTGGAAGTATTCCTTCTTTCTTTAATTAATTTTGAAGAAAGTAAATATATAACTATATAAATCTAAAAAATATAAAAATAATAGGAGGTTATTTATTATGAGTTTATTCAAGTTTCATGATTCAAATTTTCTTAATATTCCTAACAAACCTAATGTATTAGCAATTGCCAATACATATAATGGTTATCAATTTAATGTTGTATCTGATACCCAAGTAGTCGTTCCGGATTTAGCGACTGCAAAATTAGGTGATATTTATGTAATGTTTAATATCATTGATAAGCCTAAAATTGAGAATACAGATGATTACAAAGTAGTTGCTGGTGAGTATATTCGTGCGTTTAGACTTAAAGATTTAGTAGGACTTCAATTAGATATGTCTGCTGATTTAGTTACAGATGCTTTTGCTGATGTTGCTGTAGGTAATTTTATTATTGGCAGAAGTGTAGCAGATACTACTAATACTCAAAAATGGACTAAAACTGCTGATGCATCTGCATATGAAATTTATTTGAAAGTAATCAAAAAGACTACTTTTGGTGCTTTTACCATCGATGCTAATGGAGGAACTGTCCCTGGTGGTTATGTTGTGGAAGTAATGGCAAACGATAATATCTAATTTTAAAAAGTAGTAAACAATAATTAAATAATTATATTATAAAACTAAAATAGGAGGAATTCAATATGAGTTTAGGAATTGATTTTAAGAATTTAAGTGAGAATGCAGAACAGATTGAAATTAATAAGATTGTAAAAAATAAATTGTCAAACGTAATGACAAATAAGCGTCCTAGTGAAGATGTGGAGATTTTTACTAATATTGTTTATGGTAAAGATGTATCTAAATATGGTAAAAAAGTTGATACAGTGATGGATAAGATTAAAACTCTAGCAGGAATGGCTGAAGATGGAAATACTCAAGCTAAAGCAGAGTTAAATGCTATTAGAACTGTTACTATCCAACAACCTTTAGAGAAGAGGTTGTCTATTAATGATGCTATGGGCCAAACTACACGAATCGGCTATAATGAGGAAATGAAGTATGAAGTGTACCAGTTACAAGGTGAAAAATCAAGAGTACAAGCAAGTTCTGGCTCGTTTGTATTCCCTACTGTAAAGAAAAGAACTGGTACTATGAGTACAAAAACAGCTACTGGAGGCGTTTCTGTGGATTATAGAGAATTGGCTTCTGGTGCAGTTGATGGCCTAAATAGGGCAAATGAACAAGTGCTCACAGATATGACCAATCAAATGGTACTTTCTCATATCAATGCTTTAAGAGCAGGTATCACTGCTGCTACTACTTTGAAAAACTATGCTGAGGGAATTACTAAGACTAATATTGAAGATGTAAGAAGAAAAGCAAGACGTTTTGGTAATTCTGTTACTATTTTAGGTGATTATAGTGCAGTTAGTAAATTAGGTGAATATGCTAATTTTGGTGTTGTAGCTGCTGGTACAGAATTTAGATTCCCTGAGTATGTAATGGAAGAAGTAATGAAAACTGGTCTTATTAAACAGTATAAAGGTAGTATTGTTGTAGAATTGCCTAATAGTTATAATATGATTGATCTTAATACTGCTGGTGATTTCTATGCTCCGCAATTACCTACTACTGATTTGTGGTTTTTGCCACAAGGTCAAATTTCACCACTTCAAATTTGTCTACGTGGTGGTTTGACTTCGATGGAAGGGACAGATCTAAACACAAGAAGTCACGTAATTCGTTATGATTGGGAATTTGGTAATTATGTTGTGCCTGAATATATTCCATTTATTGGATATATTTATTCATCTGATCTAGCAGAATAAATTTTAAATAAACCCTTGACAGATTGTAAATATAATAGTATAATACGAATAGGGATAGATATGAATTAGCTATTCATATTAAAAAGAGTAATTCCGATACTCCTTCCCTATTTTTATTATTATATAATAATCGGAAAATTAAAATTACTACGGAGGTAATAAATGAGCAGAGGAAACAAACTTACATATGATATTATAAAAGAATACATAAATAATAATATTACTGGAAATGGTTGTAGTATTATAACAACTAAAGATGATTTTGAATTAGAAAAAGATAGACTATCAAAAGCATGTACTTTAATAAAAATAGAAATAAAATGTTCATGTGGAGATATTTTTATTACTAATTTTAATAATTTTAAATCATATAATAAAAAGCAATGTAATAAATGTGGTAAAATGCTCATGATAGATAGTAAAAAATTAAATTATAATGATGTTAAATATTTCATAGAAAATGAAAGCAATAGTGGATGTAAATTAATAAGTGAATCATATATTAAAGCAACTGAAAAATTAAATATACAATGTAAATGTGGGATAATATATAGTGCTTCATACGCAAAATTTAAATATGGGAATCAGAGAGAATGTCCTAAATGTAGTCATATTAGAAGAATTGCTGAAAGATCTAGTACATTTGATGAAGTAAAATATTATATTGAAACAGAAAGTAATAGTGATTGTAAATTATTAAGTAAAAAATATCTTGGTATTATAAAAAATTTAGAAATTAAATGTAAATGTGGTGAAATATTTTATACAAGCTTTAATAATTTTTTAAACAGAGACAAACATCAATGTGATAAATGCTCTGAAATAAAAAGAAAATTAAATTGCATACAGAAATGGGGATTTGACAACCCCATGAAAAACAAAGAAGTATCTGCAAAAGTAAGAGATACTTTATTTAAAAACAATAATGCACCACGTTCTAATCAACAAATTTATATTCATCAGTTAATTGGTGGAGAAATAAATTACCCATATTATAATGCTTCTCTAGATATTGCATTTCCAGAAGAAAAACTTTATATTGAATACGATGGTGGAGGTCATTGTCTTACAATAAAATTAGGACAAATAACACAAAATGAATTTGATAAAAAACAAAGAAATAGATGGTATTCATTATATCGTTCTGGATGGAAGAGTGTAAATATCATCTCACGCAATGACAACCTCCCATCAGACCAAATAATTCTAGAAATGCTATCTTATGCACGTACATATTTAATTAATCATCATTACATAAAGTTTGATATAGACAACAACAAAATAATAAATTCTCAAGGTGAATTTGATTTTGATTATGGTGAACTAAGAAAAATTAAATTAACAGACTTAAAAGAAGCAATCTAATATGCTTCTTTTTTATTTGCACAGTTTTAAATCAAAACAAATCAACAAATCAAAAACAAAAAGGTTAAATGGAGGGTAAAATTTATGGCAATTGACATGAATAGTAGATCAAGGGTTAAAAATCTATGTGATTGGCCTGTTTCGTGGGAGAGATACAGTATGGATGGAGATGAATTCATCAAAGCAAATCAAACTGTATATATCCCTAATAT
>Ga0209727_1003097_pt1 | contig 11007 bp, 6 predicted proteins | sample RifGroC1_FD_183995 | JGI IMG/M metagenome (GOLD analysis project Ga0209727, IMG submission 183995) | Groundwater microbial communities from Rifle, Colorado, USA - Groundwater C1 (SPAdes) (version 2) | ecosystem: Environmental > Aquatic > Deep subsurface > Groundwater | place: Rifle, Colorado...
GTTAACTATTTCATGTTATGCACTCGCCATCCTGGTAAGCGAAGTACCACCAGTATCCGACGAGCCGTAAGATTCTGGACACTTGTCCGCCTTTGGCAAAAGCCAGAATGACGGCTCCTTTGTAAGGTGAGTAACTATAAATAATAGGTCTGGATCTCTATGTTATAATCATAGATATAAATCTATAATTGGTGGTGGTATCCTTTTTATATGCATGAGAAAACTACCCCCTCGACCACTTCCGGGGACTTTTCCAAGCTTGGATGAACTATGCTGGACTCAAAGGCGGAATCAGAGCCCAGAAAACTACACCAGGTGTTTTTGAGTATACTATGCATTGTGATTGATATCTATATGACAAGAAATATCAGTATATCCGCATACAAAAAGTATGTCCAAAGTAGGTTGAAGGCCGTAAAACCAGTCTTTGCTAAAGCAGCTGTCGGTGATTTTTCAACTAATATCAAGCTGCCAAGTATTACCGATGAATTTACTGAACTCTATACCGGTATTCAAATCATGTTGGAAGTAATCCGAAACCAAATTCAAAAGTTAAACCAGGAGATAGAAAACAAACAAACCCTCACCCAAAAATTATTGGCCTCAAATGCCTTAATCGATACAGAAAAGGTCTATGACGAAGCTTTGATGGATAGCATTGGTGACGGCGTGATCGTCACTGACGCCGCCGGTGTCATCACTTTTTTCAATCCGCAAGCAGAACTTCTCTTAGGCTGGAAAGCCCAAGATGCGGTTGGGAAGCATTTTTTCCAAGTCACCCGTATGTCTGATGCGTCGGGCCAACCTATCGCCCACCAAAAACGCCCTTTTAGAAAAGCGATGAACACCCAGAAAAAAATTTCCGGGGTTTTTTATTATTTAAATAAGGATGGCACCCGTTTTCCGGTATTGGTCACGGCTGCACCTGTCATTTTTGGTGATTATACTAAAGAAATCGATTTGGACCGGATGAAAGACGAATTTATCTCAATGGCCGCACATCAACTACGGGCTCCTTTAGGCACGATGCGTTGGAGTCTGGAGTTATTGTTAAAAAAAAATCTCCCCCTCGATCCTACCAGCCGTGATCGCTTGCAAAATGTCTATCGAAATAATCTACAGATGATCACGTTGGTCAAAGACCTACTTGATGTCTCCCGGATTTCAGCCGGCGTCATCCCAAATGAACCCCAATTACTTGACATTTCTCCAATCATTGCTAGTGAAGTCAAGGACTTATCAGGAGTTGCCAGCGGGAAAAAAGTCACTCTTCGTTATAAACCACCTCCCACCAGTTTACCTCAAGTCAAAATTGACCCGAGACATATCCGGGAAATTATCCAAAATCTGATCACCAACGCTATCAAATTTAATATCCCAAAGGGCCAGGTTTTGGTATCAGCATTCCAGGCAAACAGCCATGTGCATCTTAGTATCTCCGATACCGGTATCGGCATCCCCAAGAATGAACGGAACAAGATTTTTACTAAATTTTTCTCCGCTGCCAACTCCCGACTTTTGCAACCGGAAGGTAGCGGTTTGGGTTTGTTTATCGTAAAATCCTATGTCGACATAGCCAAAGGACGCATTTGGGTAGTCAGCCCGGATCCACAGACCAAAAAAGGAACTTGTTTTCACATCGAGCTACCATCTGCATTGGCCAAAGAACCCAATCAACCTATAGCTGAAACTGCCCGACCTACGGAAAGGAGAGGTCAACTCACGTAAATAATTTATAAAAAAGGAAAATCATGAAAAAAGTTTTAGTCATCGAAGATGATGTTAACCTGCAAGAAGTTTACCAGGAATTTCTGGCAACAGAAAAATTGAGTGTTTTTATAGCTAGTACCGGACAACTTGGTATGCAAATGGCTAGGAGCGAACAGCCGCACTTAATTATCTTGGACATCATGCTACCTGGGGCAATCAATGGTCTTGAGGTACTTAAGAAACTTAAAGAGGAATCTGACTTAAAACAGATTCCGGTCTTGGTTTTGACCAACTTATCTTCCCATAAAGACACGGCTATTGAAATGGGAGCAGTGGATTATTTTGTCAAGGCCAATCTATCTACCCAAGACTTATCAACTAAAATCCATCGCTGGCTCAAGAAACGCCCGCGGAAGTAAAACTCATGCGCAATATATTTACCCAAAATATGTCAAACAGGCTCCAATAAAACATGAGTATAACTGAACCGCCAGAAAACAAAAAGCCAGGCTATGGTCATCAGATTTGAAAAATAATCATGAAATACTACTCCGACCTGTCTACCAAACCAAAAATAAATAGCCACTACCAGACTTAGGCGCAACATGTTGATTAAGTAAGTGCCCAAAAATCCAATAGCCAAGGCTTCAATTTTGGACATCCAGGTATGTTTCCCTGATAAACCTGTAAGCAGCGTCACTACAAGTAATACGAGCGACTGCCAACCTACACAGTTCCAAACTAAGTAAATGGCTTCATTTTTGCCATCTGCCCGAGTCCATTCCATGTAAGCTTCTCCGACACGAACCGGAAATCCAACTAAACTCAATATTGACCCGGTGACTTTTAGTTCATACGGAACAATGATATTTTGGATCTGTCGATACCAACCAATACTCATTACTATTTTAGTAAGTACATCTTGCAGACTGTTCCAAAAGGGTAAAACAATCAATATGAGGGCAGTCAGCAAAAAGATATTGCGAAAAAGCTGATGAGAGGTGGAATTTAACTGTTGTTGTAAATTTTGAAAAGGTCTTTTTTGCATAGGTCGTATAATCAACAATACCACTAATTTTTTCTACAGGCACTAATCCTGTGACATTTAACCTCTTTAATTATCCTAATCTGAATAACGAAATGAAAATCTAAGTTTCGAACTATAGCTTCCTCCTCTTTTTAAGAGGAGGTTAGGAGGAGTTAGATAAAATAACTAACTCACCCTATCCCTCTCTTACGAAGAGAGGGAACCAATAATCTGAAAGTAAACTTAGTTTCGTAACTCAAGCTACCCTAAGACTTTTGCGTCTCTTTATCAAAAACGGCAGAAACAAAGCCAGCGGAAAAAAGATAAGGGTTTTTTCAGGCACGGTTAAACTTGATACTTGAATCACTAGATGTGAGTCAGCCACTTGGGCTGTGCCGGAATCAGTTTTGAGTTCGCCTTCTAAATCCTTGGCAGAAGCAGGCATATTAGCTGTAATATCAGCAGATCTATCCCGAGTCATTTGCGTGGTTGTCTCAGTCACCGTAGAGCCGGTGATTGCCACCGCATCAGTAGTATTGTATAAGTCGGCTGTGGCTGTGGGGCCACTGGTCGTCACCCGCAACGTGGCTTCACTAAAGTAGGTGAATGTCCCTCCGGTAAAATTACTCGGATTAAATTCATTCATAAAGGTACCTCGGACAAAAGTAGTTGAGGTGGTTTGCACATCGATACTGGCATACATATGATACAGTTCGACGTTGGTAATACCTGCAGCATCTGTCTGTTCCAGGATGATCTTAGCATTGGCAATTTGGGCTGTATTGGCTCCGGCTTTGACACATATCATATAGTCAGTGCCGGAAGTTAGGGTAATTGCACTAGAACGAACCAAAGCCCAGGTAGTTCCAGTGACAGTGACCTCACTACCACTGACCACGGTGGCACAGGTACTTGCTCTCTCATACAAAGCAGCTAAGGCTGTCTGACCTGCAGTATTATTTGCCAAAGTGGCTTCAAAATAGATGGTTGGAGTAGGTGTCCAGACAGTTGAATTATAGCCAAAGAGCTTTTTTTTGGCTGCGGCAAAGATGTACGAAGTACTAGTCGTAGTCGAATTAATTCCTAGCTCAACTTGGGTAACTGTATCGGTGATTCTAGTCGCATCTGATTGCAAAATGATCAGCCTGGCTGTACGAAAATTAGCGGTATTAGCACTAGTTTTAAAGCGGACTGTGTAATCAGTGTTATTGGTCAGCGTTATTGCCGCGGAGCGAGCCCGCGCCCATGCTGTTCCCAAAACTGAAACTGAAGAACCACTCACACTATTACCAGCAGAATCATATAGTGTCGCAGTAGCTGTCGAACCGGCGTTATTTGTTTGGAGAATTGCCTCAAAGTAAACAGTGGCTCCGGTATATTTGGTCCCATCCCAATGCACCAGTCCCAATGAATTATCAGTCGGGGTATCTGTCGTACTCGTGGTGGAATTATTCTTATTCATAATATTTATCTGCTGTTCAAAAGCTGGACTGACAGCTCTGGCTGGAGGAGGTGTAAAAAAAGATAAATAGTTTAGAACCATGGCCAGGAGAATAAACAGGGATAAAACAGCTTTACTGCGGAGGCGTAAGCGTCCCCTTCTCCTGGCCGGCTGTTTCTGCGATGTTACGGATTTGGCAAATACGTAGTTTAGTACAAAAATAGGCTTATTTAACTGACCCGTTCCGCTAAAACCTGGGAGCCAACTGGAAAGCCAACGATAGAACCTGCCGCGTTTGAACGTATCTGTGATGTGGCCTGTCTTAGGAGTCCTAAACCACGGGCCTTCTGATTTTTCCAGGAAGCCTTTGACTGCCGCATAGGCTTGGAAGGGAGTCAAAATGTAAGTCAAGGCTATAAAAGAGAGGATGCCTCCGTAGTCTTTCTCTTCAGCTTCTTCTAGGAACATCCCGACTGTATTCATCAAGGGTAAGGAGAGTAGGTTAGTAAGAACCAAGCTCCAACCCCAGACTTGAGTCCAAAAAGGTAAGCGGACTTTAAGTACGGCTTCGGAGATAAACCAGGCCAAGGTCCCCAGGAGAAAGAAAAAGGACTGTAAATAGTAGGGAGCTAGGTAGAGAAACTCCAGTTTTTCAATGGTAGTTAAGCGGGAAGGAAGAAAGGTGTTATCGTCATTGCGAGCCTGCCTGCCGGCAGGCAGGGAGTCGGACGCGGCAATCTTAGAGATTGCTTCGTCACTCACTGCGTTCGTTTCTCGAAGTGACGCTGGAGAGTCGATGGCTTCCACCCACCTCCCAAACAACATCTCTACAAAGTGCTTGCGGATATTGTGACTGTGTCCCTCTGCCCAGCGCATGCGTTGTCTGACCAAGCGTTTAAGGGTCGAGACACATTCACTTGGAGCTTGGATGTAGGGAGTGTAGACGACTTTGTAGCCATCACGGTAGAGTTTGAGGGTGAGTTCAAAGTCTTCAGTGATAGAAGTACCCCATTGGTACTCAGGAAGCTTTAAGAGATCAGCCCGGATCATAAATACACTCCCAGCTATTTGTTTAAGTCCTCCGTAGATTTCATTACCGCTTCTCTCAATCACGTAGGAACCAGCGTATTCAGAACGAACTCCTCTTGTTACCCAGTTCTCAGATTTGTTGAGTACATGCCATTGGTAACCTTGGATGGCAGCGATATTTGAATCAGCGTAGTTAAAATTGTCATTCCCGCGCCTATCCGCCTCTGGTGGAAAGCGGGAATCTATTTCAATTGGAATTGATTCCGATGGGGATCCCCGATCAGAGCCTGCCCCGTACTCGATACGGGGTCGGGGATGACCAGCTTTGCTGGTCACTTGGAAGTATTTGAGGAACTGGGTGATGGTATCTGGGTATGGCAGGAAGTCAGCGTCAAAGACCAGGACAAACTCAGTCTTGGGATCCATGAGACTTAGAGCTTGTTTGAGGGCACCACCTTTGTAACCTTGCCGATTTTCCCGATGTGATATTTTCACTCGGGGATGGTTCTGCCATTCCAAAACAATGTCTTTAGTTTCATCTGTACTATCATCACAGACTATGACTTCATAGTTGGGATAGTCAAGGCTGGTGACAGCCTCAAGTAACCGGTTGACTACCCGCTTCTCGTTGTAGAGAGGTAGGTGGATGGAGACGAAGGGGTGACGGGTGAGCTCAATTTGACTGACATCTGACACTAGTCCGCTCTGTTGATGATTGGAGGTTAATGACTTTGTGGCTGCATTAGTTTCATCTTGAGTAATAATTTTGCGCGAAAATCGGAGAACTAATAAAGCGCTCAAGTAATATTTACTTGAATATAGAAAGAAAAATAGGCCAAATGATAAGGCCAGTGAAGCAAACAGATACCCAATGCCAACTGTCACCGTCGGAGCTTGCAAGATAAGACTCAGATAATTTACTCCGGAAAGTAAAACCCCGGAGATGATCACCGGTATAATAAAAGCAGCCAAAAATGACATCCACCACCGCGGCAACTGTGATGGAAGTTTTAGTAAACTAATAAATGTCGATATGGAAGCTTTTATTATTAATTTGAGTAAATTTAGTGTGCTAATTGGCGGAAGGTTCTGAGGACTAGTCGAAGAAAATTGTTCAATTGAGCTGGGTGGCGGGGCCGGAGCCAAATTTGGTGTAAATGTCTCCCAAACCGAGCGCACGCGGTCTGTTTTGAGGAGATTTGGCAGAGTAAAGTCCTGCATCTCTTTTTGTGCAAAAGCTAAACGGGCCGGTGCATGGGTCAAATTGTGTATTTTCAAAATATTCCACACGCCGTGACTAGAAATAGACAAATTTCTGGCCAATTTATGAATTGAGGCCTGGGGATTTTTTATAACTGCGGCCAGAATTTTATTTCGCATATCAGGTGATAAAGCTTTGGGATGGGCTAAACCAACGACATATTTTTCGGATAATCTTTTATCCGCTTGATAACGCTTGATCCAAACATGTATGGTTTTGCGTGCAACTTTAAACTCTCGGGCTACTTCCGCAATAGATTTACCTTCATCCAAAACCGCCCTGACTATCTGGCCTTTGATATCCAAATGCAGCCTTCCTGGGCCATTGTAGAGGCGCGCAAAATTCTCGCGCTCGAGCCGAGTCGACAACTTGAGTTCTTGAAGTGATGCAACTGTGGCGTGTCGACCGATACGTAACCTCCGGGCTAAATTAGTGATGCTAAGTTCGGGATCGCTGGTAATTAACCGCAACAACTTGTGCCTGTGGGCAAAACGGTATGCCCGCGGATGCCGATTACCTTTTATATAATGGTTGTCTAAAGCCGTGGATTTGGCCCGACCCCGAGCACCATCAAGTCGTTTAAGCCACTGGTAAACCGTCTTCCGCGCGATCCCAAATTCGTGAGCCACACTTGCTACAGTCCGCTTGTCTTTGGTGACGGCAAAAACTACTTTTCTTTTAAATTCAACGGATTTTCTCATTCTTTTCTCACTAAACCTCTTCGTTAGACCCGATACCCTGATAATATTGTTACCAACCATGGGAACAGTTGTCAAGAGGATTATAAGATACATCAAAATTGAAGCTGGTTTAAGAAAAGAACGTCCTGTACTACAAATCCTGTCCCCTTTTTGAAGCTAAAATAAGTTATGGGATAAAAGTTCGCGCTGCCAAAACTTTATATAGTGGAAATGATATAGGATAATATAATTACTAGAGGATATTATTAGCTTTGAATTTCTGCTTTACTCTCATCTTTTACACTTGATAATACTTTTGATCGGTGTCGAGCTTGGTTTCCAGAGACTCAACTAGCCGTCTGAGGTGCCAATCAGTTTTATTTATGAGCTCCATAAAGATTTCAAAGGTAGGAGTTGCTCTTTTAAGGGTAATTAAGGGTTTGGAATAGGGATAACAAAAGGTTTTTATTTACGCCTTACTTAATCTTTTTCTTGAATAATCTCTTTCTTATCTTCCAGGACGAATTCGTGAGCGAACCACCAAAAGACGAATAACCAAGCGATGATGGAAAGATTTGATCCGTAGTCATGAAAAATCAGAGCCACAGATTGGGAAAAATAGTATGCCAAAATAGCCAGAACTGTGATCCTAAGAATATTTAGCAAAAATGTTCCCAATAAACCGATAATTAGGGCTTTGATTTTTGAAAGAAGTGAATAACGATCACCTTGTAAAACTATGACTACCGTGAGTAAAAAAAGCACTAAAGATTGCCAACCGATGCAATTCCAGGCAATTTCAATCAGTAGTGGCTCTTTCTTCCCTATCGCCAGGTACTCTCCTACGATTCGCGGAGCAAACCCAAATGGTAGTAGGAGTACTCCTACCATTCGGGCCTCAAGAGGCACTACAAAATCACGAATATATTTATAGGCATCAAGACTGATAATAAAACGCGCCAGAAGATCATTAAATGTGTTTACAAGCGGCATGAATACTAACATCAGGATCAGAAGCAAAAAAAGCCAAATAAACGTCTCGCGTTTAAAAGAAAATTGGTGGCGGCTAAACGGCCTCAAAGGCAATTGGGACATATGATATTACTTTAACACTTAGACTGGTTAATATTCATCTTCTTCATTTTTGCCTATAACTCCAATAGCTGGGGTTTTACGTTCAAGAAGCTCAACCATCCGCTTGGTTTGCGTCAGGAACGCAAGACTAATTAGACTCAAAACTATCCCCGGCATCCAGCTTGACCAATTTTCCTGATACGTGAGCGACCATTCATTTTCATTTTGGCTTGGTGTAATGACCAAGTTGCCAAAATTATCTGAATTCACTACTCCACTGCCTGTGGTCAATTTCCAATGTGGATCAAAAGCAACAGCCAATGAAATGACTTCATTTTCCTTGGTCTCACCGGAAATAATCATCTGATTTGGCTTAATATAGGCAAATTCAAGTGGCTCGCCCAACTTGAATGTATAAGTAGCCAAGGTAGATTCATCATTGCCGGCTTTGGGTGGAGAAACTTGCAGAAGTTCTTTTTGGGCTAGCCGTGCAATTGAGTTCGGAAACTTATAAATCACATCTGGCTTTTCACAAGTCAAATAACAGGTCATATCCGCAAACCTCTGCCGGTTTTTATAGTCTTTAAAATATTCAACGCTGGTTTCATTTTGATAAAGCAGCGTCGAGACGCCAAAAACAGCTAACCAATCTTTCAGTAACTCAACTTTCTCGCCTTCTCGGATATTGTAACTACCCATCGCCCAGGTTTGATGTGTGGAAACTTCATCTCTGCCGCCGCGGACTTGAAGTAAACCAACTTCAAAAAACCTAGGCGAAGCGGGCGAAATTTGCGAAGATCGCATTCGAGGAGGGACTATGCCCTTATGATTAACTAGAGTTCCATCCCGATCGAGTTGCGGATCGAGCAAATTTTGCCCGCGAGCAAACTCTCCCAACCAAAACACTCCACTGCCAGTAAGAAAAATACGGTCGTTTTGACTCACACTTCCCCCCACCAACTCGACTATTCTTTGTTTATACGACGTATACGACTTATAAGACATATACGTCGTATAAACCCCAACTCCCTCTCCTATTGTCAACATCAATATGATGAAAAATGTAACAATACGTATCGATTTATGATCCTGAAATAAATTCAGGATGACAAGGGGAAAAAGCAATGCCGCTGCCAATTGTAATTCCAAACCATAGCCCACCCAATCCATCCAAAAATCCGGATCGGATGCAAAACGAACCAACGTAAGAAACAAAAAGCTTCCCCCAAAAAATACTCCAAACCGTGTCAATTTTTGTATCAATCTATATCTTTTCTGAACAAACCACACACCCAATACTATGGGGACAAAAGCTTGGGCAAGTTGTAATATGTATGGAATAACGTTGGATAATGGTTTTCCCCCAAACGACGGATTTCCCAAAATGATCCACCAAAACCTGGGTGTGTACCAAATTGTGGCTAGTGAAACGGCTGTCAGAATAATTAATATGCCTTTAATAAAACCTGCTAACCATTCAGTTTTACTTTTTAATAAAATTAAGGCAGTGAGCCCAATCACTAGTGGCAAAATGGCGGCGGAGTTGATGAGAAGAAGAAGAGTTACTCCCAGAGTAGTAAAGATTAACCATGCTTCATTTAGCAACGCCCCCTGTCCCCCTCTTACAAAGAGGGGGAACCTGAACTCATTACCGAGCGAATTTCCCTCTATTCGTAAGAGAGGGTTAGGGTGAGTTAGTTTTAAGTATTTCCACCAAAAATAAAACACCCACGGCAAAAGCGCAGTGGAAATATGATGTAAACCATTGCCAAATTGAAGCAAAAAAAAACTTCCTGGCAGCAACCAAAATAAAACCATTGACCACCACTGTTGGCGCTTGGCGCCTCCCAACTCTTTTACTAGTAGCTTTACTCCGATTCCCCCGATCAACCATGTCATCCCAATTAACGCTAAATAACTTGTCGCAACCGCCCACCCGGTCAAACTTCGAAATAATAACACCAAGACTGGTACCACCGGCCCACTGACAAAACGAAACGGCACTCCCAAATACCAATTTGGAAACCACCAGATATGAGGCCAGTTCTTTTCCCAAAAAGAAATAAGTTCAACTATAGAGGGAACAAGTGAAGTCGGCGGTAATTCCACGGGCCTAATCTAACATGTGCTATCAATGTCCGCAAGCAGACGATTGACAAACAAAACTATTATTTTTATAGGGTATTAGTGTCTAAGGCTAATCTAGGTAACTTTGGCCTCGCACTCTAGTTGATCCATTGGTCGATTGCTTGGGTTATTAACCAACAAACGAGTCATCAATTACTCGATAGTTATACCGATCTTCTTTGAATTTGCAAGATTTTTTGGAAAAAAATCTTGCTATAATAAGGTGATCGAGTATATCCCGATTACATCGTGGATGCTCGATTATGAAATATATCGGCATACGCGATGCATTTTTAAATGCAATCGGTATATGACGTGTTGACTAATTACTTAAACTGGCTCTAAAATAAAACCATGCGCCTATTTTCAATATCCCTTCTAATTCTCTGGCTAGGCTTTTTTGCTGTCTTTCCCATCACTCCAATCCCCGTTTCTGCTCAAACCCCGACTCCATCTCCACAAATGTCAGTCGCCATCCAACCTCCGAGTATTGATATTTTGTTGACTAACCCACCAGTTGGTTTGTCAGCCTTGCTTTATGATGAAAATCACCAGCCTGTCTGGTCTGGGGTGACTTATCAATGGGGCATTAGCTCAACTAACGATGTGGGGACCTTGATCGGGATCAAAGACGATCTTGCCAGTTTTGTGCCTCTGA
>Ga0209727_1003100_pt1 | contig 10987 bp, 7 predicted proteins | sample RifGroC1_FD_183995 | JGI IMG/M metagenome (GOLD analysis project Ga0209727, IMG submission 183995) | Groundwater microbial communities from Rifle, Colorado, USA - Groundwater C1 (SPAdes) (version 2) | ecosystem: Environmental > Aquatic > Deep subsurface > Groundwater | place: Rifle, Colorado...
TACACAGATTATACTTTCAGTATAAACTTTTTCTCATGATTTAAAAGCCATTCTTTACGCCAAACATCTCCTGCGTAACCAACCATAGCATTATTGCTACCAATTACTCTATGACAAGGGATTATGATAGGAATTTTATTTTTATTATTTGCATTTCCAACCGCACGGCTTGCTTTTTCGTTTCCTATATCGAATGCTATTTGCTTGTAAGTCATAGTTTGTCCATAAGGTATTTTTAGTAAACTATTCCATACTTTTTGTTGAAAGTTAGTTCCTCTAATGTCAAGTTTTATGCTAAATTGCTTAAGTTTGCCGTTAAAATATTTATCTAACTCAAAAATACACTGTTCTATATATGTACAGTTTGTAGAATCCTCATTAATTTCACTAACATAATCTATCTCAAAAATTCCATTATCATTAGCAAATATTTTTAGATAACCAATTGGCGAATTGTAAAATGAAATATATATTTTATCCATTTTTCTTCCTATAACACATATTATATTAGTTTTATCTGTTAATTCTTACATTTGATGATAAAACTTTTATATATTCTATCAATTTTAATTTTGTTTCAGGTGGTGGGTAAAATAATGTCATTCCATACTCTCTAATTCCAGAGTCACAAACATAAGTTTTTGATACTACACAGTTCAAATTTTCAAATTTTAGTTCAAGATCAGCTATTTTACCAATAAAATCTATTTTATAAACAAGATTCTTTCTTAATTTTGCATTTAATCTAATTTTTAAGCCTTCCATGCTAATATCACATATTTGTATATCAAAAACAGTCTTATTATCATTCGTTTTTATAGTTCCTTTTGTATTATTAAGATTGATCCTTCCATATCTTCTTTCATTAGAAAGAACAAATTTTTTAGGGTATGTGAGGACTATTTTTTTATCTTCTACCACATTAGTTATTTTACATTCTCCACTTATAAATTTGTTATTTATATGATAGTTTAGTCTAACTTTTGTCCCAATTTGAAAATTAAAAGATGTCTCTATATATTTTATAACTATATTATCAATTAATACAGAGATTACTTTTGATTCAAAAATAAAAAGCTGATTATCTTGAAATATTTCAAGTTCTACATTGCTTTCTGTTAAAATTGGATAATGAATATCTCTTAATTTTTCTGCCTCTTTTTTGCTAATTTTTAATCTTTGAAGGTTATTAAAAAAATATTCAGAATACCGTTCTAAAACACTTGTTTGTATTTGATTTGCCAGAATATCACTTCTTTTAAACTCATCTATAATATCGTATAAAATTTTTTTTTCAATAAAATTAAACTCAAAACCAGTGCCTAAAATTTCCTTTTTCATAGAATTTCTAAATCTTTTTAACTCACCACTTTTTATAAAATATACTATTATATATCTTATAGAAAAACCAACGATAATTACACCAATAACAATTAGAAATATTATTAGAGTATTTGAATCAAATCTTGTGTTTTTAAAAACCCTTGATACTTCATTCATAAAAAACCTCACATATTAATTTTAATATGAATACAGAAAAAAATCAAATTTTTAAATAATTTTCTTAGAAAATCAAAATGTTCTTGTTTTTTTCTTATTAACAAGGTAAATTGCCAAAATTATTACTAATAAAAACCAACCTGCGTTAGTTAAATAAATCGTATATAATATATTTGTACTACATTTTTTTAAAAATTCTTCTGGGGAATCAACGATATAAATTAAAATTGGTTTTTTTACTGTTTTTAGATTAAATTTATTTTCTGATCTTTTCATTGCTTTGTAAAAATTATCTCTATTAGATATTGGGTGAGCAATAATTGCAGCATAACCGTTTTCCTCAGAATAATTTATTTTCTTGTGATCACCTTCATAAATAAACCAAAAAGCTATTGGTTCTCTTTCATCCCAATTTTTATAAACAACAGGGGTCGCATAATAATAAGATGTTGTAGTAGAATTTTTTGATCTTGTAGTACGCACATAACTCCCATAAAATTTTTGTAATATTTGATAATTTTTTAGATACAAACCAGATATGTTTTTATTAGAATACAAATCTTCAAGTGTAAAATGTCTAACAATAGCTCCATTGTTAAATTTAGTTAGCTGAATATTCTCATAAAAATACATATAAAAACTAGCTGGTAATAAAATCGATAAAGCCATACAATAAAAACCAGTTGCAAAACCAAAATACATACCAAGTATGCCAATTATAACCCCTCCAAATAAAAGAAAAAATACAATAAATGTAAATAAAGTTTCAACCCCAATTAAAGCAGTTAAATAAAGAATGCTAAACATTCCGCCAAAAAAGATAAAACCAAAAGAAAAACTTGTAAATATAGGTAAAGATATAGATTTATTTCTATAAATAGGACCTATTAAGTCTAAATCAGAATATTTCTTATTTAATTTTTTATTAATGCGAAAAATATAATATATCGCAATAATGCTATAAATAGGGAAAATAATGAAATATAGTAATAAATAATTCATTCGCTAGTCCAGAATAGAATTTATTAATAATTATATTTGTTTTTTTAATTATTGCAATCGAAATTATAAATATACCTAAAAACTCTAAATGGTAAATAAATTTTATTAAAAAATAGTATTTTAAGACAAAAATTTACCACGAATGGCACGAACAGAGTATGTAAATACTCAAAATTTTACAAAAAATTTTCGGCTCTGACCCCAAATCTGACCCCAAAAAAGTCTATTTTTTGCTTAAAAATTGACCTTTTTTACAAAAACTTTTTAGGTCTTTGTAAAAAAATCCACTATTTACACAGCCTGTTCGTGAATTTTATGGTTTAAACTAATTTTTGAGGCGATATTATTCTGATTGCCCTTTTAAAAACGATTGGGTATAACACTGATTTACAGAGATTAAGACTTGTTTTATACCAACCAGCAAAATTCGTGTAATCAGTGCCTATTTATCTTAATTCGTTATAATCTGTGTTATATTATTGGTTTGTCCCAATAAGCCCTTTGTTTCACTAAAGATAATTACACCAAAATTTATTTTATTATAAGAATACTCTTCGCATTTAGACTTAATTTTATTTGTTATAAAGTTGAAAAACTCATTATTTGTGATATATTCAATTGCTTCTTCGGTAGTGTTACTTTCCATTATTTTTTTGAAAGCAAGAGCATCTCCTGTGAAATAAAAATAATTTGAAGCTAATATTTCTTGTCTACAATCCGCAACTCTGCTATGAGTATTAAATATTCCACCAGCAAGCTTAACAAGTTTACCAATATGACCAATAAGTAGAATATTTTTTATCCCATAAGATATTGCCTCTTCTATCATAAAGCCAATAAAATTACTCGTTGATACAACAATGTCCTCATTTATAGTATAATTATTTTTTATAAACCTCTCCCCATAATTCCCTGGTGTAAAAATTACTGTGTCTGTCCCTTGTTCTTTTAGGACAGATAATTTTAGAGATAAAGACTCCTTAAAAGCCTCCTCTGACATTGGTAACACAACTCCTTTTGTACCAAGTATCGAAATTCCATCAATTATACCAAGTTTTGGGTTGAATGTTTTTTTTGCAACATCAATCCCATCTGGGCAAGAAATTTCTATGTTAATCCCAACATCTGATAAAAAATTATTTTTAACAGATTGTAGAATTTGTTCCATTGGTGATGGATTTATCGCTTTTTGTCCGATGCTAACCATTAGTCCTTTTTTAGTTACTAGACCTATTCCTTTACCACCGGTAACAATAATTTTATTTTGATAATTTTTTTTTATTCGTGTAAAAATTTTAATACCATTCGTTACATCATAATCATCGCCAGCATCTTTTATAACAGAACATTCTACATAATTATCGCCAATTTCAACATCATGTATTTTAATGTCAAAATTAAGCCCATATTTTGTTAGAATATTCACTGAGTCTATTTTTTTATTTGTGGATAATATTTTACAACAAGCTTTAACCCCTGCTTCTGCACAAGTACCTGTCGTATATCCAATTCTTAATTTTTTGCCACCACTTAACACAAAATCAGGTATCATTTTTTATTCCATAAATAATAGCATTCAAAATAGCAACAGCAACAGTACTACCGCCTTTTCTGCCATTTGTAACAATATAAGGGACAGATGTTTCTTTAATTTCTTCTTTTGACTCAGAAGCTCCAACAAAACCAACTGGTACACCGATTATAAGCTTTGGATTTATAACTTTTTGTAGAATAAGTTCTTTTAGTTTAAATAAAGCTGTCGGTGCATTACCAATAACAAAAATTTTAGTATTTTTATCTTTACATGCTTTTTCTATGCCAATGATCGAGCGAGTAATTCTAGTTTCTTTTGATTGACTTACAACCTCTGGGTCATCGATAAACGAGTAAATCTCGCTACCAAATTTTTGTAATTCATTCTTATTAACGCCAGCGATGATCATTTTGGTATCACAATAAATTTTACATCTACCTTTTATCGCATCCACACAATTTTTTATAGAATCTTTATGAAATTCCAAAATCCTTCCATAGTCAAAATCAGCTGTGGTATGAATAACTCTTTTTATTATAGGATCATATTCTTTTGGAATATTTAAATGTCCCAATTCTTTTGTTATAATTTCAAAACTTTTTTTTTCAATCTCTTTTGGATTAATTATCATAATTTTCCTTTCTATGATTTTTTTTGAATTAATTTTTTCTTTAATTCTTGGAGAATGATAAATCTATAACACAGATTAATTAGATTGTTACGGATTGGCACAGATTAAATACAGATAAATTTTTGGATAACAAAAGTGTAGAAAGTAAAGCTATTTTTTTTTTGAATTTTTTGGTCTGTCCCTAGCTCCGTCCCAAAGGGACGGAGCTAGGGACAGACCAGTATGTATTTCTACCAACTTTCTATATCTTAATATTTTAAATTTGTGTTGCTAAACCTAAAATAATCTCTATTAATCTTTGTTATAATATTAATTCTATTTTATTTCAATCAGTTAATTGAAGTTTAAAAAAATTCTTGAATAAATCCCAAATATTGGTTATACTATAACACGGATTAGTCAGATTGTCACTGATTCACACGAAGCGAGTGCAAGCCACAGATTAAAATCCTATAATTATTTGATATTAAAGTAATTAGATTGAAAAACATAAAACTTTTCAATATATAATCTAAGAGGTAATTTATGCTTATAGCAAACCCAATTTACGATGTTGTTTTTAAATATTTGATGGAAGACCTTGAGATTGCAAAAGAAATAATTAGTGCTATTATTGATAAGGAAATCATTAGTTTAACATTAAAACCTCAAGAAAAATCATTAGAATACTCAGTTGAGATAGATAGGCATTCAAAAAATAAGGAAAAAGATTCTATTTACAACTATATGCGGTTATATAGGATTGATTTTAACACAGTTGTAAAAGATAAAGATGACCAATATCAAAATGTAATAATAGAGATACAAAAATCACCAATCAAATCTGCGTTAATTAGATTCAGAAATTATCTTGGCGAAAGATATAAACAAGAAGAAATTGTAGTTGAAAATGGACAAGAAGTTAAAAAAATATTACCAATAATCACAATTTATTTTTTAGGGTTTGAACTTGAAAATAAACTATTACCAGAAGTTATAGAAATAAGCAGAAATTACAAAAATATTCTTACAGGTGAAATAATTAACTCAAAAGATGACTTTATCGAATGTCTGACTCATAATTCTTTTATAATCCAAATACCTAAATTACATCCCACAATGAAAACTAAGCTTGAAAAAATATTGAGTATATTTGACCAAAAGGAAAAAACTGATAGAAATTTCTTTATAAATTACGAATATGAGCCAGAAGATGAAATAATGAAAAGAATCATCAAAAGATTACTAAAAGCAGCGAGCAATCCAAAAGTTAGAGAAGAACTCGAACTTGAGGAAGAAGCAGACGACGCATTTAAAGAAATGGAAAAGAAAGACAAAATTATTGCAGAGCAAAATAAAATATTGGAAGAAAATAAAAAAGTATTGGATGAGAAAAATAAAGCATTGGAAGAAAAAGATAGGCTTATAAAAGAACTTATGGAAAAATTGGGGTGATTGGTGAAAAAATTACCTCTCTTCAAATTTAAGATAAGACACATCATTCTACCCCATTTCTCTTAAAATGAGAATACAAACTTACAAAATTCAAATTAAAAATAATTTTTCTTGACTAATGATGTCTACCTAATTATATTCTTTTTTATATATTTTTAATATGTGTAATCAGTCTTAATCCATAAAAATCCGTGTTATGAGGTAATTAAAATATGCAAGAAGATGATTTAAAAAATACAATTATTGAGATTGAAACTTGTTCGCTTACAAAAAAGGATCAGTTTAAATCTGTGTTGACTTTTAAGTATTTGTTGGAATACTGGCAAAATATTGATAAAGAAAATCCATTCTACTTAATTTATGAATCAAAAATAAAAAGAATAATCGAAGAAAATCATCCAATTTTACATGATATTGATGATTTTTCTAAATTAAATGATTATAAAGATGTAATAAAGGACTTAATGACAGTGGTATTTAGCCCTGTTTCGTCTGATACAGAGATTTCTGCAGCTTACAGTTTAGATTTTGAAAATGATCCTCTTTTTTCAACAGAAGCATACAAAAAATCTTTTTTAACTGAAGAAAATAGTTATCATAAAATATCTGATGAAGAATTAAAAGAAATATCTTGCAAAAGATTGGTATTCATTTATGCAAAAATACTAAAAGAGTTTTATGATTTTGAAATATTTTTTGATAATGTTATGTCTGCTAAAATAGAAAATAAAAATACTGGTTTAATAAAATATTATAATTCAAGCCTTGATACAAGATTTTTGAAGATAGTAAAAAAAGGTGAACTTCCAGTATTAACAGAAGATGACAGGAAAAATTTGTCCGAAAATTTAAATAATATTCCATTATTGTTAAAAATGATACCACCAAAACTTTTTGAGTTACAGGGATTTATAATTATTCATAAAACGGACGTAACAACTCAAGAAATTTTATCAGAAATCAAAAGAGAACTTCTTAATAAAAACTCTATTCTAAACAAGAAAAACTTTAATAACTTGCAATATATGATAAAAAGCTTACTAAATAAGTCAAATATTAATCTAAGTATTGCTGCGATACGCAATAACGAAGTTTTGATTCTAAATTCAGGACTTGATAACTGCGATGATATAGAATGTATTTATCGAGAATCAAGGCATTACAATATGGCTGAATATAAAAATTCTATATTTGATGTTGCTTTCACACAGAAAAAGGTTTTAATAGTAAACGATTATCCAGAATACTATGAAAAATCAAATAAAACACCGATAGACACAGAAATATTAAAAAAAGGTGCAAAATCAGTAGTTATTAGACCTTTAATCATGGAAGGAAAGATAATTGGTGTTTGTACACTTTCTTCTAATAATACTTGTGAGTTTGACCCATTAAATCTTATGAAAATAGAAGATGTTTATCCATTGTTTGCTTTAGTTATACAAAGGTCTTTGGAAGATTTTAATAATGAGGTTCAATCAATAGTGCAAAAAAACTTTACATCAATTCATCCTTCTATTGAATGGAGATTTAAAAAAGCTGCTGTAAATTTGATTGATAAATCTAAAGGTAATACTGAAAAAGAGATGGAACAGATTGTATTTCAAGATGTCTATCCTCTATATTGTACCACTGATATTAGAGGTTCTTCCACTCAAAGGAATGCTGCAATTCAGCTAGATTTGCAAGAACACCTTTTTATTGTAAAAGACATAATAGATTCTGCAAATAATATTAAAAATTTACCTATTCTTGATGAATTTGTTTATAGGATAAATAAATATCTTACTGATTTAACAGATGGGTTAGTGAGTGGCGATGAACTTGAAATAATAAATTTTTTACATAAAGAGATAGAGACTTGTTTTAATGATCTTAAACTATTTAGCGATGATGTAAGACACAAAATCGAAAAATACAATGATATTTTAGATCCAGAACTTGGCACTCTGTACAAAAAAAGAAGAGATTTTGATGATAGCGTTGATTTAATCAATAAAACAATTTCTAATTATTTAGATCGAGTTCAACAAGATGCACAAAAGATGTTTCCACATTATTTTGATAAAAATACAACAGATGGTGTTGACCAAAATATTTATATAGGAGCCTCTCTTACTGATAGTATCAAATTTGATAAACTATATCTAAAAAACTTGAGACTCTGGCAATTAATAATTTTGGCAAATATTGCTCGTCTTACTGATAAATTAAAGGCAAAATTAAGAGTTCCACTTGAAACAACTCATCTACTTGTCGTTCAAGATATGCCTTTGACTTTAGTTTTTAAGACTGACGAGAAAAAACTTGCTGTTGAAGGTGCTTATAACATCAGATACGAAATAATGAAAAAAAGAATTGATAAGGCGATTGTAAAAGATACAGGTGAAAGACTTACCCAAATCGGGAAAATAGCGATTGTTTACACTCAAAATTCGGAAGCATTTGAATATAAACAATACATTGAATTTTTATCAGCAAAAGGTTATCTTGACAATAATATTGAAGAATTATTACTCGAAGATTTGCAAGGAATAAAAGGCTTAAAAGCATTAAGAGTTGGAGTAAATTTATCGAGTGATAGCGAATATTACAGTTTTTCTGATATTATAACACAGATTGGGATAGATTAAGACAGATTTATATTTATTATATAAAAAGTTTAATCTGTGTTAATCAGTGAAAATCTGTGCTAATCAGTGTTATGGATTGGCACAGATTACAACACCCACCAGCCTTTAAGTATTATACTGAAATGTTTTAGGTTTGTCAGAAATCACAAAATTTAATTACTTTAATATCAAGTAATTATGCAATTTTAATCTGTGCAATTTGTGACATTCTGATTAATCTGTGTTATATCTAGACTTAATACTAAAAAATTATTGATTTTTTTTTAAAAAAAAGATACTTTTAGGAAGTTTCTATAAGAAAAAAGACAAGAATTAAAATATTTTTAAAAAATAAAATATTGCCCTATTTATAAAAGAATCAACTGGGCAGAAGATAAATTCTTTCTGTTTTCTTATACTGTAAATCAGTGTTATAAATTTTAGCTAAAATTATTGGAGATGTTATGAAAAATATATTTTTTTCGAGGTTAGTACGTTTTGTTTTTTTATTTATTTTATTACAATTATTATTTTCTTGTTTATCATTTCAGGTGCCAAAAGAATATGTACCAGATGATAAAGTAGTTTATTTAAAACAAAAAGTTGAGTTTAGTCCTATTGAATATGAAATTAAAAAAACAGAGCCTTATAAATGGGAGTACGAAATTGAAGTTGATAAAGTAAATCCTTCTTTTATTAAAATTAATGATTTTAATCAATTTTTAAAACCAGATTTTGCTAGTGATGTAAAATTGTTTAATGAAATAAAAAAACATTTATTATTTATGAAAGATAATGAAATATTTAATAAATTAAAGACTTCATTAAATAATTATAAATTTGTGATACCAGAAAAAAGAAAAATAACTTTAGGAGATAAAGTAAAAGATTATACAAATGCAGTTGAATATAATTACCCCGAAGTGTCAAATTCTACAATTACTGCTTTTAATAACGGTGATTATAAAATTAAATTGAATAATGGAAATGAGTATTATTATAAACAAGAAGGCTATTACTTTGAAAATGATTCCCAAGGAAATGAGGTTTATGCTGTTTTTCCTGCACAAAATTCATTTAGGATTTTGGATAATGGTATTAAATACTCAAAAAATTCTGATAATAATATTGCAATTGAAACAAAAGAAGGAGAAGTGTCAAAATTTTCAAATCCTGTTCCACAATATAAATTTAAAATTATTAATGGCAAATTAGAATATATTTTTTTTATAGATAATAAAGAAAATATTACTCAAATAGCATTAATTATAAATAATTTTTTAAGATATGATTATGTTATGAAAGAAGATTATATTTTAATTGTGAAAAATGAAGAATCAATACAAATAGACAATAAATATGAAAAAAAACATTCTTCTTTTAATACAAAAACATTGAAATCTGAAAAAATACTATCAGTATATTTTCCTGAAGGAATTAATATTAATTTGAAGAACGAATTAACATCCTCAAAAGTAAAACCAGCATGGCCAGAAAATTATATATCAAAGAAAATAGGAAATTTTATTATTTATTATGTTAAAAAGGATGAAAGTTATATTTCAAAAATTGATTCTAAAAAATTAAATGATATATTTGATTTTGTAAAAAAAACAAGTGGTTTACAATCAGAAGTTGATAGAGCAATCATATTGCCGCCTGATTTGGAAAGTTATAGAAAAATTCATGCAAACGATAAAGAAGAAACCTTAAATTGGTATCCTTCTGGTTTTCAGACAAAAGATATAATAATAATGTGGCCACCATCAGTTAAAAGATATAACATGCCAGAAGGAGAAGCATATTTTTGGGATACCGAATTTTATGATATTTTTGTTCATGAATTAACACATTTAATGGTTGGTGAAGTAGGCGGTGTTTTTTCACATATTCCAGTATGGTTAAATGAGGGATTGGCATTGCATGTTGAAAGTGAATGGTCTCAAGAAACAAAAAAATATTGGGATGTAACTTTTTTGGGGTCTTACAATTTGAATAAATTATTAACTTGGGATGATGTAACAACTTATAGCACATCTTATTTTCCTGTTGATAAAGCAAGAGTTCATTATGCTCAATCCTATAAAATGGCTTCATTTTTAATAAATCAATACGGAAAAGAGAAAGTATTAAATTACTTAAAATCATTTAGGATTGTAGTTGATGAAAATCATGATAAATATGACTTAAAATCTAAATATATAGAAAATTTTGAAAAATTATTTGGTGTTTCATGGGATGATAATATAAAAATGTTTGACAAATATATAACAC
>Ga0209727_1003102_pt1 | contig 10981 bp, 9 predicted proteins | sample RifGroC1_FD_183995 | JGI IMG/M metagenome (GOLD analysis project Ga0209727, IMG submission 183995) | Groundwater microbial communities from Rifle, Colorado, USA - Groundwater C1 (SPAdes) (version 2) | ecosystem: Environmental > Aquatic > Deep subsurface > Groundwater | place: Rifle, Colorado...
CCAGTTACTACTCCCTCAAATGATACTGTATTATTATAAGTCCCGCTTGGCTGTGAAGCGGGAATGTCAAGCCAGAATCTCCAGTAGCTTGAATTTCCGACAACAATTCCCGTAAATGCTTTTACATAACTCGTCGTCATTGAAGTCTCAAGAGCTAAATCCGGATGGGTTGAATTTGTAATGTTATAAGCTTCGTAAGTCTCGTTGCCCAAACCAATTACATCAGCCGCCAAGCTTGTAAGACCCCCATCTGCTCTTATGCAAAAATCAACTTCTGAATTGCTGTCAGATGAAACATCAATTGTATAAGTTGTACCCTCCGAATAAGTATTACTATCATTATTATGAGTTGCATTAATATTTGTTGCAGGCAAAAAAGAAACAGTCCCAAATTGTATTCCTCCAAAAAGAGACGATCCAAAACTTATTGCAAAATATTTTGAAATACTGACATTGGACGGTGTGCTTCCCGATGTTGCATTTCCCGTTATAAACATAAATTCTCCAATTATTAAAAGAAAAGCACACATCAAAATTATCGCAAGCAATAAAACATTTTTAGTATCCTGAAAAAACCTTTCCATTAACTGATTAACCAAATCAATTTTAAATATTTATCTCAATCATACTTAGAAAGTCTTATCCAAAAATAATTCCCTCTCAGATTAACCAAACATAATTGTTATCTTAAACTAATTGTAAAATAAACTTGTTGAAAAATAAATTTAGATTTATTAAGCCGTAGACTGAACTTTAACCCTAATCAAAAACTGAATAGTTCTATTTTATAATATATGTTATATAAAAATTTTAATTGGGACTCTGTCCGTTTCTTACTGCAAGAAATTGAAGCTGATTTGTATAAATCCCGGCCGGCTGAGTTGCCGAAGCGTTTAGGTAAAATTTCATGTAAACTACAGAATTGTCTCCCATCCCGCTTGCAAATAAAGTATAATTTGTTGTCATTGCTGTTCTGTTTGGATCCGGAACAGTTGAGTTTGTGGTATTAACCGCATATGTTTCATTCTCAAGACCAAGTGTGTCAGAAAATGCATTTTCTAAGTCCCCATCAGCTCTTACATATAAATCAACAAGCGTGTTTGTCGCTGAAATATTAATATAATAATAAGTTGAAGAGTTCAGATTATTTCCAAGTGCATCGAGATAAACCGCCGGCAAATACTGAACCTCCCATCTTACACCAACAGTTAAATTATCCGAAAGAAGTATTGAAATCGCGGCAGAATTGTCAATTGTAAAATTAGTATAATTCGTTCCCCAGTTGTTTGAAGTATCATTACAATAATAATCAAGGTCATGATATCCCGGGCCTAAGCTTGGTGGTTCATCCCAGAAATAAGAATCATTCACTTCTGTCATCGTCACGTTCGTTGAATTGTCAAGGCTGTAAAAACACATTGAAACATTTTCATTATCAAATACTGTTACATTAAAGTCTACCTCAAGAGAGATGTAGTTGAATGTAGAGTTAGGGCTCATAATTGAAACATTTGGGGAAGTGATATCTATTATTGTTAAATTATTTGAATTTTCCCAGTTTGAATAACTGTTTCCATCATAAGTTCTCACCGAACACATCCATGTATCCCCTAAAGTCAAATTTCCATTGTCAAGCAAAGTGTAAAAAGTCGTCCCATTATTTTGAGAGCCATATGACTGGCTAAGATTTAAAACCCCTCCTTTAAACCAGTTAACATTAACGTCAAGTTCCGTATTATCAACATCAGTTATATAAGCTGAACAGTTTAAATCAGTATTTGACTCATTCCTTCCGTTTAATGAAACAAGATTCACACTCGTCGGATTTTCAGGAGTTGAATCAGTAATAGTAAGTGTATTGCTTAGAACCATCACACCATCGGCAATTTTATCATTAGGTATCACAGCAACTCTCCAAACATCTCCTTTGTCATTTTCCTCACTCACGAGTTTTTCAACCTGATGCCCTGCTAAACCTTCCTGATACATAGATTGAATTTGTTCGGATGAGAGAGAGCGGTTGAATATTTGGACTTCGTCTATTGAACCGTTGAAAAACCAACTTCCCCCCACATGGTTAAGATTTCCCATTATTAACTTTCCGGTTGAAGTAATAAAAGAAAAAGTTCTTGAGACTGAAAAAATCTTGCTCCCATTAAGGTAACCTTCCCATGTAGTCCCATCATAAGCATAAACAACATGGTTCCAATTTGTGTTATTTACATTCATTCCTGAACTGGTCCTTGGATCTGTTCCTGAATATGCTTCGGAATAAAACTCCACTTGATTATCTGTATATTCCCAAATAATAGAATAAGAGTTATTAGTAGTTGTTCCGGTTTTTAGTTTTGAGAGTATATACCTGTTAGTTTGGGTTAATACCGATGGTTTCATCCAAAGGGAAATAGTAAAAGTATTAATTAAATCCAAACTATTACTATCTTCTATCTCCATAAAATCATTCATCCCATCAAACCCATAACATCCCCCAACTTGACACGTTGAGTTCCAAGTCGGGGCATTTGCAGAAGTTCCTCCTCCCAGAGTCCCATTGTTTCCATATGTGGAATAATCACGAACGGCGCCCGCAGTAAGTTCAGCCACATTTTTGTCAAAAGGCATGTTTAATACGGCAATTGATGAACCGTCAAGTCGCCAGTCAGTTATATTTGTGACAGGGTCGGCGTCAGCATCACTTGACGTGAAAGTCACAGTCAGATTATCCGTTGTTAAATCATTTCCTGAAGTCGAACTTAAAATAACATTTGCTACAACAGGTATGCGATTTGCCTGTGAGAAAAAACCTTCAATATTTCCTCCCGGGTTTATTATTGTCTGATTGCCTCCGCCCGAATTAACTGAAACAACATCAGCAACAACTAACGAAAAGAAAAGCACCCCAATCATAAAGAAAAGTATTTTAAAGTTCATTTTTTAAAAGTTTCTTTTTAACTCTGTTTATGAAAATTTCAACAAGTGAAAAATAAGATTTTAAGTTTTCTTCGTTTAGCTCAACAAAAATACTTAAAAGCCCATAATCTGCCTGCATTCTTAAGTCATATAATTCCCTGAATAATTTATAAATATCCTCCCCCGCATATTTTGAAGAAAGCTCCCACAGTTTTTGATGATTTTTTGGAATTTTGACTTTTTTAAATCCAAAATATGCAATTACTGCTTTTTCTAGTGAAAAATAAAGCCTATTTGCTGAAGTTCTTAAGCTTTCTTTTAAGTTTAGCTTGGATATCTTAAGAAATTCGTATGCAGCTGCCAATTCAGATAAATATTTTTTCTCCAATTTGTGTCCCCCTCTTTTTTAATTCTTGAATATTCCTGATTTTAAATTTTTTCTCAAATAAACTTAAGGATTCGGCTTTTGTTTTAGGTTCCAGGCCATTTAACAGGTTATAAGCAAAGGCCAAATTTAACTTCGCATTTTCAAAAAAAATTTTAAAAATTTTATTATCATTTTGATTCTTAACGGCATCAAAAATGCATTCTATAAACTCAAAATATTGTTTTTCAATTCTGCCGAAAGTTCTAAAAAATGAATTCTGAAAAAAAACAACCCCCTTAAAAAGATTGTCCTCTTTATAGTCTCCAATATGAAAGTTTAAGATAACTCCAAAAATTCTTTCGATTTTTTCTTTAATGGCGGATAAAGAAATTAAATCCGAAGGGGTTAAATTGTCTCCCAAAAAAAGAATATCAATATCTTTTGGATTTTGTTTTTCAAATATGCTTCCAAATAACACAGCCGCCCTGAACTTTAAAATTGGAATATTGTGGATGAGAATTTTAAGAACCATCTTAATAAAAGGCTTAAATGACTTAAATTCTATTGAGTCTAAATAAAATTTATGCTGCAGGGTAAAATCATCCAAAATTAAGTTCACAATCCTTTGATTTCCAAGATTTTCAATTTTTATAAAACCGGATTTCTCTAGCCATTTCATTGCATCAAAAGAAGAACTCCTTCCAGTGCCAGATTCTTTTATGATTTCTTCTATGGGCATCCCCCTTCTTTTTTTAAGAAGAGTCTCCATAATTTTCATCATACTTTTTTGGTATTTCATAGTATTATTTTAGTACTTATAAATACTATTTTAGTATTTATAAATATTTCTCTTTTCCCAAGCAATTACCCCCATTGCCCCCACCCGAATTAACTGAAACAACATCAGCGACCGCTAAGGAAATGAAGAATATACAGATTGCGAAAAATATTATTTTAGAGTTCATTTTTAATAATTAATCTCCTCATTTTTGTTTTTATTGTTAATAAAAGATTCAACAATTTCCCTGTCTAAAACTCTTTTGCCCCGGACATCCATTTCGTTTTTCATTCCATCCAAAAAATTTTCAAGATCCTCAAAGATAAAAGTATTCAAAAGTCCTTCTCCTTCTTTAGAAATTCTTTTTATTCCTTTTTCCCTAATCATTTTAATAAGCCCTTTTCTCTTGATTAATTCATTAATAGTTATAACATTTTTTTTCATTTTAGACTAATCTATTAAAACATAATATTTCTTAAATTTCACTTTTGCATTGACAAAAAACCTGTCAAAAATAAACTCATCATGTACAGGACATAAAAAGACCTGGTTGCTTATCCATTCCCCATTCTTTTCAAGCACCAATCCTTTTCCCCCTTTCTTTCCCCTTAAAAAATTAACAATCTGGACTTTCTTAGATGAAGTTAAATCGGAAAGATCATACCTAAAAAGACATTTGTTTCCAAATCCATAAACTTCTGAAAAAGATTTATTTTTTTTCAGGCTATACCCTTCTCTCAAAAGCGTATTGATCAATCCGATTGGTCTAAAAAAATCATCCAGTGAAATAATACTAACATGAAATCCCTTAAGATTAATTTTTTCTTTATTTGTTATAACAGCAATGTCCACGTCATTTGGGTTTTGTTTGCCTTTTACAAAAGATCCAAACAAAATAATATCATAAACTTCCTTATCTGCCAGAAGAAGATTCAAATTCTTTTTAATCTTTAACAAATCTGTTGAGTTCATCTGAATAATCTTTAAGCAGCAAAACCTCCTTTAAGTTCATCTTAAGATTATAAGACCTGACATAAATTTCAAATAAAAAGCTTACTTTATCGTGAATATTTTTGAAGTAAATTTTTAACAAATTGAATCGATCATTATGATTCTTTGGCAGTCTTTTTATTTCTTTATAAATTAGATAATCACAAAAAATAACAATAGATTTAAAAAAATCACTGGCTGAAGCATTATATCTCTTTTTCAGTAAATTATCTTTACCAGACTCTATAAATTCCCTTGCATTTCCTAAAAGTTCTTTCATATTAATGTATTAAACGATTTTAGATTATTTAAATATTTAGGTTAATCCATTTAAATCCTAATTGAAGGTCTTCCAATCCCGAATTAAATGAAACAACATCGGCGACTGTTAAGGAATTAAAGTTCCGCCAGAAAAATTAAATTTAAGGATTTATTGTGCAATTAGTGGAATACATTATTCCCCCGGAATAAGCCATCCAACAATTTCCAGTTGAGTAATTACCCGTCAAACCTACATTTTTATTAACTGCAAATCCTCCAGTTGAATTCGTAACTCCCATCACATTTAACTTATTTTGAGGACTCGTTGTCCCGATACCGACGTTGCCTGATGAAAAATTCCCCTGAATCAAAGGAATAGCATTTATGTTTGCCTGTTTAATTATAAATTGATTATTTAAAGTATTAGATTTTCCTGCCTGATAACCTATAGCGATAGTATCATTTCCTGAATTACTTCGGGTTGCTTCAAAGCCAAGTCCTATAACTTGGTGCCCTAAGTTGTAAAAACCTGCAGAATAACCTAATGCTGTTTGAGAAGATCCTGTATTTTCAGAACCTGCAGAATAACCTAATGCTGTTTGAGAAGATCCTGTATTTTCAGAACCTGCATAATAACCTAATGCTGTTTGATAAGATCCTGTGTTGTAAGAACCTGCAAAATAACCTAATGCTGTTTGATAAGATCCTGAGTTGTAAAAACTTGCATAATAACCTAATGCTGTTTGAGAAGCTCCTGTATTTTGATAACCTGCATAATAACCTAATGCTGTTTGATAAACTCCTGTATTTTGATAACCTGCAGAATAACCTAATGCTGTTTGCCTAAGAGCAGTTGAGTTTCCCGCTTCAGCTCCCACAATTGTATTCGCATAAAAAGTATCTGTTCCTTTTGCTAATTTAATTACATTCTGTCCGTCTTGCATAAACGCTGAACCTTCAGATATTTGAATATTTCCAGAAACATCCAATTTCTGTGCTGGGGTTGTCGTCCCGATGCCGACGTTGCCCCCTAAAAAACTCAAATTGGATAAAGTTCTGTAATTTCCAAATGTATTTGTTATTGAAACATTATTCAATAAGAATGTTGAATAATTTGCTGTCCAGAATGGGTCTGTCTCTGCACCCCCGCTTGTTGAATTAACCCACAAAATGTAATTATTAACTGAATTGTTATTTTGAGTTATCCAGTTATTGTTTGAAGTATTGAGAAGTCCCCCATATTCAATGATATAATTATTGTTTGATGTATTCAGGAAATTTGCATAATTTGTTAGCGAAATATTATTAGTTAAGAATGTTGAATAATTTGCACTCCAGAATGGGTCTGTCTCGGATGATGGAAGAGTTGTTGAATTCAACCAATTCAAATTATTGTTTATCTGGGAACCAGAAATTCCTGTCAATTGTGAGCCATTTCCTGAAAAGTAATCTGCGGTAACTGTCCCTCCAAAATAACCTTCATTCCATCTCAGCGTTGAGTTTCCAATGTCAAACTGATTGTCAAATCCAGGAGCAGGAATCAATGAGCCATTTACTGCAAGGTTTGTTACAGTGAGTGAATTTATTTTGTAAAAGTAACCCTCCTGTGCATAAATATTTCCATTTATTATTGAAAGCCCGTTTCCTATCCAGCCCCCGTTAAAATCAAACTGACCATAAACTGAAGTATTCAATGGCATAAAGAAAGTTGAATCATATCCATCCAATAAATTAGAATTATTAGCAGTTCCAGAACTTATAGCCGCATTTATATAATTATTAACGGACTGATTATTATAAGTTATATAATTATTTAATGAAGCATTCTGTATTCCAACATAAGAAACAATATAATTATTAACTGAATTGTTATTTTGAGTTAGATAATTGTTATTTGAAGTATTAAATAAAATATCCTGAGAGTCTACATAATTTTTCATTGAAGTATTTATTGCATTAACCTGCGTTGTATTGTAAAATGTTGAGTTTATCCATAAATCACTGTATGAAACTCCACTGTTAGTTGAATTAACATAAAGAATGTAATTAAGAACAGAATTATTGTTTTGAGTGATGTAATTATTTACAGACTGATTATTTGCCAGGATGTAATTATTGTTTGAAGTATTGAGAAGTCCCCCATATTCCACAATATAATTATTGTTTGAAGTATTCAGGAAATTTGCATAATTAGTTAATGACTGGTTATTTGTTAAGAATGTTGAATAATTTGCACTCCAGAATGGGTCTGTCTCTGCCCCTCCATTTGTTGAATTAACCCATAAAATATAATTATTTACAGACTGATTGTTTGCTAAAATGTAATTGTTATTTGAAGTATTCAGGAAATTTGCATAATTAGTTAATGACTGGTTATTTGTTAAGAATGTTGAATAATTTGCACTCCAGAATGGGTCTGTTTCTGAAACTCCTCCAACGGATGCCAAAAGTTGAGAATATGTTACTGCATCTTGAGCTAAAGTTCCATTTCCAATATTTATTATTTTATTTGAATTTAAGTTAATTGTCCCGTTGAAAACCGCCGAGCCATTGACATGAAGTTTTGTTTGAGGACTCGTCGTCCCGATGCCGACGTTGCCAGTTTGGTCTATTCTTACAGTTTCTGTTACAGCCCCTCCTCCATTTTTAGTAAAAAATGAAATACCTGGATGTGTTCCATATCCATAAGTACTTTTTATTTCAACAGTATCCAAGATGTTGTTATATCCCAAACTCCCTAAAGTACCTCCTGCCCCATTACTTAAGATTAAAGTACCCCCATTTTGATTAAGTAGTATATTTCCTCCAGCTACTTCTAACTTCGCCCCCGGTGCCGTCGTCCCGATGCCGACGTTGCCAGTGCTTCTTTCAATATAAAACTTATTTGTCCAAGCAGAACTATAATAAGCATCAATAGCAAAATTAGCTGTAGAACTTTGTCTAAATGTCCAATAATTTGTAGTATCTGCTGTTTGTCCTATTGTTATAGTCCCTGCTCCTAATGTATCTGATAATGTAGATAAGATATTTAATTTACTTGCTGGTGCCGTCGTCCCGATGCCGACGTTGCCGGTGCTTGTAATTCTAACCTTTTCACTCGAACCTGGAAGAAATCTAAAATCACCAGTTGCCCACAAATTTGCAACTCCCGTAGCGACATCAAGAGCAAAAACATTAGTCCCGTCTCCTACGGCTAACTCATTCGCAGTGTAACCAGATGCTCCTATTGAACCAATTTGCAAAGTGTTACTTGGACTCGTCGTCCCGATGCCGACGTTGCCGCCGTCAATAATTCTTACTGCATCTGCCGTCCCTGCTGTTTGAAAAGCTATATAACTACTCCCACTTCCCCCTAGTGTTTTTAAACGTAGCCCATTTGTATTTTCATAAGAAACAGTTCCATATCCTGCACCATCAGAAGAACGAGCAAGAGCAATGCTCCCATAAGTTCCCACACCACCAATTAACGCTGTGCCATTGACTTCTAATTTATATGCCGGATTGGTTGTCCCGATGCCGACCCTGTCGTTTGCTGAATTTACAAATAAAGTTGTTGTGTCAACTGTTAAATTCTGATTAAAAATATTATTTGCTGTGAAAGTGTTTGCGCTTGCTAAATATGGAACTAATGTTGAATTTGCACTCCAGAATGGGTCTGTTTCTGCACCCCCGCTTGTTGAATTAACCCATAAAATATAATTATTAACTGAATTGTTATTTTGAGTTATCCAGTTATTGTTTGAAGCATTTAGTAATCCCCCATATTCCACAATATAATTATTGTTTGAAGTATTCAGGAAATTTGCATAATTTGTTAGCGAAATATTATTAGTTAAGAATGTTGAATAATTTGCACTCCAGAATGGGTCTGTTTCTGCAACATTCAAGTAAGAACCGTTGTTTAAAGTTGATAGTAACGCATAATTTGTAATCACAAAGTTGGTTGAATTGTAAAACCCGCTTGGGTTGTTTACCCCATAATACAATGTATCAGCATAAGTCTTATTGAAAGCGGCAAATGTTGAATTCCAGTAATTGAACCCAAGGATTTCAGACTTTGTGAAATAATCACTCAAATCTATTGCTGAAACATTAAGGTTTGTCAAACCTGAACCGTCACCAAACAAATAATTAGCAGTCAGGTTATAACTTCCAAGGTTTAAATTGCTGTTAATAATTATTCCCGAAGTGGTAACATTCTGTGCTGTAAATGAATATGGAGTTCTTGCAATTTCAGAGGTTTCAATCAAACTGCCATCCCTATAGTAACACAAATAATACTGGGAATCATAATCAAGATTTGTGTCTTCCAAATAATGCGAAATTATTCCTCTTGAATCTGTTGTAAGGCTCGTTGAATTTGAGTAAACAACATTCGCACAGTCATTGGTTGTGGAAATATTAAAAACAAAAGCATAAGTTCCGGTTATGACATTCCCGCTTGCATCTGTTGTCTGAATGTTCAGGTGAAGCTGGTCAAGAATTGGCGCCGCAGATACAATTGTAGTCAAAAGAACTGTAAAAAACAAGGTTAAAAATATTTTATTGCCCATTTTCTAAAACAAAAACTTAACCATATCCCCCTTTTTTAAAAATCTAACTTTGCTACAACATTTAACCAAATGCTGTGAAAGAAAGAACTTAGAATCTCTTTTTCTTTCATAATAGGTATAAAGTATAGTTTTAACCCCAAAAGAGCTTAATTCCTCAATTACTGGACAAAAATCAGTGTCGCTTGTCAGAAGAATAATCCGTTTAACATTTGGAAATTTGTCTTTAGAAAAAGCCATATCAAGGGTCATTAATGTATCAACGCCTTTTTGCGAGTAATCAATACTTCCATCTTCTTTGATTATCTTCTGGGCCCTTCCTTCCTTTACTTGAATTAATTTGTTTTTCCGAACCTTACTAATAAAACTATCATACCCTTTCTTTCTTAAAATTTGGTTATTATTAGGGCCATTTGATTGATATGGAGGAGCCGTATAATAAAATATCTTTTTTAAAATTAATTTCTCCTTTTTTGACAAAGATTCAAAAAATTTAAAGTAATCAAATTTCAAACGTTTACCATTCCCAAAATGTTTTGAAAGTTCAGATAAAAAACCGGCATCAATAAAAATTAAAGTAGAGTCCATTAGAAAGCACCTCCAAAAAAAGTCGTCCAGTGACCTTTAAAGATCACTGGGAACATGTTGCAATTATTAAAATAATTTAGTTTATAACACTTTCTATTTTCAAAATCTCCAAGCTCGCCAAGATTCAAAACAAAAATCCCAAAAAAAACTGCGTTTAGTCTGTTAAATTTCTTACTAGAAATCTTAGTCGCCTCTTTCCCCATTTTTAGTTAGTTATCCTACACAAATTTAGTATATAAATATTACTCTATTCTCGAAGAAAACCCCAAAAAAAATTTTTTACTTACTCGTCGTGAAAAAGAAAAACCATTTTACTTACAATCTTTTAATAAAAACAATAAATTTTAAGAAGTTAAAAATTAATATGCCAATTAACTGCTTGCATTTTTATACATCCAATAATAAAAATAATCTCCCTCTCAAATGCTATCCCATACAATTGTGACATCCTCCGTGCCCTAAAGGGCACGGCGTCCTTTCGTCTTCAATGAAATGAATGGTGCAACTCTTGATTTTTTATATAATCAAAAACTGCTT
>Ga0209727_1003109_pt1 | contig 10963 bp, 14 predicted proteins | sample RifGroC1_FD_183995 | JGI IMG/M metagenome (GOLD analysis project Ga0209727, IMG submission 183995) | Groundwater microbial communities from Rifle, Colorado, USA - Groundwater C1 (SPAdes) (version 2) | ecosystem: Environmental > Aquatic > Deep subsurface > Groundwater | place: Rifle, Colorado...
ATTCTGATTAACTAGGTTGATTAGAGGAAAACCTTTCATCGGCAAGCTCACCAGCTTCCACTTCGCCTTTGTTTATTGCCTGCCTGGCAATATGGAAATTGCAGCTGCTATGCGTGCCACACCACGTTTGACATTGTTCCGCAGTTACCTTGTCTTGGTACTTCAATTTGCATATCTTACATTGGAATTCTGTCATACTTAGCAATCTACCTATTTATTAACCAAGCTGGAATTGTGCATCCACACCACGTACCAAGCGAATATCCAGGCGACAATGAAGAAGAACACCGCACCCCAAATCACGCTTCCGGCATTAATCCATGTAAATCCAGGAATGAGCTCAAAAAGTAAATGATGTATTTGGTTAGGACTGATAGGTTGCGCTCCTGCTTGTGCAAGATCAAATACCCGCGTTGGGAGCAATGCACCATAGATCAAACAGAGCACATAGAACACCTCTGCACCTAAGATGCATTTCCATCCGTATTTTTTTAGTGAAAGTTGTTCCATAGTATTATTTGCTTAAGGAAAAATTAGGGTTTAAGTATGTCTACTACTTTTCAGATTTGACCAAGCTTGAGTTGTGCATCCAGACCATATACGAACCGAACAGCCAGGCAAACACGAATACATAAACGGCTCCAAGTAGCACGCTACCGAAATTAATCCAGATGAAGCCGGGCAACGTTTCCAGCAGGACATGGTGAAGCTCGGTGCCGCGCTGGCTCCTGAGCGGCAGGAACCCGCCTAAGATACATAGGGTGTACAGCACTTCACCCCCAAGAACACACAACCAGCGGTATCGTTTGAGTGAGAGCATAAATCAATAAATTAAATATTAGCTATAATTTTTATAAATTTTTCTTCTGCCGCCTGGGCAATCTCAAGTAACGTCGTGTCCCCGACTACACCAAGTGCAACTGTGGGACGCATGGCTGACACCAATATTTTTCCATTATCTTTATAAACAATCACATTGCAAGGCATAAACAAACCAACCGCTCTATTAGCTTGCAACGCTTTATAGGCAAGCGGTGGGTTACAAGCGCCTAAGATAACATAATCGTCGTAGTCAACTCCCATTTTCTGCTTGAGTGTGGCTGTAACGTCAATCTCGGTCAGTATGCCAAAACCCTCTTGGGCAAGAGCGGCCTTGGTGCGCTCCACTGCTTCGTTGAATGGCAGATCAACCCGTTTGGTGTAACTGTACTCCATAGTGTTGTTGGTTAAACATTAGTTTGATAAATCTTTCTTCTTAGCTTCAAACTCTTCCTTATTGATTTCACCTTTGGCGTAGCGTTCCTTTAGAATCTCAAGTGCTCGGTTGGGCTGGTTAGAGCTTGACCCACCCACTTCTCGTACTAACCACACCACGAGCAAAATAATCCCGCCCCAGAAAAGAGGCATCATGAGCCAACCCCATATTCCCCAACCAAACATATGTCCGTAGTAAAAATTTCCCATAATTGTAGCTACTTATTGGATAAGGTGTATATCTTAAGGAGTTCAGTAATAGCCTTTTCATCCTCACCACCGTGCTGCATCTGGTGCCGCACGTGAGTTTTGAGATGGTTCTGTAGGAGTAAGGTATCCAAGCTCTTTAAGGACCGCTGGATGGAGAGCGACTGGTTCAGGAGTTCTATGCAGTACTCCTCCTTCTCAATTGCCTGCGTCAGTCCCCGTAGCTGACCGGCTATAATCTTAGCGCGGTGGATAGCACGTTTCTTAAGCTTCTGGTCGAGCATAGTTATGGTGTTAATACTTAATAGGGTATACCCCTATACCCTATTATAGCTAGATAAACGAAAGGGTCAAGGCTGCTTATCCACAACTTGACTAACCTTTAATCAACCTGAAACTTCATCATCATCCCACTCTCCAGGTGCTCGGCGATGTGACAGTGGGCCATCCAGTCACCGGGGTTCGTTATGTTAAGCAATATGTCCGCATACTGCCCCGCGGGAATGAGTACTGTGTCCTTCCACACTAGGTTGTCACCCTTCTTCCCATTCTGATCCAATACCAAGAACTGCTGACCATGGAAATGAATGGGGTGTTGCATGGGGTGAACGGAATTGGCATCGTTTGTGATACGGATTTTCACCTTATCGCCTACCTTAAAGTTCCAATCAATATCCATGTTGGCTTGACGGGTATCTTCATCAATCAGTTTCCATTCTAGGGTTTGGTTAGTGGAGCCCTGGTTCATCATTGCCATGTCATCTTCCCATTCAATGCCATCACTACTTACGGGCATGGCCATCATGCTGTTATCCATCATCATACCACCCATCATCATGTGCTGCCCGCCACCCATCATGCTCCCCTGCCCCTTCAGGTCTATTCCTATGGTCAGGCGTTTATCAATAGGTCTACCGAAATACTGACGATAAGGATCAATACTTTTAACTGCAATAGTATTTGTACGGAGCGTTACAAATTGTTCTGCATAGGATAGCGCGACGGAATCACTAGAGACTGAAACCGTTCCGAGCGCGTAAGTCTTATCAGGGGTTTTATTTTGAATCGTGAAAGACCCCTCCTTATCAAATAAAACTTCTACAACTAAACGCTCCGAAGGCCCGACTATAACGGCGTCTTTCCATTCCTCGCGTTCGGTCGCACCGCCATCGCCGCCCACAAGTTTCATCTTGACCCCAGGAATCGTAAAATTAAACGTCCTGGTATTGGCCGCGTTGGTAACATAGAAACGTATGAGCTCACCTCTCTTCACTTCGAGTCGGTAATCCGGTTCGCCGTTGACCAGCATTATGTTACCAAATCTGCCCATGAGCGTATGGTCGGCCCCTTGCCTGCTCAAATTGATTTTTTCATTTTCAATCAGGATATCATCAAGGAATAAAGCAACCTCACGGTTGACCGGCGACCAATAATCCTTGTCGTTAGGTACTACAAGATAATTGCCATACAGACCGAGCTCCTGTGCATAGTCCTCCCGAACATGGGGGTGATACCAATACATGCCTGCGTCTGGAAACTTCAGCTTATAGGCAAAAGTTTCTCCGGGCTCCATTTCTTTTTGCGTTGTCTGCGAGCCGTCAAAAGCGTTATCCATCCGGACACCGTGGGAATGGAGCAGGGTCTTCATGTCCGTACCATTTTTGAAGTTTATGGTTACTTCCGCACCCTGGCTAACTTTAATGAGCGGCCCAGGGATTGAGCCGTTGTACGCCAACATGCGGTACGAACGGTTGCCGAGTTTTTTCTGCACAAAACTGGCAGCAAGGTCAAAAGTACCACCGTTCTTAAGCTCCACCACGGTTGACACTTGCGCTTCTGGGAGTTCTTCAAGTGCCGCTGTCTCGCCAAGGCCTGACGTATTCTCATCAAGTGGTATGCGCTCATGACGCGTGCTCACCGCCACTACCCCACCCACCAACAGGAGTAGAGCGCCAAAGTAGAGTAAAATGTATTTGGATTGTTTCATAGAAATTTAGTAAATGGTTAATTAAGAGATGGAAGAAACTATGGCTTCCGAGGACATGCTATGGGGTCAGTAATCTTTCTTGATATCAGGGTAATAGAAACGGCTAGCAAAAAGATACTGATGAGACCGAACTCCAACCCCCGGAGTGGCAACAGCGAGAGAAAACCTGCGGTTGCCCCTAACCCGAAGATGGACGTGAGCACTACGGAACCACATGAAGCACAGCCGACACCCACGAGCCCAAGAATAGTTCCTGTGAGGCTCAGGCCCATCTCTCGCCCCAGGGCGAGGCGTCGCTTGAGGTAGTACACCAACAAACTTACGTTCACACCGGCAAACACAACCAGGATAAACAGAATGGTTCGGCTAATGGGGGTTGAATTTAGCTGTAGCGTCGCGAGTGAGCCGCCGAGTATACTGAGCCTGGTTGCCCAACTGAACGCAGAATTAGTGAATAAATACGACAAGAATGACAGATTTGGCAACCAGATTGCAATGAACAGTAGTAATGTGGCCACAAACAAAGCAAGCAGCCCATAGCGCCATTGCCGAAAAGTTACAGCCAAAGCCTTTATTACCGTTCGTATCATACGTAGATATTATTTGAGCAAACTATCGACTACCGCTTTAAGCTGCTCGTATGGCACTGCCCCCTCAACCGGCTGTCCATTGACGAAGGTGGTCGGCGTACCATTTACACCGAAGTCCACTCCTTCCTGTAAGTCCTGTTGGACATGAGCTGTAAACTCACCAGTATCAAGACAAGTTTTAAACCTTGCATCATTCAAATCGAGTTCCTTAGCAAGAGGCACGAGTGCATCTAGAGCAAAACCAGTACCATTGGAAGTAGTTCGTTCGAATATCTTATCGATGTACGCCCAGAATTTTTCGTTACCGCCCAATTTACCAGCACACTCCGCTGCCTCAGCTTCCTTCTGTGCGTTAACGTGAAACGAGAGTGGAAAATGGCGATATACCCACTTCACCTTGCCAGCATACTCTTGCATTAGCTGCCGCATACCAGGGTGAAAACTCTTGCAGAATGGGCATTCAAGGTCAGAATACTCAACCAGAGTTATAGGTGCACTAGCATCCCCGCGAATATGGTCGTCGGGTTTCACGGTAATAGTGACATTAGCTGGCGGTCCTGCGGGTTGATTAGGTACAGGTGCACCAACTGTTGCTGTGGGCGCACTAGTCCCCACAGGCTGTTTGACTCCTGGTATGTTACCTGACAAACCGTAAGAAACTGCGAGCACAAAACCAGCAAGACTAACGGCGGCAACACCGCTGACAATACCCATAATAAACGTTAACTTAGGAGATGAACCTGCAAATATACTCTGTTTAGTTATTGAAGTTATACTGCTTATATTGGTGTCTGGGGGAGTGATAGATGTGGTCATAGATTAAAAATTAATTATAGTTACAAACTAAAAACCAGCGAGTAAAGTTCGCTTGACTAGCTATAAGCTAGCTTAAGCGAAATCAAACGCTGGCTTGGGCAGCGCTGTAAATCAATGGCTGAAGCAGACCTTGTGCTACAAAAATTGTGAGATAGTTATAGAGTGGCACCTCGGCAGTGCTGCCAAGGTATGGCTCTTGTTTAAGAGGCAGGCCCTCCATAACTGCGGCGTGGATCCAAATGGGGCTACTAGCAACTCCGGGAATACTATTCTGTGAGGTGGTGGTCGAGGTAATTATCGCGAGTGGCAAGGAGTGCAAATCATAATTACCACCCTGTGTCATGCAACAGGGTTCGCTAAGACTTTGGGCGATTGGTAAGACAAGGAAATTACCTACACTGTCGGCGTTGATAATTGTCATGGAATGACAGGATACAAAAATCGCGCTCGTGAATATGCTCACTAGCACACCCCCGACCAGAATTGCTTTTGACATCGGGAATCTCATCATGAATTGATTATATCATATTTACCGAGAATTCAATTTTGGTTCTAACCATAACTAATGGTATGCAAAAATGCCCAAGTTACGCTTGGGTATTTTTGCAGAGCTCGGGGCACTGGATGATGTTAGAACCTCAATTTTAAGTGGGGAGACGAACTTTGTTAGACTGGGTACTGTTACCGGTAGTGCTCACAAAGTTCATCCTTCTAATACTTTAATATTACTGCGCACTTGAAGTATCTTTTATGGATTTTTTTATTCTAATCCAATTCCAAAACCGTTCATGAAAATAATATACAACCATCAAAATTGTGGCGCTGGACAATGTAATAATTGTGCTTTCTTGAACTTCTCCAGTAAATAAAAACACCACTGCCCAAGTAATCATGGTAGCAATAATGCGCCAGCTAACCGTTTTAGCCAAACTATGAAGCTTGGTTGAGTTATTTATCAATTCTGATGATTTGTTCATAAAAATTACTTTTCTAAAAAATACATCAAACTACATATACATCTTATACTAAAAATACATTTTTGTAAGGTATTAATATTTTTAACATAAGCTAATTAAAATAAGTTGGGGTCATGGGGCACTGGACGACACTAGAACCTCAATACTAGGCGGGAGGACCAAATTCGCCTTTAAAAAGACGCCACTTAATACTTAGGACCAGACTTTTCTAATCAGTATAAATTATGCTACTTAACTTGATCCTCTATATCTTCAATTTCTTTAATAACTGACTGCTCATCAGTATCTATGTGTTCCCCAAGTTCTTTTAATACTTTACTTTCTTCGCGAGTGAGCTTGCGACGAACGCTGGCTCGTTGCAATATTTTAACTTGTTCACTAACCTGCACCCGCAAATCAGCAAAAGCCTTATGTGCCGTTTTTTCAGCCTCAAAGACCTCTTTACGTAATTTTTTCTTTAACATATTTATTTTATGCCAACCTCTTAATATGACTAATATCAATAAGATAATTAAAGCTATTAAAGGAACGATTATTGACAACACGTCCGACAACCAAAAACCCGCTGACTCTAACTGAGTAGGTTTAACTTCAATAATATTTTTTTCTGAGGGCAAACTTCTGGAGTCCCGGTTGTCCAAGGCATAAAACCATAGGCTGTAAATCCCGTTTTGCACTTTGTCCGGCAATATGAAACTGAAATTACCCTCTTGATCACTATCTACCGTGTAAGTTTTTATTTCCTCTTTGTCTTTTTGGACTAAGGCAACAACTTTTATACTTCCGTAAGTCACACCCTTAACTGTCAAAACGTCCCCACTGGACAAACTTTTTTTATAATCAGTGACTGCTGGTGCCTTTAATGGCTCAATATTGAATTCCGCAGTATTAGCCAGCCAATTACCAGCCTGATCAAAGGCTTTGACGAATATGCTGTGCTTACCAGGAAACAAGGCTGCGGTTTCAAATTGATGAGAGCCGTCGTCTTCCCAATTGAACGCCTCATTATTATCTATTTTTATTTCATAATAACTTATACCTGAAGTTTCATCTTGAGCGTCAAATGAGAACTTGATTTTAGATAAGGTCTGGTCACTCCGCGCCACTTCAGTAATGTTAAAAAGGGTCGGTTTTTGGGTATCAATTTGAAATCTAAAGTGTGTTATTTCGCCCCAACCAGTCGCGTTTCTAAACTGTGTATGGAAATACCAGACCCCATCATTTAAGCTATCTAAATTTCTACTTGCAACTGGCGGTGAATATACTACCGTTGGATTTGCTTTTGGAATTATTCCTGCTGCCGTACGAACTGCTGTTACACCGCTTGGTGGGAGTGGTAGTATCAGGAGAAGACGGAGTGGTATCTCCTAAACTGTAGCTAGCAGAACCAATATTGGTGAGTACGTTGGTCCCCTTGCCATCATTAGCTAAAACCGAGGCTGACGAAAAACCAAGTTTAGCGTCCCCTGCCGCCTTAACTTTAAAAGTTATGTTAACTAATTTTCCACTGGTACCAGTGTAACCTGGATTTAAAATTATTCCCTCAAAACTAACTATCCCAGATGAAATAATAGGCTCTTGCACCCACAAAGAAAAAATTGAGCCAGACTTTGATACCGATACTGTTTCTAACTTATCTGTCGGAAAATAAACACGACCAGAAATTGCATTAATTGACTCACTTGTACCCACATAAACCCCAACTGTAAAATTAGCTCCCGTTTTATAACTGCCAGATGATGGCGATATATCCAAAAAAGCTGCCCTAACCGTCAAAGGCAAGAAAAAAAATACCGCTATTATTCCTAACTTATAACCTTTTAACATGATATTTTTTGTAAATCACAAACCCACCGACAAGTATTAACATTATTATAACAAACAGGGCAATTTTTTGATAATTGTTACTTATATTACTGGCTACAATGATTGCCACTCGCTCGTTGCCTTTCTTATCCACGGCTTTGATAATAATATCTTTATTCAATTTTTGATTCTTTAGTAAATAAGGGCTACTGGCCTGTTCACAATCAAAATCACCCTCACATACTTCGTAATGATCAATGCCTGAATTCTTATCTTGGGTGGAAAATACTACAAACCATTGGTTGTTAAAAAGATCAACCGAACGACTAATGGCAGGTAAAAATTTCTCTGGTAAAATATTATCTATAATTACATCAACTGTTTTAGGTTTTCCCAACCCCTCAACTACCTTACTAACCCAAGGAATCGCTAGACTGACCGTGCCAGTACCTAAGCCATCATTTTTCAATACTTGTAAATTCTCAATATTTACACTTGCTTGGCCGTTTTTGATAACTTCAAAAGATGCTGTTATTATCAGGCCCTCAGTACCCTGGTAACCCCCAGGAATAATGCCTGAAAAAAAATGTGTCGGTTCGTTATTTACTAATGGTTTACTCACCCAAAAACTAACTATGGATCCGCCATCCCTTACATCTTTTAATTGTAAATTTCCGGAATTAGTAAGATTTCCTTCAATGGCATTAATATCGTCGCCCTTGGAATTAACAAATAAATTAACCACTACTACATCCCCCACCTGAATTTGTGAAGAATTTGATTCAAAATACAATTCCGCCGCCCACAGTTTAAGGGGAGAAAAAAGTGTAATTATAAATAAAACAATGAAATATTTCCGCATATTAACCAGTCCAATTGTAAGCCATGATACTAAAATCTACGATGTCAACCTTACCATCGGTGTTTAAATCAACAGACGCCGGCGGAGAAAGACGTTTATACCAATAGGCGGCTATGGAAAAATCCACAATATTAACCCTACCATCATCATTAAGATCTGCTTTCGTAAAATCATGGGGAGTGGGTTGTGTAATATTACTATCACCTACAACAAAGGTTACAACCTTACTATTAGAAGTTAATTGACCATTTAAGACTGCACGGGTTTGAACAGTGTGCTCCTCTTTGTCTAATTCAGATGTATTATAAGCCTGTAAATATACACCATCATCATTAGCATTGGTTTGCAATATAATATTATTAAAAGAATTAACTGTTATATTTACTAAGCTACCAGGCGTAGTCGTACCAAAAAAAGTTATATCATCACCTTTTTTAACCTGACTTTTATCTACTCTCAATGTGGGCGGAATAAATATGCCACTTACTCTGGCTGTTGCCCCAGACGTTACAATAACTGGAAATGAAAATAATGCAGACCGTGTGCCGAATCGACCTTCTGAATAAACCGAAAAAATATAACTTCCGGCTGACAACCCTATTAGGCTAGCATTAAAACGACCATCCATTCCTGCTGTAGTCACCAGAGCAACTTGGGCATCCTTAAGCAAGGTGACCTCCAAGCCGGGATAAGCATAGCCAGAAATAGTAATTCCCGTTTCTGGCGCAATCGTAACACCTCCGCCACCGCCACCTCCGCCGCCGCCACCGGAGGTGCAGGCCGAAGTATTAAAAGTGCAACTGGCGCTACAGCTTAAAGTGCCGCCGGTATAACCCTGGCTCGTACAGCTGGCTCCAGCCAAATCCGAGCCGTCACACTGTTCCCCCGATTCTTTAACCCCGTCGCCGCAAACTGAACTTCTTGTGCTGGCCTCCTGGGTAGACGCATAAACCTCATTAGAAATTATAAAATTTCTAACGGGGTAAACAGAACCTGGCAATAATGTCAGCCCCGTTAGAAGTCCGATGCCTAAGAGCATCGACAGTCGTCTAAGACGACTTACTTCTAACGGGGTCAGCAATATTAAAAATACCGTGGCGATTATGTTTTTATTATGATATGAAGAGGTAGCCATATTATAGCCCTTCTCCTAATATAGTGAGCGTTGAATTTCCCGATTTTCCCGCTACAGCGCTAAGAATTGTTTTTAAATAAAGGTCTTTTTCATTACCAGCGCCGGCGGCTATCGTTGTTCCAGTAGTTGTGTCGGCATCAAAGGTTACGGACTCGGTGATGCAGTTTGCGTCCGCGCAGGCGGCTCCCTTAGCGTTTACGAGATAATATTCACTGGATACAATGCCAAGAGTGAATGTAGTGATGTTATACCAGATTGTCAAAGTAGAACCGCCACCATTATAAAGCGTGACCACTGGCTTGGCAGTACCGGCGCCGCCGAATGTTTGAGGACTGCCGCTACTATCTATGTTGTTATATGGCGTGGAAATCGTGGTTTCCGGAGCGCCCTGTGGAAACGTGACAGTTGATACCGAAGTGGTATAGTTTTGAGCTCTAACTTCTATCGCGGCTGAAAGACCAATCGTGTACAGGTCGCTAATTGCAGTACTATCAACATAATTTGTTTTACATCCGATAGCCTTAACGGTTGTCGTTACCGAAACGTCAAATGCGCCGGAATAAGTCGTGGAGGAACAAGTTACCGCATCGCCATTCGTAGTGTAGTGAGCAGTTGCTCCTGTAGTAGTAGCAATACCAAGCGTCACACTCTGTGTGCTACTGTAAGTTCCTGGCCCTGGAGAGCTAGAGATAGCCCCTACGGTGAGCGTAAAAGTATTACTAGTTTGCACTGCGCTGTTGACATAGTTGGCCTTGGTACCAAGCACTTTAATTGTTTTTCCTGTAGCAATAACTGTAGCATCGGCGCCGGTTGTTCCGACAGAACAAGTACCAGGGGTACTTGCCTCTGGATTAGTTGTGCCATCCACTGTCTGGCAGAAAACCGCACTAGTCGTGGTTGAAGTTTGTGTCGAGGTGGTGTCATTGTTAAAATTGCCACCATTAGTGCCGAAACTAGGGTTCGCCACTTGTAAAGTATAAGTTGCGCTCTGCACCGCGGAATTGGTGTAACCTGCCTTTGTCCCAATAGCTTTTAATGTCGTCCCTGTCGCGGTAATACTTACAGCTCCTGTATAAGTAGTACCTATACTACAAGTTCCAGGAGTTGAGGCTGCCGGCGTTGAACCGTCCGTGGTATAGCAAATAGTCGCACTGGCTGGACTTGCCACTGTAATAGTTTCGCTTAAATCATTGTTATAAGTACCAGTAGTGTCAGTAAACGTCGGAGTATCCACAGCAGGTGGCGTATAAGTAATAGTTAAAACGACCTGGTCTTGACGTAAAGTAACCGCCGCACCGTTGTTACTACCAGTGGCTAAATCATTTGTGA
>Ga0209727_1003117_pt1 | contig 10949 bp, 14 predicted proteins | sample RifGroC1_FD_183995 | JGI IMG/M metagenome (GOLD analysis project Ga0209727, IMG submission 183995) | Groundwater microbial communities from Rifle, Colorado, USA - Groundwater C1 (SPAdes) (version 2) | ecosystem: Environmental > Aquatic > Deep subsurface > Groundwater | place: Rifle, Colorado...
AGCGTCTTCACAAACGCCGTGGCCATCGAGAGGATGTCCTGATGGACCTGCGCCGCCGCCCGAGCCTGGTACTGCCCCTGCTCCGTGGACAACGTCTGGCCGGTGATGGCCTTGGCGATCTGGCGGTCATACAGGTCTATCGCCTGGAGGAAGGGCGCTCCCTCGCCGCCGACGTTGATCGCCTGGAGTTCCGTGCCGAAGGGGAAGGCGCCCGCGCTGCCCGACCGGAACCGCTCCAGGGCTGCCAGCAGCGCCGCCTCCGGCTCGATCTGCACCGGATCCCCGTTGACGTCTACCACCACGTTCCCGTCCGCGTCGAGTTCCGGGATGGGCTGCGCGTTCTCCGGCGTGGTCGCCCACACCGATGGCCCCGCGAACTGGGCGATGTACTTCAGGTACTCGCCCCAGGTCTGCTGCTTCAGCCACCAAGCGTTGTAGCAGGGCCTCAGGATGCTCGTGCCGCGCGGGTCTCCATCCACCGGGCGGTTGGAGAGCACCAGGAACTTGGACCGCGGCAGGAGGTTCCGGATCTTGCCGGGGTCGCTCACGATCGCATTCACCAGCACCGGCGTGGCCACGCCCGGCACCAGCCCGAGGATGCCCAGCGTGTTGTTCCAGGCGTCGCACACGAACGCGTAGGCCGCCCGCGGCTTGGGCTTCAAGCTCTTCAGGCAGAGCCGGCCGGCGTCCAGGCCGCCGCTCGGGATGGTGTAGACCTCTTCGGCTATCCGGTTCCCGAACGCCAGGCAGTCCAGCATGTCGAAGAGGACGGTGACGAGCGGCGTCTCCAGGCCGTCCAGGTTGCGTTGGCAGAAGGCGAGGATCTCCTGCCCGGCCTGATAGTCCGACGCCCCCGCCTCCGGCACCGCCGCGGTCAAGCGCACCCCGCTGGCCAGCGCGCTGAGCTTCAGCACGTCGAGGCACGAGCGGACCTGCGGATCGCGCAGCATCTGCTCGTAGATGTCGATCTGGAAGTCGCGGCTGAGGTCGTCTATGTAGCGCGGCAACGCGCGGATGTAGCTGGCGATGAGGAGCGACTGCCCGCCGGACAGGTACTCCCGGATGGCGCTGGCCGCCACCAGGCTCGTCTTCGGCTCGGCCGGCTCCAGAGGCGACTGCCCCAGGGCCACCGTGTCCACGATCCGCGCCTTGGGCTGTCTCCTCGCTGCCATTCCCGCCCCTCCGCGCTACCTCGGCTTGTAGCTGGCCACCAGCGGCCGCGCCGCGTTCGCCGCCGGCCGGCCGGCCACGGGCAGCGCCCGGCCCCAGTTCGCCAGCGCCAGCGCGATCACGCAGTCGTCGTGCATCCCGGGCGGCGCGTTCATGCGCACGTTCCTGGCCGGGGTCAGCTCGTATTGGAACGCCTGCAGCTCGCTCGTCTGCGCCGGGAGGTCCATCAGGCGCAGCTCGCCGTTCTCCAGCGCCAGCGCCAGCGCGTCAACCAGGCGCTCCTTGCTCGGATTGGTGAACTGGTAGCCCCGGACTGCCACGCCGCCTTTGCGCAGCGCCTCGTAGATGGGATCTCCCACGCCCGTGCTGTCCAGCCACACGCGCGCCCGGTAGGCCGCGGCCACGCGAGTGATCGCCGCGATCTGCCGCTCCCAGGCGATCTGGTTGAACCGCTCGTGATACACCTGGCGGCCGGCCCCATCGAGCACCGCCAGCACGGTGAAGTCCTCGACCCGCGCCAGGTCAACCCCCAGGGTGTAGGTCTGCCGCGCGTGCGCCGGCTCGTTCGCCGTCCGCCCGGCGTCCACCGCCTCGCGCACCCGCCGGAAGACGCCGCCGCCGTCCTCCAGGAACTCCGCCAGGTACTCCTGGCCGAACGACCGCTCCGGCATGTTCCGGCGCGCCTCGTCGACCTCCGCCGGGTCAATGAAAGGGTTCGCCGTCGTCGGCATCTGCCAGCCCGCATACGCCGGCTCCGCGGGGTCCTGGCCGCGGCAGAAGAGCGTCCAGAAGAAGTTTTGGCCCTTGGGCGTGGACAGAAACCAGGCATCGCCGCGCAGGTCGGTGAGGGTGGGCCGGATGGCCTCGTTCCAAATCGCCTCCAGGTGGGGCACCAGCGCCGCCTCGTCCACGATGACACGGCGGTACTTGCGGCTGCGGCCGGCGTCATTGTCCTGCAGAGACCACATCTCCACGTGTGCGCCCGTGACGAGCTGCACCAGATGCTTTGTCGCGTCCGAGCGCACCGTCAGGGGCTGCAGGATGCTCCGCACTTCCTCCCAAGAGGGGTCCAGGATCTTGTAGGTGGGCGCGAACCACCCCACCGGCTGGCCGGCGAGCGCCGGCTGGATCAGGCGGTCGATCCCCAGTCTGGATTTCCCCCAGCGTCGGCTTGGTCAGCCGCAGGCGAGGACGTTCCAACGCCTCGCCTGCGACAATACCTTTCTCTGGGCACTATGGGGTTTCGGCAGCGTCAGTACGACTGTGCTTGACATAAGCGCCCACAGGAAATATACTATCAGGAGGGAGAGCCATGCGATGCCTGAAAGAACCTGCCACCAGTGCGGCGCCTTCTACCAAGCGCCCCCGGCCACGCTCGCAGATGACTCAGGTGGGGCCTCGGGAGCGTCAGGCTCACAATCGGCATACTGCACCCGGATCGTCAACGCGCCGGACTGCTCCTCTTCCCGGCGCTCGGTCGGCTTCCCCATGATGCGATCCACGAGGTAGCGCGCCGCCTCCCGATCCGGGGGCCGGGTGTAGACCCTCTCACCCCCGTCCGGGTCCACCTCCTGCACGGTGATGCCATCGGCGAGCTCCAACAGCCTCCCCACGACCTCCGGCAGCCGGTCCACGATCTGCTTTTCTGCCCGGGAGATCGCCCCGGCGTGCTTGACGCGCTTTCTCGGCCTCCCCGCGCCCGGCCGGGCGCCGCCCCACGTACCTGCCATCTCGATCACCCCGGCAAGAAATCAAGAAATCAAGAAATCAAAGTCGAGAGAGGTGCCGGGAGGGTCCTTCCGGCTGCCCCCGGCAGCCAGCCCCCGGCAGATGGCCTGCGCCCGCTCCTCGTTGAACTTCGTCGGCCGTGCCATCTCACGCCCCCCCGGAGTGGCAACGTTGCCACTCCGGGAATCACGAGGGGCCGGCTCCCTGCCGGCCCCTCCACGGCCGCTTCGCGGCCCCATAAGCCCAGATGGCGCAACTCACAGACGGAGTTACCCCATTGGCACCATTATAAGCTCGTACCCCGGCGCTTGTCAAGCACCCGTCGTCTGTTCCTCCTTTCTCAGCTTCCGCCTCTGCCTCTTGGGCTTGCGTCCAGCCCCTTGGCCCGCCGCCCGCCTCTGCACCTGCCCGGCCCGCGTCATCCGGTGCCAGTGCTCCTCGTCCTCCTCCAGCACGTCCCCCAGGATGCAGTGCCACAGCCACACCACGAACGGATACCTGCCCCCTGCTGCCCCCTCGACCGCAGACCGTGGCAGCGCTGGTGCCACCCCGGACGCGCCTTCACTCTGCAGCAACGTCTGCACCAGCTCGCGCGCACGCGCCAGGTGCTGGCACACCGCCGGCTGAGTGATACTCAACGCCGTGGCAACCTGCCCCTGCGTCTCGCCCGCCGCCAGCCGTCGCACCACCTCCACCTGGCGCTCGCCGCACAGCGCCTTCCGGCACATCTCTACCAAAAGCTCGGCTTGCTCTTCCCGGGTCATCGCTTCCCCCCCGGAGTGGCAACGTTGCCACCTCAGAACAACGCGCTCTTGCCAGCCTTCCGGCCGGGCGCCTCTGTGCGCCCGGCATCCCCCACCGCGGCCCGCAGCCCGTCCAGCATCGTCGCCGCCTTAACCTGCCTCTCCACCTGCCTCTCGATCGGCCCGCAGTGCCAGAAGACCGATACGCCCTCCGCGCACACCACGACGACGGGGAGCTTGCCGGCCTTCCGCAGTTGTTCCAGCACGCCCTCCACACTCTCCAGCATCTCACTCTCCCCCCGGAGTGGCAACGTTGCCACTCCGGCACCTTAGCCCCGCCACTCCTTCCGCAGGTCCGGCCCGGTGAACGACAGCCACGCGTCGCGCCTCGCCGCCATCCCGTAGACCCGGCTGTAGATGTCGTGGCCGAACCGCTCCTCGAACAGGTCCGGCTCCAGGTTCGTGGTCAGAATCACCGGCCGCGACTCCATGCGCCCGTTCAGGATGTCGAAGAGCTGCTCCCTGGCGAAGTCCGATACCTGCCTCACCTGGCCGTCGCGCCGTAGATCGCTGTCCGTGCCCATGTTGTCCAGGATCAGCAGGCTCACGTGCTGCAGCCTCTCCACCCTATCCCACAGGCTGCCCTCGCCACGCTGCGAGAGACAGCGGTAGAGCGAGCGCACCAGTTCCGTCTCGGTGTGGAACGCCACGGTGTGGCCGGCCCGGCAGCACTCCACCCCGAACGCCGCCGCCAGCGCCGTCTTCCCGATGCCGTTCGCGCCCGGGTTGTCGGCCTGCCTGCCTCGCATCCCATGCAGCACGCCCCACCAGTTCCACCGGCCGGCCCTGAACTCCGCCAGCAGCTCGCCCAGGGCCTGCACTGCCTCCCGCTGGTGGCCGTAGGACCGCAGGGCTTTCCAGCCGCCCCGCTCGCCGGGGATCCCGCTCTCATCCAGGCACCGGGCTATCCGCCGCCGCAGAGACGCCTGGCGTTTGCGCTCGGCCTCCGCCTCCCGCTCCCTGTTCGCCGCTTCCCTCTCGGCCCGCGCGGCCGGAGTCTCCGACAGCCGCCGCGCTTCCAGGCCCGCCAGCAGCTCCCCCAGCCTGTCTGGCTCGCCGCCGCGCTTCCAGGGCTTCGACCTCTCGGCGCCGGATGTCAGCGATCCCACCGCAGCCCACTGCCGCGCCTCTTCCTCCAGCCTGGCGAGCACCGCCCTGTCCAGAACGGGCACTGCCTGTGTGTCCGGCATCTTGCACCTCCAAAGCGACGAGCTGGTTCCAGTGCTCCCGCAGGGCCTGCCCCGATTGGATCTGCCGCTGCCAGAACGGATGCCGCAGCGCGATCCCCAGGACGCGACCCACCTCCTCCACCGGCTGCTCGTCCAGCCGGTGCAGCTTCTCGATGTCCGCAGCCCAGCGCACCGCCTCGTTCGGCCCGGCCCGCCGGTTGGGATACAGCGCTGTCAGCGCCGCCTTCATCCCCGACGCCAGCTCCATCGCCCACGGAGCCGGCGTCGGCCCCGACCGGGAGCTCCCCGCGGGCCGGGCCCGGCCGGCGTCGGGCGAAGGCGAGCCGCCATCCCCGTCCGCTAGGGGCGATGGAGGCGAAGCGCCTTCACCCGCCGGCCCACGCGGCAACGCGTCAGCGTTGTCCGCTCCCCCCCCGGGGGGGGTAAGGGGGGGGATCTCCGACTCTCGACTCTCGACTCCTAGCATGCCTTTGCATGGGCTTGCATCGTTTGCATCGGTTTGCATGTGCGGTGCATCGGTCTGCACATGCTGTGCATTGCTCAGCATTGCTGTGCATGCCTGTGCATCATCCTGCATCCGTTTTGCATCCCACCGCTTCTGTGCCGCCGCGCGCCGCAGGTCCGAGATCGTCGTTCGGTTCCCGTCCGGCCCGGGGAAGCGGCCGATCCGGCTCTGCAGGATCTGGTGCTTGCTCCAGGTCACGAACTCCAGATACCAGCGCTCGTCCACCGTGTAGCGACAGATCATTCGCTCGGCTTCCGCTTCTGCGAGCACGGCTTCCACGTCCGACGCCGTGATCTGCGGCATCTCCGGGAAGCACGCCCCGCGCACGGTCTCCGGCGTCGCGTGGAACCGCCCCTGGTCGTCTACGACGAGGATCAGTCTCACGACCAGGGCCTGGGCGAGCAGCGACAGGCGGTTGAAGTTCGGCGAGGTGATGAGGCTCTCTCGTAGCATCCGGTCTGGCATCTGGGCTCCCGCGGCCGGGTCCGCACCCCGGCCGTCTGAAAGCAGGCTCAGGCAGGCAGTAAGAGGCTGGGCGCGGGCCGCTTCTTCTGGCACCCCGGGCAGAGGGCCTCTCCATACACCCTCTCGCTGTAGTCGAGCTGCCCCCTCGTCACCGGGCCGCCGCAGTCCCGGCACTTGGGCACCCCCTGCGCGTCCGGTGCAGGCGCATCCCGCCCACGCGCGCCCCCCTGGGTGCCCGCCGGCCGCTGCACCTCCTCCAGATCGGGGGCGAACTGCGTGCCGAATCCGCAGAGGGCCAGGGCGCGCCCGATCGCTCCCGATTCCGCTTTCTCAACAAACGAGGGGAACCCGCGGGCGGTCTCTACCTTCGTCGCCTGCGCCATGATCTGCCCCTTCTCGCTCTTCACCGTCGCGCGGAACACCGCTACCCCCGTCTCCAGGTCCAGGTGCTCCACAGCCGTCTCGATCCCCCAGTCGGGGTGCGCCTCGCGGAACCACACCAGCCGCTGCGCCACCGGCAGATACTCCCGGTTTCCCTGCACGCGAATCAGGTGCTTCGTCGGGTCATACATCCTGCGCTGCCCGCGAGATCGGCTCAGCCGCCAGCGCGTCCACCATGGCCTTCCGCAGGGCGCGCACCGCCATCGGCCGATTCGCCCGCGCTTCCAGCCTCGCCCTCTCCACCAGCCCCCACACCCGCGTGCGCCAGTACTCCCGCTCCCGCTCCCACTCCCGCTCGCGCTCGGCCTTCGCCGCCCACTGGCTGCCCGATGATCCCGACATGCTCTGCCTCCTCCCGGTGCCGCGCCGCCAGGCGGGCGTGGATGCACTCCCGCCCGCCGCGCCCCTCTTCGCACGAGCACACCCGACCGGTGTGCGTCTTCCGGCTCGATGGCGTGTAAGGGGGGCCCGGCCACGGGATGCCATCCCGAGCCACGCGCTTCACCACCACCGCGCCCTGCTGTCGGGCTGGGAACGTGTGGTAGGTGTACTCCAGCCACCGCCCCCGCCCCATGCTGCCCCACAGCCGCACGTGCCAGACCAGAGATTCCCCCTCGCGCCCTACCAGGCGGAAGGACTCGTCTGTCTCCATAGCGTCATACTCCCAGCAGCTCCATCAGCGCCGCGTGCTCTACCGCTTCGCCCGGGCCGGCCTCGTATTCCGCCAGCCCCTTTCGCGCAGCGTAGTCCGCTGCCCACCCCTCGGAGTGCGCGCGCGTGTTCTCCACCGCCCTCGCCAGGCCCACGCCGTGGTTCATACCACCACAGATGCACTCGCACTCGGCCACCGGCGACGTGGCCCCGGTGCAGTGCGCGTCGCACCGCCCTACCACGCCGTCAGAGTTCCGCACCTCTATCAGCGTCGCCATTCAGGGATCCTCCGTCGTTCCAATCGGGCATTGCCGCGCCCACGGCGGTGCAGGGCGCGCACCGCTGCCACCCCCAACAGGATGCCCGCGGCCCCCAGCAGCCACCCGGCGGCCCGGCGCTGCGGCGGCGATGGGGGAGCGGGAAGCCAGGCCTCCGGCTCCGGCTCTACCAGAGTCACGTCCGCGCCTACCACCCCCGGCTCCACCGGCGCCAGGGCGGCGGCCGGCAACGCCGTGTGGCTGCTCCTCCTGCGAATCTCACGCGCGCGCTCGCCGGTGCATGGCTTGCAGTAGGTGGATAAGCCCAGGCGTTGGTGCCTATCCGTAGAGAACTCCGACACCACCTTGACGGTCTGGCAGCGCGGGCACAACTTCGCAGTGGGTGGGAGGGCAGGCTCCGGGGGCGCCGCCTCGTAGGCCAGACGCTTCTTTTCCTTCCGGCACGCCTTGCACGTGCCGTCCAGCCCATCGCGGTTCTGGGAGACACTCACGTAGAAGTCGCGAGTGGCCAGGAGAAGCCGGCCACACTTCTTGCACGTCTTCGTGGCCACCGTTGCCACGCTCGCCTCCGCCGGCGCTTCACCCGGCGGTGCCCCGGCTACCAATCTCTCGTTCATCATCCGCCTCAACTCCTGTTTGGATTGGCCGAACCAGATTTTGAGCGCCAGCGAGTCTACGTCACCCCAGCCGCCAAGAATCGATAGGGCCTGCAGACAATCCGCCAGCGCTCTCCCCGGCTCGCCTGAGTCAACGGCGGCGCGCACCCGCTTCTGGAGCCGCGTGGCTGTCATCAGCACGTCTTCGTGGGTGAGCGCCAGCATCAGGGATCCTCCGTTCCCATCGGGCACTGCCGCGCCCAGTCTCCCACCAGGCAAGCGACCACCACTACGGCCGCCAGCAGCCCCATCCCGGCCACCACACCGGCCAGGAATACCCACATCGCCATCACCTCCTCACGCGGGGAATGTACGCGTCGTCACCTCTCCACCTCCGTGTAGCGGAACGGGCCGGCTTCGACCACCTGCCCCGCCGGCCATTGGTAATAATGCCACCACCTCCCCCCCAGGTCGCGCCGGCGCCCGATCAGCTTCGGGCCGCGCCGGCCGTGGTCCAGGTCGCTCCCCAGCGCCGCCTGCACGCGCCGCAGGTGTTCCCTTGGAGACGCGTCTTCGGGCGGTGTCGCCAGCTCGGGTCCGTCAGCGGTGTGTGGTCTCCACTCCTGCCCTGGCCGCCCTACGCTCGCTCCCATCCGCTCCCGCCTCCCCGTCGTCGCACCCCGGCGCGCACCCCGGCACTCCAGGCCACGCCCCGTCCTCTGCCGGCAACCCGCTTCCTACGGCCAAGCCGTGCCACCGGTCTCAGCCCGGCGATCGGAGACACTTCGCCCCCGATCCCGCCACCAAGGACGGCAACGTTTGCCGTCTCTGCCCCGTCTCAGTCCTGCGGGTCCTATCCCACCTCGGCCTCCGCCTCCTCTGCCTGTGCCTGGAGCGCCTGCCGGCCGGCATCGGTGAGTTCCCTTTGATACGTCCAGTAGGCCGGCTGGCATAGCCCGGCCTTGAGCAGTCGAGCGAGAAGCGCACCAGCGGCTAGGGACATACCACCGGCGTGTGGCCCGCATCGCTGGGGTTGACTCCATCCAGGAGTGTCAGGCGGCCACATCAGGCGCGCGAACTCTCTGGGTGCCAGGGGGCCGTGATCCCGCAGGATTGCCATCGCACGGGCCTGCTTGTCAGTCATTACTCCCCTCTCTGTGCCCCGGCGGGCGCCTCCCCCGCCCCGCCGGCCCTCCCTCCCCCTGCTCCCTCCACACCCGCTGCCCCCGGCTGCTTGCGCTTGGGCAGCGCACGGTGGTATCATAGCACTATGTCCAGAGAATGTCAACATCTAATGTTACTCGCTTCCGTAAACCAGGACGGTACATTGTCGGAAGCATCGGGGGCCGTTACAATGCTACTGGAAGAAGATGCTGACATGTCTGGTGAACTGTCGCAACTCATACGGCTGCGCAACGAATTGGGGCTCACGTCTGCCGACGTAGCTACCGAAATGGGCCTGAATCACAGCTATGTCCGCCGCATTGAGGCTGGCGACAAGGAGCCGCTCAACTTCGCCCACCGCTACAAGGTCGGGTTGATTCGAGCCATCCTGCGCCAGGTGGACAAGGGCGCCCGGTACTTTGGCACCCATGACCTCGTATCACTCCTCAAGGCCCTCAGCCCCGACGACGCTGCCGAGTTCGTCTCCTCTCTCGCATCTAGGCCTCCCATGCTTGAGGACTCCACTGAACATCTCATCCAGCCGAAGCCCTCACTTTCAAAGTAACATTAAGTGTTGACTTCACCCCGTAACCTGTGGTATACTCTCTCCGGTAGGTTGTCCTCCTGCCCCGCGGTGGGCGCCCGGGAATAGGTCCGGCGCCAAAGGTCCGTGGGGTTCAGTCCGGGGCAGGAGGCCACCTTCTCAGCTTTCAGGTGTGGCACCCCCGCCGCAGCGGAACGCCATCGGCGCCCAGGGCCCGGCCATCCGGGCAAGTACGCCGGCGGGGGGCCACAAGCCCCCGGGGGGCCTGCCCGGCTTGTGGCAGCACAGCAGCAGCGCCAGGCGGCGCGTAGCATCGCAAGATCCTGCGCGCCAGGCGGCGCGGGCGTCTTGCGCAAGCGGCAAGCCGGGCTCCACCCCCCGGGGGCCACGTTTCCAGGAGAGAGAACATGGAACGCACTGTCGAGCAACTCGCCGCCTTCCTCGCGGCCCCGGGGGGTCCTGAGACACCACCGGGGTGCGAAACGCCCGCCCCGGCCCGCCAGGATGCCCGTGGCGTGCCCGCTGGCACAGAGGCCGCCCCCGCTATCGTCAACTGCGTCGCCTGCGGCCGGCCCGGCCACACCCGCCTCTGCGCCGATTGCCTCGCCGCCTACCAGGCTGCGGGCATCCGCTACCTGCTCCTCAAGGATGGCAAGGTCTTCGCCGCCTACCGCAGCGAACACTTCGCCACCGACGCCCGCCACTGGGTCCGCCAGACCATCCGCCCCTGGCTCCGCCTCGCCGTGGTCTCCGTCGCTTCCCTGCTGGAAGGAGAACCCGATGTCTGACCCATCCGTCCAATCCCGACCCATGCGTCCGATCAGCCCGATCTCCAAGGACGCCGCCCACCCTCGCGGCTTCGTGGAGATCCTCCACGTCCGCCGCGACGGCTCCCCGAACTCCTGGTGGCTCATCACCTACAAGCCCGGCGGACAGCCCATGCGCTTCGGCCCCTACGCCACCCCGGCCCTCTGCCGCGCCCACTTCCGCCGGCTCCGGGCCATCATCCCGGGCCTGCGCCGCTATCGCATCTCGAACTCCCCGGCGCTTGCCATCCGACCTGTCGGCCCTCTCCCGTCCTATCGAGGCCGGGCCTACGTCCGCGCCATCTGAAAGCCATTGCCATGCACCAGTCTACCCTACCAGCGCGCCCGCCACAATCTGCCCGTTCGGGCAGGTTGCCCGATGAGCAGCCGTCTGGTATACTCATACCGGAAGAGCAAACAGGTGTTTCCCATGCAGGAGCATGCCGGACCCCAACGGTCGCCTGGACGTGGCACATCGCACGGCGAATGCGGGTATCGGCCAGTTCCCTGGAGCGGATCTCCCCACTGGCGCACCTGAACTGCAACATCAGGGAGCGTCACCGGCTCCCGATGGGCATGGAGGAGACACCCATGGCACTCGCACCCCT
>Ga0209727_1003118_pt1 | contig 10946 bp, 12 predicted proteins | sample RifGroC1_FD_183995 | JGI IMG/M metagenome (GOLD analysis project Ga0209727, IMG submission 183995) | Groundwater microbial communities from Rifle, Colorado, USA - Groundwater C1 (SPAdes) (version 2) | ecosystem: Environmental > Aquatic > Deep subsurface > Groundwater | place: Rifle, Colorado...
AGCTGCAAGCATTGTACCCGCGACTGAAGAATTGAAGATGCCTGCTTCTTTGATAGCTCCCGTGCCATCTCCAGCTGCCCAAGTCGCTTTGTACACGACATCGTTATCACTCGCACCACCTTGCTGTTCAGGGTAACCTGATGCAAGAGCATTTCTGTCTAATGCTGAGTTCAGAGTAGTGCTGGAAGTGGTAAATGCTGTTGAGCCCGTTCCGATCGCCATCCATCCCATAGCAGCTTCACCTGACGTAGCAGCCAATTGATCAGCAACATGCGCATCTCCGACAGCCATGAATGTGTTGTGCTTTTCAATCTTTTCTTTAACATTTCCTTGTGCATCAAAAAGTTCAATTTTGATATGACCTTTCATAGGCATTCCTTCTTTCTTTTCTGTCATTTTATTTGTATCAGTCATGTTTATTTTGCTTCTGTAGGCACGAGGATGTCAACATCAATGACTCGAGTTTCTTGAGTTATGCTATAACCTGGTATTTCAACTGACCCTCTTTTTGCAAGCAGCAATGCTTGTGTTGAATCAATTTCGAGTTCTTCACCGGGGTTGCGCAATCTTCCATTTTTCATCATCGGAATTTTGAATTTGACTTTTACCCTCATGTTGTTAGAAGTTTGATTATTTTATTAATGCTGTATTACTCGACCTTCGTAAATACAGTGCCTTTGCGACTTTTATTGTCGCACCTCTTTTAAACAAGATTTAAAGGCATTTTGCCTATTGTTATTATATCACAAATGAATTCTAAAAGAACGTTGAATATTATTTACTTTTCAAGGGCTCTTTGTATGCTACTTGCATTGCATCAGAAACAGACATCTTTATTTTTTCAACGACTACACCGGGATCGTGTTTGCACCAGTCTGGCAACTTCTCGTAGTATCTAATTTCTTCTTTTTTCATATTTTTTGATGCAACAAAATTGACCGGGGCGAATATCTTATACATCATCATCTTAGGCATGTCAGAATCTTTTATTTTCTGGACAATATTTGTTATTTCCATTGGTTTTTCTGTTTCTAAAATTCCATGTTCAATTGTCGATTTGCATGATTTTAAAAACATATCATAATCATTATTAGATGAACGTTTTAATAACTCTAAGACGGGTCGACCTAAAAATGTGGGATAGATGTCCTTCGAAAGACGCAAATACCATATCTCATCGGTATCTATTGTGCCCCATCGATTACGTTCAGTAAAATATCGCATATCTCTTTTTCGCTGACCATACGAATTATCAATGTGATATACACTCAAATCCTCAACTGTTACGAATTTACCAAATTTTAAAGAATGCTCATAAAGCAATGAATCGACTGCCCATTTTTCAACAGTTTCATTAAGTTCTTTATCTGTCAGATGTTTAACTGTTTCAAAAGCCTGTTTTGAAAACATCAAGCAACAACCTGCCATAACGGGTGCATCTAATTTTATAACATGTCCGTTATAAAAATCAACTCGTGGATGTTTGTGTTCAATTCGTTGTGTGCCATACACACCTTCTACACGTGGTGTTGCTCCGCAAACAGTATTGTCATGATTGAAAACTTCAATAAGCTCGAACAAAAGATTATCTGACAAAATCTCAACATCACTATCAAATTTTACATAAAAATCGTATTCTTTGGGTATTGCACGAACATTCATATGAAAATTTTTGAAAATACCCAGTCGTGTTCTATTTTGAAATAATTTAAAAGAATATTTTTTTTGCAATAATTGCAACATTTCAGTTGTTTCTTCATCTGAACAATCATCAAAAACATAATGATCAAATTTTATTCCTGCTCTTGCATATAAACTATCAAATGAACGTTTGATGTAATCTGGACGATTGTAAGTCAATGAAAACACACAAACTTTTTTTGAAAAAATATCATTCATTATCGAAAAAGAGTTGTTTCGTAGATTTATTATTCGATCTGAAGCATGACCATCACCAAATGGGTTACTGGTGAATCCCACGGGCCTCGACGTGAAATCTTTTATAGTTTGTAATATGTTTTCCTTAGTTAACTGATTGACTAACACACTCATTCCCGCTGTGATAGCTTCTATTCTTTCTGTTTTTTCTCGAAGTACGATTGTTCGTTTTTGAAATGAGGGTGCTTCTTCTTGCACGCCTCCAGAATCAGTAATCACATATTCACAAAATTTCAGATGATGCAAAAAATCATGATATGAAAGTGGTTCGATATAATCCAATCCAACTTGTTTTAATGCTTTGCGAACATTTGGATTCGGGTGTGCTGGAATAACTACTTTTATTTTCTTTGAAAGTTCTTTCAATGCTTCAAAAATTTCAATCATTCTATTACCAAAGCTTTCTCTTCGATGTATCGTTGCTAATACATATTGTTCTTCATATGGACTATCTGTCGGAAGTTTTTCTTTGATCGATTCTAATGCATCAACAATAGTATTTCCTGTTACAAATATTTTTTCAGATGAAATATTTTTTAAATTTCGTTTTGATGTTTCTGTCGGAGCTAATAATATATCTGAGATATTGTCTATTTCAGTTCTAAACATTTCTTCAGGCCATGGATTCAACATATCATATGTTCGCAATCCAGCTTCAACATGCACAACGGGTATTTTCAAAAACTTTCCAGTCAATGCTCCAGCAAATGCTGTAGCAGTATCACCTTGTACCCAAATTCGTGAAATATCATCTGCTGTTAATTGTAAATTTGAAATACTTTCTAAACATTTTGAAACAAATAGCATAACATCTTGATTTTCTGTCATTAGATCCAATTCAATATCTGGAGAAATTCCAAATGTTTTAAATGCTTCTTCAGCAAGTTCTTTGTGTTGACCCGTGTGTAAAATGATTCTTTCCGACTGATCAATTTTCAAAATAATCGGAGCCATTTTAATTATCTCAGGTCTAGTTCCCATTATGAATACGTCCTTCTTGTTTTTCATTTGAAATATTTATTATTAAATTCTTCTTTATTGAATTCTATTTTTTGAATTGAATATACTCCATCAGTATTTGAAACAATTTGCAATCCCAATCGATCACATAAAAATTGCATTTGTTTTGGGTATAATACTGAATAATGATAAGAGCATTCAATCCAATTTTCATCAGGCATAAAAATCAACATTCGACCTCCCATTTTTAATACTCTTTTTGCTTCTGACAAAGCAATAAAAGGTGCAATACTATGTTCAAGAACATCCCACATAATAATACCATCAAATGAATTATCTTCAAAAGGCAAATCATGCATGTCTGCAAGAAGCAAATCAATATCATATTCTTGTTTTGCTATGATGATTTCTTTGGGATTACAAACAATCCCAGTGACATTTTTTCCTTTTTGTTTGAGTAAATTTATTGTTTGACCACAGCCCGCACCGATGTCTAATATATTATTACATGAATCAAGCCATTCTAATTTTCCTTCACTTGAACTAAATGTTCGTAGATTCATTGGATCTGTATTGCTTTGCTCAAAAAAATAATTCAATATTTTATTTCCATTGATGTGTATTGTTTTATTAACTATTTTTGAGAAATCATAGTTATTTGTATTAAAATGCATCATTATATTTTTGAGAATGTTTCACTGTTAATTCCGAAATCTGATAAGATATTGTTATGTTCATTTTGTGCAATTTCAATTCTTCCAACTTCTTTTCGAGTATCATACCAAGTATCTAAATTTCCACCATGCACTAAAACAATAAATTTATTTTCTGACAATATCATTGAATTCATTTGTTTTAATACCATATCATGTCCTCGAATATTCATATATTCTCTTCGTTTAAGTTCATCTAAATAAATATCAATTGGAAACATTATTGTAGAAAAAGGAGGTGACGACATTTTATAATGCTGTAGTCGTTTATTTTTACAATCATAACAATAGCCTTTTTGAAAAACTAATGCTCTTCGGTAAGAATACTCATATTTTTGGATTTCATTCACGATATCTTTATGAAACAAATCATCTGAATCTATTCGAGTATGATAGATATATTTGTATTGTAAATAAGGTTTCATTTTTTCTGCAAAATTATTTAAATATCTATTTGCAAAAATAAATTGCTGTCCAGATTCTATTAACATTTTTTCAAGTCTTGGAATTAATTCTGGAGGAAAATAATTATCGATTGTCATTGAAATGACAAAATTTTTGTTTGTTTGATTTTTTATACTTGTAAGAGTAAAATGCTCATAAATATTTAATCTATGCTCCCACCATTCAAAAGGATGTCCGATTCCTCTTGAAAATTCATTTCCAATGATGTGAAGAGTTTCATTATTCATTTGTTTTCAATACTTCTGTCATAAATTTAAAATCAACTTTATTCTGTCTACAATATTGTTTTAATTTTTCTAAATTCTCAAAAAAAATATTTTCATCTTTTATCCACTGTTTGCCGTCATAATGCTGATGTTCGACATGGTCGTAAAATTCTACATAGTTATCATATTCTCTGAAGCCTTCTTGAGGATATGTATACCAATATTGTTTCGTATTAACTGGAATTGTTGGTGACGAACATAACCAAAATCCTAATTCTTTGCAAGCAGTTCTGATATTGTCTGTTAATCGCCAGCCTGGTGCTTTAAAGCCTTTTTCAAATCCAAAATTCTGATATTTCAATAACCATTCTTTAGCTTTCTCAACAGTCCAATCTAACCAATGTCCAGAGTGCTCCCAGGAGTGGAAAACTAATTCCGTATTTTTATTTTTTATTTTTTTGAAAAATTCAGATCCAGATTCTTCTGTAATAACAAAAAAAGTAACTTTGATTTCTGGAAATTCTTGAAATAATTTTTCAAATGCTTCCCATCGATCACAGCTTTCACGAATATCATCAAAACTTATTATTAATTGTTTATTCATTTATTATTGCCAACTTAAGTCTTTAAGATCTCCGAATCTGTCGAGAGAGGAATCTGCTTTTATTCGTTCACCCCAATCTCGATGTCCTCTTGCTTCCCATTCACCTTCTCGAAATCCCCATTTGCCCATGAAATCACTTTCAGTAAAATTTGGATGTGATAAATATTGATTTTTAAATTCGCTTTGAGAGTATGTGCAACGTCCGTAATGTCTAAATCCTTCATAAACTATCACATTATCATCCCAGCCTTCATACATCAATCGATAAAGATAATCACAATCTTGTGCATGTCCGAGCGGGAAGTTCTTTTCATCGAAATCACCAATTTTTTCATATATTTCTCGTCGAATTGCAAAAAATGAACCGCTGAAACCTGCTCGACTATGAATTGAAATAGCACCTATCTTTTTTCTTGATTCAAAACGTTCAAAAAGCAACTTTGACCAGCCTGGCACTATCGTTATATCATTATTCGCAAATAAAAGAAATTCTCCAGATGCTAATTTCATTCCGACATTAATACCACCACCCCATCCTCTATTTTTTGGAAGTTTGACATAAATGTCTGCTTGTTGTTTCATACACTCTTGTCCATGTGTTGAATTGTTGTCAATAACAATCAATTCAATATCAGTTCTTCCGTTCATTTCTGCTCGAACATCTTCGAGCATCTTCTTCGTCATCGCAGCAGTTTCTTCGTTAAGACACATGATTGGAGAAATCACAGAAAGTCGAATTCCTTCTTTTTTTGGATTTGTGTATATTTGCATGTTATTAATCCCAAGGAAATCTTGATAAGTTATCTCTATACCAATCTATTGATTGTTTCATAGCAATATGCATGGGTGTTAAATCTGCTGGAGTATAATTTATATACTTTTTCAAATTTGCCCAGCCTTCATCACTAATTTTAACAACTGACATCGCATCTTCGCCTGGTCTCATAGGAATGCGATTAACTTTTGATTTTGATTGTGTCAATTCAAGTACTTTGTTGACAGCATTATTTATTGTGAATTCTCCAGCACCCGCTTCGAAGATAACATCACCTGGAATATTATCTGTTAGAATGATTTTTGAAAGAATTTCTGCAAAATCTTTGACATACAACAAATCCATTACTTGCTCACCTGTGCCGTAAATCGTAATATCTTCATTTAACAAAGCTGGAATAACTAAATTCGGAAATATTTTTCGGATTGGTCTGTGTTTTTGACGAGGACCATAGATGTTCATGCCACGACAAATTCGAATATCAGTTTTATGCTCTTTGTTGTACATCAATGCAAATCTTTCAGTCACTGATTTTGTAATAGAATACGGATTGTTCATCCAAAAATTTCCCACGGCGACCTGAAATCCTCTCTTTTTATGCATCCGACAAGCATCAAACACATTTATTGCTCCAAGAATATTTACTTCAATCGCTGGAATGGGATTATTCATCATTTCTTGAGTTCCAAGAAGACCTGCTAAATTGACAACAATGTCATTTAATGAAACTGCTTCAATAACAGAATCTCGATCTTTCAAATCACCCAATTGAAAAATAACTTTCCCTTCCCAATTATATTCTTTGAATTTTGCAGAATCATAATGTCGGTCAAATATTGTCACTTCATGACCTTTTGATAAAAAATTATCTACTAAAAAACTCCCAACGAATCCTTGACCACCTGTTATAAGTATTTTTTTCTTCATATTAATTTAATTGCGATAAATAAATGTTAATACCTTCAGAAAATGGAATTTTCGCTTTCCATTTTAGAAGACTGTTAATTTTTGTAATATTTGCACAAAGACGAAATGCTTCACCCGGTCTCGCTGGAATATATTCGATTGGGCAATCAAAGTATTTTGCTACTTCATTGACTGTGACTGCTGAGCCCGTACCAACATTAAATACTTCTCCATTTCCGATTTCTGATTCCATTGCAGCAATATTTGCATCAACGACGTCGTAGACATGCACCATGTCACGACTCTGTTCACCAGTCCCAGTTACATAAATTTTTCCATCTGTTTTTTTTGCTTTATTAAATGCTGCGATAACATTTGGATATGTACCTGCTTCTGCCTGTCTTTTTGTACCATACACATTGAAGTATCGAAGTATCACACTTGGTAAAGAATATAAGTCAGTGTATAATTTCGTATACAATTCTTGCATATATTTTTGAGCAGCATATGGTGTTCCGAGATTGATAGAAGCAGTTTCAACTACTTCTTCATCATCATGACCAGGCCCATATGCCGCACAAGAAGCAGATAAAATTACTTTTTTGACTTTGTTTTTTCTTGCTGCTTCTAGCAAATTAATCGTTCCTGTGACATTCGCTTGATTACATGCTACAGGGTTTTCAACACAATACTGTGTTCTAGGTATTGCTGCTAAATGAAAAATATAATCAATTCCTTGACATATTTCAACTAAATCTGTTTCAGCATTTTTTGAAGAAATATCTAATTTAATGCTTCTGAAATTTTTTGATTTTGTTGCATTTTCTAAATTAGAATATGAACCCGTACTAAAATCATCGACAACTGTCACATCATGACCGAGTTCTAATAGTTTATCAGTCAAATTACTCCCGATAAATCCTGCACCACCCGCACAAAGTATTTTGTATTTTTTATTTATCATATATTTTTAATTTTTGTTCCTATCAAATGAATGCAATCATTACATGTGTTTGGAATAATTGTTAATGAATTTATTTGAAAACCAGCATTTTCAACTAATTTTCGTAATCTTGCAACAGTGAATCCACTCTTGTGTAACTGTTGACCAACTTGATTATCTTGACCTCCAAAGATGTATTCAATTCGATATCCCCATCGCTCTTCTTCGGAAGCATTCAAAAAATTTTTCAAACATGCTTCAAGTTCTGGAACAATGACATGAATTTTTCCATTTTCTTTCAATACACGATTCCAATCTTTAAGCATTGCTGGCACAGCATTCATTGAACAATGTTCTAATGAATGACTGCTATAAATTTCATCAACTGAATTATTTTCAAACGGTAATGTTTTTTCAATGTCATGCACAATATCAGTAACCCCTGTTTGACAAATATCAACATTCGTATAACCGTCCATTTTTTGGAAACCACCTCCCAAATTTATTTTCATATATTTTTTAATTCTTGTTGATCTTGATAAAAACGTTCTCTAATTTCTTCAGGGCATTGAAAAGGTATTGCTTTTTTAAAAATATGACCTGCTCCTTGATGTGGATGCAGATCTTCCATCTCAGGAATCCATTTTTTCCAAACTCGTTCAAACCAATCAGAATCCATCTCATGCGAATGACTAAAATGTTCTAGCTTATTCAATATTCTATCATCTTTTCCAGCAAAAGAAAAATGATATAATTTTATATCATCGGGTAATGTCAATGTTTTTTGTGTAGAAATATTTCGATATCCGTCAAATCTCATATTTGCTTTGTAACAGACTGGAATGATATTATTAAATCTGGGTATGATTTCCCATTCAGCATTTTTCCAAAAATAAACAGTTGGTCCGACATTAAATCTTTCAATTTCTGGATGTTTTTCGATAAACTTTATTGCTTTTTGAATATCTCCTTTGAGATAGTATTCATCAGCATCGATGATAAATACGTAGTCATACCCAGATTGTTGTAATTTTTCCATCATGAAGTTTCTTTGATCTTTTTCAGATACAAAATCATTCAAAAAAACAATAGCATTTTTTTCGATAGCATACTCTTTCGTCTTGTCAAACTCTACGTGTTGTCCACTCCAAGGTTTTGAGATACTAACAAAAACATTAAACTCTTGAAGACCATCGAGACATCCTCGAATAATAGATTCTTCTCGATATGCAATTATTGCTATAGCAAATTTCATATTTTTCTTAATTTTAATCCTTCTCGATACCAATTTATTTCATTAAAACCCCATTTTTCATGAAATTTCTTACATTTCAATTGAGAACTATTTTCTAATAATTTGTCAAATTCTGCTTGATTATGCGTACTTTTTCTTTCTGGATGCTCAAAAAAGAACTCCGCCGTGCTTATTTCCCACCCAGCAGCTACTGCGCGAAGACAAAAATCACTATCGTCGCCTTCTCTAGGGTATAACATGTCAAAATAACCTATATCCGCAAGGACTTTTTTATTCAACATCCAGAAGATTCCATTGAAAGCAGTCCCAGTCGAAGGTATCATATGAGGCCCGTGACATGAAACAATGCCTATTTTTGGGTCAGAATTGAACTTTTCAAGCATTTTTTGGGCCCAATCGGGACCTACTCGCATGTCATTATTAGCAAAAACAACATAATCTGCCCTAGAAATCTTAGCTCCGATGTTCATCGCACCACCATAACCTATTGGTTTAGGCATTTTTACATAAATATCACACATTTTTATCAATTCTGTCATATCGACAGTCGATCCATTATCGACAATAATGATTTCATCTTCAGAAGACAATCCAGCTCGAACATCAGTTAGAAATTGCTTCGTTATCTCAAAAAGCCTTTGATTTAATATAACAAGTGGTGAAATAACTGAAATCATAGTGAATTTATAATATTTCTAACATTTTGAGCAAATATTTCATACGAATATGCTTTTTCAATGCCCGCTCGGGCCTCTGCGCTCATCGACGCTATTCGATTACTATTATTGCCTAATGTAATCATTGCTTCTCGCAAAGAAATCATATCGATGTCATATTCTGGGAAAAAATAAGGGTCTTTTCTATAATGCTGACTTAGCGTTTTGACTAAAAGCCCATTTTTTTCATGTTCGACTGGTTGATTCATTGGCGGAGCATCTGTAGTGATAGTCGGCATTCCGCAAGCCAACCCTTCATACAAAAATAAGCCTAATCCTTCTAATCGAGAAGGTGCGACATTAATATATCCTTTGTGATATAAACCCGGATGCGGAATCGACCCCCAGACGACCTCGAGAGACCCGTCGGCAACCCTTCTATCAAGTGCTTCTTGAGATTCTTTATCGTATTGGTGTTTTGCAGTCTGACTGTGAAAGCACATTGTAAAATCATAACCATCTGAACGCAAAGAATCAAATATTTTTAATATGTCTGGAGAACATTTTCTCCAATTGATTCCTCCCCAACCTGCTGAATGAAAAAATGTAGCTTTTTGTATGCCTTCAGTTGGCTTGAAAAGATCAGTATCTACACCCCAATTAATAAATTCAACAATAGTATGTACTTTCTTTTGAACGAAAATATTATAAGCATGCTCTGCACATGCAATAATCCTATCATAAATTTGAAATTTTGGAATGTCTTTTTCTGTGAAATAATCTAAGTATGTTACAACTTTTGCACCATTTTGTTTTGCTGCTTCTACGAGTCTCCAATCATATTCTTCATTATAAAAGACAATGTCAAGTTGATTGTCCTTGACCCATTTTGAAACAATTTCTGGATTAAGAGCATATGTTGACGAATATGCTACTTTTGTTTTGATTCCAAAATCATCAATATTTCCCAAAAAAGTGCCGTCACGCACACCAAAAGGTCTTGCTAACAAAAACAATTCATGCGCATCTTGCAAAGCTCGCATAAAATTCTGAGTAACGTACCACTGGCCTCTATGCCCAAGTATACTTATAAAACCTATTTTTTTCATATCTTTTTCTTTAATTTATTTAATCGATCTTGCAATGTATGCACAAATTTCAAAGTCTTTCTCAATCTCCAAATTTTATATCGTAATCGAAAATATCGTATTATATTATTGTAAATACACCTCTTCCCATGCATGTTGTTTTTGTTTAGTTTTGATAATTTCCAACAAATTCTGTACAAGCGGTTTGTAATCAAAATATCGCAAAACTTTATTTCGACCTTTTTGAGCAATCTGATATCGTAATATTTCATTTTCCAAGTAAAATTTTATTTTCTCATGCATTTCTTCGACTGATGAAAACCAATCTAAATCGACGCCTCTTTCAAAAACTTCTTCGATTCCTTCAATATATTGAGTTAAATAAAATGTACCGCATGACATATAATTACCCAATCGATCTGAAGAATACTTTGCTC